>Ga0233363_1001040_pt1 | contig 11163 bp, 11 predicted proteins | sample ElkDunMinimDraft_18_FD_191534 | JGI IMG/M metagenome (GOLD analysis project Ga0233363, IMG submission 191534) | Fecal eukaryotic communites from dung pellets of Tule Elk in California, USA - Elk Dung C16 | ecosystem: Host-associated > Mammals > Digestive system > Large intestine > Fecal | place...
ACACGCCGAACGCACCGACCCAATGCCGGGCGGGCGGGCGGCCCGGCGGTTATGCCATCCGCACCGGACCTCCCCGTCTGCGTGCGGCGGATGACGGAGCAGGGAGCGGTGACCACTCTCTGTCACGGGGGAGAACGAAGGCTACGGGGCGACGGGGCCCCGACCGCGGAGCACGTACCTGTGGCGCTCGACGGCCTGGGCCTCGACCGGGCTCGACCGGGCTCGCATGACCAGTTGCACGGATCGGAGCACTGAGACAATCACTGCGTCGCAAACAGTGCCGACGTCGTCGACCCGCGTTCGTCGACGCGATCGCGAGACCCGCGCTCCGATGAGGTGAGCGGTCAGAGCGGGCCGAAAACACCACCATTTCGGCGCTGTCAGAGCGATCCTAAGCGCGTTCTGAGAGAAGGAGACGTGGCGGATTTCGCTCCGAGATCGCCGATTTCGTCGTCATCGAGCGCGCCCCGCGCACAACCGGCTGCCCGGAGCGGTCAGCGGACGGTCGCTCGAATGACGCGCGTCGGCTCGTCGATGAGTCCTTCGCCGACCGGCTCCACGCGCACGTTCGACAGCCGGAACTTCCGGATCACCTTGTCGGCGGCCGCGATCTCGTTGGATGCGTTCGCGCCCTTGAGCAGAATCAGCTCGCCGCCGTCGCGCACCAGGGGAGCGGTCAGCGGCACGAGGGTACGCAACGCGCTCACGGCTCGAGCGGTCACCGCGTCGAGCACCGGGCCGCGCTTCCAGTCCTCCGCGCGATCACGCAGCACCTCGACGTTTTCCAGACCGAGTTCCCGCACCTGTTCGTTGAGCCAGGCGACACGACGCTCCATGGGCTCGATCAGCACCCACTCGACATCGGGGCGCGCAATGGCGAGCACGATGCCCGGCAGCCCAGCTCCGGACCCGACGTCGCCGACGCGGCCCGCGAACAGGGGAGCGGCGACGGCGCTGTTGAGGATGTGTCGCGTCCACAGCCGCGGAAGTTCCAGCGGACCGATCAGCCCGCGCTCCTCGCCGTGCTCGGCAAGGGCTGCGGTGTAGGCACGCGCCGCGTCGATGCGATCGCCGAAGATCTGTGCAGCGACAGCCGGCTCGGTCTCGAGGGAGGTCATCGTTTCACGTGAAACATCAGCCGCGGCGGATGACGGTGTGACGGTCGGCGCCCTCGCCGTACGACTCCGAGATGAAGCCGCGCGCCGACACCACGTCGTGCACGAGCTTGCGCTCGTAGCTCGACATCGCCGGCAGGGATGCCTGCGAGGCACCCTCATCCAGCCGGGCGATGGCGCGGTCGACGAGCACTTCGAGTTCCTTCTGGCGGGCGTCACGGGAGCCGCCCACGTCGAGGATGAGACGCGAGAAGCGCCCGGTGCGGTTCTGCACGGCCAGCCGCGTCAGTTCCTGCAGCGCCTGCACGGTGTCGGGGTGGCTGAGTCTGGACAGTGAGCCCGACTCGTCGGCCTCGACCGACACGTACGCACGACCGCCGCGCACATCCAGACCCAGGTCGCCGTCGATGTCGGCGATGTCCAGCAGCTCTTCGAGGTAGTCGGCGGCGATATCGCCCTCCTGCTCGAGCTGTTCGACGGTGACTTCCGTGGACTCCGCGGATTCGGGGGAGAGGGTCATCTCAGTTCCTTCGGGCGATCGATCAGGACTTCGGTGCCGGCGGCGGCGTGGTGGAGGGGCCGCCCTTGGGCTTCTCGCCGCCATTCGAGGGCTTGTCTCCAGCCTTGGGGGCCGGGCTGCCGCTCTTCGGGGGCTGCTTCTTCTTGGCGCGCTGCTTGCCCATCGGCTGCTGGCGTTTGGGAGCAGCGGCGCGGGCGCGCTCGGCTTCCTCGAGCAGACGCTGCTGCTCGGCCTGGTACTTCTCCATCGGGATGACGCGACCCTTGGCATCCAGCGCCTTGCCCTTGCGAGCCAGGCGCTCCTCACGCTCCTTGGCCGCCTCAGACCCGGGGGTCGGGAGGTTGCGGATGACGATGAACTGCTGGGCCATGGTCCACAGGTTGCTGACGAACCAGTAGATGACCACGCCGAGCGGGAAGAAGACACCCGAGAAGATGAATGCCAGCGGCAGCACGTAGAGCATGATCTTCTGCATCTGGTACGCCTGGCCGGTCTTGGCCTCGGGCGACAGGTTCTTCGAGATGATCTGCAGCTGGGTGATGAACTGCGACGCGATCATGAGGACCACCAGGATCACGAGGATCACCACGGTCGCCGTCTGGCCGAGGCCGATCGCCTCGATCATGTTGGTGTGCAGCGGCGCGACGTCGAACAGCTGGGCGTCGTAGAACTGCTTGGTCAGTTCGGCGTTGAGCAGGCCGACACCGCCGACGCCCCACTCGGCGTGCTTCTTGACGTCGCTGAGCGTGTAGAACATGCCGAGCAGGATCGGCATCTGCACCAGCAGCGGAAGACAGCTCGAGACCGGCGTGGTGCCGTGCTTCTTGTACAGCGCCATCGTCTCGCGGCTCATGGCCTCACGAGAGAGCTGGTCCTTCTTGCCGCGGTACTTCTCCTGGACTTTTCGCAGTTCAGGGGCGATTTCCATCATCTTGCGCTGGCTCTTGATCTGGCGCACGAAGAGCGGGATCAGCGCGGACCGCACGACGATCACCAGGCCGATGATCGCGAGCACCCAGGTGGCGCCCGCCGCCGCAGGAAGGCCCGCGGCTGTGAACAGCCAGTGCCAGAAGACGAGGATCATCTCGACGAGCCACTTGAAGGGCCACATCAAGGTGCTGAACAGGTCGAAACCTTCACCCGGCGGGGGAGTCGTGGGGGTGGGGACCACCGGCACGGGCGTCGAAGCGAAGAGATCCAGCACGGATCAGTCCTTTCCGGAGGGCACGACGAAACCGTGCCGAGTCAGATCGTGGCGAAAGTGGGGATGCGACGGAACGTCATCGATCCCACCCGCGGCCCAAGGGTGACAGCGCGCAAGCCGCGCCGCCGACAGAACGATGCCTTTGGCCAGACCGTGCTGCTGCACGGCACCCACGGCGTAGGCGGAGCACGACGGATAGTACTTGCAGACGTCGCCGTACATATGGGAGATCGTGGCGCGGTACCCGTGCAGCAGCGCGAGACCGGCGTTGCGCGGGATGAGCGGAACCAGGCGCCACGTCTGCGTGGGGTCGAGGGTCGCCTCGCCTACCGATGCCGTCGGCAGTGTCGCCGTGCTCATGACACGGCCCGCTTCGCCAGGCACCGGCGCACGTCGTTGCGCAGCTCCGCGTAGGGAGCGTCGGCTGCGCTCGGCAACGCGCGGATCACGACGTCGCCCGAGGGAACGGCGTCGCCCAGCACTTCTGCGCAGACGGCTTTGAGCCGTCTGCGCACAGTGTTGCGCACGACGGCTCCGCCGACCTGCTTACTCACGATGAAACCGAACCTCGGCACCTGCCCACCGAGGGTGGGCGCGACGTACGTCACGGTGTGGGTGCCCCCACATCGCCGTCCGCCGCGGACCACCGCGCGGTATTCGATGCCGCGTGTGAGGCGGTTCGGCCTCGAGAGCACCGCGGGGTGTCAGGCCGAGAGCTCGGTGCGCCCCTTGGCGCGACGAGCCGAAAGGATGGCGCGGCCGGCGCGGGTGTGCATGCGGGCACGGAACCCGTGCTTCTTGGCGCGGCGGCGGTTGTTGGGCTGGAAGGTGCGCTTGCTCATGAGGATCACTCCGGATCGGCGGTCACCGGAAAGCTGGGCCGGGGACGCGGGTACAGGGGACTGCCCGAATGGGCATAAGTCAACCGATTAAGGGTACGTCGCGCCGCGCGAGAACTCAAACCGAGCGTCCGCGGCGCACACTTTATCCACCGACGCCGGTCGATCCTCGCAATGACACGCAGCCGCGGCCTACAGTGGATTTGGCGGACGCAAGGCTCGCTGATTAGCGTTACCCACGCACGTTATCCACAGGCCCGCCCTCCGTGTGCGGCGGATGCCACGGCGCATCGATCCCCGGAGTCGCAATGTCACAGCATGATCTTCCAGACGTTCCCGTCTGGCGCGCTGTGCTTGAAGAACTCGTCGGAGACGACCGCGTCACCCCGCAGTTGCAGGGGTTCCTCAGCCTTGCGGTCGCGCAGGGCGTGATGAGCGGGACGCTCTACCTCGACGTGCCGAACGAGTTGACGGCGGCGCAGCTGAACAAGCGCCTGCGCGCACCGATCATGGAAGCCCTGGCACGCGTCGACGCGGAGCCGGCGGCATCCACCTTCCGCGTCGTGGTCAACCCCGAGCTCGCCGACGCGCACCTCAGCGAACCGATCCCCCTGCAGCCGGCGCCCGCGCCCATCGTGGTGCGCAGTCCCATCGCCGAGGTTCCGGAGCCGATCGCACCGCCCTCACGCAGCGACACCCGGCTGAACCCCAAGTACACCTTCGACAACTTCGTCATCGGCCAGTCCAACCGGTTCGCGCACGCAGCCGCGGTCGCCGTGGCCGAAGCGCCGGCCAAGGCGTACAACCCGCTGTTCATCTACGGTGACTCGGGCCTCGGCAAGACCCACCTGCTGCATGCGATCGGCGAGTACGGGCTGAGCCTGTATCCCGGCATCAGGGTGCGCTACGTCTCGAGCGAAGAGTTCACGAACGACTTCATCAACTCGATCGCCAACAACCGCGGTGCCGCCTTCCAAGCGCGCTACCGCGAGGTGGACATCCTGCTGATCGACGACATCCAGTTCCTGCAGGGTCGCGCCGAGACGCAAGAGGCGTTCTTCCACACCTTCAACACCCTCCACGACCACGACAAGCAGGTCGTGATCACCAGCGATGTGCCCCCGCGGCATCTGACCGGCTTCGAAGACCGCATGCGCAGCCGGTTCGAGTGGGGTCTCATCACCGATGTGCAGGCCCCCGACCTCGAGACCCGCATCGCGATCCTGCGCAAGAAGGCCCAGTCCGAGCGCCTCCTCGTGCCCGACGAGGTGCTCGAGTACATCGCGACGAAGGTCTCCTCCAACATCCGCGAGCTCGAGGGCGCGCTCATCCGCGTCTCGGCGTTCGCGAGCCTGAACCGGTCGTCGCTGGACATCTCGCTCGCCCAGACCGTGCTGCGCGACATCGTCGACCACGACGATGCGAACGTGGTGTCCCCGACCGACATCATCACCGCCACCGCTCAGTACTTCCGGCTGTCGGTCGACGATCTCTACGGCTCCAGCCGTTCCCAGGCGGTCGCCACGGCACGGCAGATCGCCATGTACCTGTGTCGAGAGCGCACGAGCCTGTCGCTGCCGAAGATCGGTCAGCTCTTCGGCAACCGCGACCACACCACGGTCATGTACGCATACAAGAAGATCAGCGAACTCATGAAGGAACGCCGCTCGATCTACAACCAGGTGTCTGAGATCACCACGCAGCTCGGCCGCAACGGCCGCTGACCCTCCGCGGGCGGCTCCGGCCGCCGACGCTCCCTCCGGCGTACCCGGGTCACAGCAGCCCTCGGGCGTACGTACCACCGCTGAACGCCCGTGGACGACCTATGCCGCGCATCGCATGCCGTCAGGCCGACGTATGCGGTGTTTTCGCGCTTGACAGCGCTGTCCGAGCACGCGATCATCCGTGTTCTTCACATTGTGGACAACCTGTGGATAAATGTGCGACGCGCCGACAAGATTGTGAGTGGATTCGGCCGGCCTGTGGATGAACGGCCTTCCGAGCAGCACACCCGACACCCGCGGAAACACGCCAATCCGCAGGCAACTCACAAATGACAACTTTGTAGTTCCGGTGTCTCGACTGGGATCGCGAGAGTTATCCACAGTTTCCACAGGTGTTAACACCATGACAAGAACTTCTCAATGGAATCCGGGTCCATCACCGTGACGCGACGGCGGACCACGACTTCCGGGACGACACGTTCTGGGCAGTAGCATGGGAGCCCATACCCGCCGTCAAGGGAGAACTTGTGAAGTTCCACGTCAATCGCGATGTCTTCAGCGAGGCCGTGTCGTTCGTCGTGAAGCTTCTGCCGCAGCGAAACCCGCAGCCGATCCTGGCCGGCGTGCTCATCGAAGCCACCGAAGAGGGCCTGTCGCTCTCGGCTTTCGACTACGAAGCCTCCGCTCGCACGACCATCGAGGCCACGGTCGACGACCCCGGCACGATCCTCGTGCACGGTCGCCTGCTCGCCGACATCGCCAGCAAGCTCCCCAACGCGCCGATCCAGATGAGCATCGAGGAAGACGGCAGCATCCTGCTGACCTGCGGCTCCGCCCGCTTCACGCTCTCGTCGATGCCGGTGCAGGAGTACCCCGCCATCCCCGAGGTCTCCGGTGAATCGGGTCTTGTCCCGGCCGACGACTTCGGCACCGCGATCGCACAGGTCGCCTTCGCCGCATCCCGAGACGACGTCACCCCGGTGCTCACCGGCGTGCAGCTCGAGGTCTCGGGCACGCAGCTGAGCCTCGTCGCCACAGACCGCTATCGCGTGGCGCTGCGCGAACTCCCGTGGGACGGCGGCGCCGCGGCATCCGAGGAGTCGACGACCGCGCTCGTCCCGGCCCGCACGCTCATGGAGGTCGGCAAGACCTTCGCGCACTCCGGAGACATCTCGATCGCCTTCTCGGGCTCGGGCGACCGCGAGATCATCGCGTTCACCGCGGGCAACAAGACGGTCACGTCGCTGCTGATCAAGGGAAACTTCCCCCCGGTCCGCCGCCTTTTCCCCGAGCAGACCGAGCACCACGCGGTCGTCAACACCGCCGAGCTCATCGAGGCCGTGCGCCGTGTGTCGCTCGTGCTCGACCGCTCCGCGCCGCTGCGGTTCACGTTCACGGCCGACGGCGTCTCGATGGATGCCTCGGGCACCGAGCAGGCGCGCGCCACCGAATCGGTGGATGCCACCCTCGTCGGTGAGGACGTCACGCTGGGGCTCAACCCGCAGTACCTCATCGAGGCCCTGGGCGCCGTGCGCAGCGAGTTCACGCGCATCACGTTCACCTCGAGCGAGAACGCGAACAAGCTGAGCCCCGTGCTCATCACGGCGCAGACCTCGGTCGACCGTGCCGGCGAAGGCTCGTTCAAGTATCTGCTGCAGCCGAACCTGCTCCTGCGCTGAGCTGCGTACCCCGGCAGGGCGTCCTGTCGGAACCGCGAAGGAGGGTGATTCGGTGATCGTCGAGCAGCTCAGCCTCGTGGACTTCCGCAACTACGCGGTCGCCGACGTCGCGCTGTCGCCCGGCGCGAACGTCTTCGTCGGGCGCAACGGCCAGGGCAAGACCAACCTCGTCGAGGCCATCGCCTTCTTCGCGACGCTGGGGTCGCATCGGGTTTCCAATGACGCGCCGATGGTGCGCCACGGGGCGGATGCCGCCATCGTGCGGGCCCGGCTCGCACACGGTGAGCGCCGCGTGCAGCTGGAGGTGCAGGTCAACCGGCAGGGATCGAACAAGGCGAGGGTCAACGGCGCGGCGGTCAAACCCGCCGAGCTGCCGCGCTACGCGCAGGTCGTGCTCTTCGCTCCGGAGGACCTGCAGATCGTCCGCGGCGATCCGTCGGCACGTCGGCGCTTCGCCGATCAGCTGCTCATCCAGCGCACGCCCCGCATGGCAGGCGTGCTCGCCGACTACGACCGCGTGCTCAAGCAGCGCACCGCGCTGCTGAAGTCGGCCAAGGCCCGCGGGATCCGCGGCGACGCGCTGACGACGCTCGAGGTGTGGGACGACAAGCTCGTGACGCTCGGGACGCAGGTCATCCGCGCGCGGCTCGCCCTCGCCGCCGAACTGACCAGTCCCCTCGTCGATGCCTACGCCGGCATCGCCGGCGCCGATCACAGCCCGGAACTGGTGTGGGCGCTGTCGGTCGACGGCGCCGATCCCGAAGAAGACGCCGTCGCCGCGGCATCCGCGTCGGACGCCGCCGACATCGAGGCGCGCTTCCGCGCGGCGCTGGCCGCGCGGCGATCGACCGAATTCGACCGTGGGCTCACCCTCACCGGGCCGCACCGCGACGACCTGCTGCTGCGGGTGCGCGGATTGCCCGTGAAGGGGTATGCGTCCCACGGCGAATCGTGGTCGGTCGCCCTGGCGCTGCGTCTCGCCTCCGCCGAGCTCCTGCGCGCGGAGTCGCGGCTCGGTGATCCGGTGCTGATCCTCGACGACGTGTTCGCCGAGCTCGACGCCGACCGTCGCAGCCGGCTCGCGGGCCTCGTGGCCGACTACGAACAGGTCATCGTCACAGCCGCCGTCGACGACGACGTGCCGCCGGCGCTGCGGGCCCGTACCGTCCGCGTCGAGGCCGGGCGTATTCTGGGGGCGGAAAATGACTGATCCCGCCCGCATTCCAGAGACGATCGCGACGTACATGCGACTTCGCGGCCTCGAGCCGACCAGTCGCGGTTCGCGGCGCAAGCGCCGCACCGTCGTCGACGACGACAACGCCCCATTCACCGCGGGGCGCGATCCGCACGGCCTCGGCGACGTCGTGGCCGCGCTCACCCGGGCGTCGGGATGGGACTCGCAGTTGGCGCGGGAAGACCTCGTGCTGCAGTGGGAGCAGGTCGCCGGCGCCGAGACGGCCCAGCACGCATCGCCGGTGGCGCTGGGCGATGGCGTGCTCACGGTGCAGTGCGACTCCACGGCCTGGGCCAGGCAGCTCACCCTCATGCGCGCGACCATCGTCACAGAGATCGCGCGGCGCTTCCCCGAAGCCGGGGTCTCGAGCATCCGCTTCATCGGGCCGGACGTCCCCTCCTGGAAATGGGGCCGCAGAGCGGTTCCAGGGCGGGGTGCTCGCGATACCTACGGCTGACCCACGATCAGGGGCATTCGGAACGTTTTCAGGGCGCGACAGGGCCGTTTCCGCCCCGCGCAGGGGTCGAAACCCGATAGACTGGACGCTCAGGCACGATCGATGTGGAGCGCTCGAAACTTATGACGTCTCAGAACCCCGACAGCGTTTCCGAAGAACCCGAATCGCGACCGGCGCCGGCGACGCACACGGAGTACGGGGCGGATGAGATCCAGGTGCTCGAAGGGCTCGAAGCCGTTCGCAAGCGCCCGGGCATGTACATCGGCTCCACCGGTGAGCGGGGCCTGCACCACCTCGTGTACGAGATCGTCGACAACTCCGTCGACGAGGCCCTCGCCGGCTACTGCGACACGATCCACGTGACGATCCTCGCCGACGGCGGCCTCCGCGTCGTCGACAACGGGCGCGGCATCCCGGTGGACACCCACCGCACCGAGGGCAAGTCGACCGTCGAGGTCGTGCTCACGGTGCTGCACGCCGGCGGCAAGTTCGGCGGCGGCGGATACGCCGTCTCGGGCGGTCTGCACGGTGTCGGCTCCTCCGTCGTCAACGCGCTCTCCAGCCGCCTCGAAGTCGAGGTCAAGCGTCAGGGCTATGCCTGGCGCCAGTCCTACCGCGGCGGCGGCGTGCCGCAGGCGCCGCTCGCGCGCGCCGAGGAGACCACCGAGACCGGCACGACCATCGAATTCTGGCCCGACGACACGATCTTCGAGTCGGTGCACTTCGACTACGACACCCTGCGCACCCGCTTCCAGCAGACCGCGTTCCTCAACAAGGGACTGCGCATCACGCTGAGCGACGAGCGTCCGGATGCCGCATACACGGTCGACCTGCCCGACGGGACCTCCGAGGAGCGTCGCCGGCACGACGACTTCCACTACGAGCGGGGCCTGGTCGACTACGTCGAGTACCTCAACAAGGTGCGCAAGGCCGAGGTCGTCAACGACGAGATCATCGAGATCGAATCCGAAGACACCGTGCGCCACATCTCGCTGGAACTGGCGATGCAGTGGACCACGAGCTACACCGAGAACGTCTTCACCTTCGCCAACACGATCAACACGCACGAGGGCGGCACCCACGAAGAGGGCTTCCGCGCGGCGCTGACCACCCTGGTCAACAAGTACGCCCGCGAGAAGGGCCTGCTCAAGGAGAAGGACGACAATCTCACCGGCGAGGACATCCGCGAGGGCCTGACCGCCGTCATCTCCGTGAAGCTGTCCGAGCCGCAGTTCGAGGGTCAGACCAAGACGAAGCTCGGCAACACCGAGGCGAAGGCGTTCGTGCAGAAGGTCGTCGGCGACCAGCTCACCGACTGGCTCGACCGCAACCCCGTGCAGGCCAAGCGTGTCATCGGCAAGGCGATCGACGCCGCCACGGCGCGCCTGGCCGCCCGCAAGGCGCGCGAGACCGCGCGGCGCAAGAGCGTCTTCGAGTCGGCATCCATGCCCGACAAGCTCAAGGACTGCACGAGCAAGGATCCCTCGATCAGCGAGATCTTCCTCGTGGAGGGTGACTCGGCCGGTGGTTCGGCCGTCAGCGGCCGCGACCCCGAGCGCCAGGCGATCCTGTCGCTGCGCGGCAAGATCCTCAACGTCGAGAAGGCGCGACTGGACCGGGCCCTCGGCAACGCCGAGATCCAGGCGATGATCTCCGCCTTCGGCACCGGCATCGGCGAGGACTTCTCGGTGGAGAAGGCCAGGTACCACAAGATCGTGCTCATGGCCGATGCCGACGTCGACGGTCAGCACATCACGACGCTGCTGCTGACGCTGCTGTTCCGCTACATGCGCGGGCTCATCGAGGCCGGCTTCGTCTACCTCGCCCAGCCGCCGCTGTACCGCCTCAAGTGGTCCAACTCCGACCACGAGTACGTCTACAGCGATCGCGAGCGCGACGCGCTGATGGCCGAGGGTCTGGCCGCCGGCAAGCGCATCCCCAAGGACAACGGCGTGCAGCGCTACAAGGGTCTGGGCGAGATGAACGCCAAGGAGCTGTGGGAGACCACGATGGACCCCGAGACCCGCACGCTCCGGCAGGTCACCATCGACGACGCCGCCTCAGCCGACGAGATCTTCTCGGTGCTGATGGGCGAAGACGTCGAGGCGCGGCGCGGATTCATCCAGCGCAACGCCAAGGACGTGCGCTTCCTGGACATCTGACGTGGTCTCGCTGCCCTCGTGCTCCGCACGAGCGCTCGACCAGCGGACCGAGACCACCGGACTGAGAGAACACAATGACTGACGACATGCGCCCTGCCCCGATCGACGGGTACGAGCACGGCAACATCGACCAGGTCGACCTCCAGGTCGAGATGCAGCGCAGCTACCTCGACTACGCGATGAGCGTCATCGTCGGCCGTGCGCTGCCCGATGTGCGCGACGGCCTCAA
>Ga0233363_1001044_pt1 | contig 11072 bp, 7 predicted proteins | sample ElkDunMinimDraft_18_FD_191534 | JGI IMG/M metagenome (GOLD analysis project Ga0233363, IMG submission 191534) | Fecal eukaryotic communites from dung pellets of Tule Elk in California, USA - Elk Dung C16 | ecosystem: Host-associated > Mammals > Digestive system > Large intestine > Fecal | place...
CGTGGGTGCGGGGCCCGCGCGGGTGAGCGCGCACGAGCTGCTGGGGGCCGAGCGGGCGCCGGGCGAGCGCGCCTTCATCGCGAGCCACCGCGGTGGGGCCGCCGCCGCCCCCGAGAACACCCTGCCGGCTGTGCAGGCGGCCCTGGAGGCGGGCTTCGACTACGTCGAGGTCGACCTCGCCCTCACGGCGGACCGTCACGCCGTGCTCATGCACGACGCCACCGTCGACCGCACGACCGACGGTCACGGCCGTCTCGCCGCGTTGACCCTGGCGGAGGTCCGGCGACTGGATGCCGGCTCGTGGTTCTCCGCCGCCTTCGCCGGCACGCCGGTGCCGACGGCGACGGAGTTCCTCGACGTCCTCGCGGCGTCGGGGCATCGGGCGATCATCGAGTTGAAGGGCGAGTGGGATGCCGCCGCGGCCGCCCAGCTCGCCGCCGAGATCGCCGCGCGCGGACTGGATGAGCGGATCATCGTCGCGAGCTTCGACGCGCGGACGCTGGCGGCCGTCGAAGCGGCGGACAGCCGGCTGCCGCTGCTGATCGTCCTCAAGCGCCTGCCCGCAGACGTCGTGGCGGCGGCACGGCAGTTCGGAGCCCGCGGCATCCTGATCGACCGGCGTGCCGTGACGGCGCGGCCGGGAGTCGTGGACGAGCTGCATGCGGCGGGTCTGCGGGTGGTGGTGTACACGCTCAACTCCGACGAACAGTGGGATGCCGCCACCGCCGCGGGCGTCGACGGCATCGTCACCGACGACCCCGCGATGCTGTCGACGTGGCAGGAGCAGGTGCTCGCCGACGAATGAGGTGGCCCGGCCCGACGGCCGCGTGGTGCCGCGAGGGCGCCCCGTCGCGCCGCTATCGTCGAACTGATGCGTACCACTGCCCCGATCTCCACCCGTCTGCGCCGCGGCGCCTGTGCCGTTGCGGCCACCGCTGTGCTGATCGCGGGCCTCGCCGCCTGCGCACCGGAGCCGGTCGACCCCGCGCCGTCCGGCACGAGCGCCGCGCCGTCCCCGTCGTCGACGTCGACGGCAAGCCCGACGCCGACGCCGACGCCCACGGCGTCCGCCGACGACATCGCGCTGCCGGCATCCTGTGACGCCATCTACTCGCCGGCCATGCGTGCCGAGCTCGAGGCGAACATCGCGCCGCTGAACGACCCCGGCGTCACGATGCCCGCCACGCAGAACGCCGAGGCGCTGCAGCTGCTCGAATCCGGCCTGCCCACGCTGCGCTGCACGTGGGGGTCGCCCTCGGAGCGGGGGATCGCGACCAATGTGTCGATCGTCGACCCGGCGGCCACGGCCGACCTCGCCGGCGCGCTGGCCAACACCGGCTTCGCGTGCTCCGAGGCCCAGGGGGGCACCGTGTGCCGCCTGAACGAGACGCTCATCGACTACGACGACAACATCGTGGAGAAGGGCGAATCGCACTTCTTCCGGGGGAACGGCTGGGTCACGACGGTCTGGCTCGACTACGGCCCCGAGGGCTATACCGAAGACATCGCCTCGATGGTCTGGGGCTGAGCGGCACGCATGCTCTAGACTGGGCGCCGGGGAAAGACGCTTCGTCGCCGCAGTCGGCCGTTTCGGCCGCAATCGGCCGCAGGAATGCCCGCGGCGAGTTGCGCGTCACCCCCGACCCGCGGTCGTCCCGGCATCCGAGCCGCACGCGGTGACACGCAGATCGATCCCCGCCTCGAGCACGAGGCATCCGGCATCCACGCCCAGGAGGAGCATGCCGACCACGGCCCCCGCCGCACAGTCCACGTCGCGGCGCAGGAAGAACACGTCGTCCCGACGCGACGACGAAGCCCCCATCATCCCGATCCTCGCCCGCAAGGTGCGAGAGGTCGAGGCGAAGGCGCAGCGCGGCAAGCTCGGCCCCACCAACCGGGTCAAGTTCCAGGTCATCGCCTTCCTCGTGCGCGAGGAGCGCGCCCGAGTGAAGGCCGACACCGAGGTCACCGACGCCGCCCGCGCCGAGCTGCTCAAGCGCCTCGACGGCGTGGCGACCATCCTCGCCAAGACCGCCGCCCGCGACACGTCGCTCATCCAGCTGCTCGAGGTCGACCAGGCCACGTCCCCCGTCGCCCGGCGCATGCGCCGCGACTGGCTGCTGGAGTCGGGCGCGGAGCTCCCGCCGGACGAGCTGATCATCACCGACACCGCCCCCGCCGCCACCTCCGTGGTGCCCGCTGCGGTGTCCTCTCGCCAGGTCGTACCGCCCCAGGTGGAGGCCCGCCGCGAGGCCAACCCGTTCCTCGCTCCCGACCTCTCCCGCGTCGTCGCCGGCCCCACGCCGCGCCGTCGCCTGGACGGCTGGGAGCTGATGGGTCCGCTCTACAAGGCGTTCGAAAGCGGCGCCGGTGGCGCCGTGGCCTCGATGGATCTGCCTCCGGTGCCCGAGTTCGACCGGCTCTCGCCCAAGGGTCTTGAGATCATGCCGCACCAGTCGCGGTTCCTCGAGGCCGTGCGCCAGGGCCACCGCAGCTTCCTGCTGGCCGACGAGCCGGGCCTGGGCAAGACCGCCGAATCGGTGCTGGCGGCATCCGTCGCCGACGCCTACCCGCTGCTGGCGGTCGTGCCCAACGTCGTGAAGATGAACTGGGCGCGCGAAGTGGAGCGGTGGACGCCGCAGCGCCGCGCGACGGTGATCCACGGCGACGGCGAGAACATCGACGCGTTCGCGGACGTCTTCATCGTCAACTACGAGATCCTCGACCGGCATCTGTCGTGGCTGGCATCGCTCGGCCTCAAGGGCATGGTCGTCGACGAGGCGCACTTCATCAAGAACCTCACCTCGCAGCGTTCGCAGAACGTGCTGGCGCTCGGCGCCCGCATCCGCGAGCAGGTGCGCGACCCGCTGCTGCTGGCCCTCACCGGCACGCCGCTGATCAACGACGTCGAGGACTTCGACGCGATCTGGCGCTTCCTCGGCTGGACCAACGGCGAGAAGCCGGGTCCGGAGCTCATGGAGAAGCTCGATGCGACGGGGCTCACCCCCGCCGACAAGGCCTTCTACCCGGAGGCGCGCAACGCCGTCATCTCGATGGGCATCGTCCGTCGCAAGAAGAAGGACGTCGCCGCCGACCTGCCCGACAAGCTCATCGCCGATCTCCCGGTGGAGCTCGACGACGACTTCGGCCGGTCGATCCGCGAGGCCGAGCGCGAGCTCGGCGGACGCCTGGCGGCGAAGTACCGCCGCATTCTGGAGTCCCGCGGCGACCGGGTCTTCCTCGGCGAGTTCGACGAGGACATCGTGCGCCTGGTCGCACACACCGAGCTCGAGGAGTCCAAGGCCGCCGGCACCGGCGCCGAGAACGTCTTCACCATGGTGCGCCGCATCGGTCAGGCCAAGGCCGTGCTGGCTGCGGACTACACCGTGCAGCTGCAGCGCTCGGTGGGCAAGGTCGTCTTCTTCGCCAAGCACATCGACGTCATGGATGCCGCGGAGGCGCACTTCGCCGCCGCCGGCCTCCGCACGGTGTCGATCCGCGGCGACCAGACGACCCCCGCGCGTCAGGACGCGATCGACGCGTTCAACAACGACCCGGGTGTCGGCGTCGCGGTGTGTTCGCTGACGGCTGCCGGTGTGGGACTGAACATGCAGGCGGCATCCAACGTGGTGCTGGCCGAACTGTCGTGGACCGCCGCCGAGCAGACGCAGGCGATCGACCGCGTGCACCGCATCGGGCAGGACGAGCCGGTCACCGCATGGCGCATCATCGCCGCGCACACCATCGACACGAAGATCGCCGAACTCATCGACTCCAAGCAGGGGCTTGCCGCCCGTGCGCTGGACGGCGAGGCCGTGGATCCCACGTCGACGGACTCCGTGCAGCTCTCGGCGCTCATGCACCTGCTGCGGCGGTCGCTGGGCGGGGAGTGATTTATCTCCGGTCCACTCGTGTGGCACGCCCTCGCGTCCGGCGATAGTGTCGAGTCAGGCAGCGTGGCCGCACCATCACCCTGACAGCTAAGGATCCCCCCATGAAGATCGGCATCCTCACCAGCGGCGGCGACTGCCCCGGACTCAACGCGGTCATCCGCGGCGTGGTCCTCAAGGGCACGACGACGTACAACCTCGAGTTCGTCGGCATCCGCGACGGCTGGCGTGGCGTGGTGGACGGCGACTTCTTCCCGTTGACCCGCCACGAGGTGAAGGGCCTGTCGAAGGTCGGCGGCACGATCCTCGGCACGAGCCGCACCAACCCCTACGAGGGTCCGCGCGGCGGGGCCGAGAACATCGCCAAGACGCTGTACGGCCACCGCATCGACGGCATCATCGCCATCGGCGGCGAGGGGACTCTCGCTGCGGCCAACCGACTCGCGAACGACGGCATCAACGTGCTGGGCGTTCCCAAGACGATCGACAACGACCTGCGGGCGACGGACTACTCGTTCGGCTTCGACACCGCCGTCAACATCGCCACCGACGCGATGGATCGCCTCCGCACCACCGGCGACTCGCACCAGCGGTGCATGGTCGCCGAGGTCATGGGCCGCCACGTCGGGTGGATCGCGCTGCACGCCGGTGTCGCCGCCGGTGCCCACGTCATCTGCATCCCCGAGGTGCCGATGTCGATCGACGACGTGTGCGAGCAGGTCTCCAAGGCCCACGACCGCGGCCGTGCGCCGCTGGTGGTCGTCTCCGAGGGCTTCACCCTCACCGGCATGGACGAGGCCTACAGCGACAAGGGTCTCGACGCGTTCAACCGCCCGCGCCTCGGTGGCATCGGCGAGATCCTCGCGCCCGAGATCGAGCGCATCACCGGCATCGAGACCCGCGCCACGGTGCTCGGTCACATCCAGCGCGGCGGTTCGCCGTCGGCCTTCGACCGGGTGCTCGCGACGCGGCTCGGCCTCCACGCCGCCGACGCGATCGTCGACGGTGCCTGGAACCAGATGGTGTCTCTGAAGGGCACGGACATCGTCCGCGTCTCGTTCGAGGAAGCCCTGGGCGAGCTCAACAAGGTGCCGCTGTACCGCTACGAAGAGGCTGCCGCGCTCTTCGGCTGAGCCCGGTCGGCTGCGCTGCGGCCGCCTTACGTGCCCGGCATCCGCTGTTCCCAGAACAGGCGATCTCGCCGGTGCAGGCCGTTCCGCCCCGGTTCGGTCCTGTTCCGGTGAGATCTCCTGTTGCCGGGAGGCGGCAGACGGCGAGTGGATGCCGCTTCGCGCCGCCGCGCCTCCTCCACAGCGCGTGAGGGGCGTCGGTCATCCACATTCCGGGGGTCTGCGCCCGCCGGCATCCCTCTGCCGGAGCACCATGACGGGATGCGCTCGCCCACCGAACTCTCCTCCTGGCTCGCCGCGCGCGGCGGCGCCGCGCACTCGAGCCAGCTGAAGGCCGCCGGATTCACGACCCACGCGATCCGCGTCGCCGTGCAGCAGGGCGCCGCCGAACGGGTGCGGCGCTCGTGGCTGGTCACGCGCGGGTGCGCGCCTGAGCTGCGTCGGGCGGCGGAGGTCGGCGGGCGACTCACCTGCGTGAGCGCCGCCGCGCACGCACAGCTGTGGACGCCGACGCACGAGCACATCCACCTCGCTGTGCCGTCGACCTCGTCACGCCATGACACCGAGGGCGTGCGGCTGCATTGGGCGCGAGGCCCGGCGCCGGTCGGTGCGCGGGATCTCGTCGACCCGTTGCCCAACGTGCTCGCGCACATCGCGCGGTGCCAGCCGATGGCCGACGCCCTGTGCGTGTGGGAATCCGCCATCCGCCGGCGGGCGATCGCGCCCGGGATGCTCGCCGCCATCCGCTGGAGCGGCGAGGCCGCGCGGGCGCTGGCGGCGGTGGCATCCGATCTGTCCGACTCGGGAGTGGAGACCCGGTTCGTGCTGCTTGCGCGCTCGCTCGGCGTGGGCGTCCGCCAGCAGGTGTGGATCGACGGGCATCCCGTGGACGCCCTCATCGGCGACCGCCTCGTCGTGCAGCTCGACGGCTTCGCCCATCACCAGGGGCGTGACCGGCGCCGTGACCTGGCAGCCGACGCGCGGCTGGTGCTGCTCGGCTACACGGTGCTGCGGTTCGACTATTACCAGGTGCTGTTCCAGCCCGAGCAGGTCACCGGCATCCTCTCGACCGCGATCGCGCAGGGTCGGCATCGCTGAAAGCCTCCCCGCCACAGGAGATCTCGCGGAAACAGGACGGATGCCGCGGCATCGTCCTGCTGCGGGGAGATCTCCTGTTGTCGGAAGGCGGCCGGACGTCGAACGATGCCGCGCCCCGCGACGGATGCTCACTCGGCGCTGCGGATGCTCACTCGGCGCTGCGAATGCTCACTCGGCGGCTTCGGGGGCGAGGCCGAGGACATCCAGCGCCCAGGCCAGCTCGAACGCACGTTCGCGCCACGAGTTGTAGCGCCCCGAGACGCCGCCGTGCCCGGCGACCAGCTCGCACTTCAGCAGCGCGTCCGCACCCACCTGGCGCAGCTGCGCGACCCACTTGGCCGGCTCGACGTACATCACGCGGGTGTCGTTGAGCGACGTCACCGCGAGGATGCGGGGGTACGTGACGCCCTCGCGCACGTTCTCGTACGGCGTGTAGGACTTCATGTACGCGTACACCTCGGCGTCGTGCAGCGGGTCGCCCCACTCGTCCCACTCGATCACCGTCAGCGGCAGCGACGGGTCGAGGATCGTCGTCAGCGCGTCGACGAACGGCACGCTTGCCAGGATGCCGGCGAACAGCTCCGGCGCGAGGTTCGCGACCGCGCCCATCAGCAGCCCACCGGCCGAGCCGCCCTCGGCCACGATGCGGTCGGGGGTGGTGTACCCGGCGTCGACGAGGTGACGGGCCGCGTCGACGAAGTCGGTGAAGGTGTTGCGCTTGCGCAGCATCTTGCCGTCTTCGTACCACTGCCGGCCCATCTCGCCACCGCCGCGCACGTGGGCGACGGCGAAGACGACGCCGCGGTCCAGCAGCGACAGGCGCGCGACCGAGAAGCCGGGGTCGATCGAGTGCTCGTACGAGCCGTAGCCGTACAGGTGCACCGGCCGCGGGCCGTCGATCGCGGGGGCGCCGAACGAGCGCTTCCACACCAGCGACACCGGCACCTGGGTGCCGTCCTGGGCCGTCGCCCACACCCGCTCCTGGGCGTAGTCCGACGCCTCGTAGCCGCCCAGCACCGGCTGGCGCTTGCGCAGCAGCAGTTCGCCGGTGGCCACGACGTAGTCGTAGACGGTGCCCGGCGTCACGAACGAGCCGTACCCGAGCCGCAGCAGCGGCGGGGCCCACTCCGGGTTGCCGGCGAGGCCGACGCTGTACAGCGGCTCGTCGAACGAGAGCTCGCTGACGGCACCGGTGGCGTAGTCGAGCATGCCGAGGCGCTCGAGTCCGTCGCGGCGGTAGCCGGCCACCGCCCAGTCGCGGAAGGTCGACAGCCCGAGCAGGCGCCGCCCCGGCTCATGGGCGATGACGGTCTCGCGGGCGCCGGCGGGGTCGGATGCCGCGACGCGCACGAGCTCGAAGTCCAGCGCGCCGTCGTTGTGGAGGATGTACAGCACGTCCTCGCCGCCGACGACGGCGTGCTCGGAGGAGTACTCCACGCCCTCGCGGCGCGGCCACACGACCCGCGGGGTGCCCCGCAGGTCGTCGGCATCCAGCAGCCACTCCTCGGAGGTGATCGACGAACCCAGCTCGATCATGAGGAACCGGTCGCTGTGGGTGAAGCCCGCGCCCACCCAGTACCGCTCGTCCGGCTCGTGGAAGAGCTTCACGTCGTCGGCGACGGGGGTCCCCAGCTCGTGCAGCCACACCGTGTCGGGCCGCCAGGCGTCATCGACGGTCGTGTACACGATGAACCGGCCGTCGGGGGAGAAGGTGGCGCCGGCGAACGTGTCGGGGATCTCGTCGGCGAGGGTCTCGCCGGTGGCCAGGTCGCGCACGCGGATCGTGTACCGCTCGTCGCCGGCCACGTCCACGCCGTACAGCAGCGTCGTGCCGTCGTTGGACACCTCGAAGCTGCCCAGCGAGAAGAACTCGTGCCCCTCGGCCTCGACGTTGCCGTCCAGCAGCACCTGCTCGCCCGGCACCGCGACGTCGGGGGAGAGTACCGGCGGCGTCCAGTCGTCGGGGGAGGCCAGGGGAGCCCGGCACTGGATGCCGTACTGGCTGCCTTCCACGGTGCGTCCGTAGTACCACCAGTGGCCGCGACGGGTCGGCACCGACAGGTCGGACTCGAGCGTGCGGCCCTTGATCTCCTGGAAGATCTGCTCGCGCAGGCCCTCCAGGTGCGCGGTGCGCGCGGCGGTGTAGGCGTTCTCCGCCTCGAGGTGCGAGATCACCTCGCCGGCATCCTTGTCCCGCATCCACTCGTACGGATCGGTCACGATGTCGCCGTGATGCGTCCGGGTCGTGGGGCGCTTGTCGGCGACCGGGGGAACGGGCGGAACGGCGTGGTCTGCGGGCGTCTGCGCGGTGGCGGTCACCCTCATACGGTAGCCGCCCGCGTCACGCGCGCCTGTGTGTACGGGAAGAACCCGGCCAAACGGTCCACAGCACGCGCGGTGATGTGCGAGGATTTCTGTCGGCCCGGTTAACGGAGCACGAACTCCCGCTGAACTCTTCGTTCGCACGCCGATTTCGTCGGCACCCTTCCCCCTTCCCTCGACGGAAAGCGAACGGTGGAAACCGCAGCCCTCATCGTCGTGCTGGTCATCGTACTGGCGCTGTTCTTCGACTTCACCAACGGGTTTCACGACACCGCCAACGCGATGGCGACGCCCATCGCGACCGGTGCGCTGAAGCCGAAGGCCGCGGTGCTGCTGGCCGCCGTCCTCAACCTCGTCGGTGCGTTCCTGTCCACCGAGGTCGCCAAGACGATCTCGGGCGGCATCATCCACGAGGATGAGATATCGGCGACGATCTTCCCGTCGATCATCTTCGCCGGTCTGATCGGCGCGATCACGTGGAACATGCTCACGTGGCTGCTGGGGCTTCCCTCCAGTTCGTCGCACGCCCTCTTCGGCGGCCTCATCGGGGCGACCCTGGTCGGTGCGAGCGCCGCGGCCATCGACATGGGCGTCGTGATGTCCAAGGTCGTGCTCCCCGCGCTCATCGCCCCGCTGACGGCCGGCATCATCGCGTTCACCGTCACCAAGATCGCCTATGCGATGACCCGTCGCTATGACAACAAGCCCGACGGCCGCGACGGCTTCCGCTGGGGCCAGATCTTCACCTCTTCGCTCGTGGCGCTCGCGCACGGCACCAACGACGCGCAGAAGACGATGGGCGTCATCACCCTGGCCCTCATCACCGTCGGCTGGCAGACCTCCTCGCAGCCGCAGACGTGGGTCATCTTCGCGTGCGCCGTGACGATCGCGCTCGGCACCTACATGGGCGGCTGGCGCATCATCCGCACGCTCGGCAAGGGCCTGACCGATGTCAAGCCCGCGCAGGGGTTCTCGGCCGAGGCCTCCACCGCCTCCACGATCCTCGCCTCCAGCGCGCTGGGCTTCGCCCTGTCCACGACGCAGGTCGCGTCGGGCTCGGTCATCGGCTCGGGTCTGGGGCGCCGCGGCTCGACCGTGCGCTGGCGCACCGTCGGGCGCATCATGGTCGGCTGGCTGCTGACGCTGCCCGCCTCGGGCCTCGTCGGTGCGCTCGCCGCACTCGTGGTCGTGTGGCTCGGCCAGGTCGTCGGCGTGCTGGTGTGCGCGGTGGCCGCTGTGGCCATCATCCTCGCGATCTTCCTGCGTTCCCGGCGCAACGCGGTGACCTCCGCCAACGCCATGAGCGGGGTGGCCGACTCGGGGCACGCCGTGAAGGTCAAGCGCAACCCGCCGCCCACCCGCCGGCAGCGTCAGCTGGCGCGCGAGCAGGCACGTGCCGCCGAGAAGGCCGAGAAGGATGCCGCGGTCCGCGTGCGCGCCGACGAGGGAGGGAACGGCAAATGACCGTCACGATCGACTGGCTCGCCTTCCTCCAGGTGTTCGTCGTCGCGATGGCCGGTGCCGTCGTCGTCGTCACCTTCTACGCCGTGGGGCTGCGGATGCTGGTGCGCTCGGGACACGCTCCCGTGGTGTCGCCCGCGGAGTTCACCGACGCCATCACGGTGATCACCGAGAAGCAGGCCAAGCGCAGCGCGAAGGCGGCCGCCAAGGCGGCCAAGCGCAACCCGCTCACCCAGACGCAGAAGCGCATCGCGCTGGTGGCGGCGTACGCAGCGTTCGCGGTGTGCGCCCTGGCCGTGCTCGGCGGGCTGCTGCTCATCGTGTTCAACCACTGAGCGCATCGGTCGCGGCGACCGGCGCCGTCGGTGCCCTCGCCTAGACTCGCCCCCATGCAGCCTGTGCAGTTCGGCAGCCACCCCCCGGCACGTCGCGTCATCGTCCACCTCAGCGACACCCACCTGCTCGGCGGCGATCGCATGCTGGGCGGGCGGTTCGACTCGCTGGCGAACCTGCGCGCGACCCTCGACGCCGTCGAGCGCCTCGGCGTGCGTCCCGACGCGCTGGTATTCACCGGCGACATCGCCGACCTCGGCGAGCCCGACGCATACCGTGCGGTGCGCGCCGCCGTCGAGCCGGTCGCCGAGCGCCTCGGCGCGCCGGTCGTGTGGGTGGCGGGCAACCACGACGAGCGTCCGGAACTGCGGCGCGATCTGCTGGGGCTGGATCCGACCGAGGAGCCGGTGACGGGCGTCTGGGACCTGGGCGGCCTGCGGCTCGTCGCCCTCGATTCCTCCGTCCCCGGCTGGCATCACGGCGACCTCGACGCCGGTCAGCTGGAGTGGCTCCGGCAGGTGCTGCGGGAGCCGGCGCCGCTCGGCACCCTCCTGGCCCTCCACCACCCGCCGCTGCCGAGCCACATCCCGCTGTTCGACATCCTGGAGCTGCGTCACCAGGACGAGCTGGCCGAGGTCATCGCCGGCACCGACGTGCGCGGCATCCTCGCCGGACACCTGCACTACTCCACCCACGGCATGTTCGCGGGCGTCCCGGTGAGCGTCGCCGCAGCCACCTGCTACACGATGAACCTGCAGCGCGCTCCGGAGGAGGTCAACGGCATGGATGCCGGGCAGTCCTTCCACCTCGTGCACGTCTACGACGACACCATCACCCA
>Ga0233363_1001045_pt1 | contig 11066 bp, 13 predicted proteins | sample ElkDunMinimDraft_18_FD_191534 | JGI IMG/M metagenome (GOLD analysis project Ga0233363, IMG submission 191534) | Fecal eukaryotic communites from dung pellets of Tule Elk in California, USA - Elk Dung C16 | ecosystem: Host-associated > Mammals > Digestive system > Large intestine > Fecal | place...
TCAACCCGCCCACGTTCACCGACGCGTTCGTGCTGCGCGACCCGGACCGCGTGACGCCGCAGGGCACCCGGCCGCTGGTCGTGGCCCTGCACGCCGTGCGCTCGGGGCGGGCACCCGGCAACGCGTTCTTCGAGCCGGGCTCGGCCGACCCGGCCGTGCTCGTGCAGCCGGGGGCCGAGCTCGTGGTCGACGGCGTGACGTACGTCGTCGAGCGCACCGAGGTGCTCGACAAGGCCCAGGCCGCACGGTCGCAGGACATCTGGGGAGCCCTGCCCGACGGCGGCGACCGGCTCGTGGTGATCACGTGCCTGCAGCGCAGCGACGCGACCGGGCACGCCGTCGAGAACCTGGTGCTGCACGCCGTCCGGGCGTAGGGGCACAGCGCCGCCCCGGCTCACGCCGCGCCCCCGTACGGCCCCGGTGCCACGATGAGGCGTGACCGACCACCCGCCGCAGGTCGATCGTGGCGCCACGGAGGCGGACGAGCAGGACCTGCTCGTCCGCCTCGTCGTGCTGGGCATCACGATGCTCGCGGTGAGCTCCGCCGTGGACGTCCTGCCCTGGACGATCGACGACATCACGTCGATGGGACGCGGCGAGGCGGTGCGTCCCGACGAGAGGACCTCGCTGCCCCTCCTGGGCCTGGCCTTCGGTGCCATGACGCTGGCCGGTGCCGTCGCCGGGGCCGTCCTGCTGCGGGTGCCGGTGCTGCGCCGGCCGGTGTGGCAGCGGGTCGTGCTCGCCGTGGCGCTGGGCGCGATGATCGGCGCGGCCCGCATCGGTGCCGTGGCTCTCGCGCTGCCCGACGGCGTGCCACGGGTGTTCGGGGTGGCCGAGGCGGTCGTGGGGTCGAGCCAGGCTGCCGTCATCATCGGCGCCGCGATGTACTTCGTCGGCACCCGACGTCGGATCCGCGCCGAGGAGCGTCGGCGGATCCGTGAGGCGCTGCGCGCCGAGCGCGCCCGCCGGCAGCTCGAGCAGGAGGAGCTGCGGGTCCGCCGGGAGGTCTCGCAGCGGCTGCACGGCGGCGTGCAGCAGCGCATGGTCCTGGTCAACCGCGAGATCGAGGAGATCCGCGACGAGCTCGCGCGCGCCGGCGAGACCGACCTCGCCCGGTCCCTGACCGCACTGTCCGCGACGCTCGACGACATCCGGGAGTCCGACGTGCGGGCCGTCGCGCACGACCTCTACCCACTGGCTGCCGACGTCGACCTGCCGTCGGCGCTCCTGCTCGCCGCCGACCGCCTGCCACCGTCGGTCCGCCTGCACGTGACGTACGAGCCCGGTGCCGAGTCGCTGTACGTCGGGCAGCGCCTGCCGGCGGCGGACCGCATGCTGCTGTACCTGATCGTGGAGGAGGGCGTCGTCAACGCCGTGCGCCACGGGGACGCGGCGAACATCTGGGTCACGCTGGGCACGGACGGCGACGCCGGGCCGCACTCACCCGGCGCCGCGCGGGTCCGCGTCGACGACGACGGGTCCGGCCTGACCGACGACCCGCCCCGCCTCTCGGGCCTGGCCGCGCTGCGAGCGCGGGTGCTCGCGCGCGACGGCGACCTCACGCTCCTGCCCGGACCCCGCGGCGGTGCGCGGTTGACGGCGAGCGTCCCGCTCGCGGTCCGGGTCGACGACGGGAGGACGCCATGAGCAACGGCGGCCGCCCGTTGCGCGTGGCCGTCGTGGAGGACGAGGCGATGCTGCGCGGCCTCCTCCAGGCGCTGCTGGACGGGCACCCGGGCATCGACGTCGTGGCCACCGCCGCCGGCCACGCCGAGGCGCTGCGGGACGTACGCCCGGGCGAGGTCGACGTCGCGGTGCTGGACATCGACCTCGGCGACGGCAACGGGATCGCCCTGGGCCGGTCGTTGCAGCAGCGCGACCCGCGGCTGCGGATCCTGCTCATCTCGAACTACAACATGCTCGCGCTGGTCCGCTCGGTGAGCGCGGACGCACCGACGCCGTGGAGCTACCTGTCGAAGCGCTCGTCCGCCCAGCCGGGCGAGCTGGTCCGGGCGCTCGCGGCGGTCGCGCGCGGGCAGGTCGTGATCGACCCCGCGCTGGTCGACCGGTCCGTCGCGATGGCGGACACGCCACTGGCACGGCTGTCCGCCGCCCAGTTCCGGGTGCTGCAGCTCGTCGCGCAGGGGCAGAGCAACGACGCGGTCGCCAAGGAGCTCGACATCTCGCCGAAGGCGGTGGAGGCGCACCTGAGCCACATCTACCGGCTGCTCGACCTGCCGCCCGGTGCGAACAACCGCGTGGCGGCGGTGCTGACCTTCCTGCAGCAGTCCGTGCGCCCGGAGCCCTGACCCGGCGTTCGGGTTTTCCCTAGCGCGCGCCCGGTGCGGCGCCCCGGACGCGCCACCGTGGTGGGACACGTCCGCGGGCGCGCCCGCAGGAGCCGAGGAGGCGCGAGAATGAACAGGCGACGAGTCCTCGCCGCGACGGCCGCGGCTGCGCTCGTGCTGACCCTCCCGGTGGGGTGCGCGCCGGACGACATCCCCCCGGGGACCCTGCCGACGACGCTGCCGACAGTGGTCCCGACAGCGACGCCGACGACGCCCGCCGGGGGCGAGGACACCTCGGGGGGCGTGCCTGGGATCCCCCAGCCCGACCCGACGGCGGGTGTGACGACCGACCAGCAGCAGCAGACCAGCTCCTGGTCGCTGTTCGGCACCCGGACCATCGCCCCGGGCTTCGAGGCGACCCGCGAGTGGGTCGTGCGCAACGACGGCCCCGTGCCGGCCGAGCTCGTGGTGTCGGTCGTCGAGGCCCGGATGCACACCGAGCCCCGGGACGACTTCTACGACGACCTCACCGTCAACGACGTCCCCGCCTCCCGCCTCGCCGGGCAGGACACGGCGATCCACACCCAGGTGCTCGCGCCGGGCGAGTCCGTCGCGGTCCCCGTCACGCTGACGTTCGACGTGGACAGCACCAGCGGCAACGCGGCCGAGGTCGGCGAGGAGACGTTCAGCTTCTGGCTGCGCGCCGACCTGACCGACGCCTCGGGGCGGGCCGACGCCTCGGGGCAGACCGACGGCGCGGGGCGGGACGACGTCGCGGGACCCCTCGCCCAGACCGGTGGCCTGGCCCGCACGGCCGGACCCTGGCTGGTGCTCGCCGCCGGTGCGCTGGCGCTCGCGTGGGCGGTGGCCGACCGACGCCGGGGCGGGTCGCCGGACTGACACGGCGACGGCCCTCGCCCGCGTCCACCCCTCGACCCGCCGGGCCGCACCCGGCACGCTGGGCGGGTGCTCCTGCCGCCGAAGGTCGCCGCGGGTGTCGCCGACGGCTCGGTGACGCTCGCGTTCCGCCGCTGGCAGCGCCCCGACGTGCGCCCCGGCAGCCGGTTCCGCACGCGTGCGGGCGTCATCGAGGTCATGGCCGTCGACGTCGTCGACCCCGCCCTGCTCACCGACGCCGACGCGCACGCCGCCGGCCTGCCGGACGTGGCGGCGTTGCTGCACCTGCTCGATCCGGAGGCCGTCGCGAAGCGCCGCCGCACCGCGCGGTACGGCCGCACACCGGTCACCGACGCGGCTGCAGCGGACACGACGGCAGCGGACACGACCGGATGGCCCGTGTACCGCGTCGGCCTCACGTGGGCCGGGCCGGACCCGCGCGAGGCGCTGCGCGACGACGCCGCCCTGAGCGACGCCGACGTCGCCGCGATCGACGCGCGCCTCGACCGGCTCGACCGCGCGTCGAGCCACGGCCCGTGGACGGCCGCGACGCTCGACGTCATCCGCCGCCGCCCGCACGTGCGCGCCCCCGACCTGGCCGCCGAGCTGGGCCGCGAGCGCGACCCGTTCAAGCTCGACGTCCGCAAGCTCAAGGCCCTGGGCCTCACGCAGAGCTTCGACGTCGGCTACGCGCTGAGCCCCCGCGGCGAGGCGTACGCGTCCCGCACCCGCCGCCCCTGAGCCCTACCGGTCGGCAGAGAACCGGAAGTGGTCACATCCGAGGGCACGACAGGACCCCCGTCGGTGCAGATCCGACCACTTCCGCGCCGCCGACGCCGCGGACGCGGGTGCGGCGGGAGGATGTGATCGCTGGACCGTCACCCGACGAGAGGACCCCCATGACCGCCCTGCGCTCGATCCTGCTGTTCGTCGCGGCCGCCGGGCTGGAGATCGGTGGGGCGTGGCTCGTGTGGCAGGGCCTGCGCGAGCACCGTGGCTGGGTGTGGGTCGGTGCGGGCGTCATCGCGCTGGGCCTGTACGGCGCGGTCGCCACGCTGCAGCCGGACGCGAGCTTCGGCCGGATCCTCGCCGCGTACGGCGGGGTGTTCGTCGCCGGGTCGCTGGCGTGGGGCATGGTCGTCGACGGTTTCCGGCCGGACCGGTGGGACGTCACCGGTGCGCTCGTGTGCCTCGTCGGCGTCGCGATCATCATGTACGCGCCCCGGGCCGCCTGAGCCGCCCGCCTCAGCGGCGCGCAGCCGGCCCCAGGCCCACGACCTGCAGCGTCGCCCGCACCCGGGACGCCCGTCACGTTGTGTCACGCCCCTGCGCCCGGGACACTTGCGCCCACACGGTCGGCTCCCGCCGGTCACGGGCACCGGAGGCGGCATGACACGGACCAGGGCCAAGCGGGTCGGGATCCTCACGGCGGGCGGCGACAGCCCCGGCCTGAACGCCGCCATCCGCGGCTTCGGCAAGACGGCGATCGCGCACCACGGCATGGAGCTGTTCGGGTTCCGCGACGGCGTCACCGGCCTGGTCGAGAACCGCTACGTCGAGCTCGACGGCAAGGCCCTGTCCGGGATCCTGACGATCGGCGGGACGATCCTCGGCACGAGTCGCGACAAGGTGCACCGCTACTCCGTCGACGGCGGCGAGCCGCAGGACATGGTGCCGGTCGTGGCGGAGAACTACCGCGAGCTGGGCCTGGACGCGCTGGTCATGCTGGGCGGCGGCGGGACGGCGAAGAACGCGATGCGCCTGGTCGACGCGGGGCTCAACGTCATCCACCTGCCCAAGACGATCGACAACGACATCGCCGAGACGGACACGACGTTCGGGTTCGCGACGGCCACGGAGATCGCCACCGAGGCCGTGGACCGGGTGCACTCGACGGCGCACAGCCACCACCGGATCATCCTCACGGAGATCATGGGCCACCGGGCGGGCTGGCTGACGCTCGCGGCGGGCATCGCCGGCGGCGCCGACATCATCCTGCTGCCGGAGATCCCGTACACGATCGACGCGGTGGCCGACACGATCCGTCGGCGCACGTCCCGCGGCTCGTCGTTCTCCGTGGTGGCCGTCGCCGAGGGCGCCCGCGACGTCGAGGACACGGCCGACTACGAGGCCGCGCAGCTGCTGGTGAAGTCGTCCAAGACCCCCGAGGCGCGCCGTGCGGCCAAGAAGCACCTCGCCAACGTCGAGGACTCCCAGCGCGAGCACACCTTCAAGCTCGCGCGCGAGCTCGAGGCCGCCACCGGGCTGGAGACGCGTGTGACGATCCTCGGATACGTGCAGCGCGGCGGGACGCCGTGCGCGGCGGACCGGCTGCTCGCCACGCGGCTGGGTGCCGCCGCCGCCAACCTCGTGGACCGCGGCGAGTTCGGCGTGATGGTCGCGGCCCGGGGCGACGAGGCCGTGCCGGTGCCGCTGGGTGACGTGGCGGGCAAGGTGAAGCTCGTCCCGCCGGACCACGCGTGGATCCAGGCGGCGCGGCAGGTCGGCACCGGCCTGGGCGACTGACCCCGGCGCACCGCCGCGGGCGCCCTCGTCTGGCGCACCCCGACCGTCCGGCGCAAGGTGGGCGTGGGCCCCGCGACGCGGGTGCGGACGACGGGGGGACGACATGTGCCGGTGGCTGGCGTACTCCGGGGCGCCGGTGACGCTCGACGAGCTGCTCTACCGCCCGAGCAACTCGCTGGTGCTGCAGAGCCTGCACAGCCACCTCGGTGCGGAGCCCACCAACGCGGACGGCTTCGGCGTCGGCTGGTACGACGGCCACGTGCCGGAGCCCGGCGTCTTCCGCAGCATCGAGCCGGCGTGGAACGACCGGAACCTGCGGGAGCTCGCGCGGCACGTGCGGTCCGACGTGGTGTTCGCGCACGTCCGCGCGACGAGCGGCAGCGCGGTCCAGCAGAGCAACTGCCACCCGTTCCGGCACGACCGGTGGCTGTTCATGCACAACGGCGCCGTCGACGGGTTCCCCACGCTCAAGCGGGACCTGCAGCTCGCGGTGGACCCGTCGCTGTTCCCGCAGATCGAGGGCACGACCGACTCCGAGACGGTGTTCCACCTGGCGCTGACGTTCGGGCTCGCCGACGACCCGCCCGCAGCGATGTCGGCCGCCGTGGGCATGGTCGAGCAGGCCGGGCACCGCCACGGTGTGGAGTTCCCGTTCCAGGGCACGCTGGCCGCGACGGACGGCAACCGGATCTGGGCGGTCCGCTACTCCTCCGAGGGCCGCTCGCGCACGCTCTTCCGCAACGCCGACGTGTCCGCGCTGAAGGCGCACTACCCGGAGAACGTCGCGGTCCAGCACCTGGCGGACGACACCCGGCTCGTCGTCTCGGAGCCGCTCGAGGACCTGCGCGGCGCGTGGCTCGAGGTGCCGGAGGCGTCGTGCCTGGTCGTGGAGGGGATGGACGAGGAGCTGCGGCCGTTCGTGCCGCGGGCACCGACGGCCTGACGTGCACCGCGGGGCGGGGCTGCGGCGCACCGGTAGCCTCGGAGGCCGGCCGTCGACCCGTCAGGAGGTGCCGTGAGCTGGTCCGAGCACGCGATCTGGTGGCACGTGTACCCGCTCGGGGCGGTCGGCGCACCGATCCGCACGCCGGACGACTCCCCCGAGCCGCACCGCCTGCGCAAGCTGCTCCCCTGGCTCGACCACGTGCAGCGCCTGGGCACCAACGGCCTGCTGCTCGGCCCGGTGTTCGCGTCGTCGTCGCACGGGTACGACACCACGGACCACTTCCGGGTCGACCCGCGCCTGGGGGACGACGACGACCTCGTGGCCCTCTGCGCCGCCGCGCACGAGCGTGGGCTGCGCGTCCTGCTCGACGGCGTGTTCAACCACGTCGGGGCCGAGCACCCGCTGGTCACCCAGGTGCTGGCCGAGGGGCCCGGCGGCCCGCGGGCCGGTTGGCTGCGCGTCGACTGGGAGCACCCGGACGGCCCGCGCACGGCCGACTTCGAGGGGCACCGTGCGCTCGTCGCCCTGAACCACGAGAGCCCCGAGGTCGCCGCGTACGTCGCCGACGTCATGAGCCACTGGCTCGACCGCGGCGCGGACGGCTGGCGCCTGGACGCCGCGTACGCGCTGCCGGCGGAGTTCTGGGCGCGCGTGCTGCCGGCGGTGCGCGAGCGGCACCCCGACGCGTGGGTCGTCGGCGAGGTCATCCACGGGGACTACGCGCAGGTCGTGGCCGCCTCCGGCATGGACTCGGTCACGCAGTACGAGCTGTGGAAGGCCGTGTGGAGCAGCCTGGTCGACCGCAACTTCTGGGAGCTGGACCACGCGCTGCGCCGGCACGACGACCTGCTCGCGACGTTCGTCCCGCAGACCTTCGTCGGCAACCACGACGTCACGCGCATCGCGACGCAGGTGGGCCCGCAGGCGGCCGTGCTCGCGCTCGTCGTGCTCATGACCGTGGCCGGCGTCCCGTCGGTGTACTACGGCGACGAGCTCGGCTGGACCGCGCCCAAGGAGGAGCGGGAGGGCGGCGACGACGCCGTGCGGCCCGCCCTGCCCGCCTCCCCCGACGACCTCGGGGACGACGAGCGGCACGTCCTGCACGTCCACCAGGCGCTGATCGCGCTGCGCCGCCGCCACCCGTGGCTGCACACCGCCCGGACCACCACGGACGAGCTGACGAACACGCGCTACCGGTACACGTCGACCTCCGCCGACGGCACCCACCGGCTGCACGTCGAGCTGGACGTGACGGACGCGCCGCGGGCGGTCGTCCGCGAGGCCGACGGCGAGGCCCTGTTCACGACGTGACGTCGCCGGGCCCGTCCGGCTCCCACCGCAGCAGGTCCCCCGGCTGGCACTCCAGCACCTCGCACAGCGCGGCGAGCGTCGTGAAGCGCACGGCCTTGGCGCGGCCGTTCTTCAGCACCGCGAGGTTGGCGGGCGTGATGCCGACCCGCTCGGCGAGCGTGCCGACGGACATCTTGCGGCGCGCGAGCATGACGTCGACGTCCACGACGATGGGCATCAGATCACCTCGTCGAGCTCGTCGCGCAGGCGCCGGGCCTCGCGGTCGCGGTCGACGGCCTGCGCGAGCAGCATGCGCAGCAGCAGGACGACCAGCGCGATGCCGCCCAGGACCAGCGCGGCGCCGCAGATCAGCAGCACGATCCCGGGCGCGACGGCCTCTCCGGGCGCCAGCACGACGGCCAGCAGGAACACGAGGAGGGCGGCGGCGACGATCGCGCCGATGATGACGTCGACCCAGCGGAACGCGGCGGGCGTGAAGACCTCCTCGCGCCGGACCATCGTCAGCAGGCGCCACACGCACACGGCGCACACCTGCAGCGTGACGAGCCCGAGCACGAAGATCGCGACGAACGGCACCCGGACACCCGGCGGGGCGTCGGCCTCGACGAGGTCGGTCCACAGCAGCGGTGCCATGAAGCACTGGACGAACAGGGACCCGGCGAGCGCGAGCACGATGACGACGCGCAGCGCGAGGACGGTGAGGTTGCGCATGACAGGCTCCTCGATCGGACGACGAGAGGAATCTATCGGGAAACGATAGATTCCTCAAGCCGTTCGATCGAGGAGCGAGCGCCCGTCATCAGACCCGCACGACGACCTTGCCCCGCACGTGCCCCTCGGCCACCAGGTCGTGCGCGGCTGCGGCGTCCGCGAGGTCGAAGACCTGCGCGACGTCGACCTTCACCGCACCGTCGTCGATCAGCCGCGTCAGCGCGTCGAGGTCCGTCGTGCTGGGCCGCACCCACACGTAGTGCCCGCCGAGCTCGTCGCGAGCGGCGGTGTCGATGACGGACGCGACCGTGCCGCCCTCGGCCAGGACCGCGCGCGTCGTCGGCACGAGGTCGTCCGAGCCGTAGTCCAGGACGACGTCGACGCCCTGCGGCGCGAGCCCGCGCACGCGCTCGACGAGCCCGTCGCCGTACTCCACCGGCTCGACTCCCAGGCCGCGCAGGTGGTCGTGGTTGCGCGTCGACGCGGTCCCGATGACCCGGGCCCCGCGCGCCCGCGCGATCTGCGCGGCGAACTGCCCGACCCCGCCGGCCGCGGCGTGCACGAGCACCGTCTGCCCGTCGCGCACGCCCGCGCGCTCGATCGACTGGTACGCCGTGAGCCCCGCCAGCGGCACCGCCGCGGCCTCCTCGAACGTCAGCGAGGCGGGCTTGCGGGCGATGGTCCGCACGGGCGCGGCGACCAGCTCGGCGAACGTCCCGCCGTGCAGCCAGTCCTTGCGGACGTACCCGTAGACCTCGTCGCCGGCCGCGAGCTCCGGGGTGTCCAGGCCGGGACGCTCGACGACGCCGGCCACGTCCCACCCGGGGACCGCCGGGAACTCGATGTCGATGATCTGGTCGAGGTAGCCGGCGCGGATCTTCCAGTCCACGGGGTTCACGGACGCGGCGCGCACCCGCACCAGGACGCTGTCGGAGCTGACCTTCGGCTCCGGCCGGTCGGTGAGCTGCAGGACGTCGCTGCCGCCGTAGCGGTCGTAGGTGATGGCTCGCATACGTGACGCAACCACGTCCGGGTGCGGGTCTGTTCCGCCCGCCCCGTCCCGGTTCCTCCCGCCGCGGCGCGGCGACCGCTCAGGGTGTCAGCAGGTCACGCACCGCGGTGCGCACCTTGGTGGCGTCGGCACCGCCCTCGACCAGGGCGCCCGCGCGGTGCACCACCGCGTTCACCAGCTCGGCGGCGACCTCCGGCTCCGCGACGCCCGCGTCGCGCAGCGCGTTCACGAGCGGGCCGACGAGCCGCCCGTGCATCTCCTCGACCCACGAGTCGTCGAACGCGGCGGGGCTGATCGACGCCAGGGTGCTGATCAGCGCGTGCTCGCCGTCGGCGACCAGGGTGAGGTTGGCGTCCGCGTACGCCGCGACCTTCGCCATCGGCTCGTCCTGCGCCTCGGTGGCGGCCGTGACGGCCGTCAGGAAGCGCGGGAGGGACTCCACCACGACCGCCCGGTACAGCTCGTCCCGGGACGCGAAGTAGTGGTAGATGCTCGGACGTGCGAGCCCCGCCTTCGCGGCGATCTCCGCGAAGGTGGGCTCGACGTCCGGGCGGGTGGTCAGCAGCTCACGGGTGGCCTCGAGGATCGCGCGGCGCTGGGCCTCGCGGTGCTCGGGAACCGTTGCGGCCGTGATCCGGGGCACGCGTCCTCCTGCTCGTCTCAGACGGCGCCGAGGCGCCCGTCCACCATCTCCAGCACCCGGTCGCAGTGCTCGAGCACGTCGTGGTCGTGGGTGACCATCACCGTAGCCACCCCGAACTCGTGCGTCTGCCGCGCGAGCAGCTCGACGATCTCATGACTGCGACGCCGGTCGAGAGCCGCCGTGGGCTCGTCGACCAGCAGGACCGACGGGGACGCGACGAGCGCCCGGGCGATGCCGACACGCTGACGCTCGCCACCGGACAGCCGGCCGGGACGGCGCTTGGCGTGGTCGGCCATGCCGACGGACGCGAGCAGCTCCTCCGGCGGCTTCACCGCGCGGCGGCCCGTGATCTTCTCGACCAGCCGGAGCTGGTCGATCGCGGTCAGCGCGGGCACCAGGTTGCCGGACTGGAAGACGAAGCCGACGTGGTCGCGGCGGTACCGCGCCAGGGCGGCCTTGGACATGGTCGTCAGGTCGGAGCCGCCGACGACGACGGACCCGGAGGTCGGCTTGGTCAGCCCGCCGGCGACCGCCAGCAGGCTCGACTTGCCGGCGCCGGACGGGCCGACGACGGCCACGATCTCCCCGGGGGCGACCGTGAGCTCGACGCTGTCGAGGGCGTTGACCTGGCTGTCCCCGTCCCCGAAGGTCAGGGTGACGGCGCTCAGCGCGAGCCCGGTGCGGGTGGTGGTGGTGGCGGTCATCGGTTCTCTCCCAGCGCGGTCAGCGGGT
>Ga0233363_1001048_pt1 | contig 11049 bp, 6 predicted proteins | sample ElkDunMinimDraft_18_FD_191534 | JGI IMG/M metagenome (GOLD analysis project Ga0233363, IMG submission 191534) | Fecal eukaryotic communites from dung pellets of Tule Elk in California, USA - Elk Dung C16 | ecosystem: Host-associated > Mammals > Digestive system > Large intestine > Fecal | place...
GGAACCGGCCGAGCTCCGTGCGGACCACGTCGAGGTGCGCACGGACCAGCGCGTCGAGCCCCGGGACCGCGTCGAGCGCACCGGCGCCCGAGCGCGCGGTGAAGCGCCGCCCGGTGCCGTCGACGACGTCGAGGTCCACCACGTTGTCGGCGGTCCGCCCGAAGGCCACGGCCCGCGGCCCGCACGCGTTGTTGCCGATCATGCCGCCGAGCGTCGCCCGGGCCTGCGTGGACGGGTCGGGCCCGAACCGCAGCCCGTGGGGGGCCGCGGCCCGCTGCAGGTGGGACATGACGACGCCCGGCTCGACGCGCGCCGTACGCGCCTCGGGGTCGACCTCCAGCACCCTGTTCACGTGGCGCGAGAAGTCCAGCACGATGCCCGTGCCGACCGCGTTGCCCGCCACCGACGTGCCGCCGCCGCGGGACGTCAGCGGCGTGCCGGTCTCGCGCGCGACGGACAGTGCCGCGAGCACGTCGTCCGTGTCCCGCGGGAAGACCACGACCTGCGGCACCACGCGGTAGTTGGAGGCGTCGGTCGAGTACTCGGCCCGGCGCCGGGAGGAGTCGTCGACGCTCCCGCGCACGACGTCGCGCAGCGCGTGCACGAGGTCCCGGACGTCGGTCCCGGACGCGTCAGTCGTCACAGCCACGTCCGGCAGTGTCCCACCACGCCACCGGGACCTGCACGGGCCGTCCAGTCGGCAGCGCCCGTGTGGGAGGCGCGTCGTACCGTCGGGCCGTGCGGAAAGCCCCGGTCACGGTCCTGTGCGCGGTCCAGTTCGTCGACGTCCTCGGCGTCACGAGCGCGACGACCGCGATCCCCGCCGTCCTCGAGGGCCTCGGCCTGGACGCGCACGCCGCAGGCCCGCTCGCGACGACGTACGCGATGTTCTTCGGAGGTCTGCTGGTGGTCGGCGCGCGCCTCGGGGACCGCTACGGCCACCGCCGGGTGCTGGCCGCGGGGCTCGTGGGGTTCGCCGCGGTGTCCCTCGTCGGCGGGCTCGCCGGGTCGCTCGCGCAGGTGCTCGCCGCGCGTGCGCTGCAGGGCGCCGCCGCGGCGATGTCGGTCCCGTCCGCGCTGCGGCTGCTGCTGCACGCCACGCCCGAGGCCGACGCCCGGCGCACCGCGCTGGCCGCGTGGAGCGCGGCCGGCGCCGCCGCGGGCGCCGCCGGGTTCGTCGTGGGCGGCGCGCTCGTCGAGGCGCTCGACTGGCGCGCCGTGTTCTGGGTCAACGCGCCGGTCGGGGCGCTGCTGCTGGTCGGCGTGCTGCTCGTCGTGCCCGCGCTCGCGCCCGACGACCGCACGACCGGGCTCGACCTGGTGGGCGGGGCCCTGCTCGTCGCGTCGGTGATGTGCGTCGTGGCGGGGGCCGCGGCCGTCGAGCAGGGTGCCGGGGCGGGGCGCTCCGGCCTGCTCCTCCTGGCAGGCACGGTGGCCGCCGTCGGGTTCGTGGCACGGATGCGGCGGGCCACGGACCCGCTCGTCCCGCCGGCCGCGTGGCGGTCGGTCCCGCTGCGCGACGGGACGGTGCTGTCGTTCGTCAACACCGCCACCACCAGCAGCGCGGCGGTGCTCGCGACCCTCCACCTGCAGGACCGGCTCGGCCTGTCCGCGCTCGCGACCGGGCTCACGCTGCTCGGGCTCAGCGCGCTCGTCGTCGTCGGGGCCGCGGCGGCCAAGCCGCTGCTCGACCGCCGGGCACCGCGCACGGTGGCGGGGCTGGGGCTGGCGGTGGTCGCCGGCGGTGACGTCGTCCTCGTCGCGGGCGGCGCGACCTGGGCGGCGGTCGGGGCGGGTGCCGCGGTCCTCGGCCTGGGGCTCGGCGTGGCGTCGGTCGCGGCGACGGCGCTGGGGACCGACGTGCCGGAGCACCTCGCGGGCAGTGCCAGCGGCATCCTCAACACCGGCGCACAGCTCGGCACCGCGCTCGGCACCGCCGTCCTCGTCATGGTCGCCGGCGTGACGTCGGTGACGTGGGGATGGGCCGCGGCGGCGCTCGGGGCGGCGGTCACGGCGGCCTGGTCGTGGCGCGCCGGGCGGACCGACGCGGGGCGCCGCGGCGCGGCGGCGGTCGGCGGCTGAGGCGCCCGGCCGCGCGACCCGCTGCGCCGCCGGGCGCCCCGGTGTCAGGACTCCAGGGCTGCGTCGAGCGTGATGTCCGTGCCCGTCAGCGCCTTGCTGACAGGGCATCCCGCCTTGGCCTTCTCGGCCGCCTGCTGGAACCCGGCCTCGTCGAGGCCCTCGACCTCACCCCGGACCTTCAGGGCGATGCCGGTGATGCGGAAGCCGCCCGCCGGGTCCGGGCCGAGGCTGACGTCGGCCGTCACCTCGAGGGCGACGGGCGTCCCGCCGGCCTCGGCGATGTCCGCGGACAGCTGCATGGCGTAGCACGACGAGTGCGCCGCGGCGATGAGCTCCTCGGGGCTCGTCGTGCCGCCGGCGTCCTCGGCCGCCCGCTTCGGGAACGAGACGTCGTACGTGCCGACCTTCGAGCTGCTCAGCTCGACCTGGCCGCCGCCGTCCTGCAGCGTGCCGTTCCAGGCGGTGCGTGCGGTGCGCGTGGGCATGACCACTCCTTCGTCCGTCGGTGGGTGGGCGCGAGACGCGCCCCCCAGCGACCCTACGGGGGTGCCCCGCGTCAGCGCGCGCGCTCCAGGTGCGCGGCGACCACGTGCGGCGGCGCACCCGCGGCCCGCAGCGCCCAGGCGGCGCGGGCGTGCAGCGCCCGGCGCTGCCCCTCGTCGAGCGCGGCGTACAGGGACGTGCGGACCAGGTCGTGGCGGAACACCAGGCGGTCGCCGCGCGCGTGGACCACGCCGGCGGCCAGACCGTGGCGCAGCGTCCGCCAGCACTCCGTGACGGGCTCGCCCGCCAGCGCGGCGAGGTCCCCGACGACGAACGACGCGCCCAGCACCGACGCCTGCCCGAGCATCGTGAGGACCTGCGGTCCCAGGTGCTGCACGTGGGCGCGCCCCACCTCGTCGAGCTCGTCGAGCCAGCCGGTGCCCACGGCCTCGACCACCCCGCCCGAGCGTTCCAGCACCCCGCACGCCTCGGCGGTCCGCAGCACGTCGACCACGAGCCGCGGGTTGCCGCCGGTCGTCGCGAGCACGCCGCGCAGCGCCGGCCCGACGCTCCCGCGCAGCAGGTGCTCGGCCAGCTCGACGGTCGCGGCCGGCCCCAGCGGGCGCAGCTCCAGGTAGCGGGCCCCCGCGCGGGTCCAGCCGGCGACGACCACGTCCAGCTCGGCGCGGTGCGGCACCCCGCGCATCGTCATGACCGTCAGGGCGCTGGGCAGCGCCCCCTCGCCCGCCAGGTCGGCCAGCAGGTGCAGGCTGCACGGGTCGGCCAGGTGCACGTCCTCGAGCACCAGCACCCACGGGCCGAGCTCACCGCGGCGCCGCACCAGGGCGGCGAACAGCTCGTCCGCCCGCGCGAAGCGCGCCGGGGCGTCGGCACGTCCGGGCGGCAGGACGTCCAGCAGCGCCGCGAGCTCGGCCACGACCGGGCCCCGCCCGTCCCGGCCGCGCGACGGCCCGAGCAGCGCGTCGGTGAGCAGCGTGTACGGCGGGGCCGCGGGACCGACCGCGCGCCCGAGGCACACCTCGATGCCCAGGAGCCCGGCGGCGCCCTGCAGCGCCTCGACCAACCGGGTGCGACCGACGCCGGCCTCACCCTCCAGCAGCACCGTGGCACCGCCACCGGTCGCGACGGAGGAGAGCAGCTCGTCGATGTCGTCGAGCTCGGCCCCGCGCCCGACGAGCGGGCGCGCGCGGGAGGTCGGCTCGGTCATGCCCCGATCGTATGACTCAGCCCACGTACTCCCAGTGCCACGGCTCCGGCTTGCTGCCGCCGGCCTGCGCCCAGCCGGGGTGGACCCACTGGAACGACCCGGCGTTCTCGCGCATCCACCGGTGCTCGGCGGTGCCGAAGCCCTGCACCCCGCCGGCCAGGTCGACCGCGAGACCCCAGCCGTGGTTGGACGTGCCGGGCGTGGCGCACAGGCCACCCTTGTTGGCGCGGCACGCGACCTGCGCACCGTAGGACCGGTAGGAGTCGGTCACGTGCAGCGGCCGGCCGAAGTGCGCGGTGAACGCGTTGTTGAGCGACTCGAGGGCCTCGGCCGCGTCGCAGCGCAGCTTGGCGTTGGCGTCGAAGGAGACCCCGCACAGCGCCTCGCCGGGGATGCGCCCGTTCGCGTAGCCCTGCAGGGACACCTTCCACGCGGCGCGCTGCGCCTCCTGCTCGGCGGCGACGCGTGCCGCCTCCTCGGCGGCGGCCTGCGCGGCGGCCTCGGCGGCGGCCTGCGCCGCCGCGGCCTCGGCCCGCTTCTGCTCCGCGGTGCCGGAGACGGCCTGGGCCACCTCCTTGACGCGGTCGAGCGCCGCACGCAGCGGCGTGGTCGCGGGGTCGGTGGTGGGGGGCAGCGTCACGTCGGCGATCCGCTCGGACGCGTCCGCCTCCGCCGGGGCGCCCTCGGCGGGAGCCTGCTCGGCGGGCGCGGGCTCGGCCTGCGCGTCCTGGGCCGGCGCCTCGGCGGCGGCCGCGGCGGCCTCGGCGGCGGCGGCGTCCTCGGCGGTCGCGCCGTCCGCCGCGTCGACGGTCGCGTCGACGGTCTGCGCGGCGCCCGTGTCGGCGGCGTCCTGCTCGCCGCGCTCCGCACCGCGCGAGGCGCTGCGGGTCCGCTCGACGATGTCGGGGATCTCGACGTCGGCCATGGCGGCCTGCAGCTCGGCGGTCGCGGTGTCGAGCTCGGCGAGCAGCTCGGCGGGGACGGCGGCGTCGGCGGCGTCCGCGCGGACGGCGGCGGCCTCGTCGACGGCGGCCTGCGCCGCATCGACGGCCTGCGCGCGCAGCTGCGCGGTGTACGCGTCGGCCGCGCGGTCGGCCGCTGCCCGGGTGAGGGAGGAGTCGTCACCGGCCACTGCGGCGACGGACGGGTCGGCGTCGGTCGTCATGACGACCGCGCCCATGCTGAGGACGAGGGCCAGGGCGATGCCGCCCTGGGCGGTACGGATGGCGAGACGGGGGACGCGCGCGGTGCTGGGTGCTGCCGTCCGCTGGGGGCGGGGGGCGGCGTGCTTGCCTCCCGCCCGTCGCCGAACGGTGATCAATCTGTTACTCACGCGCAACACGTTATGTGTCTCGGACCGGCGTCCAGAAAAGTTGAGGCCGAGAGACCGCGAAGATCGTGTGCACGTTCTGTTACCACGTCGACACACCACCCGCACGGCGGCCGACTACGCTGACGCCCGTGCCCGCAGACGACGTCCGCCACGACACGGCGAGGACCGTCACCCCGCCGTCCGCCGCGGACGGCGGGGGCCTGGACGACCTCTACGACATCGCCCGCCTCGCACGGCGGCTCGACGTGGAGCACGCGACGATCCGCGTCTGGCTGTCCCGCAAGGTGCCGTGGCTGCCGCCCCCGGACGGCCGGCTCAACGGCGGTGCGGTCTGGCGCGCGTCGACGCTCGAGGGCATCGAGGACCGGCGCTTCCGGCGCCGCCCGGGCCGCAAACCCCGCTTCACCTCGGCACCTGCCGCTGCCGACGTGCCGCGCACCGGGTCCGTCCCCGTGGTGGCCCCCCGCACGGGCGCCATCCCGCTCGTCACCGCACGGACCGTGCCCGACGGCGTCGCCGGCGCGGACCAGCCCCTCGGCTCCCCCGGCGTCGCGTCCCCCGCAACGGTCCCGACCGTCGCCGCGAGCGACGCGACGCAGCCCGTCGGGGCGCTCCGCACCCGCTGACACCGGGTCGACCCCGGGCCGATCCCGGCCCTGGTCCCGGTCCTCCCCCTCCCTGCGCCGCGCGTGCGCCGGGCCGACCGCGCGAAGCCGACGAACCTCGCGGACGACCAGGTTGTGGAGAAGGGGTGACGAAACGCCTACCGGTCAGTACCGTTCACGGAGCGCCGGGCACCTGTGACAACAGCCATACCCGGATGTGACGCCTCGCGGCTGCCCGCGGGGCGCCGATCGCTCCGCGTCGTCCGACACCCGGGATGAGACCACATGCCACGTCGCCTGCTCGCCGGCCTGACCGCCGCCTCCGTCGTCCTCACCGCCGCGCTGCTCGGCACACCGGCCGCGACCGCGGCACCCCCGCCGGACGACCTCGCCGGCCTGCTGGTCGGCCGCGACGTCCCGGTCCAGCGGACCGAGGGCGTGGGCGACGCGCTCGCCGCGGCCGAGGGCACCGTCACCGCGTTCGTCGAGCTCGACACGCCCTCGGGCGTCGAGGTCGCCGCCGACGGCGGCACCCCGGCCGACGTCCGCGACGCGGCATCCGCCACGCAGGCAGCGGCCGAGGACGTCGTCCCGGCCGAGGCCGGGGCCACCGCCCGCTCCGCCACCGCGCAGCCGCAGCGCCTCGCGACCGTCACCAACCTCGTGTCCGGGGCCCTCGTGCTCGGCGACGCGGCCCAGCTCCGCGCCCTGGCCGACGAGCCCGGCGTGCGCGCCGTGCGCCTGGTCGCCGAGCGCACCCCCGACAACGCCGCCCAGGTCGAGTTCACCCGGACCCTGGCCACGTGGCAGGACACCGGGGTCCTCGGCACCGACGTCACGATCGGCGTCATCGACACCGGGATCGACTACACCCACGCCACCTTCGGCGGACCGGGCACGGTCGAGGCCTACGAGGCCGCGTACGGCGAGAACGGCAGCGGACCGGTGCCGCAGGGGTCGTACGACCCGACCAAGTACCTCGGCGGCTACGACTTCGCCGGGACCGACTACGACGCCGGCGGCGAGGGTGCCCAGCTGGTGCCCGTGCCCGACGACAACCCGATCGACGTGAACGGCCACGGCACGCACGTGGCCGGCACCGCCGCCGGGTACGGCGTGACGCCCGACGGCGAGACGTTCGAGGGCGACTACTCGGAGCTCGGGTCCGTGCACGACTGGCCCGTCGGCCCGGGCACCGCGCCCGCGGCCGGGCTGTACTCGCTCAAGGTGTTCGGCGACGTCGCCGGCTCGAGCAGCCTGTCGGCGCTCGCGCTCGACTGGGCGGCCGACCCGGACGGCGACGGCTCCTTCGACGACCGCCTCGACGTGCTCAACCTGTCGCTGGGGGCGTCCGGCTCCCCCGCGGACGACCCCGAGTCGGCGCAGGTCGCCGAGCTCACGGCGCTCGGCACCACCGTCGTGCTCTCCGCCGGCAACGAGGGTGACATCGAGGACATCGGCGGCTCGCCCGGCAACGGGTTCGCCGGGCTGACGGTCGCCTGGTCGATCGGCAAGGACCTCGCGTTCGACGCCCTCGAGGTCGTCGAGGCGTCCGACCCCGCCCTCGTCGGCCGCCACGCCGGCCAGAACTCCGTCGCCTACGCCGGTGAGGACGTCACCGCGCCGGTCGCCTTCCTCGGTGAGCGGTTCGACGGGTGCACCGCCTTCACGCCCGAGCAGTCCGCGACCGTCGCCGGCAAGATCGCCTACCTGTGGTGGGACGACGACGACGCGACCCGCACGTGCGGGTCGGTCGCGCGGTTCGACAACGCGACGGCCGCCGGCGCGGTCGGGGTGCTCCTGCCCACCGGGATGACCGTGTTCGCCGCGGGCATCTCCGGCAACGACGCGATCCCGGGGTTCCAGCTCACCGCGGCGGCCACCGACGCGCTGCTGCCCGAGATCGAGGCCGGCACGCTCGTGGCGCACATCGGTCCGTCGCTCGCGCTCAGCACCCGGCAGGACGTCGGCGCGGACACGCTCAGCCCTTCCTCGTCGCGCGGTGTGCACGGCTCGCTCGGCTGGGGCAAGCCCGACGTGGCGGCACCCGGTCAGCAGATCGTGTCCGCGGCCGTCGGGTCGGGCAACGGCGGGTCGTCGAAGAACGGGACGTCGATGGCGGCCCCGCACGTCGCCGGCATCGCCGCGCTCGTCCGCGAGGCGCACCCGGGGTGGTCCGCGGCGCAGATCAAGGCCGCGATCGTCAACACCGCGACGCACGACCTGGCCACCGAGGTCGGCGGCGACCTGTTCTACGGCCCGGCCCGTGTCGGGTCCGGCCGCGTCGACGCGCTCGCCGCGGTGACCAGCAGCACGCTCCTGTACAACGCGCAGCAGCCCCAGCAGACGTCGGTGAGCTTCGGCGTCGTGCCGCTGGCGGACGAGCCGGTGACGATCCGCAAGGCGGTCACCGTGCAGAACCTCGGGTCGACCGCCCGCACCTACAGCACGCAGGTCACCTCGAGCACCACGGCGGGCGCCGCCACCATCACGGCCTCGCCCGCCAGCCTGCGGGTGCCGGCCGGCGGCACCGGCGTCGTGACGCTCACGTTCACGGCCGACCCGGCGACCGTCGCACGGCAGATCGACCCCACGCAGCAGGCCGAGCAGATCCCCGACCTGCCCCGCGAGTACGTCTCGCAGGTGTCGGGTCGCCTGGTCCTCACGTCCGGGGGCACGCAGTGGCGGCTGCCGGTGCAGGGCACGCCGCGCCCCACCACCGACCTCGAGGCCGCCGCCGTGGCGTTCCCCGACGCCGCGGCGCAGACCGCGGATCTGGTGCTCAGCGGTCGTGACGTCGAGGCCGAGGGCTGGGCGGGCCTCGCCTCGCCGCTGGTGCACGCCGCGGACTCGCCGCGGCTCGAGGCGCTGCCCGCGGGCGTCGAGACGTCGCGCTCGACGATCGCGGCCGGCGACATCCGGCACGTCGGCTGGGCGTCCACCGCACCCGCGGTGGTGGACGGTGGCGGTGACCCGACGCTCGACGGGTACCTCGGGGTGGGCATCGCCACCGACGGCGACTGGGCGGTCCTGGGCCACGCCCTGCGGCCGTGGGTGCTCGTCGACACGGACGGCGACGCCGAGCCCGACGTGGTGGCGATCGCCAGCAAGATGACCGACACCGACTACACCGTCGTCGAGACGTACGACTGGGAGACCGGTGACCTGCTGGCCGGGCCCGAGCTGCTGTACCCGGTCGCCGGCGGGCTCGAGATGGGCGCCTTCGACAACAGCACGGTCGTGGTGCCGGTGCCGCTCGCGGCGCTCGGGGTCGAGGCCGGCACCGACGTCGGCGTCTGGGCGCAGATGCGCAGCCCGTACGCCGTGTCGGGCGACGGGGTCGTCGACTCGGTCGGCCCGTTCACGGTCGACCCGTACGACCCGCCGCTGTGGTTCGAGCCGGCCACCGACGACCTGTTCGTCGCCCCGGCGTCCGACGGCAGCTCGATCACCGTCCACGGCGGCCCGGGGGCGGCCGACGCCGACGTGCTGGTGCTGCACCACCTCAACGGCGCGGGCGACCGTGCACAGGTGGTGGACGTGACCGTGCCGGAGGCCATCGCGACGACGACGACCCTCGAGGTGGACTCGGAGCGCACCGCCGGCCAGGGCAACCTGCTGCAGATGACGGTCGCCCCGCGGGACGCCGAGGGCACGTTCACGCTCTACGACGGCGACACGCAGATCGGCACGACCGAGGTCGTGGACGGCGGCGGCGTGTGGAGCACGTGGTCGCTCGGGGCCGGCACGTACCGGTTCCGCGCGGAGTTCACGCCGGCCTCCCCGCGGTGGGAGCCGTCGTCGTCGCCGGTCGTGGAGGTGACGCTGGCGCCGTCCACGTCCACCACGACGCTGAGCGTCTCGCCAGCGAGCGTGCGCTACGGGCAGCCGGCCACGGCCACGGTCACGGTGACCGGCGGGAGCTGGGCACCGTCCGGCGCGGTGACGATCCGCGAGCGCGACAAGGTCCTGGGGACCGCCGACCTCACGGTCGACGAGCTGACCGGCACCGCGACGGTCGAGCTGCCGCGCGACCTGGCGACCGGCACCCACCGGCTCGTCGCGGAGTTCGCCGGGACCACCGACGTCGAGGCCTCGCAGGCCGGCGCGCAGCTGCGCGTGACGCCGGCACCCGCGGCCGTGACCCTCGCGGCGGACGACTGGACCGTCCCCCGCGGGAGCACCCCCACGGTGACCGTGCGCGTGGGCGGCGGCGAGGGCGCACCGGCGGCCACCGGTCGCGTCACGGTGCTGCTCGGGCTGCGGTCGCTCGGCACCTACCGGCTGACGGACGGCGCGGCGAGCGTCACGCTGCCCGCCGTCCGCTCCACCGGCGTCCTCACGGTGCTGTACGGCGGCGGCGGCGGGTACCTGCCGGGCGCGGCCGCGCAGGTGGTGCGCGTGGGCTGACACGCGTCCGCACCGCGCATCGAGCGGGTGCCGCCCGGGGGCCGACCGGGCGACACCCGCTCGCACGTGTCAAGCCGGGGCGCCGCGCGGCCGATGCGTGCGCATGGGACTGGACCGACGGACACCGCAAGGGAGCGGATCCGTGCTGCCCACCCCCCACGGACCGACCGACGCGTCCCCGCCCGAGGGGCCGGCCGCCGTGGCGGAGGGCGGCACGCCGGACACGGTCGCGCTGCTGCGCGTGGTCGAGCACCTCGCCGAGGTACCCGACGAGCCGGACGACGCGGAACGGCAGCGTCCCGCGTCACCCGAGGGTGCCGAGGAGGTCGAGGACGCTGCGGACGCCGCGGAGGCTGCCGACGCTGCGGAGGCTGCCGACGCTGCGGAGGCTGCAGACGCTGCGGAGGCTGCCGACGCCGAGGTGGCCACCGGGGTCGCCGACGCCACCGAGGTCGCCGACGCCGAGGAGGCTGTCGTCGCCGAGGACGTCGCCGACGCCGAGGCTGCCGAGGACGCCGCTGAGGACGTGGCACCGGAGGACCCGGCAGCGGAGGACGCCCCCGGTCCCGCACCCGCCGCCGACGACGAGCCGGCGCTCCCCGGTGCGGACGAGGGAGCAGCCGCACCGGACGACGTGGCACCGGACGCCGAGGGTGACGATCCGGCGGACCCCGCCAGCACCGACGAGGAACCCGCGGACACCCCCGCCGACGACGAACCCACGGGCACCGAGCCCCCCGACGACGTGGCGCTCACGGACGACGCGGAGCTCACGGACGACACGGAGCTCACGGACGACGCGGCGCTCCCGGACACCGGGCCGACCCCCGGCCCCGACCCGGCGGTGGCGCCGCCCGCCCCCGTCGGTCCCGTGGCGACGGCGCTGTCGGACACGCGGCACCGGATCG
>Ga0233363_1001049_pt1 | contig 11043 bp, 10 predicted proteins | sample ElkDunMinimDraft_18_FD_191534 | JGI IMG/M metagenome (GOLD analysis project Ga0233363, IMG submission 191534) | Fecal eukaryotic communites from dung pellets of Tule Elk in California, USA - Elk Dung C16 | ecosystem: Host-associated > Mammals > Digestive system > Large intestine > Fecal | place...
ATGGCGCAGTTGGTAGCGCGTCTCGTTCGCAATGAGAAGGTCGGGGGTTCGAATCCCCCTAGCTCCACCAGCAGAGGCCGCCGTCCGGTTCCGGACGGCGGCCTTCCGCGTTCCCCAGGTCCTCCCCGTTCCTCGGGACACCGGCCGGGCCCGGCTGGGAGCATGGCTCCCATGGCATCGGCGCAGACCCTGAGCGAGGCCGACCGGCGCCGCGTCGCGCTGTGGGCGGCCCACTGCGCCGAGCGGGTGCTGCCCCTGTTCGAGGCGGACGCACCCGAGGACGACCGTGCGCGGGACGCCGTCGCGCGCGCCCGGGCCTTCGGCCGCGGGGAGCTCGACGCGGCCGGGGAGATCCGCCGCCGCTTCGTCGCCGGGCGGGCGGCCGGGTCGGCCCGCAGTCCCGCCGCGGTGGCCGCCGCCCGGTCTGCCGGGCAGGCCTCCGGCGTCGCACACATGGGTGCCCACGCCCTGGGGGCGGCGGGCTACGCCGCACTGGCCGCGGCACTCGCGGCGGCGGACGACCCGGAGCGGGCCAGACGCGCGGAGGTCCGCTGGCAGCTGGAGCACATGACGGCGGAGACGCGCGCCGCCCTCTCGCGTCTGCCGCTGCTCGGCCAGGACCCGTCCGGGCCGCTCGGGCGGGGTCTCCTGACGACCGGTGCGCTCGGCGAGTCCATCCGGGACCTCCAGGCCGGGCTCGGGCGCTCCCCCGACCGGGCGGTGTGAGGCCCCGGCTGCACCCGCTCGCGACGTCAGACGGCTCGCGCCCGCGCGTACACGTCGCCCCACACGTGCTGGTACTCCGGCCAGGCGAGCTCGCCGTCCTCGAGGTCCCGCTCGGCGGTGTGGAGCTCGCCGGCGAAGCGGTCGACGACCTCGTAGCGCTCGCTGTCCGCAGTCCTGGGGGCCAGGAGCGAGACCCACCCGATGAGCTCGACCGTGCGCGCGCGCACCGCCGCCGACCGGTTGCGCAGCAGCAGTCCGGCCCCGGTCGCCACGGCCGTCCCGACGACGAGAGCGACGAGGTAGGAGATCGCGGGTGAGACGTGCGCGACGCCGAGCTTGAGGGCGATGAGCGCGGCCCCGATGCCCGGCCACAGCCGAGCGGCCCGGGCGACGCGGCGGTCGTTCCTCGTGCTGTCGGGCGGGAGGATGCGCAGGTGGATCGACCGGGCGCCGTACCGCCCCCTGCCCCTCGTCGTCGTGCCCCATCGGTACGGGCCGTCGAGAAGTCGGTGACCGAGCTGAGCGACGGTGATCATTGCCAGGGTCCTTCCTGTCGTGGGGTGGATCGGCCGGACGTGTGGTCGGGGACCGGCGCGCGGTGCGGGACGTGCTCGGCCGGGGAGGCCGCCCCGGAGGTGAGCTCGTCGTAGTGCGGCCGGTGCATCCGGGTCCGCGTGAGCACCGCGGAACGGGCGATGGCGATGGTGCCGATCGCGGAGGTCGCCAGCTGGAGCCCGACGATGAGCACGACCTTGAGCAGGTCGGGCACCGTCGGGTGCTGGAGCAGCGCGCCGACCACGACGAGGACGATCCCGAGACCGCCGGCCGTGCCGATGGCGGAGATCCGGGTGTAGGCGTCCGGGAAGCGCAGGATGCCGAGGGCGGCGGTGGCGAACACCAGCGCGCCGACGACCATGAGGACCTCACCGATGACGGACATGGGGTTCATCGCCTTCCTCTCATGAGGGCGCGGGCCAGTGAGAGTGCACCGAGGAAGCCGACCAGGGCCGCGACGAGGACGAGGTCGAAGGTGTACGGGCTGGCGACGAGGACGCCGTACAGGGTGAGGAGGCCGACGATCCCGAAGAGCAGGAGGTCGCCGGCGATCGCGCGGTCCGCCTCACTCGGGCCGCGGAGCATGCGGAAGGTCGCCGCGAGGCACGCGAGGGCGATGAGGGCGATGCCGATGGTGGCGCCGGTCATGGACGGTCTCCTCCTGGTCGGGTCGCCCGCAGCATCCGCGTCTCCATGTCACGCACCTCCGCGCGCAGGGCGTCGGCGTCGGCGGCGTACAGGCCGTGGACGTAGAGCACGCGGGTCCCGTCCGCGGTGGTCTCGGTCCCCAGGGTCAGGGTGCCGGGCGTGAGCGTGACGAGGGCGGCGAGCAGGGTGAGCTCGTGGTCGGTCCGGCACCCGGTGGGGAAGCAGGCGATCCCCGTCGTCGAGTCCTGACCGGGGGTGAGGTTGTCGCGGAGCACCGTGACGCTCGAGGTGACGACGGCCCGGGCGAACCAGAGGGCGAAGGCGGCCAGGCGCAGCGGCCAGCTGATCCAGGTCATGAGCCCGTCACCGCCGCCAGGTAGGCGCTCGGGTCGAGGAGGCCGAGGGCCGCGGTCTGCGAGAGCGACAGCAGGAGCTCGGCGCCCAGCCCGAGGGCGAGCGTGACGGTGGCGAGGACGACCGCGGGGGCGGCGAGCCGCGCGCCGACGCGGTTCCTCGTCGCGGTGAGCGTCGACCCGTTCCCCGCGTCGTCGGCCGAGGGCCTCTCGCCCCAGAACATCCCGCCCCAGATCTTGAGCATGGACAGCAGGGTGACGAGGCTGACGAGGAGCATGACGACGACGGCGACCACCTCACCGGCGTCGAGCGAGGCGCGGATGAGCGTGAGCTTGGCGACGAAGCCGGAGAACGGGGGGAGACCGGCCAGCGACAGGGCGGCGACGAAGAAGGCGACCGCGACGACCGGTTCCCGGCGCGCCATCCCGGACACCTTCCCGATGGTGCCCGTGCCGTACCGGACCTCGATCGACCCGGTCGAGAGGAACAGTGAGGCCTTCACGATCATGTGGTGCAGCAGGTAGAAGATGCCGGCCGTGAGCCCGGCGACGGTGAACAGCGCGACGCCGAGGAGGATGTAGCCGATCTGGCTGACCATGTGGAAGGCGAGGATCGAGCGCGTGGTCGGCTCTCCCACCGCGCCGAGGACGCCGACGACCATCGTCGCGCTGAAGACGACGACGCCGATCCACAGCCAGCGGGCGTCGCCGTCGAAGAGCACGGCGTAGAGCCGGTAGATGGCGTAGATCGCGACCTTGGTGTGCAGCCCGGAGAACAGCGCGGTGATCGCCGGTGAGGTGGCGGGGTAGGCGCGCGCCAGCCAGCCGTGCACCGGGACGATCGAGGCCTTGATCCCGAGGGCGAAGAGGCAGATCGCGGCTGCGGTCGCCACGCGGGGGTCGGTCGAGGCCAGCCCGGCGAGCTCGGCGATGTTCACCGTGCCCGCGGTGCCGTACACGAAGCCGACGCCGGTGAGGAAGATCGTCGAGGTCAGGAGGTTGAGGGTGACGTAGAGCCGGGTCCCCGCGACCTGCCGGAGCGACCCCTTGCCCGGGGCCGCGAGCACGAACAGCCCGTAGGAGGGCAGCAGCATGACCTCGATGAAGACGAAGAGGTTGAACAGGTCGGCGGTGAGCAGCGCGCCGTTCACCCCGGCGACGAGGACGAGGACCAGCGGCGCGAAGTAGCGCGAGGAGCCGGTGCCCGAGGCGATCGCGAAGGCTGAGCACGTGATGGTGAGCAGCCCGGTCACCGTGAGCATGAGGGCCGAGAACATGTCCGCGACGAACGGGATGGCGATGCCGAACGGCCAGGAGCCGACCCCGTGGGCGACGGCGCCGCCCTCGGCGAGCTCGGTCACGAGCCACACCCCGGTGGCGGTGGAGGCCGCGAGCACGGTGAGGAGGACCGCCGTACGGGCGCGCGGGTGACGCGCGGCCATGACGAGGACGCCCGCGCAGAGCAGCGGCACGGCGACGAGGAGGGGGAGGACGGAGCCCGTCATGCGCGCACCTCCGCGCTCGCCGGCAGCCGCGCGTCGTCCTCGTCGGGCAGGCCGTCGTCGTCGGTCGTGTCGTCGTCCTCGGTGCCGGTGGCGGACAGCACGAGCATGAAGATCGTGATGGAGAACGCGATGACGATCGCGGTGAGGACGAACGCCTGGGGCAGCGGGTCGGCGACGCTGCCCGGGTTGTCCGGGGTGCCGAACGGCTCCCCGCGCCGGGACGTGCCGCCGGCCGCCATGATGACGAGGTTGGCCGCGTGCCCGAGCAGCACGAAGCCGAGGATCACGCGCAGCATCTCGCGCTGCATGAGCAAGTAGACGGCGCCTGCGGTCAACGCCCCGACGGTGATGGCGAGGGTCATCGGGTCACCTCCTGCTTCACGTACTGGGTCGTTCGGGACGGGGCGGGGGGCTCGGGGGCGCGCCCGAGGAGGTTGAACGCGGTGAGGACGATGCCGATCACCGCCAGGTAGACGCCGAGGTCGAAGACGAGGGCGGTCGTCACGTCGAGCCCGAGGACGTCGACCTTCACGGGCGTGAGGTAGGAGCCCTCGACGTAGCCGACGAGCCCGGTCCCGGCACCCACGACGACGCCGGCCCCGATGAGCACGAGATAGGGCCAGCGCACGCGCGCCTCCCGCTCGGTGGGGGCGGCCAGGTAGACCAGGGCGAAGCCGGCGCCGCCGACGAGCGCGGCGATGAAGCCGCCGCCTGGCTCCTGGTGCCCACGCAGCAGGAGGACGAGCGAGACGAGGACGACGAGCGGGCCGAGGACCCGGGCGATCTGGCGCGTGAAGACCGCGTTCTCCCGGGGGTCGGCCAGCGGGGAGCCGTCGTCCACGTGGGCGGGCCGCACGGGGGCGAGCGGGCGAGCCTGCAGGAGCGCGGCGATGGCGACGCCGGCGACCCCGAGCACCGTGAGCTCGCCGAGGGTGTCGAGCGCCCGGAAGTCGACGAGGATCGTGTTGACGATGTTCGCCCCGCCGGTGAGCTCCGCCGCCTCGGTGAGGAAGAAGTCCGCCGCGTCCGACATCTCCCGGCGGCCGGTCAGGGCCCACACCCCGAGTCCGGTGGTGAGGCCCGCGCCCACCGCGACCGCGCCGGCGACCGCGCGCCGGCGGGGTGGTGAGACGGAGAACCGTGCGGGCAGTCGGCGCAGCAGCAGCACCATGACGCAGACGGTGAGGATCTCCACGAGCAGCTGCGTGAGCGCGACGTCCGTCGCGCCGAGGACGAAGAACCACACGGTCATCGCGAAGCCGACGACGCCGGTGACGACGATGGCCGAGATCCGGCTCTTGGCGCGCACCGCGGCGACGACGCCGACGACGACGAGCCCGACGAGCACCCAGTCCAGCGGTCGCGACGGGTCACCGACGAGGGGTGGCAGCTCGTCGATGGTGAGCACCCCGCCCAGTCCGATGGCGACGACCGCGACCATGGGGATGGCGAGGTGGCGCCGCGGGGCACGGCTGCCCGCCCAGCCGCCGACCACCGCGCCGAGCCGGATGGTGCCCGCCCGCAGCGCGTCGACGACGGCGAGCCCGGAGACGGGCAGGGACATCCGCTCGGTCACCCGTGCGACCCGCCGGCGGGCGACGACGAGGAGCGTGCCGAGGGTGAGGACGAGTGCCGAGGCGCCGAGCGCGGGGTTGAGCCCGTGCCAGAGGGTCAGGTGGACGTCGGCCGCGGCGCCCGACGCCGCCGTCGCCGCCCGACCGACCAGCCCGTCGAGCAGGGACGGCGCGACCCCGAGCACGACGCCGGCCGTGGCGGCGGCCGCGGGCGCCATCCAGAAGAGGGCCGGCGCCTCACCGACGGTCCGTCCGGACCTGCCCGCGAACGCGCCGAGCACGATCCGGGCGGAGTAGGCGAACGTCAGCACCGAGGTGAGGACGGCTCCCAGGGTGACGAGCGGCCCGACCCACCACCGCCCGGGCGCCTCGAGGAACGCGGCGAGCATGAGCTCCTTGCTCACGAACCCGAGGAGCAGCGGGACACCGGCCATCGAGGCGGCGGCGAGGCCGAGCGCGACGGCGGTCACCGGCATGCGCAGCCGGAGCGCGGCGAGCTCGCGGATGTCGCGCGTCCCGGCCTCGTGGTCGATCACCCCGATGAGCATGAACAGCGCCGACTTGAACAGGGCGTGGGCGACGGTGTGGAGCACCGCGGCGGTGAGGGCGGCCTGCGTCCCCACCCCCACCATGGTGACGATGAGGCCGAGCTGGCTCACCGTGGAGTAGGCGAGCAGCTCCTTGAGGTCGGACCGGCGCAACGCCGCGACCGCCCCGAACAGTGCCGTGACCAGCCCGGCGGAGACGAGCAGCCACGACCAGACGGGCTCCCCGGCGAGCGCCGGCGAGAAGCGCAGCAGGAGGTAGATGCCCGCCTTCACCATCGCCGCTGCGTGGAGGTACGCGGACACGGGCGTGATCGCGACCATCGAGTCGGGCAGCCAGGACTGGAAGGGGAACTGGGCGGACTTGGTGAACGCCGCTCCCGCCACGAGGACGGCCACGGTGACGGTGAACGTGGGGTCCTCGCGCCAGAGGGGGGCCGCGAGCGCCTCGCTCAGGCGGGTCGTGCCGGTGCCCACGGCGATGACGACGACGGCGGCGAGCAGGCTCAGCCCGCCGGCCGCGGTGACGAGGAGGGTCCGGATCGCCGGCTCCCGGGCGTGCGGGCCGGACCTCGAGATGAGGAGGAAGGAGCACAGGGTCGTCGCCTCCCAGGCGACGAAGAGGACGACGAGGTCGTCGGCCAGGACGAGCAGCAGCATGGCGGCGGCGAACGCCGTCATGAGGACGTAGAACGAGCCGTTGCGCGCGGAGCTCGGGAGGTAGCGGGTGGAGTAGGCCAGCACGCCCGCCCCGATGACGAGGACGATCAGCCCGAAGAGCAGCGACAGCCCGTCAAGGCGCAGTGCGAGGCCGACGTCGATGGTGGGCATCCACGGCACGACCTGGGACAGTGCGCCGGTCTCGCCGCTGGGGGCGACGGCCAGGAGCATGGCGGCCGCGCCGAGCAGGGGGAGGGCGAGCAGCCAGCCCGCGTCGCGGCCGAGCCGGCGGGTGAGCGGGCCGGCGACGAGGCAGGCGAGAAGAGGGGTGGCCACGGAGGCGAGGAGCACGAGGAGTCCCGGGGTCGACGAAGCAGGGCGCACATCGAACCGGGGAAACTGAGGAGCCGACCTCGCGAAGCGTCAGACGGCGCCCGGGCGATGCCTAGGCGCGGGTCGACTCGGCGGGAACGCCGGACAGGTCCGGACCCCACGACGAGATGTAGCCGTTGGTGCCGTCTCCGGGCAGCACCCAGTGGATCGGCGCGAAGGCCGATCGGCGGGAGCTCTCTCGTCCGGACATTGCGGGCGAGGTTAGCAGCCGCCGCTCACCGGCGCCCGTGGAGGACACGTGCTGGGACGGGGTCGGGCGGTCCCGAGGCCTCGCCCGCCGTGGTCGGGGCGGTGAGCCCGAGCAGCCGGTACCCGGCCTCGGCGATCGCCCGCTCGAGCCCGGCGTCGTCGAGGTCGGCCACGCCCTCCTCGACTGCCGGGCCGACGAGGCCGGTGAGGAAGATGCTCACGCGGACGAGCGCAGGGCCGTCGGCGTCGGGCCCGGCGAGGGTGTCGCGCAGGCGCTGGAACGTGCGGGCGTGGTCGGGTCGCCCTGCGGACAGCGCGGCGGCGGCGACGTCCTTGAGGACGACGGCGTAGAGCTGGCGGTGGGTGACCGCCTGACGTGCGAGCCCGTCGACCAGCGCCGCGGCGCGCTGCTCCGCCGGGAGCGTGGTGACGGTGGCGAGCAGCTCGTCGAAAGTGACGATGGCCGGGTGGAGCACGGCCTGGACGATCTCCTCCTTGCTCCGGAAGTGGTAGTAGACCGCGGCCTTGGTGACGCCGAGCTCCTCGGCGATCATCCGCAGCGACGTCCCGGCCACCCCGTGGCGCGCGAACAGCTCCAGCGCGCACGACCGGATCCGGTCCGCGGACGAGTCCCCTCTTGGCACGGTGCCACCTCCCGGACCCATTGTGGTCGCACTTCTCCTTGCCGATCGGCTAGTACAGTGCGGGCACGAGGTCAGCAGCCGTGAGGGTGCGCCCCACGGCACGATTCAACGAGGAGCACCGTGAGCACCACGCCAGCAGGACCACGCGCCCAGGACACCACCGTCGACGTCCTCGTCGTCGGCTCGGGAACGGGTATGGCCGCCGCACTCTCCGCCCGGGACCAGGACCTGTCGGTGCTCGTCGTGGAGAAGACCGAGTACGTCGGCGGGTCGACGGCGCGCTCGGGCGGCGCGTTCTGGGTCCCCGGCAACGACACGCTGCGCGCGGAGGGCTCGCCCGCCACCCCGGAGATGGACCGCGACTACCTCGCGGCCGTCGTCGGTGACACCGCCTCCCGCGCGCGCTGGCAGGCGTTCCTCGACCACGGCCCCGACGCCGTGGCGATGCTCGCCCGCACCACCCCGATGGAGTTCTTCTGGGCGCGCGGCTACTCCGACTACCACCCGGAGAACCCCGGCGGCTCGGCCCTCGGCCGGTCCTGCGAGTGCCACCCCTTCGACGCCTCGGTGCTCGGGGAGGAGAGGGGGCGGCTGCGCCCCGGCGTCGTCGAGGCGCCCGTCCCGATGCCGGTGACCGGCGCGGACTACAAGTGGATGAACCTCATGACGCGCACGCCGATGCGGTCCCTGCCGCGCATCGTCAAGCGGGTCGCCCAGGGGATGGGCGGCAAGCTCATCGGGCGTGAGTACACGGCCGGCGGGCAGGCGCTCGCGGCCGGGATGTTCGCCGGGCTCATCGGCGCCGGCGTCCCGGTGTGGACGCGCACCTCCCTCGTCGAGCTCCTCACCGTCGGCGGCCGGGTCACCGGCGCCGTGGTCGAGCAGGACGGCAACCGCGTGACCGTCACCGCGCGCCGCGGCGTCGTCCTCGCCGCCGGCGGCTTCGACCATGACATGGCGATGCGCCACGAGCACCAGTCCGCGAGCCTGGGGCGCTGGAGCCTGGGCTCGGAGGGCAACGAGGGCGACGGGATCGCGGCCGGCCGCGCGCTCGGCGCCGGCATCGACCACATGGCGGAGGCCTGGTGGTTCCCGGCCGTGGCGCCGGTGGGTGACGGTGAGCCTGCCGTCCTGCTCGCCGAGCGGTCGCTGCCCGGCTCGATCATCGTCGACCAGACCGGCAGCCGTTTCCTCAACGAGGCGACCGACTACATGTCCTTCGGCCAGGAGATCCTGCGCCGGGAGGCCGACGGCTCCCCGGTCACCGACATGTGGCTCGTCTTCGACCAGCGCTACCGCAACAGCTACGTGCTCGCCGGCGGGGTCTTCCCGCGGATGCCGCTGCCCAAGGCCTGGTACGACGCCGGGGTGGCCGTGCGCGCCGACAGCCCCCGCGACCTCGCCGCCGCCATGGGCGTGCCCCAAGCCGACTTCGCCGCGACCCTCACCCGGTTCAACGAGATGGCGGGTACGGGCGTCGACCACGACTTCCAGCGGGGCGCCAGCGCCTACGACCGCTACTACGGCGACCCGACGGTCACCCCGAACCCGAACCTCCGCCCGCTGTCCGGCGGGCTGTACGCCGTCCGCGTCGTGCTCTCCGACCTCGGTACCTGCGGCGGTCTCACCGTCGACGAGCGGGCCCGGGTGCTGCGCGAGGACGGCGAGGTCGTCCCCGGCCTCTACGCCATCGGCAACACGGCGGCCAACGCGTTCGGGGCCACCTACCCCGGCGCCGGCGCGACGATCGGGCAGGGCCTGGTCTTCGGGCACATCGCCGCCCAGGACATGGCCGCCGCCCGCGGCGCCTAGCACGACGGCGTGGGGTGGCCGGGCGGTGCCCGGTCACCCCACGCGGCGCTACCGCTCCCAGGTGAAGGGCTCGAAGTCCCGGAGGACTCAGCCCGACCGCCACGACGCTGCTCCCGCCCCTGGCACCCGACAACAGGTGCCGCGGCGTGCCCGCCGGACACGTCGAGGGTGACGAGTGCCTCGTCCGCAGCCACAGGCGCCGCGGGGCCGTGGTCCCGTACTCTCGACGTCGGCTCACGAGCCGACGCATCGATGACACGACACGCGAGGTGCCCACGGGGCCTTCTGACACGGCACGGTCGACCGCGTGCCCCCCTCAGTCATCGTCAAGGAGCACCGTCTTGTCCTCCCCCCATGCCCAGCCGGGCGCCTCGCGGGCAGCCGTCGGCATGATCGCCGTGGCCGCAGCGGCGGCCTTCCTCGCCACCTTCAACGAGACGTTCCTCAACGTCGCCCTCACGCCGATCATGCTCGACCTCGGCGTCGACGTGTCCGTCGTGCAGTGGCTGGCCACCGGCTACCTGCTGGTCGCCGCCGTCTTCGTGCCGGTCGCGAACGTGCTCTACCACCGCTTCCGCACCCGGCCCCTCTTCGTCGCCGCCGTGGCACTGCTGGTGCTCGGCTCCGTCGTCGGCGCCCTCGCCCCGAGCTTCGGCGTCCTGCTGGCCGGTCGGCTGCTGCAGGCCGCGGGCACCGGTCTGCTGACCCCGATCGGCATGAACATCACCCTGGCTGTCGCCCCGCGCGAGAAGCTCGGCCTGGCCATGGGCATCATGGCCGCGATGACGACGCTCGGCCCCTCGCTGGCGATCGTCGTCTCCGGCGCCCTGCTCGCGGTCGTGCCGTGGACCGCCCTCCTGTGGGTCTTCGGCGTGCTGGCGCTCCTGGTCCTGCTGGCCGGTGCGGTGCTGCTGCGCGACGTCGCCGAGCTCGGCCGGCCGGTGCTGGACGCGCCGTCGTTCCTGCTCGTCGCCGTCGGCCTCGTCGGGCTGCTCTACGGCATCTCGACCGCGTTCAGCGGCTCCGCGCCCGTCGCCGCGATCACCGCGGTGGTCGGCGTCCTCGCGCTCGTCGCCTTCGTCGTCCGCCAGAACCGGATCGAGCACCCGCTGCTCGACCTGCGACCCTTCCGCAGCCCGCGCTTCGTCCTCGGCGTCTCGATGACCATGCTCGGCCTGCTCTTCGTGTTCGCCATGAACGTGGTGATCCCGATCTTCCTGCAGTCCGTCAGGGGCCAGGACCCCCTGGGCGCCTCGCTCGCGCTGGCCCCCGGGATCCTCCTCACCGTCGTCCTGGGCCCGATCGTCGGCCGGGTGTTCGACCGCCACGGTGGCCGGGTGATCATTCCCGCCGGCTTCGCGATCATGGCCGTCTTCGCGGTGCTGGTGGGCGCCGCCGCCGGCCACGAGTCGGTGCTGCTCCTCGCCGCGCTGTACGTG
>Ga0233363_1001050_pt1 | contig 11040 bp, 8 predicted proteins | sample ElkDunMinimDraft_18_FD_191534 | JGI IMG/M metagenome (GOLD analysis project Ga0233363, IMG submission 191534) | Fecal eukaryotic communites from dung pellets of Tule Elk in California, USA - Elk Dung C16 | ecosystem: Host-associated > Mammals > Digestive system > Large intestine > Fecal | place...
TGGCGGGCTACCGGCGCGCGGACGAGGGCGGGGTGTCATTCGGCGCCATGTTCGCCGTCACCCGTCCGGGCAGTCTGGCGGTGGGCGACGAGGTCGAGGTGAGCGCGTGGGGCGAGCCGGAGCAGGGGCTCGGCGGGCGTCTGGCCGAGGTCCTGGCCTGACCCGGCCCCCGGCGGGGCCGGGGGCCGTGCGCGGCGCGGTCCCGCGCTACTCCAGGTCCGCCTCGGCGAGGAGGCGGGCGGCGGAGGACGGGTCGCGCAGCGCGGCGGCGACCAGGTGCCGCCGGGGCCACTGCCCGGCACGCCAGCACAGGGCGCGCGCCAGACCGTCGGTGGTGGACGCGTGCACGGAGCCGTCGCCGACGTACCACTCCAGTTCGACGCCGTCCACGGTGAGCGCCTCGTGGTGCAGGTAGGTGCGGTCCGGCTCCCCCGCGGGGTCCAGGAACAGGTCGGCCTCGCCGGGGACCGGCCGGACCTGCCCCGCGGATCCGATCCTCCCCGTGACCGACTCGCTCGCCAGGTCCAGGTCGAGCACGTCCGCCAGGGCCTCGGCGGCGTCGTCCGGGGCGAGGACCAGCGGCCGGCCCTCCAACAGCGGCAGCAGGTCCGGGGAGTCGACCACCAGGGCCTCCTCCGCGTCGGCGACCACGATCTCCCCGCCGCGCACGGCCCGTACGCGGGACGGCGGGGTCACCAGTTCCGTGTCGACGAGGGCCAGCGCGGTCCACACCAGGCGCAGCGAGGCCCGGTCCACGTGCCGTGCGGGGTCCGCCAGACGGGCGAGCAGGTCGTCCGGCCCCTCGGGGTCGGTGATCAGGTCGGCGAGGGTGGCGCGCACCCCCAGGGCGCGGGCGAACTCGGGGTCGACGTCGGCCGGGACCTCGTCGTAGAGACCCGACAGGGCCGGGTCGGCGTCGGTGGTGCGCAGTTCGACCGGCGCGCTGCCGCCCAGGAGGGCGCGGGTGCGCAGCCACCACGACGTGTACGAGGGCACGTCCACCACACGGCCGTCCGGCATCAGGAGGCGGGCGGGCTCGGTGACGGCCGCGCGGAGCGGTCCGCGGGACAGCATCGCCAGGGCCTGCGGCCAGCTGTCGTCGGCCACGCAGTCGAGGTCGGCGACGCACACGAGTTCGGGGACCACCGGCGGCAGATCGGGGTCGCCGACGCGTTCGAGGACCTCGTCGGCCCAGTCCTCCAGGCCGTCGGGCCCGTCCTCACCCGCGGCGCCGTCGAACTCCGCGACCAGGTCCTCCCCCAGTGCGGCCTCCTCGACCCGGACCACGTTGAGTTCCCAGAGGGCGCCGACCGCGCGCAGGGTGTCGGTCCCGTGGCGTTCGACGAGGTCCTCGTGGACGGTGCCGAAGGGGGCGTCGTCGACGAGCAGGGCCGCGAGGGGGGCGCCCGGGACGAGGAGTTCGGCGGCGACCGAGTAACCGTCCTCGTCGTCGCGCAGGGCGAGTTCGGCCAGCCAGGGCGCGTCGGCGACGGTCGTACCGGAGGCCGCGACGAGGTCGAGGACGGCCTCCGCGAGGGGCTCGGGGTCGTCCGCGTCGAGGGAGTCACGAACGGCCGCCTCGGTCCGCGGGTCCGACAGGACGGTGGCGGGGCCGGCCTCCACCGCACCCAGACGTTGCAGGAGCGGGTCGACGGCCTCGGGGTGGACCAGTCGGACGCCCAGCGTCGCGAGGGCCTCCGCGGAGATCCTGTCGCCCCGGGCGTCGCCGAGGTCGGCCCAGTCCTCACCGGGGAGGAGCAGGGAGCGGGGGCCGCGCACGAGGCGGCCGTCCGCCAGCGGGACCGGGAGGGAGCCGAGCTCGTCCAGGTCGGCGCCGCCGCTCCCGGCGATGTCGAGCGCGGAGTAGAGGGACGCCCACCAGCTCGGCTGCCGGTCGGTGTCCGCGAGCAGGTCGGCGACGTCGGCCAGGCCGAGGCGGTGGACGCGCAGGGCGGCGAGCGCCGGGTGGCGCGGGCTCCAGGACCCGGGAAGCAGCTGGGGGACGAGTTCGGCCAGGAGGGCGGCGAGGTCCGCGGCGCCACCGGTCCCGCCGGTGTCGAGCAGCGCCGCGTCGCGCGGGGCGACGGGCGCACCGGAGGCGGTGGTCAGGAACGGGGTGTCCTGGAGGGGTCCGGCGACTCGGGCGCGGAAGACGGCGTCGACGGCGCCGCCGCCCACGCGGGTGCCGGGTACGAGGTCGAGGGCGGCTCGGCCCTCGAACCGGCGCAGGAGCGCACAGTAGGCCTCGGCCGCCTCCATGAGCAGCAGGTCGGTGGCCGCTCCGGGTTGGACGCCGCGCCGGTCGCTGCCGAGCGGGAAGGTGCCGATGAGGACGGCGGGGAGGTCGAGTTCGGTGTCGGTGGGGGTGGGCGCGTGGACGACGTTCTCGACGTCGGCGGGCAGGGTGGCGAGGGTGCCGTCGGAGGCCACGGGAACAGCCCAGGTCAGCGACCAGGAGGTGCGGTCGCGCTCCTCCGTGGGGCGGTCCGCCAGGAGGGCGGGGTCGAACTCGCCGGAGCGGCTGAGGACCCTCCACAGGGTGGTGCGCGTGCCCTCGGCGTCCCGGCGGCCGGTGACGAGGTCGGCGACGCCGGTACCCGCCACCTGTGCGGCGGAGGCGCTACCGGAGACGGAGGAGCCGTCCGGCGCGAGCGAGGCGGGGACGGCGTCCGGAACGTCCGCTGCTGCCGGGTCGGCGGGGTCCGCGGGCACGTCCTGCCGGGTGAGGACGTGCTCCTCCCCGTCCACGGACACGCGTACCTCCGCGAGGCCGGGCAGGGCCAGCAGCAGCGCCTCCCCGGTGCGGCCGAGGAGTTCGCGCACGCGCAGGCGCGCCGGCTCGTCGCGGAGCAGGAGGGTGACGACGGTGTCGTAGGCGCCCGGGGGCTCCGCCACCGCGGGGAACGGCAGCCGCAGCATGGGCACGTGCCCGGAGCGGCGGCCCACCTCGTCCACCAGGTCGGCGTGGGCCCCGCCTTCGGCCAGCAGCCCCGCGACGGCCTCGCGGGCGGCCTCGGCGCTGAAGCGGACCGCCGCGCCGCCGGAGTCGACGGTGACGTCGTCGCTGAGCGCCGCGACCGCGGAGAAGCCGACGCCGAAGCGTCCGGTCGCGCCCCGCTCGCCGCGTTTGGTGGAGGCGCGCAGCGTCGCCAGCGACTCCACCCCGTCGGAGGTCAGCGGGGAGCCCGTGTTCTCCGCGGTCAGCCGGAGGCCGTCCAGGGCCAGGCGCAGCCTTCCCGGCACACCGGCCCTGCGGGCCGCGTCGGCGGCGTTCTGGGCGAGTTCGACCACGACCCGGTCGCGGTAGCCGCCGAGCGCGAAGTCCTCCTCCGCGTTGGCGTCCTCCCTGAACCTGGCCGGGGCGTCGGCCCACGCCGCGAGGACGCGTCGTCGCAGTTCGGCGGTGTTGTAGGGGTCGACTGCCGAAGCGGTCACCGGCTCGGCCATGGTGGGTTCCTCCTGCGCTGCGGGGCACGACCCGGCACGGTGCACCCGGGGCGAGGGTGGGTGCGGTAGGAAGACCCTAGCCCACCGGGACGGGGGGCCAGGGTCTGACAGTGCGGCGGGGCGTGCTTTCTCCGGAGGCGGGACGCGGCCCGTCAGGACTCGGAGGAGACCAGTTCCAGCTCGGCGGTGTCGTCGAAGACGATGTGGTCGTAACCCATCTCGTCGATGACCGGGCCGCTGGGGCCGGACTGCGGCTCGGGGCGGCGCACCTCGGAGTGCGCGCCGCAGCCGTGGTCCATGGAGACGACGCGGCCGTCGTCGGGCGCGTACTCGTTGGTGCACACGCCGAACATCTGGCGCAGCTCACCGGCGAGCGGGGTCATGAAGCCGCAGGTGATGCAGCGGTCGGGCGCTGCCGCGGCGATCGGGCTGCGCGGACCGGCCTCGCCGTTGTACCAGCGCTCCGCGGCCTGCTCGCGCCCGGCCTCGGAGAGGACCTGGCGTCTGCCCAGCCCCAGCTCCCAGACCATCTGCTGGTCCACGCCCTCGTCGTCCAGCTCGCTCCCGGGCACCTGGGCGTAGCCGGGGATGAGGCGCTCGTCGCCCTCCTCCGTGGGGAGGAGGTCGCCGACGCCGAGGTCGCCGGGGAGCAGCCGCTCCTTCCAGGGCAGCCATTCGGGCGCCACGAGAGCGCCCTTGCCGGGGAGCAGAACGACCTCGTTGACCGTGACGTCCTTGGCGCGCGAGGCGCGGACGACGGTGACCGCGTAGTTCCACCCCGGGTAGGCGGGGTCGAGGCAGGTGAAGTAGTGGGTGACCAGGCGCGTGTCCTCGACCTGGGGGGTGAGCGCGTCACCCACCCATTCGGGTCGCCCGGCCTCGGCGGCCACCGAGCGGGCCAACTCCACCGCGTCGACACAGGCCTTGTCCGGTACAGGAGAACGTCGAGAAGGGCTCACGTTCCCCATTCTCACTGATCGCGAGCACCGATTTGACCATAACGCGGGTCAAGGTTCGCCCGATACATGCTCTTGATCAAGTCTTGCGGTGTCGCAGGGGCCCTCCCGGGGCGGAACGGGAGGGCCCGGAGGGCTCAGGCCTCCAGGTCGTCGGCCACCACGCGCAGCACGGAGGAGATCCTGGCGGCCTCCCTGTGCTCCGGGTGGCGGCCTCTGCGGTAGCCGGTGGACAGCCCCTCGAGCAGCTTGATGAGGTCCTCGGTGATGGCCACCATCTCGTCCGGTGTCTTGCGGCGGGCCCTGGCGACGGAGTGCTGGACGTCCAGGAGCGTGACCTGGAGAGCCTGTGCGCCCTTGCGGCCGTCCGCGACCCCGAACTCGACCCGCTGGCCGGGCCGCAGAGCCGCGGTGCCGGGCGGGAGCGACGAGGAGTGCACGAAGACCTCACCGCCGTCGTCGCGCGTGAGGAATCCGAAACCCTTGTCGCCGTCGTACCACTTGACCTTGCCGGTGGGCACGTAGAGACCTCGTGCTTTCGCTGGCGGGCGCCGGGGCCGGAAAGGCACGCGGGTGCCCGTGTCCCGCCCGATTCCCCGGGCTCCCGTGGTTTCCATGGGTGGTGGATCCAGGTTAGTGCGGAAGGCCGTCCGGAGGCGAGGGCATATTCCTCCGGCGGGAAACCCGGCGGAACTCGTCGCGGGACGCCGAACGGTCTCCCCGGAACGCAGACGAGGCCCGGATACGGCTCACCCGGGCCTCGTACGGTGCTGGCGGCCCCCGCCGCTGGGTGCGGAGTGCGGGACGGGACCCGGCGGTGGAACGGGCCGCCTCGACCGGGGTGGCACCCGAACTGGAGGTCGGGTCACCGGTTACCGATACGACCGTCGTTAAGTGAAAGCGACGGTGTACTGACATGGTTACCCGAATCCGTGTCGCAGGACTCGTAGTAACGGGCCGACCGTAAAAGGTTATTCCTTAGCGTTTGCCAAGCAATGACCAGCCGGAACTGCACGAACGCCCGTCCGGCCCCTCCGGAGGACCCCGGCACGGGGTGACCGCGGGGTGCGCGGTGTCATGCCCGGGCGCGGCGCTCCGCCGCGTCGGCCGAGCGCCGCACCCTCGGGTAGAGGTAGACCACACACACCAGGGAGCCCAGGGCGAGGCCGACGACCCCGGTGGAGGCCAGGGACTCCTGGATGTACTGGTCGACGAACCTGGCCTCCCCGTTCCACAGGGCCATACCGAGCAGACACGCCAGCAGGGGGACCCCGACGCCGACCCACTTGTCCCGGCCGGTCCACACCCGGCTGAGCACGACGAGCGCGGCGCCGAGCACCCACAGGTAGGCGAGGTCGAGGGCCCACGGCACCGTGAGCAGCATCAGGCCGAGGGCGGTGGCCTCGGCGGGATGGTGGCGGACCAGCGCCACCGCCCCGCGCGGGCCGCCCCGGGCGGCGGTGCTCCGGGCGGCGCGGGCCGCGCGGTCCGCGTGGCGGCCGGTGATGTGGATGTCCGTCTGGCGCGGCCCCTCCACGAGGGACATCAGTCCGCGGCTGGGGCCGCCCCGCCAGGGCGGTGGCGGCCGGTCGGCGTGGCGCGGCCTCGGCGGGATCAGCTCCTCGTCCTCGATGTCGAGGTCCCTGCCCGCGATATCCCGTTCCACCAGGTCCTCCGGGCTGCCGAAGCCCCTGAGGATGCCTCGCACGGTCTCCGGGCCGTCGCTCTCCGCCGCGGCGCGGCGGGCGTCGATCCGCGAACGCACCTCCGTGAGGTAGGCGGTCCGCTCCCTCGGCGTCATCCGACCGTGCAGGACCAGGCCGACCTCGGACAGATAGTCCAGTACCAGTTGTTCCGAGCGCTGGGTCATGACTCCATAGTGGCCGAGAGCAACCTGGCCTTTAACCCCCCTTTCTGCATTTCGGTCACCGAATCCCCCTCGGATACGGACTCACTACCCGTGACGGGTGGTGACAACGGGGAACCGCGGGGACGCGCGCGAACACGGGGCCCGGCATCGCTTAGCGTGGACCCGATGACCGACAACGCAGCACCCGACGAGCACGACCCAGGAGAGGGGACCCCCGCGGCCTCCGCCACGGGCCGTCCCCCCACGTTCACCTCCTGGCTGCGGAGCCGGTCGGACGGGGAACTGGCCGCCCTGCTCTCCGCACGGCCCGACCTGGTGCAGCCGGTCCCGGCCGACATCGGCGCGCTCGCCGCCCGCGCCACCAGCCGCAACACGGTCCTGCGGGTCCTCGAACGGCTGGACCGGTTCACCCTCCAGGTACTGGAGGCCGTGATCGCACTGGGCGACGACCGGCTGTCCGAGCCGGTGGGGGTGCGGACCGTGGACCTGGCCGAGGCGCTGGGCACACTCCCCCGCCCCGGCGCGGCGGACGGGGCTGCGACCACGGCGCGCGGGGGGACGCCGACCGTGGCCGCCCCCGCGGGCGACCCCCTCACCGACGCCCTGGACACCCTGCTGGAACTGGCCCTCGTCTGGCCCGACCGGGGGCGGATCCGTCCCGTCCAGGTCCTCCGCGAGCTGATCCCCCACCCGGCACAGCTCGGACCGCCCGCGCGTGTTCTGCTCAACGGACTGCCGCACGGGGCGGCCACGCGGCTCGCCCGCGACCTCGTCCCCGACAGCACCGCGCACACGCCCGTCGAGACCGTCGCGACCCTCCTGGCCGACCCCGCGCGCGTCCTGGGCCTCATCGGGCAGGTCGGCCCGCAGGCGCGCAGGCTGCTGGACGGTATGGCGTGGGGCCCTCCCAACGGGACCGTCTCCGACGCCCGCCGCGAGGTCTCCCTCGCCACGGCCTCCTCCCCGGTCGAGACCCTGATCTCCCGCGCGCTGCTCCTCCCCAGCGGGGAGGACACCCTCACCCTCCCGCGCGAGGCCGCCCTGGCCCTGCGCTCAGGACAGCTGTTCCGCGAGGTCACCACCGCGCCGCCGCCGGTCGCGGGCACCGAGAACCCCGCGGACGCCGTCACCCGGGCGGCGGCCGGACAGGCGTTCACGGTCCTGCGGGCGATCGAGGAACTCCTGGAGCGCTGGTCCCAGGACCCGGCCGCCGTCCTCCGCAACGGCGGCCTGGGAGTGCGCGACCTGCGTCGCGCCGCCCAGGCGATGGACACCGACGAGACCACCGCCGCCCTGTTCGTCGAGGTCGCCCACGCCGCAGGGCTGCTCGGCACCGACGACCGGGTCGAGGGCGAGTGGCTGCCCACCCGCGCGTACGACCTGTGGCGGGAGACCCCGCCCGAACGCCGCTGGCTGCGGCTGGCCTCGGCGTGGCTGGACTCCGACCGGGTCGCGGCCCTGAACGGCTCACGCGACTCCGGCGGCCGGGTGCGCAACGTGCTCGGGGCCGGGCTGGTCCGGCCCGCCGCCCCGCAGTCGCGCCGGGACCTGCTGGGCGAGATGGCCACCGCGCCGCCCGGGTTCGCGGTGCTGCCCGAGTCGCTGTCCGCCCGCCTGTCCTGGCGCCGCCCTCGCCGCCAGTCCCCCGTCTACGCCGAGCTGGTGGAGATCGCCGCCTCCGAGGCTGCGGCGCTCGGGCTGACGGGGCGCGGGGCGCTGGCCGAGCACACCCGTCCGCTCCTGGACGGGGAGGACGACGACGCCGCGGGCATCCTCGCGGCGGAGATGCCGAAGCCGCTGGACTACGTGCTCGTCCAGGGCGACCTGACCGCGGTGGCACCCGGCCCCCTCGTGACCGGCCTCGCCCGCGACCTGGCGCTGGTCGCCGACGTGGAGTCCACCGGGGGCGCCACCGTCTACCGCTTCACGGAGGAGTCCGTCCGCCGCGCTCTCGACGCGGGGCAGGGGGTCGCCGACATCACCGCGCTGCTCGAACGCCACTCGCGCACCCCGCTCCCCCAGGCGCTGCGCTACCTGGTGTCCGACGTGGGGCGGCGGCACGGTCGGCTGCGGGCCGGTTCCGCCTCCAGCTACCTGCGCTGTGACGAGCCCGCACTGTTGGAGGAACTGCTCAGCGACCGCCGCACCCAGGACCTGGGACTGTTCAGGCTGGCGCCCACCGTGGTGGCGAGCCGCGCCAACCGGGCCTCCCTGATGGAGCGGCTGCGGCAGCTCGGCTACCACCCCGTGCCCGAGAGCGGGGACGGGTCCATGCGGTTGAGCCGCCCCGAGGCGCGGCGGGCCGACCCGGTGGACGCCCCGCCCCCGCCCGGGGGCTCCTTCCGGGAGATGGCGCGCGCGGCCGTGCGTGCCGTCCGGGCCGGGGACGAGGCGTCCACGGTGGCGCGCAGGCCGATCCCCCTGCCCGAGGACGGACCTCCGGGGTCGCGGACCGCGGCGGTGCTGGACGCACTGACCCGGGCGGCGAAGGACGGCCGGCGGGTGTGGATCGGCTACACGGACACGGACGGGCGGCAGGTGAGCCGGATCGTGGAGCCGTCGGGCGTGGACGGGGGCTTCCTCACCGCGTACGACGCGACACGCGCGGCCGTGCACCGGTTCGCCGTGCACCGCGTGAACGCGGTCGCCGAGCTGGACGGGCCAGGGGCTGGCCGGAGCGGCGGGTGACCTCCCCCGCTCCCGGCCGGACCCTGCCGTGTACCGGCGGCCCGGCGCGCGTAGGCGAACTCCGGGCGGTCGGCGCGGCGCGCTCCCGCCTTCGGTAGCGTTCTGTCGTTCTTTCACCACTGATGCAGAGGGGGCGCCGGATGGCGACCACACGTACCGCGACAGCGAACTGGGCGGGTGCGCTCCTGGACGGATCGGGCACCGTGTCCCTGGACTCCTCCGGAGCGGGCACGTTCGACGTCACGTGGGCCTCGCGGTCCCAGGAGCCCGACGGGCGGACCAGCCCGGAGGAACTGATCGGTGCCGCGCACGCCACCTGCTTCTCGATGGCGCTGTCCCACGGCCTGGCCGGGGCCGGGACCCCGCCGGAGAGCGTGCGGACCCAGGCGTCGGTGACCTTCCAGCCCGGCGAGGGGATCACAGGGATCGTGCTGAAGGTCCGGGCATCGGTCCCGGGGCTGTCGGCCGAGGACTTCCAGGCCGCAGCGCGGACGGCCAAGGACACCTGCCCGGTGAGCCAGGCGCTCGCGGGTACGACGATCACCTTGGACGCGGAACTGGCATGAGCCCGCGTCGGTCCGGTCGCTCCCGGACCGGCCCTCCCGGGGCGGGCGTGAGTCGGTGATCCGGCGCGTTCCGCCCCGGCCCGCGGCCCGCCCCCGGACAGTGGCGCGAGTTCCTGTACCCCTTCGCCGCTGCGGTCGACGAGCGGGACGACGAACCCGACCGGGGGGCGGGCACGAGCCCGCCGCGCACGCGCAGGCTCGTGGCGGCCCCGACCGACTAGGGTGGGGGCGAGTTGGTCGACCCACCGACAGCGAGAGACACCCCCATGAGCGACGCACCGCTGCCCCCCGGGGCATCGTCCCCCCGCGAGCACGGACGAGACGACCGCGGCGGCGGCCGTGGGACCGGCCGGGAGGCGCCACGGCGGGACGTCCCCGACGACCGGGGGCGCCGCGGCGCTGACCGGGACGAGCGTGACGAGCGGGACGACTCCCGCGAGGAGACCCGGACGGCGGCCCCCGGCGGGTCCAGCAGTTCGACCATGGCCCTGATCCTGCACGCGATCACCTTCGTGTGCTGCGCGAACTGGCTGTTCGGGGTCGCCGGGATCGTGTTCGCGGTGCGTGCCGCCCACGCGCGCGACCGCGGTCGCCCCGACCAGGCGGAGACGCTCACCCGCTACTCCTGGTACTGCCTGGGCGCAGGCGGTGTGATGCTCTTCGTGATGCTGGTCCTGACGTTCGTGATGTTCACCCAGGCGGGGTCGTGGATCCAGGGGATCGTCCCGGTGACCAACTACTGACCGCCGCTTGGCGAACCGTGCCGTCGGGCCCGGGTCCACACGCGACGGTCTGGGTATGCGGCAGTATGTGACGGCTGCGAGGGCGGCCTCGGCGACGGCGGGAGGCGGGACGAGCGGTGATGAGCGGCCAGGGCGGACCCAAGGCCTTCTGGGAGCGGGAGCAGGGCTCCACGCTCGGCTCGGTGCGCCCCTCGGCGGCGGTCGGCGCACGGATACCGGTCCCCGGAACCCCGACGACCGGCCCCTCCCCGCGCGACCACCGCCGAACGGGGCCGACCGGCCCTCCGGCCCGGCTGGGCGGAGCGGTCGCGGCCCTGGTGGTGGCGCTGCTCAGCCTGGTGGTGCCCGCCCTGGGGCTGTACCTGGGGATGTGGTTCTTCCTCCTGGTGGCGAACGTGCCCGGTATCGGCTTCGGGATCATGGCGGTCGTGCGCAACCCTGACGCGGCGGAGGTCGAGCGCTTCCTCCGGTACTCGTGGGCGTGCAACTTCGCCTACGCCGTGCTGTCGGTGGTGTTCCTCATCCCGATCATGGTCCTGGCGGTGATCATCCTCAGCGTCTGACCGGTCCCCACCGGACCTCTCGGCGCCCCCGCCCCGCTCCCGACGCCGCGCCAGGCGTCCCTCCCGCAATCCCCACACCCACACGTCTCGGAGATCACGACCTTGAGTGAGAACTGGCAGCCCGGGCCTCCCGGCGACCCCTACGGCACCCCCGCGGGCGGCCACCCCAGCCCCTACGGCGACCCCCACGGCGCCCCGTCGGGCGGC
>Ga0233363_1001051_pt1 | contig 11025 bp, 10 predicted proteins | sample ElkDunMinimDraft_18_FD_191534 | JGI IMG/M metagenome (GOLD analysis project Ga0233363, IMG submission 191534) | Fecal eukaryotic communites from dung pellets of Tule Elk in California, USA - Elk Dung C16 | ecosystem: Host-associated > Mammals > Digestive system > Large intestine > Fecal | place...
GAATAGCGACACGCGACATGCGCCCGACGGTAGCAGCCCGCCGTTGCAGTCCACGTCGAGGGCACGCCGTATTGATGCGGGGCACCGTACCCTTCAGGCATCGATTTCGCGTGGAGCGCCGGTGTACTTCTGGCTCAAGATCCTGCACATCCTGGCAATGACGATCTGGTTTTCCGGTCTGTTCTTCCTGCCGCGGCTGTTCGTCGCGCGGCATCGCCATGACATCGATGCGGATCCCGAGTACTGGAATCCGGTCACCAACATGCTGTTCTTCCGGATCATGACGCCGGCGGCGCTGGTGACCATCACCGTGGGCGGCATCCTGTTCGCGTGGAATCCCGCGGGCGCGTGGCTGGTGCTCAAGCTGGTCGTCGTTGCCGGTGCGGTACTGCTGCATCTGTACTTCGGCCTGCTGCTCTACGAGCTGGGTCACGACCGCGACCACCACGGGCCGACGTTCTATCGCGTGATCGGATGGGTGCCGCTGGTCTTCCTGCTGCTCATTGCAGGATTGACCGGCGCCAAGCCGCTGACGCTGGGGAATCTTCCGGCGCCCCCGATGGGCCCGGTCGAGGCCGAGGAGATCGTGCCCGGACTGGAGGAAGGCGAGGGCCTGCCGCGGCTGGAGTTGCCCGAGTCCTGATCGCCCTGGCGGTGCCGCGCGAAGCTCGAACGGGTCGCGCGCTGCCGCGCCGCGCGCATGCCGCAACCGCAGCGAAGCAGGACGGTGCTGGCAGTTGTGCTGCGCGAGCTCCGATGGATCACGCCGCTTCGCCGCTGGCTCGCCATCGGCCATCGGCGCCGCCCTCACCAGATTTCGGCCGACGCGCACGCTGGCGCGTGCGAATCGTCGAAGGTGCGCGGGCGGCCGCCACCTGCGCGCAGCGCGCCATACGCCGGTACGCGAGGATCTATTCCGCGGGCGGCTTGCGGTCCGGATCCGGACCGTCGGCGGCGTCCGCTTCCTCGTCCCCGTAGACGCCGACGCCGTGGCGGAAGCTGAGCGTGCCGCCGAGCCAGCCGGCCACGCCGACCAGCAGTGCCAGCACCGCAGAGGACAGCAGTCCCCAAGGCCACACCGCGGCCACCGGATCGGGCAGGCGCAGCCAGACGCCGAGGGTGGCCATCGCCAGCACCATCACCGCGACGATGAAGTGGTTCCATGCCGAGACGTGCCGGCGCACGACGCGGATCGACATCATGTCGAAGGTGCCGACGATGCCGGCCAGCAGGCCGAAGCCCAGGCCGCCGACGTTGAGCCACAGCGACAGTTCCGCCCAGAACGCCGCGCCCAGCCACAGGAACAGCACGTCGGTGACCACGACCATCGACAGGAACGCGATCGGGAAGGTCACCAGCATTGGGTGGATCGGATGCTTGGCGATCGCCAGCACGCTTTCCACGGAGTGGCTCTTGGTGTCGGGGACAGGCTGTTTGAGGTCTCTGCGCATCGTGTCTGGGCGCCTCAGGCGCAGGTCTGGAGCATCGCCAGCGGCGAAGCGGTGAACACCACGCCGAGCGCGGAGATGGCGGCGCCCAGCAGGCACAGGACCACCATGAAATGGCGTCGGGCATGATCGGCGCGCCCGGCCTCCTCGCTGGCCAAGAGGGCGCGGCGGATCTGCCATGCGCGCCAGGCTTCCCAGGCGATCGCGACGAGGATGGCGGCAGTCACCCCCCACAGCACCCAGGTCATGAGTTCGAGTCCGCCGACACGGCCACGCCACAGCTGCTGCGCGCAGGCCAGGCCCTGCAGGCTGTAGAGCGTCAGGAAATGCAGCGCCCACAGTGCATAGGGCGCGCACATGCGGGTCAGGGTCATGCGCGGCGGCCGGCTCATACCCACCTCGGGAACAGATGCAGCACCGCCCAGGTGATCACGCCGATGCCGACCGTGTAGCGCCAGAAAGCCGCGGCGACCCGCGACTCGAGGCTGCGCACGGCGTCGACGTAACCGCACTGGATCCGCGTCGCCGTGAAGCCGCCGACCAGCATCGCCACCACCACGTGGACAGCGTGGAACCCGGCCAGTGTCCACACGACGGACGCATAGGCATGCACCTGCGGCGCGCCAACCGCCGCCCACAGCGCGGGCAGATGCAGGCTCAGGAACAGTGCGCCACCGGTGATGGCCACCGCCTGCCACACGATCGCCGTGCGCAGCCTGCCGGCCGCCAGCGCGGCCGGCCCAAGCCACGACGCGAACAGTGGCAGGGCCAGCGGAGCCAGCGCGACCAGCGCCGGCGTCAACGCCATGACCGTCGCGCCGCCCGCCGGCCACACCGGCGCGTTGAGCCACAGGTAGAAGTAGGCGAACACCAGCGAGGCGAACAGCGACCCATCGATCAGCAGCGTGCCGACCAGCGCCCACCAGCCCGGCGCATTGCGCGCCGACGCCTGGGTCGGCAGGCGCAGGCCGGGTGCCACCTCGATCTCCACCGGCGCATGGCGGTCCCCCGTGGTCCAGACCCAGTGCAGGAACAGGCCGATCAGCGGTATCAGCATCAGGATCGAGAGCCAGTACTGCGAGGTGATGAAGCCGGCCAGCAGGACCGCGATCGTGAACGCCGCGAGGATGGGCAGCCAGGTCGACGTGGAGACCCGGATCACCTGTTCCGGGCGCCCGGACTGGATGCCGGTGCCGAGGATTTCGCGGCGGTCGTCGTGGGCTTCCCCGAGCAGGCCGTCGGTGCGCCGCGTGGCCGCGATCACTTCCGGGTTGTCCCAGAGCGGGTAGCGGCTTTCGATCTGCGGCACCGAGGCGAAGTTGTAGGTCGGCACCGGCGACGGTATCGCCCATTCCAGCGTGCCGGCCTGCCACGGGTTCTCGACCCCGCGGCGTCCGAGCAGGAAGCACAGCGCCACGTCGATCAGAATGGCGACCACGCCGACCGCCATCACGAAGCCCGCGGCCGTCGACAGCAGGTTGAGCCATTGCACGCCGAGCTCCATGGCGTAGGTGTCCACGCGGCGCGGCATGCCGGCCATGCCGGTGATGTGCATCGGCAGGAACGCCAGGTTGAAGCCGATGAACACCAGCCAGAAACCGCTGCGGCTCAGCGATTCGCTGGGCATGCGGCCACTGGCGAGCGGCAACCAGTAATAGAGGCCGGCGAACAACGGGAACATCAGCCCGCCGATCAGCACGTAGTGCAGATGCGCGACCACGAAGTGGGTGTCGTGCACCTGCCAGTTGAACGGCACGAATGCCAGCATCACGCCAGTCAGGCCGCCGCATACGAACACCACGAAGAACCCGATGATGTAGAGCATCGGCACGCGCAGCCAGGGCTTGCCGGCCCACAGCGTCGCCAGCCACGCGAAGATCTGGATGCCGGTGGGAATCGCCACCATCATGCTGGCCGCGCTGAAGAACGCCAGCGCCAGCAAGGGAATGCCGACCGCGAACATGTGGTGCACCCACAGCCCGAAACTCAGGAAGCCGGTCGCCACCAGTGCCAGCACCACCCACGTGTAGCCGACAATGGGCCGCCGCGCGAAGGTCTGCACGACCATCGACACCACGCCTGCGCCCGGCAGGAAGATGATGTAGACCTCGGGGTGGCCGAACAGCCAGAACAGGTGCTGCCACAGCAGCGGATCGCCGCCGCGCGCGACCTCGAAGAAGGCGAAGTCGAACGCGCGCTGGATCTCCAGCAGGATGCTGGCCAGGATCAGCGGCGGGAAGCCGAACGCGATCATGAAGGAAGTCACCAGCATCGCCCAGACGAACAGCGGCATCCGTCGCAGGTCCATGCCGGGGGCGCGGGTGATCAGGATCGCGGTGATCATCTCGACTGCCGACACCACGGCCGCGATCTCGGCGAAGGTCACGCCGATCAACCAGAAATCCACGCCCTTGTCCGGCGAATACGTTGCATCGCTGAGCGGCGTGTACATGAACCAGCCGGTGTCGGGCACGCTGCCGAAGAAGAAGCTGGAGTACAGGAACAGCCCGCCGAACAGGTAGCACCAGTAGCCGAACGACGAGAGCCGCGGGAACGGCAGATCACGCGCGCCGATCATCTTCGGCACCAGATACATGCCGAAGCCGCCCATGATCGGCACCGCGAACAGGAACATCATCGTGGTGCCGTGCATGGTCACGAACTGCGCGTACCGCTGCGGGTCGAGCACCTGCAGGCCAGGCCAGGCCAGTTGCAGCCGCATGAACATCGACAGCAGGCCGCCGACCAGCAGGAAGGCGAAGCCGGTGACGATGAAGCGCATCGAGACCGTGGAATGGTTGACCGCGGTCAGCTGCCCGGCCAGGCCCGGGGCATTGGCCCAGACGCGTTCGAGCCTGGCGAGGCGGTCGGCATGCCGCAGATGATCGCCGGGGGTGGGGATGGTGTGGTCGGGCGTCGCGGCACTCACAGCACGTCCTCCGAGGCGCCGTGGCGTGGCGGCGCGCGTCCCGCCGGCGCATCCGCCGAGGGGGGCTCGTCGGCGGGACGCGCTTCCCGCCCGGCCAGCCAGTCCGCCAGCGCGGCAGGTTCGAGCACCCGGACCGGAAAGACCATGCGCGCGTGTTCCAGCCCGCAGAATTCGGCGCACTGGCCGCGCATCGGCGTGTCGCGGTCGGCGCGCAGGCGCAGCACGTTGATGCGGCCGGGAATCGCGTCGACCTTGCCGCCCAGCCGCGGAATCCAGAAGCTGTGGATCACGTCTTCGCTGGTGATGCGGAACTCGATCATCTGCCCCAGCGGCATCGCCAGTTCGTCGATGCTCTCCCCGATCACCTGGTCGTTCGCGTCGCGATAGCGGAAGTGCCATTGCCACTGGCGCGCGGTCACTTCGACCACCGCATCGGGCTCGCTGCCGACTCCGGTCACGCGCGCGCTGGTCAGCGTGCCATAGACCAGCAGGCCGGCCACCACGACCAGCGGAAGCGCCACGCCGCCCCACAGGATCAGCCGTTCGGGCCGGCGCGGCGTGTCACCGGCTTCGCGCCGGCGCAGGGTGTACCACAGCAGCAGCATCACCCCGATCCACACCGCGGAAAACAGGCCGGTCATCAACCAACCGCCGCGGGCGATCTCGGCGGCAGCCGGCCCTGCAGGATCCAGCATGGACTGCGGGCCTGCGCATGCACTGGCAAGTACAGCGAACGCGGTGGCGAGAAGGGCGCCGGTAGGCCGGCGGTCTCGGATCGGCATGTCGATTGTTGCGGCCCCAGTGTTCACGGACGGCGGGCGGCCGGTCGGCGAACCCGTCGGGCACGCTACCGAGGTCGGCGGCCACGGTATGTGAATGCGTCGCGATGACGTCGGCCTCGCAACAGGTTCGCTCGATGGTCGCCCGCGCAGTCGCAGAAGCTGAGACGACGGCGCCGGAGAGTAGGCGCGTGAACCTGACCGACAAGCTCGCGATCCTCGCCGACGCCGCCAAGTACGATGCCTCCTGCGCGTCGAGTGGTGCGAACAGGCGCGACTCGTCGAAGACCGGTGGCATCGGCAGTACCGAAGGCATGGGCATCTGCCATTCGTACACGCCAGACGGCCGGTGCGTATCGCTGCTGAAGATCCTGCTGACGAATTTCTGCGTTTTCGACTGCGCGTACTGCGTCAACCGCGTATCGAGCAACGTCCGGCGCGCGCGGTTCACGCCCGACGAGGTCGTGACGCTGACGCTGGATTTCTACAAGCGCAACTACATCGAGGGCCTGTTCCTCTCCAGCGGCATCATCCGCAGCGGCGACTACACCATGGAGCAGATGGTCCAGGTCGCGCGCAGCCTGCGCGAGGAGCATCGCTTCGCGGGCTACATCCATCTCAAGACCATTCCCGACGCCGCGCCGGAACTGCTGGCGGCCGCGGGCCGGTATGCCGACCGCCTCAGCATCAACATCGAACTGCCTACCGAAGCCGGGATGACGGCGCTGGCGCCGGAGAAGACCCATGCCGGCATCCACAGTGCGATGGGCGAACTGAAATGGCGCATCGACGAGGACAAGGATGCGCGCCGGGTCAAGCGCCAGGCCGCAGGCATGCGCCGGGCGAAGGCGCCGCGTTTCGCGCCGGCGGGACAGAGCACGCAGATGATCGTCGGCGCCGATGACGCCAACGACCGCAGCATCCTCGAATCGAGCAGCCGCATGTACGGCACCTACCGGATGCGCCGCGTCTACTACTCGGCCTTCAGCCCGATTCCGGATGCCTCCAGGACCCTGCCGCTGCAGGCGCCGCCGCTGCTGCGCGAACACCGCCTCTACCAGGCCGACTGGTTGCTGCGCTTCTACGGCTTCGATGTCGACGAGATCACGCCGGATGCCGGCGCGCAGGACGTTGCTGCGGACACGCCGGGCATGCTCGATCTCGATGTCGATCCCAAGCTCGCCTGGGCATTGCGCAATCCCGCGCGCTTTCCTGTCGACATCAACCGCGCGCCGCGGGAAATGCTGCTGCGCGTGCCGGGCCTGGGCACGCGCAACGTGGAGCGCATCATTTCGGCGCGTCCGCACGGTGCGTTGCGGCTCGACGACCTCGCACGCCTGCGCATCCCCCTGAAGAAGATCATGCCGTTCGTGATCACGCCGGGGCACCACCCGCGCCAGCGCCTCGACGATCCCGCCCGCCTGCGCAGCGAACTTGCCCCGCAGCCGCGGCAGGCAAGCCTGTTCTGATCCGCGATGGCCGGTGAGTCCGCGAGTCCAGGCCATGATGCGGGGCATGGCCGCGTCACGGCCATGGTCGCGCCGCCCTGGGACGCCACCGCCTGGCGCAGCGCTGCGCGCGCGGCCGTGTGCGCGGACCTGCCGCCGGAACGGCTGGACTGGAGTGGTGGCGCGCAGGGCGCGTTGCTTGGCGGCGCCGACCTCGGCACGTTTCCGGCGAATCGCGAGGCGCCGCGCGTCCCCGCGGAATTCCTGACCCTCGCCGATGCCGTGCTGTGCCATCGCGCCGGGGACCGGCATGGCCTGCTGTACCGCATGCTCTGGCGCATCGCGCACGGGGAACGTGCCCTGCTGCTGCGCGCATCCGATCCCGATGTGCACCGCGCCCGCACACTGGCACAGGCGGTACGCCGCGACAGCCACAAGATGAAGGCCTTCGTCCGCTTCCGCGCGGCGCCGGGCGACGACGAGCACTACATCGCCTGGTTCGAACCGGATCACCACATCGTCGATCGCGTCGCGCCGTTCTTCGCGCGCCGCTTCGCCGGCATGCGCTGGGCGATCGTCACGCCCGACCGCACCGCGATCTGGGATGGCTCGGCGCTCGCCTTCGCCGGCGGCGGCACCCGCGCCGATGCGCCGGCCGAGGACGCACGCGAAGACCTGTGGCGTACCTACTACGCCAACATCTTCAATCCGGCGCGGCTCAACACCACGATGATGCGCAGCGAGATGCCGCAGAAGTACTGGAAGCATCTGCCCGAGACCGCACTGCTGCCGGCTCTGGTGCGTGATGCCGGTCGGCGTGTGCGCGAGATGGCGGAGCGCGAACACGTGGCCCCGAGACGCCGTATCCCGGTTGCGCCGGAGCCTGCACCCGTCGACCCGGGAAGCCTGGACGCGCTGCGGGAATCCGCGCGCGACTGCCGGGGCTGTCCGCTGTGGCAGCCGGCGACGCAGACCGTGTTCGGCGAAGGTCCGACCGACGCGCGCACGATGATCGTCGGCGAGCAGCCGGGCGACGAGGAGGATCTCTCCGGACGCCCGTTCGTGGGGCCGGCCGGGCGGCTGTTCTCGCGCGCGCTCGACGAGCTCGGCATCGACCGCGGGGCGCTGTATCTGACCAACGCGGTGAAGCATTTCCGCTTCGAGCCGCGCGGCAAGCGTCGCCTGCACAAGCGACCGGACGTCGCGCATATCGAAGCGTGCAATGGCTGGCTGCGCGCGGAGATCGCGCAGGTGAAACCCGAGCGCATCGTGTGCCTGGGCGCCAGTGCCGCGCGGGCGGTGTTCGGTCCCGGCGTTCGCCTGAGTGAGGCGCGCGGCGTCTGGCGTACGCGCGATGACGGCGTACGCGCGTTCGCGACCGTGCATCCGTCCTGGGTGCTGCGCCAGGGCGACCCGCAGGCCCAGGCGCTGGCCTATGCGGGATTCGTCGAAGACCTGCGCCTGCTTCTGGGCACCTGAACCGTCGTCAACCGCTTGCGCGGCATCCGCCGCTGTTCACCTGCGCGTCGCGGCAATGCCGGAACACTCGCCGATCCCCAAGCAGGAGAAGTGCGATGACGCAGATGACCCCGCTCCGTGGCCTCGTGCTGGCGCTGGCGCTGGCAACCGGGGCTGCCGCAGCCCAGGACGCGATGACCGTGACGGAGGTGCGCGCCGCGCTTACCGAGGGCGGCTATACCGAGATCGAGGACGTCGAGTTCGAGGAGGGCGTGTGGAAGGCCGATGCCAAGGACGCGACCGGCAACAAGATCGACGTGCGCCTGGATCCGGCCACCGGCCGCATCTATCCGGAAACCGCCGGCGCAAGCAATCTGGGCGAAGCCGACATCCGCGCCAAGCTCACCGCGGCCGGGTACACCCGGATCAGGGATGTCGAATTCGATGACGGTTTGTGGAAAGCCGAGGCCGATAACGCCGAAGGCCAGCGCATGGACCTGAAGCTGGATCCGCAGGACGGACGCATCATCAGCCAGTCGCGCGACTGACCCGCGCTGCGCTGCGTGGACCCCGACGCCCGGCCTCGCGCCGGGCGTTTCCGTGTCCGGGCGCCGCCCGGCGATCAGTCGCCGGTGCGATCCGGGATCGGCACGTCCAGCGGCATCTCGTCGCGCACGCAGTTGGCGGCGGTCTTGGGTGCATCGGAATGGGTGTCGAGGCACCGCGCGGCGATCATCGCCCAACGCGAGACCGCGTCCTCGCGTGCCGAAAGCGCGCCGGTCGCAACCATCCAGCGTGCGATCTCGATCATGCGGGCGCGCGCTTCCAGCGAGGCGGTGGCGTCGAGCGAGGCCGCGCTGACGATGAAGCTGTGCGCGAAGGCCGCGGTCGTGCGCTCGGCCGTCACCTCGGCCGGTGCGAGGCCGGCAGGGGCGTCGAGCAGTGCCTGCAGGCGGATGGCCTCCTGGGCCTTGAGATCGCCGGCCGAGCCGATGCTCATGCGCAGCAGCACCGTCGCCGACAGCGCGCCGATGAAGATACCGGTCAGCAGCACGAAGATCGCGCCGATCAGCAGCGGGCCGCGCGGCCGGCGCGCGGATTCATGGTCGGGGTCGGTCACGCGTGTACTCCGTCGCCGCCGGATGCGGCGGCGCCATAGGCTAGCGCAGCACGAGCGCGATGCCGCAGCCGCAGGTGCGACCGATCAGCGCAGCCAGCGGGCGGGCTCGCGTCCCGGTCGCCGTTGCGCTTGCTGGAGGGGGCGTTGAGCACGGCCGCAAACGCCGGATGAGCTCCGGCCCCGGCGCGGGTGATGCACCCGTGGCCACCGATATCGAGCGCGGAGACGTCGACGCGGTAGCGCGAACGGTCGACGGGCCGCGGCTCGCGCGAATGCCGACAACCTGGTGGCCGTCCTCGCCCTTGCGTGGTCATATCCCGGTCTGCCGGCCCGGCTGTGGTGACGCTCCCTGCCGGTCGCTCCGATACGGGGCGTGAGGCGCTGCCCCTGCGAACGGAACCGCAGCCATGCGCGTGGAAGGAGCGCGCGACGCGTACTGCACCACCCGGCTTGAACGCAGCGGCAGGATTGCAAGCGTGGCCCGCGCTGGGTAGTAAACAGCCAGTGCGGCTCAACGGCGGCGCATGCGCAGCGCGATGGTCTGAGCCGCAAGCAGCCCTCCGATGCCGAGCGCCACCCACGCCGAGGTCACCGCGCCCGGGAGCGGCCATTCGGTCTGCTTCATCCAGACCGCGAAAAGCCCCCACAGGGCGATCGCAAGATAGGCGACGTTTCCGCGCATGCGCTGGTTGAGGACCAGAAGGACCACCGCCGAGAGCGCCCACAGCACGAGACTCCAGCCGAGCATGCGGCTGGTCGACAGCAGCTCGTAGGCGACGATGGTCTGGGCGAGATTGAGGAAGGCCGCGAGCGACAGCCAGCCGGCATGGATCGACAGCGCCAGCCACGCCAGCCGGTGCGAGGCGGCGTTGCCACCGCGCGAGAGCTGCACCGCGCACCAGGCCAGCGCGGCGAGCGCGCCGAAGATCACCACCACGCAGACCCCGAACAGGCCAGCGGAAAACAGCGGCATCCAGATCGCGGTCAGGAAAAAGCCCAATGCCGCAACCGGTGCAATCCGGCCCAGCAGTGGATCGTTGCGCCGGGTCCCTGTTGCCTGCCAGCCCGCATAGAGCAGGTCGAGCAGGAAGATCAGCCCCCACACCGAGAACGCATAGCCGGCGGCAACCAGCAGGGTGGGATATCGGTCGGAGATGGTGCCCTGGTCCGGACCGAAGGCGCCGGTCTGCGACAGCCAGGCGATGAGCGGCATCGCGATCGAAAAGAGAAGGACCAACAGGCGCATGACGAAGATTCCGACGTTAAAAACCCGCGCATGCTGGCAGCGCCCGCGTGAGGGCATCGTAGCGGGGTATGCGCCGGCAGGGCCGCCGACCTCCCGCCCGGGAGGGGGTCTAGCGGACGCCGATTTCAGCCGGTATTGCCGGCGTCGGCACCAGGGACGCGGTTGGCGCCGCAGGGCAAGCGCCTTCGGCGTCGTCAGCGGCGTGGCAGCGATCGCTTCGCGATGCCTGCCGGCGCCGGGCGCGCCCGCCCTGACACCCTGCGCCGCCAGCCTCCTCCATGCCCCGTTTGAGCGGGAGCATGGAGGAGACACCGGGGTCCGACGATCTACATGCCGCTATGCCGCAGCAACGCCGCGATGTCCGGATCGCGGCCGCGGAAGGCGCGGAAGTTCTCGATCGCGTCCCGGCTGCCGCCGCGCGAGAGGACCTCTTTGCGGAAGCGCGCGCCGGTGTCGGCCACCCGTTCGGGCGCTTCCTCGAACGCCGCGTAGGCGTCGGCGCTGAGTACCTCGGCCCACTTGTAGCTGTAGTACCCGGCGGCATAACCGCCGGCGAAGATGTGCGAGAACTGGTGCGGAAAACGGTGCCAGGCCGGG
>Ga0233363_1001052_pt1 | contig 11025 bp, 9 predicted proteins | sample ElkDunMinimDraft_18_FD_191534 | JGI IMG/M metagenome (GOLD analysis project Ga0233363, IMG submission 191534) | Fecal eukaryotic communites from dung pellets of Tule Elk in California, USA - Elk Dung C16 | ecosystem: Host-associated > Mammals > Digestive system > Large intestine > Fecal | place...
CATCGGCGCGGTGATGCTGGGCGAGGTGGGCGAGGCCGCGATGCTCGCGGTGCTCTACACCATCGCCGAAGGGCTGGAGGAGTACTCCGTGGCCCGCACCCGGCGCGGCCTGCGCGCCCTCCTGGACCTGGTCCCCGACCGGGCCCGGGTGCTCCGTGACGGTGTTGAGCACACCGTCGGCCCGGCCGAGCTGGTGGTGGGCGACACGCTGGTGGTGCGCCCGGGCGAGCGCCTGGCCACGGACGGGGTCATCGCCTCCGGGCACACCGGCCTGGACACCTCCGCCATCACCGGCGAGTCCGTCCCCGTCGAGGCCGGCCCCGGTGAGGAGGTGTTCGCCGGGTCCATCAACGGCACCGGCGCGGTGGAGGTCACCGTCACCGCCACCGCGGCCGACAACTCCCTGGCCCGCATCGTGGCCATCGTGGAGGCCGAACAGGCGCGCAAGGGAGCCGGACAGCGCCTGGCCGACAAGGTCGCCACACCGCTCGTGCCCGGGGTGATGGTCGCCGCCGCCCTCATCGCCGCCCTGGGGTCGCTGTTCGGCGACCCGCTGACGTGGATCGAACGCGCCCTGGTCGTGCTGGTGGCCGCCTCGCCGTGCGCGCTGGCCATCTCCGTGCCCGTGACCGTGGTAGCCGCGATCGGCGCCGCCTCCAAGCACGGCACCCTGGTCAAGGGCGGAGCCGCCCTGGAGGCCATGGGCCGCGTCCGCACCGTGGCGTTGGACAAGACCGGCACCCTGACCCGCAACCGCCCGACCGTCATCGAGACCGCCCCCGCCCCAGGCCACACCCCCGGGCAGGTGCTGGCGGTGGCCGCCGCGCTGGAGGAGCGCAGCGAACACCCCCTCGCGGCCGCGATCCTGGCCGCCTCACCCCACCCGGAGCGGGCCGAACAGGTCGAGGCGCTCCCCGGATCCGGTCTGACCGGCACGCTGCACGGCCACCCCGTGCGGCTGGGCCGCCCGGGCTGGATCGACGCCGGCCCCCTGGCCCCGGACGTGGCGCGGATGCAGCACGCCGGGGCCACCGCCGTCCTGGTCGAGGAGGCCGGCACCGTGATCGGCGCGGTCGCGGTGCGCGACGAACTGCGCCCCGAAGCGGGAGAGGTCGTCTCCTCCCTGCGCGGCTCCGGCTACCGGGTCGTGATGCTCACCGGCGACAACCCCGCCACCGCCGCCGCCCTGGCCGCCCAGGCGGGCATCGATCCGCACGACGTGCACGCCGACCTGCGCCCCGAGGACAAGTCCCGCCTCGTCGGCCGGCTCCGCGAACACGGCCCCGTGGCGATGGTGGGAGACGGGGTCAACGACGCACCCGCCCTGGCCACCGCCGACCTGGGTATCGCGATGGGGGCGATGGGCACCGACGTGGCCATCGAGACCGCCGACGTCGCTCTGATGGGCGAGGACCTGCGCCACCTGCCCCGGGCACTGGGCCATGCCCGCCGCTCCCGGGCGATCATGTGGCAGAGCGTGGGCCTGTCGCTGGCCATCATCATCGGCCTGATGCCCCTGGCGCTGTTCGGGGTGCTCGGGCTCGCTGCGGTCGTGCTGGTACACGAGGTGGCCGAGGTCGTGGTCATCGCCAACGGCATCCGCGCCGGACGCACCCGCGAACTGGGCACGGACCTCCCCGGTACGCCGGCCGCGCCCGCGCCGGAGGTCGAGGAACACAGGATCCGGGGGTAACCCCTGGTCTGTTCACCGGTCGGTGGTGGGCGCGTTCGGGGACCGTGCCCTGTCGGCGTCGGTGGGCAGGGTGCGGCGTCGCGAACGAGCGCCCGACGCGGGCGATGGCCCGACCCCGGGGCGTTGCGGGAGAGCGTCCGGATGGCGTCGCAGGTGTGCACCGCCTCCGCGCGGACGGGGCCCGGGGGAGTCCCCTCGCCGGGCACGGGCCGCCGACCGCCGGCCGCCGGGGCGGCTTCGGGCCGTGCGAAGGCCCACCGGCCGGCGTCGGGCGCCCGTCGGTCGGTGGGCCGCTGCGGATCAGCGGATGTTGATGTCGGTGCAGGCGTAGAAGGCGTTGCCCGTGTCGGCGATGTTCCAGCGGGCCAGGAGCTTGTGCCGCCCGTTGTACCCGGACAGGTCGACGGTGTGGTTCACCGTCGCCCCGGGACGGGCGCCGTTGTCGTTGAACACGGCGACCCTCTGGTTCCCGATGAAGTACTCCCAGGTGCTGGTGGCGTGCGACACCGTGAGGGTCCAGGTGAAGGTCTGGGTGCGTCCCACGTCGGTGACCCGCCAGCCGCGGCTGTCGTCGTTGAGCTCGGAGAACCGTCCGACTCCGCCGTCGCAGCGCGTCTGGCCCTTGGGGCCTTCGACGCTCTGCGGCTCCCAGCGGATGTCGCCGCACTGGACGATGCCCGCGGCGCACTGGGCCTGGCGGCTCATGGGGGTGGAGACGTAGCCGTGCGCGGACGCGACACCGGCGGGCATGAGGGTGAAGAAGAGAGCGGTGGCGGCCGCCACGGCGGTCACTGCGCGGAGTCGGCGGGGGGACGAGCGGGGCTTCATACGGGGAGCCTTTCCTCGATGACCCGGGACCGAACGACCGGGTCGGGGGATGAGGCGAAGGTAGGTGGCTCGTGACCCTCGGTCAAGAGCCGAGGTGGTCGCGGCGCCGTGCCGTCCCTGTACCGGGTGGGGGTACCACTGAGGGGCGGCGGGGGCCCGGCCCGGTCGGTCGGCCTCGGGCCCGCTCGCGGTGAACAGTACGGCAGTCGGTCCTCGACGACACCGGTCCGGTCACGGTGGGAGTGGACCACCCGCACCGGGTCCACCGGACCACGCCGAAGGCTACATTCTCCTTACCCGGGAACGAAGGGGCGGTTCCCTGCGCACGGATCCGGTTCCGTCCGCCGCCGGCGGTCGAGCGGTCCTCGCGCGTTTCCCCGGGGTCGCGGACACGGTGGGTGTCCGGCCTGATCGAGGGCCGGGGGAGCGCGGCGGTTCCCACGGCTCGGGAACGCGAGCGGCCCCTGTGACGCCGGTGCCCGGGGAGCACCGTCGTGGACACAGCGTGAACGGGCTCATGGGGAAGCCCGCGCGCAGGACGGTCTCCCTACGCGGCGGGCCCCGGGAACGCCGAAGGCCAGAGCCGAAGCTCTGGCCTTGGGTGATGCTGGTGGGCGATACAGGACTCGAACCTGTGACCTCTACCGTGTCGAGGTAGCGCTCTAACCAACTGAGCTAATCGCCCTCATCGGGGGGATGAGGTACTGCGCACTGCGAGGCGGAGACGGGAATCGAACCCGTGTGCAGGGATTTGCAGTCCCTTGCCTCAACCACTCGGCCACTCCGCCAGGAAACGACATGGGGGGTCGTCGAGTGACACCCATGCGGGCCTCTCCGAGCGGACGACGGGATTCGAACCCGCGACCCTCACCTTGGCAAGGTGATGCTCTACCAGCTGAGCCACGTCCGCGTGTGCGCCGGGCTGACGACCCGGCACCGGTACCGCTCCACCACCCGGTGGGTGGTGGAGCCGAACCGTTCGCGAGCGGACGACGGGATTCGAACCCGCGACCCTCACCTTGGCAAGGTGATGCTCTACCAGCTGAGCCACGTCCGCGCGGCGAGTGCTGTGGACCCCCGAGATCTCCCTCGTTCGTCCCCCTCGCTGCGTTAAGAACTCTAGCGGATTCCCGGCCAAGCGCGAAATCGGATTCGGCGGGGCGCACGCGGGACCGCGCCCGCGCCCTGCCGTGGCAGGCCAGGCGGACGACCTGCCGCGGCGGCAGGAGTCAGTTCTCCACGTGCGCGGGCGTCGAGGGCATGTCGGGTCGCGGGGGTGCGGAGAGGTACTGGCCGACGCGCTCGATGACCTTGTTCATCTCGTAGGCGATCAGGCCCACGTCGCTGTCGGAGTCGGACATCAGCGCCATGCACGCTCCCTCTCCGGCCGCGGCGACGAAGAGGAAGGCGCGGTCCATCTCGATGATGCTCTGACGGATGTCGCCGGCGGAGAACTGCTTGCTCGCACCGCCCGCGAGGCTGTGCAGCCCCGAGGCGATGGCCGACAGGTGTTCGGCGGCCGGGCGGTCGAGGCCGCTGGAGGTGGCCATGAGGAGCCCGTCGGTGGACAGAACGATGGCGTGCTGTGTTCCGGAGGCGCGCGTGAGGAGGTCGTCCAGCAGCCAGCTGAGTTCTCCGCGGGCGGTGCTCGGTGGGGTCATGTCTCTCTTTGCTCTGTCAGTGTTCGGGGTGTGCCGGGGACACGTGCACCCGGGGTGCGGCAGGATCGGCCGGAAGGGGAGAGCTCGGATCAGCTGCGACCGGTCCCGCATAAGCGTTGCCCAGATGATAGTCATTCGTAACTTATCTGTCCGGCAGCCACGGCGTGTGTCGGGTGGGCCGCGCTCCGGTGTGAAGCGTGTGACCAGTTCCGATGGAGGCCCCGGGACGGGGTGGAAACCGGACCGGAGGCCGGTGCCGGTCACCGCCCTTGCCAATCCCGACGCACGGCGGGTAGGGAGGTCCCGGGTCGGGAGGGCCGCCGAGGTGGGAGTATCGGGGAGTCACCGGCCCGACCTGGGCAGTTGAGAACTTGGGGGTTGGAATGAGGGTGTGGATCGCGGGTGCCGGGTACGGCCGCGGCGCCGTCGTCGACGAGAGCGAGGCGCGCATCCCCGCGCTCGACCACGGGATCACCGTGGGGGACGGGGTCTTCGAGACCGTCCGGTCACGGAACGGCCGCCCGTTCGCGCTCACCCGCCACCTGCGCAGGCTGGCCCGCTCCGCCGCGGGTCTGGGGATGGCCGAGCCCGACCTGGAGCTGGTCGCCGACGGCGTCGCCCTGGCCGTGGCCGCCAACCCCGAGCTGGCCGACGCCCGCGTGCGCATCACGGTGACCGACGGCGCGGGCCCGCTGGGATCGGACCGCTCCCCGGGCGAGCAGACCGTCATCGTGGCGCTGGGCCCCTTCCCGGGGATCCCCCCGCACACGGACGTGGCGCTGGCCCCGTGGCCGCGCAACGAGTTCGGGGCCCTGGCCGGCCTCAAGACCACCTCGTACGCCGACAACGTGCGGGCCCTGGCACACGCCAAGGAGAGGGGCGCGAGCGAGGCGGTCTTCCGCAACGTGAGCGGGAACCTCTGCGAGGGCACCGGGAGCAACGTCTTCGTGGTGCTCGACGGCGCGCTGGTCACTCCGCCGCTGTCGGCCGGGCCGCTGGCGGGCATCACCCGGGAGCTCGTCCTGGAGTGGTTCGGGGGCGAGGAGGCCGACGTGCCGATGGAGCGCCTGCCGGAGATCTCCGAAGCCTTCCTGACCTCGACGGGCCGCGACGTCCAGCCGATCCTGCACATCGACGGCCGGCAGGTCTCCTCGGAGCCCGGTCCCGTGACGGCCAAGGCCATGGCGGTGTTCGCCGAGCGCTCCGCCGCCGACCTCGACCCGTGACCGGGGAGCCCGGGGAGTCACCGGCCGGGAGCGGTGCGGAGACGGGCCCTCCCGGGGCCTGACACGACGGAGGGGCGGCGCGTACGACGCGCCGCCCCTCCGTCCTGTCGGAGGCCGTCAGGGTCCCGTGAGGGGCCTCAGGAGTGGAGGTGCTGCTGGATCTCCTCGTCGAGGTCCACGAACTGGGCCTCCTGGCCCGCGGGGACGATCTCGTAGGTCCTGTGCAGGAACTCCGCCAGCGGGGAGACCTGGGTGTCGAACTCCGCCTGCCCGAAGGGGGAGGAGAGCGCGATGCTCACGCTGCGCTCGCCGCTCTCGTCCTTGGACGGCCACACGCGGACGTCGCCCTCGCCGACGGGGCGCACGATGCCGACGGTGAGGAGTTCGCGCGCGAAGATCCACTCGACGGGGTTGTCCTCGCCGGTGTGGAACGCGACCCGGATCGCGTACGGGTCGTCCGAGCTGTAGTCCAGCCGGGCGACCAGGGGAACCGAGGTGCGTTCGGGAACCACGAGCCGCAGGCCCAGCTCGGCGGTGGCAGTGGTGTCGCTACTGTTCATGTTCGCCAAACCTTTTCTCGTCCGGCCCTGCTCGTTGCGGCGCGGGTCGGTTGCCGTCTCACTCGCTCCAACGCGGCTTCCCGCGGACCATGACGTGAGTACGGAGACTTTCTTGGTCGGATGGGACCGGAGGTCTCGCTGCCCGCCCAGCGGGCCCAGCTCGCCGCAACGCGGCTCCACGATCCTTCGTCACTGTAATGACCAGGAGAAACCAAAGATTTCCCCATGTCGGGTGGTCCGCGTCACGCGGAGGTAATGTCGCGGCGGTACTCGACGGGCCCACAGGGGCGGGAACTCCTTCTCACAGCGGGAATCACCACCGACAGAAGACACTCCCACGAACCTGCCGGTAGTATGTTGTGACCTCTGTCACAGTACAGGGGGTTCGCCGGACGGGCCGCGTGCGTCGAGCACCCCCGAACATGCGCTAAAGTTTTTCTTGTCCGGCCGAGAGGGCGGGCAGCGCAGCAGTTCAGGGCGATTAGCTCAGTTGGCTAGAGCGCGTCGTTCACACCGACGAGGTCACTGGTTCGAGTCCAGTATCGCCCACATCGAGGGAGGGCCGACCCCGCTTCACGCGGGGTCGGCCCTCCCTTTTTTCGCTGCGTCCGGTCACGGGCGGGGCAAGGCGGCCCCGGGTCGGGGCCGTGCCCCGCCGCCTACTCGTGCGGAGGGGTGCCGGTCAGCGCGCGCCGCTCGGCCCTGCGCTGCCGGAAGCGGCGGAAGACGTCCTCCTTGAGCCGCATCCCGTACTGCTCGGCGCGCATGAACAGCACGCGCGCGGGCCGGACCACCCGCTGGGCCCATCGGAACTCGGTGCTGAAGATGACCAGTCCGAGGATGACCGACGCCAGCCCCGGGCCCGGAAGCACCATCATGGCGAACCCGGCCAGGACGACCAGCGTGCCGACGGTGCCCACGAGGACGCGCCAGGGCAGGTGCAGCGCGGGGTGGGTGTGCATGCGTCTGCGAAAAAGTCGCAGCCTCGCGCGAAGCCGCCGCCATCTCCTTGCGTGGAGGCGGCGGGAGGGGGATGTCTCCGGGGCCGGTGGGCCGGTCGGTGGGCTCGGTGACATGCGCTCACAGTATTCGGTCGAAGCGACTGGGTGCATTCGGGTCGACGGTGGCGAGGGGTCGGATGTCTGCTGATTGTCACCGATCTCGATCCGCGGATCAATGGTCTTTGGTATGGCTGTGGACAGCTTCCGGAAAGGTGACGTTCTCTGACAGAACGGATACCCGAGAGGGGAGTCGTCCTTTCTGTCACCGTTTCCCCTGGAGGGGATGGGCCCGGCAGGGGTGGGACGTGGCAGCCGAATCCCGGGACCGAATCACCGGGACCGGGGCGGGATCTCCGGCGCCCCTCCGGGTCCCGGCACGGGTCCCGCGGAGGCGCCGCGCGGGCCCCGCCCCATGCTGCCGGACCTGTGGACGACCGGGGCGGAGCCACCCCGGAGCCGATAGCATCGAAGCAAAACGCCTGGCCGCCCCACGGGGCGGCTGGTACGCGTTAGACCGCTGTCCACGTCTTTAGGAGTCACCGTGTCCGCCGCGTCTGAGCTGCACATCACCCTCGCCGGAACCCCGCGTGCGGTGGCGGCCACTACTACGGCGGGGCAGGCACTGGAGGCCGACGGCAGGACCGTCGTCGCGGCGCTCGTCAACGGCGAGCCGCGCGACCTGGCCCGGGAGCTCCGTGAGGGCGACGTCGTCGAGCCGATCGCCATCGACTCCGACGAGGGCCGCGCGATCCTGCGCCACTCCACCGCGCACATCCTCGCCCAGGCGGTCCAGGAGCTCTTCCCCGAGGCCAAGCTGGGCATCGGCCCGCCCGTCGAGAACGGCTTCTACTACGACTTCGACGTCGCCGAGCCGTTCACCCCCGCCGATCTCAAGAGCATCGAGAAGAAGATGCAGCAGATCATCAAGCAGGGGCAGCGCTTCGACCGCCGCGTCGTCTCCGAGGAGGGCGCCCGCGCCGAGCTGGCCACCGAGCCCTACAAGCTGGAGCTGATCGGCCTCAAGGGCGGCGCCACCGAGGCGGCCGAGGGCGCCGGGGTCGAGGTGGGGGCCGGCGAGCTCACCATCTACGACAACGTCCACCCGCGCACCGGCGAGCAGTGCTGGAAGGACCTGTGCCGCGGGCCGCACCTGCCCACGACCCGGGTCGTCCCCGCGTTCAAGCTCATGCGCACCGCCGCCGCCTACTGGCGCGGCAAGGAGACCAACCCCCAGCTCCAGCGCGTCTACGGCACCGCCTGGGAGACCAAGGAAGCCCTCAAGGACTACCTGGCCTTCCTGGAGGAGGCCGAGAAGCGCGACCACCGCAAGCTCGGCGCCGAGCTCGACCTGTTCTCCATCCCGGACGAGATCGGCTCGGGCCTCGCCGTCTTCCACCCGCGGGGCGGCATCATCCGCCGGGTGATGGAGGACTACTCGCGCAAGCGGCACGAGGAGAGCGGCTACGAGTTCGTGTACTCCCCGCACGCCACCAAGAGCACCCTCTTCGAGAAGTCGGGGCACCTGGACTGGTACGCGGACGGCATGTACCCCCCCATGAAGCTCGACGGCGGCCAGGACTACTACCTGAAGCCGATGAACTGCCCGATGCACAACCTGATCTTCGACGCGCGGGGGCGCTCCTACCGCGAGCTGCCGATGCGCCTGTTCGAGTTCGGCACCGTGTACCGGTACGAGAAGTCGGGCGTGGTGCACGGCCTCACCCGCGCACGCGGCTTCACCCAGGACGACGCGCACATCTACTGCACCGAGGAGCAGATGGCGGACGAGCTCGACTCGCTGCTGACCTTCGTGCTGGAGCTGCTCCGCGACTACGGCCTGGACGACTTCTACCTGGAGCTGTCCACCAAGGACCCGGAGAAGTACATCGGGGACGACGCGGTCTGGGACGAGGCCACCGCCACCCTGCGGGAGGCCGCCGAGAAGCAGGGCCTCGAACTGGTCATGGACCCGGGCGGCGCCGCCTTCTACGGCCCCAAGATCTCGGTCCAGGCCAAGGACGCCATCGGCCGCACCTGGCAGATGTCCACCATCCAGCTGGACTTCAACCTGCCCGAGCGCTTCGACCTGGAGTACACCGCCGCCGACGGCTCCCGCCAGCGGCCGGTCATGATCCACCGTGCCCTGTTCGGTTCCATCGAGCGGTTCTTCGCCGTCCTGCTGGAGCACTACGCGGGCGCCTTCCCCGCCTGGCTGGCCCCGGTGCAGGCGGTCGGCATCCCCATCGCGGACGAGCACGTGCCCTACCTCCAGGAGGTCGCGGCCAAGCTGCGCGCCGAGGGCATCCGCGTCGAGGTCGACGCCAGCGACGACCGCATGCAGAAGAAGATCCGCAACGCCCAGAAGCAGAAGGTGCCCTTCATGCTGCTGGCCGGCGACGAGGACATCAGCAAGGACGCGGTGTCCTTCCGCTTCCGCGACGGCTCCCAGAACAACGGCGTGCCGGTCGACGAGGCCGTGGCCGAGATCGTCGCCGCCGTCCGCGAACGCCGATAGGGCGTGTTCCGCCGCGTCCGGGAGCCACCCGGTCGGCGGTACGGGCCGCGCACAACAGGGCGCCCACCCGGTCCTCCGGGTGGGCGCTCCTTCGTCCTGGTCGTCGCCGCGGCCACGGCGGCCGGGGTCAGCGCTGCTCGCGCGGTGCCGTGGGCTCGTCGTCGTCCCGGAACAGGTCCGCGCGGCTGATGCGCGCGGTCGCGTTGGGGTCCGGGGCGTTCTGCTCCTGCTCGTCGTCGCGGAACAGGTCGGCGCGGCTGATGCGCGCGGTCGCGTTGGGGTCGCTCATGAGGGTTGCTACTCCTAGTTGCTTCGGGGCACAGCGGATCCTATCCGTCTCCTGCGGGGGAGGCCGCCTGGCCGGTTCGGGTGCGGGGAGCCGTGACCCCCGTCAGGGGCCCGTGGTGTGCCGCTTCCACGCCTCCGCGGGGATGCGCTCCACCACGTCGATGAGGTAGTCGGCGGCCGTGAGGGACCGGTTCGGGTCCAGGCGCATGGCGGCCCAGGTGAGGACGTAGTCGCCGCTGAAGCGTACCGGCAGCGAACGCGACCGGGGATCCGACAGCAGCCACCCGGTCATGGCGCGGTCGAGGACGGACCGGGCGAACCCGGTGTCGCCGCCGACGGCGTGGAAGGTTCTCTCGAAGGCGTCGTCGGACGGTGAGGGGCGGTCCCGTCGGCGGATCTCCAGATCGGCGTTGGGGCCGGGGGTGCGGACCGCCACGATGCGGTAGGCCTGCCGGACCTTGGCGGCGCCGTTCCTCGCGGTGTGGGTGTGCTCGAAGACGACGACCGCGTGCCGGCCGCGGCGTCCGGAGAGCACGTGCTGGGCGCGCGGGTGGGGGCCGTTGGTGCAGCGGGGCAGGACCGCGTCGCCCAGCGGGGCGGACTGGTGCTCGGCGTAGTTCCATCCGTGCTCGCGGGCCCAGCTGCGGAGCTCCGCGACGCGTTCCTTGCGAAAGTGCGCGGCGACCGCGATCGCGCCGGCCGACACCACGACGACGATCAGTGCGATCGCGGGCAGGGCGACTTCCATCCGGTGTCTCCTCCGGCCGGGGAACGTGGAGCGGCCGCGGACCCGGGGCGGGACCCGCCGGGGCGGGCCGGGTCGTCAGGGTCCGGAAACAGGGGACCCGTGCTGGCCGTAGGGCTCCATTCTGTGCTGATTGCCGAAACTTGTCACCCCTTGGTGCCGTTCGCCGGTGACCCCCGGAGTTCACGTACCCCGCGTGTCATCCCCATACCCGCCTGAACCAGGAGAAGCACCATGGCGGGTAAATGCGATCCTTCGGCCGCGACCTGGGCCGACACGGCGGTTCTGCCGTTCCTGTGCGCTTTCTCGCGCCCGGCCGGCGCGATTTCGCCAATCCTGCGAGAACTGGCAGTGATTCAATACGCACGGAGGGTGAGAATTGTCCGGAACCGGCCATGAAGGGTCGGCGAACAACGCCCGCCGGGAAACGCCGCCCTTCCGGCAATCCTCATTGTTCGGCGGACATGCGGCCACTGGGGGTCAGGTGGGGCACGTCGCCCGCGACACG
>Ga0233363_1001053_pt1 | contig 11023 bp, 11 predicted proteins | sample ElkDunMinimDraft_18_FD_191534 | JGI IMG/M metagenome (GOLD analysis project Ga0233363, IMG submission 191534) | Fecal eukaryotic communites from dung pellets of Tule Elk in California, USA - Elk Dung C16 | ecosystem: Host-associated > Mammals > Digestive system > Large intestine > Fecal | place...
CTCGGGCCGCTAGGCGAGCGGCCCTTCTTCCTCGTCGGGCCGGTGCAGCCGGTTGCTGTCTGCCCGGTGCGCCCGGGTGACTGCCCGTCCGACGGGACGGCTCAGCTGGGCTCGACCAGGAGCAGGGCGTAGTTGGCCATCGACCGCTGGTAGCCCGGCAGGTGCCGGGCAAGTGCTGTGACCGCTACCGGCACCGCCTCCCGTTCCCGGCCGACGCTGGTCAGCGCCAGGGCGAGCATCGCGCTGAGGGCATGACAGAACCCAACGAGACCGGGTTCACAGGTCGCGACGCTCGGCTGCCGGCGGCGGCCGGGCGGCGGCTGCTGGGGAAAGCCGTCAGAGCAGCTTGCGCAGTTTGAGCAGGTCCAGCGGACCGGCCTTGATCGAGATGCGCCGGCCCGCCATTGCGCGGGCGACATCCAGCTCGCCGTTGACCAGCGCCAGCAGGTCGTCGCTGGAGGTGATCAGGGCGATCTTCGCCTTCGGGTCGTCGCCATCGGCGATGTCGAGCAGCCGCCCGCCGGCCAGCCGGCCGTGGAACGCCGCCTCGAGGTCGGTGATCCGGCAGGCCAGGGTCCGGTCGAGGTCGATGCGGCCCTGCACCTCGTCGGCATTGCGGTCAAGCTTGGCAGCCAGGTCCCGCAATGCCTGCCGGCACTCGTCCATACTGGCCACTTCTGCTCCTTCGCCTTGCCGATGTCCGCTTCCGGCACCGTACCTCACCAGGTCAGCCGGGCTGGCGGTAGCGTGACAGGCAGCGACCCGCCCGTGGAAAGGACCCCAGGGATGCAGGATGCGTGGCGCACCTACCTGGAGCTGGCCGTCGGCATGACCGACGAGACCCGCCGAAAGGTGCAGACGGTTGCCCAGAAGCTGGCCGGATCCAGCGGCGCCACCGCCGCACAGGTCCAGGCCTTCGCCGAGGAGCTCGTCTCCACCGGCCTGGCCAACCGTGAGGCGCTGACCAAGATCGTTCGCTTCGAGGTGGACCGTGCGCTGGGCGCGGTCGGCCTGGCCACCGCGGAGGAGGTCGCCGACCTGACCGCGCGCGTGCGGCAGCTCGAAGGGGAGCTGCGCCGCAGCAGGGCAGGCCGCGGGGCCGAGGTCAGCCCCGAGGAGGCCGGGGCCTTCCTGACCGCCGCTGCCGACGCCGACGCCGCCGGGGCTTCACCCGCCGCAGATCCGGCAGCCCCGCAGAAGACCATGGCGAAGAAGACTGTGGCCAAGAAGACCGTGGCGAAGAAGGCACGGCCCGCCGGGCCGGTGGCCAGGAAGGCGGTCGCCAAGGCGCAGCCCGACAGCGCGGTGGCGAAGAAGACGCAGCCTGGGAATGCCGTGGCCAAGAAGACCGTCGCCAAGAAGGCGATCGCCAAGGCGCAGCCCGACAGCACCGCTTCGCCGCAGCCGCAGCCGCAGCCGGGCACCGGCAAGCCGGTCAAGAAGATGGCGAAGAAGACGGTCCGGCCGGCGGCGAACCGGCAGTCGGAGCAGCGGTGAGCACTCCGGGACCGTTCCGCCCGGGTCCGCCGCCCGGCCTGCGGCCCGGCCCGCCGCCGCACCGCCCGCAGTCCGTCGCGCCGTCGCCACCACCCCTCGACGAGGAGGCCGCGAGCCACCCGGCGGTGGACGCGGCCGTCACCGCCGTGACCAACGCCGCCGGGCTCTCGCCCGCCGACCAGATTGCGCAGTACGAGGCCGCGTACGAGACACTGCGTGAAACCCTCGCCACCATCGACCAGGCCTGAGGGCCGCACACCCCCGCGGAAGTGAACTCGCACGATGGCACGACGTACCCGCTTGGACGCTGAACTGGTCCGCCGCGGCCTGGCCCGTTCCCGTGAACAGGCCGCGGCCCTGGTGACAGCCGGCCGCGTCCAGGTGCGCGGGGTCACGGCCGCGAAGGTCGCGGCCATGGTCGACCCGGCTGACGCCCTGCACGTGCTCGGGGAGGACCCGCGCGACGAGTTCGTCTCCCGCGGCGGGCACAAACTCACCGGTGCGCTCGCCGCCTTCGGCCCGAAAGGGCTGACCGTCACCGGTCGCCGGTGCCTGGATGCCGGCGCTTCCACCGGCGGTTTCACCGACGTGCTGCTCCGCGCCGGCGCCGCCGAGGTTGTCGCCGTCGACGTCGGCTACGGCCAGCTCGCCTGGTCGCTGCGTACCGACGAACGGGTTCGGGTCTTCGAGCGCACCAACGTGCGTACGCTCACGCCCGAGGTCATCGGAGGCCCGGTCGAGCTGACCGTTGCCGACCTGTCGTTCATCTCCCTGCGGCTGGTGCTGCCCGCCCTCGCCGGCTGCACCAGCGCCGACGGGGACCTGGCGCTGATGGTCAAGCCGCAGTTCGAGGTCGGCAAGGAACGTGTCGGCGCCGGGGGAGTTGTCCGCGACCCGGCGCTGCGGGCCGAGGCGGTCCTCGACGTGGCCGCCGCGGCGGCGGCGCTCGGACTGGGACTCGCGGACGTGACGGCGAGCCCGCTGCCCGGGCCGAGCGGAAACGTGGAGTTCTTCGTATGGTTGCGCCGTGACGCGCCTCCCGCCGACCCGGACCGGGTGAGTGCGGTGGTGGCGGCCGGCCCTGCCGGTCTGCCGCCGGGGGAGCCGACGCATGAGGAGGCCCGGTGAGCCGTACCGCGCTGTTGGTGACCCACACGGGGCGCCGGGACAGCACCGCGCATGCCCGGACGGTGGCGGGGGACCTGATCGCCGCCGGATTCGAGGTGCGGGTCGTCGCCGAGGAGGTCGCCGACCTCGATCTGCCCGGTGTGGTGCCGGTCTCGGGCGTGACCGCCGCGGAGGGGGCCGAGATCGTCTTCGCGCTCGGCGGGGACGGCACGTTCCTGCGCGCCGCCGAGCTGGCCCGTCCGGCGAAGGCGCCGCTGCTCGGCATCAACCTCGGCCGGGTCGGTTTCCTCGCCGAGGCCGAGATCTACGACCTCGACAAGGCCGTCCGCGACGCGGTGGCCCGCAACTACACCGTGGACGAGCGGCTGACCCTCGACGTCTCGGTGGAGTACGAGGGTCGGGTCACCATCGAGTCGTGGGCGCTCAACGAGGTCAGCGTCGAGAAGGGCGAGCGGGCCAAGATGCTCGAGCTGCTCGTTGACGTCGACGGCCGGGCGTTGTCCCGATACGGCTGCGACGGCGTGGTCTGCGCGACCCCGACCGGCTCCACCGCGTACGCCTTCTCCGCCGGCGGGCCGGTGGTCTGGCCCGAGGTGGAGGCGATCCTGCTGGTGCCGATCAGCGCGCACGCCCTGTTCAGCCGGCCGCTGGTGACCGCGCCGACCTCCACCCTCTCGATCACAGTGGACCCGTTCACGTCGCTGGCGGTGCTCAACTGTGACGGACGGCGGGTCTGGGACCTGCCCCCGGGGGCGCGGGTGACCGTGCGCCGCGGCCACCAGCCGGTGCGGGTGGTCCGGCTGCGGCACCAGGCCTTCACCGACCGGCTGGTGGCGAAGTTCGGGCTGCCGGTGGACGGCTGGCGCGGCGGACGACACTGACCGGGGCGTCGCCGGCCGGCGGCGTTGACGGGAGACGATGTCCACAGCGCCGGGCTGCCCGCTGGTCAAGTGTCGGTGCCCGCTACTACTGTCGGTTGCTGTGCTGGAAGAGCTGCGTATCACCGGACTCGGGGTCATCGAGGACACCACGCTGTCCCTGACGGCCGGCATGAACGTCATCACCGGCGAGACCGGCGCGGGAAAGACGATGGTGGTCACCGGGCTGGGTCTGCTCTTCGGCGGGCGCGCCGACGCCGGCCGGGTGCGGTCGGACCCTGGCCGGGCCGTGGTGGAGGGCCGGCTGCGACTGGCCGAGCCGGCCGCGACGACCGTCGGCACCCGGGTGAGCGACGCCGGCGGCGAGCCCGACGAGGACGGCAGCCTGCTGCTGAGCCGTACGGTCACCGTGGAGGGACGTTCCCGGGCCCACGTCGGCGGACGCAGCATGCCGGTGTCGATGCTCGGTGAGATCGGCGAGCAGGTGCTGGCGGTGCACGGCCAGTCCGACCAGCTGCGGCTGCTGCGCCCGGCCGAGCAGCGCGCCGCCCTGGACCGTTTCGCCGGCGGCGAGCACGAGAAGCTGCTCGCCGCGCTGCGCGAGGCGTACACCGGCTGGCGCCGGGTCAGCGACGACCTGGCCGACCGTCGCCGCAACGCCCGTGAGCGCAGCCAGGAGGCGGACCTGCTGCGCCTCGGGCTCGACGAGATCACCCGGGCCGATCCGCAGCCGGGGGAGGACGCCGACCTCAAAGCCGAGGCGCAGCGGCTGGAGCACGCCGAAGGGCTGCGAACGGCGGCGCAGACCGCACAGCAGTGCCTCGCCGGCGACGCCGATCCCACCGATGAGACTCCGGACGTCACCACGCTGCTCGGGCTCGCCCGGCGCACCCTCGAGGCGCAGTCGGGTGTCGACCCGGCGCTGGGGGAGCTCTCGGCGCGGCTGGAGGAGGCCGCCACCCTCGTCGGGGACGTCTCCGCCGAGCTGTCGGGCTACCTGGCGTCACTCGACGCCGATCCGGCGCGCCTGCAGACCGTCTACGAGCGCCGGGCCGTGCTGCGCGGCCTGACCCGCAAGTACGCCGACGACGTCGACGGCGTCGTCGAATGGGCCGACCGCGCGCGGGCACGCCTGTCCGAGCTGGACACCTCCGACGATCTCCTCGAGGAGCTGGAGCGGGAGCGGCAGCGGCTCGCCGACGAGGTCGCCGAGATGGCGGCCCGGGTGACCGCCTCCCGACGGGAGGCGGCCGGGCGCTTCGCCGATCAGGTCACCGTCGAGCTGGCGGGACTGGCGATGCCGCACGCCCGTATCGAGGTCGCGGTGCTGCCCCGTCCGGCCGGACGCAGCGACCCGACGCTGCGGGTGGACGGGATCGAGGTGGGGGTCAGCGCCGACGGCGCCGACGAGGTCGAGCTGCGGCTGCTGGCACACCCCGGCGCTCCGGCCCTGCCGCTGCAGCGCGGCGCCTCCGGCGGTGAGCTCTCCCGGGTGATGCTCGCCATCGAGGTCGTCTTCGCGGGCTCCGGCGGTCCACCGACCCTGGTTTTCGACGAGGTCGACGCCGGTGTCGGTGGCCAGGCGGCGGTGGAGATCGGCCGCCGGCTGTCCCGGTTGGCCCGCACCCACCAGGTGCTCGTCGTCACCCACCTGCCCCAGGTGGCGGCCTTCGCCGACCGGCACCTGGTGGTGGCCAAGGACACCGGTGGGGCGGTCACCACCAGTGGCGTTCGCGTGGTGGAGGACACTGAACGGGCCCGTGAACTCGCCCGGATGCTGGCCGGTCTGCCCGATTCCGATCTGGGCATCGCCCACGCCGAGGAACTGCTCGCGGTCGCGGCCCGGGAGCGTCGCCTTTAGTCGGCTGTGAGCTGCCGCACGACGGCAGGCCGGCGGGTGTGCTTCCCTGGGAGTGCGGCCCTGCTCTGCATGTCGCTACAGAAAACCCTGTCTCCCATGCCAGGATGGCCCCGATGCGTCTACCCACCTTGCGCCGAACCCGGACCGCCGAGCCCGGCAGAGTCGTCGGCGTCGCACGCCTCGACCGCCGGACCAAGCGGCTGACCGGCCGCCTGCGTCCCGGCGACATCGCGGTGATCGACCATGTCGACCTTGACCGTGTCGCGGCCGACTCGCTGGTCGCCGTGGGCGTGGCGGCGGTGCTCAACGCCAAGCCGTCGGTCTCCGGGCGCTATCCGAACCTCGGCCCCGAGGTGCTGATCGAGGCGGGCATCCCGCTCGTGGACGACCTCGGCGAGAGCATCTTCCAGCAGCTGCGCGAGGGCGATGTCGTCCGCATCGAGGGCAGCAAGATTTTCGTCGGTGACGAGGCCGTCGCCGCTGGCGTAGCCCAGGACGCCGAGAGCGTGGCGAAGGCCATGGCCGACGCCCGCGAGGGGCTCTCGGTGCAGTTGGAGGCCTTCGCCGCCAACACCATGGAGTACCTCAAGCAGGAGCGGGAGCTGCTCCTCGACGGGGTCGGCGTACCGGACATCCAGACCGAACTGCGGGGCCGGCACTGCCTGATCGTGGTTCGCGGCTACGACTACAAGGCCGACCTGGACGTGCTGCGCCCCTACATCCGCGAGTTCAAGCCGGTGCTGATCGGTGTCGACGGCGGTGCCGACGCGCTCGTCGAAGCCGGCTACACCCCCGATCTGATCATCGGCGACATGGACTCGGTCACCGACGACGTGCTGCGCTGCGGGGCCGAGGTGATCGTGCACGCCTACCCCGACGGGCGGGCGCCGGGCCTGGCCCGGGTGGAGGGGCTCGGCGTGCCGGCGCAGACCTTCCCGGCCGCCGCCACCAGCGAGGACCTGGCGATGCTGCTCGCCGACGAGAAGGGCGCCTCCCTGCTCGTCGCGGTCGGCACCCACGCCACCCTGGTCGAGTTCCTGGACAAGGGGCGCGGCGGCATGGCCTCGACCTTCCTGACCCGCCTCAAGGTCGGCGGAAAGCTGGTGGACGCCAAGGGCGTGAGCCGGCTCTACCGGCAGAGCATCTCCGGTTCGTCCCTGCTGCTGCTGGTGCTCTCCGCGATCGCGGCCATGGCGTCCGCGGTAGCCGTCTCCACCGTCGGAAAGGCGTACCTGGGCGTCGTCTCCGAGTGGTGGGACAATTTGGTATTCCAGCTCGGGCAGCTCTTCTAGCACCTCAACCGATCAAGAGGCTTCTGGCGTGATCAACTTCCGCTATCACGTGGTGTCCCTCACCGCGGTCTTCCTCGCACTGGCCATCGGCCTGGTGGTCGGCACCGCCGCCCTCAACGGGCCGGTCGCCGACTCGCTCAAGGCGAGCGTCGACGGGCTGAGCAAGGACAACCAGCAGCTGCGCCAGAGCGTGCAGAACCTCGAGAAGGAACTGGAGCTCGAGGAGGATTTCGCCGCCGAGGTGGCGCAGGTCATGCTCCCCGGCACGCTCACCGGCCGCCGGGTGCTCGTGGTGGTCCTGCCCAGCGGCCGCGACCAGGCCGACGGCATCGTCGAGATGCTCGCCACCACCGGCGCGACCATGACCGGCCGCGTCGACGTGCAGGAGAAGCTGGTCAACCCCGAGAACAACAGCGCCCTGATGGAGCTCGCGGTCACCGCGGCCCGGCCCACCGTGCCCACCGACGGGCTGCCCGGCAACGGCCACGGCGTCGAGACCTCCAGCGCCCTGCTCGCCAGCGCGCTGCTCGACCGGACCGCAGGGGGGACACCGGCCAGCGAGTCCGACCGGCGTGCCGTGCTCAAGACCTACGCGGACGAGGGCTACCTCAACGTCGAGGAGCCCGTGACCGCCGCCGCCGAGGCCGTCGTGGTGATCAGCGGCCCGCCGTACGTCGACAAGGACGCCACCGCCAAGGACGACTCGGTGGTCAAGGTCGTCGAGCAGTTCGACCAGCACGCCCACCTGGTGGTGGCCGGCAACGGCTCCGCCGGCGGCAATGTGGTGGCCCAGGTCCGGGCCGACCCGGCGCTGTCACAGACGATCTCCACCGTCGACAACGCCAACACCATCCAGGGGCAGTTGGTCACCGCCCTCGCGCTGGCCGAGCAGATCACCACCGACGTCGTCGGCCAGTACGGCGTCGGCACCGACGCGGCGCTGTTGCCTAAACTGCGCCAGTGACCGACAACGCCCGTTCGACGGGAACCTCCGCGCCCCGCAAGACCGGAACGGGAAGGTTGCGGCGCACCGCGGCCTCCGGGGCGGGAGCCCTGCTGGCACGCCTCGCGCTGCGCGCGGTGACCGCCCAGCCGGCGGCGGCCGCGCTGCGGCGTACCAACTTCCAGGGCCGTGAGGTGACGCTGGCGGCGGGTCCGGCGCTCGCCGCAGGTGCGGCCCTCGGCGGCGCGTTCGGCGCGCCCTCACGGCAGGCTGCCGCCGCCACCCTCGTCGCCGGCCTCGGCGCCGGCGCCGTCGGACTCTACGACGACGTCGTCGGCGCCCGCCCCGACCAGCGCACAGCCAAGGGCTTCGCCGGCCACCTCGGCGCGCTGCGCGAAGGACGGGTCACCAGCGGGCTGGTCAAGATCGTCGGCGTCGGGGCCGCCGGGCTGGCCGCCGCCGCGTTGCTCGCCGCCGACAACAGCGGCAAGGCCGGCCGCCGCCGTGCCCGGCAGGGACGGCTGACGCGCACCACCGACGTCCTGCTCGGCGCCGGGGTCGTCGCCGGCACCGCCAACCTGCTCAACCTGCTGGACCTGCGCCCCGGCCGGGCGCTCAAGACCGGTCTCCTGCTCGGTGGCCCGCTGTCGCGGGGCCCGCACGGCGGGGTCGCCGCCGGCGCCGTCGGCGCCTGCTCCGGGCTGCTCCGCGACGACCTCGACGAGCGGGTGATGCTCGGCGACAGCGGGGCCAATGCGCTCGGCGCCCAGCTCGGCGTCGCACTCGCCGCGCGTACCGGCCCGGCCGGACGTGCCGGACTCCTCGCGGTGCTGGTGGCCCTCACCGCCGCCAGCGAGAAGGTCAGCTTCACCCAGGTGATCCAGGGCACGCCCGTGCTGCGTGAACTGGACGCGCTGGGCCGGCGGCCCACGGCCTGACGTGTCCATCCGGGCCGCCTCCACGGGTACCGCGCGTCTCGCCGGCGCCGCCGCGCTCATCGCGGTCCTCACCGTGCTGGCCCGGCTCGCCGGCTTCGCCCGTACGGGACTGTTCAGCTGGCTGTTCCAGCAGTCCGACCTCGGCAGCCTCTACGTCGTCGCCAACACGGTGCCGAACATCATCTTCGAGATCGTCGCCGGCGGGGCGCTCGCCAGCCTGGTCGTGCCGGTGCTCGCCGGGGCCGTCGCCGCCGGCGACCGGGAAGCGGTGGCCCGCACCGCCGGCGCCCTGCTGACCTGGGTGGTCACCCTCCTGGTGCCGCTGGCGGTGCTGGTGGCGGTCTTCGCCGCGCCGATCGTCGCGGTCATCGCCGACGACCCCGACCCGCAGCAGGTCGCCGCCGGCGCCCGGATGCTGCGGCTCTTCGCCCCCCAACTGCCGCTGTACGGCATCGGCATCGTCCTCACCGGTGTGCTGCAGGCACACCGGCGCTTCGCCTGGCCCGTCATCGCTCCGCTGCTCAGCAGCGTCACGGTCATCGGCGTCTACCTGCTGTTCCTGGCACTGGAGGGACGTGCCCCCACGGTGGCCGGTGTGGGCGCCGGCGGGGAGCTGCTGCTCAGCGGCGGCACCACCCTCGGGGTGGTGGCACTGTCGCTGCCGCTGCTGATCCCGCTGCGACGGCTGGGAGTGCGGCCCCGGCTCGGCTACCACTTCGACGCCGAGGCGCGCACCAGGATCGGGCCGCTGGTGATCGCCGGTGTCGTCACGGTCGCCGCGCAGCAGATCGCGCTGCTGGTCATCCTCAAGCGCCTCCCGATCGACCTCGGCGCGCCGATCATCTACAACCTGGTGCAGACGGTCTACCTGCTGCCCTGGGCGGTGTTCGCCGTGCCGCTCGCCGTCGCCGCGTACCCCACGCTGGCGGCCGCGAGTGCGGTCGGCGACGAGCAGGCGTACCGGCGCACACTCGCGCCGACGGTGCGCGGGGTGCTCCTGTTCAGCAGCCTCGGCGCGGCCGTGCTCGTCGGGGTCGCCGGACCGGTCGCCCGGTTCTTCTTCGACGCGCCGCAGATGGTCGACCCGACCGCCGCGGCGGTGACCGCCTTCGCGCCCGGTCTGCTCGGCTACGGCCTCTTCGCGGTCCTCTCCCGGGCCCTCTACGCCCGCGGCGCCGTCCGCGACGCCACCCTCGCCATCACCGTCGGCTGGCTGGTGGTGCCCGCCGCGGTGATCGGATTCGCCCTGCTGGTGCCGCGCGAGGAGCGGGTGAGCGCCGTCGGCGCCGCCAACTCCCTCGGCATGCTGGTGCTCGGCGCGTTGCTCGTCGCCGCCGTGTACCGCTCGGCGGGAGCGGGCAGCCTCGCCGGCGCCGGCCGGGCCGCCGCCGCGGGAATCACGGCCGCACTCGCCGGAGCCGCCGCCGCCCGCGCCGTGCTGGCCGTACTGCCGCAGCTGGCCGGCAAAGCCGGTGCCCTGGCGCAGGGCGCGCTCGCCGCCGCGGTGGCCGCCGCCGTCTTCCTCGCGCTGGCGTACCTGCTGGACCGCCCCGATGTGCGGCCGTTGCTCGCCGCCCTCGCCCGCCGATTGGGTAGGTTGACCCGCCGGGGCCGCGGCGGTCGTGCCGACGGGGACACGAAGGAGACGGTGGCCCGGTGAGAGGGTTGGTTCGGTGAACGCGCAAGAGCCGCGGTCCGGCTGGGGCGGATCGGTACTGCAGCTGCTCGCATCGAGCACCGGCGGCGTGGGGCAGCACGTCGCCTCCGTCACCCGTGGCCTGCTGGCGCGGGGGGTGCCGGTCGTCGTCGCCGGTCCCGCCGCCACCGACGAACAGTTCGGCTTCGCCGCCGCCGGTGCCCGCTTCGTCCCGATCGAGATCCCTGCCAGCCCGACCCCGGCAGACGCCCGTGCCGTCGGGGCGCTGCGCGGGGCGCTGACCGCCCAGCCCGTCACCCTGGTGCACGCCCACGGCCTGCGGGCCGGGCTGGTGGCGGTGCTCGCCCGGCCGGCCGTGCCGGTGGTGGTCACCCTGCACAACGCGGTGCTCGCCGGCGGCGTACGGGGCCGGGTCTCGCGTCTCGCCGAGCGGTTCGTGGCCCGCTCGGCCCGGGTCACGCTCGGTGCCTCCGCCGACCTGGTGGAGCGGGCGGCGCAGCTCGGCGCCGCCGACGCCCGGCTGGCGCCGGTGGCCGCGCCCGCGCTGCCCGCGCCGCGCCGTGCTCGCGCCGCCGTCCGCGCCGAGTTCGGGATCCGCTCCGAGCAGCCGCTGATCCTGTCGGTGGGACGGCTGCACCCGCAGAAGCGGTACGAACTGCTCGTCGACGCCGCCGCCCGGTGGCGCGAGCGCAGCCCTGTCCCGGCCGTGCTGGTCGCCGGCAGCGGCCCCAGCTACCTGCAGCTCGCGGCGCGCATCTCCGCCGCCCGCGCCCCGGTGACCCTGCTGGGACACCGCACCGACGTGGCCGACCTGCTCGCCGGCGCCGAC
>Ga0233363_1001054_pt1 | contig 11020 bp, 9 predicted proteins | sample ElkDunMinimDraft_18_FD_191534 | JGI IMG/M metagenome (GOLD analysis project Ga0233363, IMG submission 191534) | Fecal eukaryotic communites from dung pellets of Tule Elk in California, USA - Elk Dung C16 | ecosystem: Host-associated > Mammals > Digestive system > Large intestine > Fecal | place...
GGTCGGCGGTGGTGACCCGGCGGTCCCCGCCGCGCACGGTGGGGAAGGCCGCGACGAGCGCCTCCTCGGTGGCGCCGGCGGACTTGAGGGTGTTGGCGACGGCCCCGCCGACGCGGGCCAGTCCGGCGAGCAGGTGCTCGGTGGAGGTGTACTCGTCACCGAGGGGGCGGGCGATCTGCTCGGCGGCGCTGATGGCGTTGGCGAACTCGCGGGAGACGCTCGGCTCGGCCACGCTCGCGCCGCGGGCCGCCGGTAGCGCCTGGACCGCCCGGTCGGCCTGCCGGCGCAGCTGCGCGGTGTCGGCCCCGACCGCGCGCAGCAGCCCGGGCGCGGTCGAGCCGGGGGTGTCGAGCAGGGCCACGAGCAGGTGCCACGGCTCGACGACGGCGTGGCCGTGCTCGGCGGCGCGGGCGACGGCGGTGGTGATGACCTCGCGGCTCTTGGTGGTCAGACGTTCGGCGTTCATCGGCTCCCCTGTTCAGGCGTTTCCACCAGGAACGACGAAACCAGAGTTGAGTCTATTCCGCTCAACTCCACGCCTGTGACCCGCATCACTTTTGATCCAGGTATCGACACACGGCTGAAACTTGCCTCCCCAAACCATCGGCCTCGACCAGCCGGAGTACGGTGACCGCCGTGCGTGTACGAGTCGAACAAACAACCCTGCCCGGCATCGGCGTACGCCACGACGTGCTGACCGGGACCGGACATCGGATCGGCGTGGTCTCCCACCGCGACGGCCGCCGGGAACTGGTCGTCTTCGACGAGGACGACCCCGACCTGGCCACCGTGCACCTGGCGCTCAGCGACGCCGAGGCCGCCGTCCTCGCCGACCTGCTCGGCACCTCGGTGGTGCTCGGCCAGCTCTCCCGGCTGACCGGCACCGACAGCGGCGGCCTGGTGACCGAACAGGTCGCCCTCCCCGCCGGCTCCGGGTACGCCGGGCGGCGCCTCGGCGAGACGAAGGCGCGGGCCCGCACCGGCGCCTCCATCGTCGCCGTGGTCCGCGACGGCGACATCATCCCCTCCCCGGCCCCCTCCTTCCGCTTCGAAGCCGGCGACTCGGTGATCGTGGTCGGCACCCGGGCCGGAGTGGACGGGGTGACAGCGATCCTGGCCGAGTCCGACCCCGACAGCTGAGGGCGCCGATGCACGAAGAGATCACGTACCTGCTGATCCAGGTCGGCGGGCTGCTCCTGCTGCTCGGCCTGCTGGGCAAGTTCAGCCGCCGGATCGGGCTGTCCCCGATTCCCCTCTATCTCTTCGCCGGCCTGGCATTCGGCCACGGCGGTCTGCTCCCGCTCAACGCCAGCGAGGAGTTCTTCGAGATCGGCGCCGAGATCGGCGTCATCCTGCTGCTGCTGATGCTCGGCCTGGAGTACTCCGCCAACGAACTCGTCTCCAACCTGCGCTCCGCGGCGCCGGCCGGGCTGATCGACGCGCTCTTCAACGCGGTGCCCGGCGCGCTCTTCGCGCTCGTGATGGGCTGGGGCTGGCTCGCCGCGGTGGTGCTCGCCGGCATCACCTGGGTCTCCTCCTCCGGCGTGATCGCCAAGGTGCTCACCGATCTGGGACGCGTCGGCAACCGGGAGACCCCGGTGATCCTCTCGGTGCTGGTCATCGAGGACCTGGCGATGGCCTTCTACCTGCCGCTGCTGACCGCGCTGCTGGCCGGGGCGAGCCTCGCCGGCGGCCTGACGGCGCTCGGCGTGGCCCTCTTCACCGTCACCGCCGTGCTCCTGGTCGCCATCCGGTACGGCCGGGCCATCTCGGCGCTGCTGCCGAAGAAGAACCCCGAAGCGCTGCTGCTGACCGTCCTCGGCGCCACCCTGCTGGTCTCCGGCATCGCCGCGAAACTGCAGGTCTCGGCGGCGGTCGGAGCGTTCCTGGTCGGCATCGCGATCTCCGGGCAGGTCGCCCACAAGGCCACCGAGCTGCTCACCCCGCTGCGGGACCTCTTCGCCGCGGTCTTCTTCCTCTTCTTCGGGCTCTCCACCAACCCGCGCGACATCCCGCCGGTGCTGATTCCGGCGCTGATCCTCGCGGTGGTCACCATGGGGACCAAGGTCGCGACCGGCTACCTCGCCGCCCGCCGCGCCGGCATGGCCGAGGCGGGCCGCTGGCGGGCCGGACTCGGGCTGATGCCCCGCGGCGAGTTCTCCATCGTCATCGCCGGACTCGCGGTCACCGCCGGCGCCGGGATCGCACCCCAGCTGGCGCCACTGGCGACCGCGTACGTCCTGATCACCGTCGTGGCCGGCCCGTTGCTGGCCCGGCTGCCCGACTACCCGTGGTTCCGCGCCTGGGTCCGCAAGCGCCGGGCCGCCCGCCTGGCGACTGCGCCGGTACCCGTTCCCGATTGATCCGGGGCGATACGATCCCACCGGATCGGCTGCTGTCTGACCGGTGGGATCGGCTCTTCCCTTGACAGCCCCGTCACGCTACGGTTTCGCCCCAGCAACCAGGTGTGTCCGCGGGCAGCACGGGATCCTCCCGGGGACCACGAGCGGAAGGCACCGCGATGAGTCTGCAGGGATCGGGGTTCGCCGGGTTCGCCAACCCGGTCGACCCGTCGCCGGCCGAACTGCGCGCCTGGGCACACGATCCCGGCTCCGTCCCGCTTGACCAGCTGCCGCCGGACTGGGATCTGCTCGTCGCCGGCGACCACCTGGTGGCGACCCTCTTCGACCTGGCGATGGACCCCACCTGCCCGGCCCGCCGCTTCGCCCTGCACTGCCTCTACATCTACGCCGCCGACAGCATCCGGACGAAGTTCCGGGCGCACTCCAAGCGCAAGCTGATGAAGATGCTCGACCGGGCGGAGAGCGACGGCGACGAGCAGCTGCTCTTCTGGGCGCACAACAGCCGTGCGTTGCAGGCCCGGCCCGAGCTCTTCGACTACCACGACTGGTGCGAGGGCGGGCTGGTCCGGCGCCACCGGCGTATCGGCTGACCCGGCGCGGCTCACCGGGCCAGGCGCACGACCTCGCGGTGCAGCCGCAACCGCTTCGGCGGGGCACCCCGCTCGACCTGACCGGCCTGATGCGGGCTGCGGTGCACCAGCAGCGGCGCGAACTGCCCGTCCAGCCGGCCGAGCATCTCGTCGAGCCGCGCCGTGACCTCTGCCGCGAGCTGGCGGGCGACCTCGGACTGAGCCATCGACCCCTCCCCAGGGAGTCCGTTGCGCACTTTTTCCGACTCATCCGAGGCTAGTCGAGCCGGCCACCGCCCACGGTCGAAAGCCGGTAGACCCCGTGCCGGACCGGGCCTGCCGAGGGTCAGTCGCGACCGCGGGCGCGGGACTGCTGCCAGACCACCACAGCTGTCGAGGTACGCGTCGTCGGCACCAGGTCCCGGCGCGGGAACGCGCTCAGCGACTCCATCTCCGCCATCCGGGCGTACGCGGTGTCCAGCGCGGTCTCCAGATCGGCGATGCGCTGCTGCATCTGCTCCAGCATCCGCTCCAGCCCGATGATCCGCTTGATGCCGGCCAGGTTCACCCCGTCGTCCTGGCTGAGCCGCTGCACCTCACGCAGCAGCATCACGTCCCGGACGCTGTACCGCCGGCCGCCACCGGGCGCCCGCCCGGGCTGGACCAGCCCCAGCCGGTCGTACTGGCGCAGGGTCTGCGGGTGCATGCCCGCCATCCGGGCCGCCACCGAGATCATCAGAACCTTCGCGTCGTACGCCGGATCGCCCGCCGAAACGAACTCGCTCGCCATCCTGAGTCACCTCCGCCTACTGCCGGACCGGGCCATCAACCGGACCGGCGTGCTGCGCTCTCCAGATGCTCCCGCGCGGCGGGAGGGGTGTGCGCGCCGAATTCCTCCAGCGCCGCGCGCGCCTCGTCGGAGACCTTCGAGGGCACCACGATCTCCAGGGTCACCAGCAGGTCGCCCGCCTGGCCGTCCCGGCGTACCACGCCCTTGCCGCGGGCGCGCAGCCTGCGGCCGCTCGGGGTGCCCGGCGGCACCCGCAACGTCACGGCGCCGTCGAGCGTCGGCACCCGCAGATCGGTGCCGAGCACCGCCTCGGCGAACGTGATCGGCACGGTCAGGGTCAGGTCGTCACCGCTGCGCCCGAAGAGATCGTCCGGGCGGACGTGCACCACCACGAAGAGGTCGCCCGCGGGTCCGCCGCGCTCACCGGGCTCACCTCGACCGGCCAGCCGGATCCGCTGACCGTCGGCGACGCCCGCCGGGAAACGGACGTTGAGGGTCCGGGTCCGGGTGACCCCGCCGCTGCCGGCGCACTCCGGGCACTTCTCGTCGACGATCGTGCCGACGCCCTGGCACTCCCGGCACGGCTCGGCGAAGCTGAAGCTCCCCTGGTTGCGGGAGGTGACCCCGGCGCCGCCGCACTGGGCACAGGTCCGCGGCTGGGTGCCGGGCTTCGCGCCGCTGCCGGCGCAGGTGTCGCAGACACCCGGAGCGCGCAGCGTCAACGGCAGCGTGACACCGCGTACGGCGTCCTGGAAGTCGACCGACACCTCGGCCTCGACGTCGCGCCCGCGCGCCGGGCCACGAGCCCGCCCGCCGGCGCCCCCCGCGCCCCCGGAGAAGATCGTGCTGAACAGGTCGGAGAAGCCCGCGCCACCGAAACGGCGGTCACCGGCCTGACCGCCCGCCCCGTTGAACAGGTCCGACATGTCGAAGGGCGGACCACCCGGGCCACCACCGCCGGCGCGGGCGTTACGCCGGAACGCGCCGGAGCCGAAGAGCGAGCGCATCTCGTCGTACTCGCGCCGCTTGCCCGGGTCGGAGAGGACGTCGTACGCCTCGGAGGCGACCTTGAACCGCTCCTCGGCCTGCTTGTCGTCGGGGTTGCGGTCCGGGTGGTTCTCCCGGGCCAGCTTCCGGTACGCCTTCTTGATCTCATCCGAGGAGGCGGACTTGTCCACCCCCAGCACGGCGTAGAAGTCCTTCTCCAGCCAATCCTTGGAACTCAACAATCCACCTCCCTTCCATCAGGTGCGACCGAGGCGCCCCGGCGGACCGGGGCACCTCGGTCACTGGTCACTCCGGGTCGGCGACCGCGACCATCGCCGGACGCAGCATCCGCTCGCCCAGCTGGTAGCCGCGCCGCATGACCTGTACGCAGGTCGGCTCGGTCACCTCGGCGGAGGTCTGGTGCGCCACCGCCTCGTGCCGTGTCGGGTCGAACGGGTCACCCTGCTCGCCGAAGGCGGTCAGGCCGAACTTCCCGAGGGCGGTCGTCAACTGCTCCGCCACCGATCCGAACCCGCCGACCAGGTCGCCGTGTTCCCGCGCCCGGTCCAGATCGTCGAGGATCGGCAGCAGTGCCGACAGCACCGTACCGGTCGCCTGCTCGGCGACGACGCCCCGATCGCGGTCGACCCGCTTGCGGTAGTTGGCGTACTCGGCCGTGACGCGCTGCAGGTCGCGGGTGCGCTCCTGCAACTCGATCTTGAGCAGCGCCAGCTCGTCGCCCGCAGCGGTCTCTCCGGCGTCCCGGTCGGCAGGCTGCTGCGCCTCCGTCACCGGATCCGCCGGGGCGTCCACCACCGGGTCGACGGCGGGAGCCGGTTCCTCGAGGCTGACGACCTCGTCCTCGACCCCGTCGACGACCACCTCGGCGTCTTCCACCAGGCCCTCCGCGGACGGTGCTTCCTCGGCCGCCGGCGGCTGCGCCGCCGCCTCCTCGGCGCCGGCCGCAGCCGGCGCCGAGTCGGCCGATTCCACGGTCGCGGAGTCCGCCGGCACCGTGCCGGTGGAGTCCGGCTCGGTGTCTCGTGGCTTGTCCGTCATGTGGTTACCTCAATCCGTTCGTGAGCCGTACCAGCCGGGCCGGCAGGTCACTTCTTGTCTTCGTCGACGATCTCGGCGTCCACCACGTCGTCGGGTCCGCCGGCCGGGCCACCGGTCGCGCCGGCACCCGCCGCTCCGGCACCCGCTCCCGCACCCGCGCCGGCACCCGGCTGGGGCTGCTCGGCCTGCTGCTGGGCGTAGAGCTGGGAGCCGACCTGCTGCGAGACCTGGGAGAGCTTCTCGTGCGCCGACTTGATCGCCTCGAGGTCGGTGCCGCCGAGCGCGCCACGCAGCTCGCCGAGCGCCTCGTTGATCTGCTCGCGTCCCTCGGCCGGCAGCTTGTCACCGTTCTCGGCCAGGAACTTCTCGGTCTGCCACTGGAGCTGCTCGGCCACGTTGCGGGTCTCGGCCTCCTCGCGGCGGCGCTTGTCCTCGTCGGCGTGGTCCTGGGCGTCGCGCATCATCCGCTCGATGTCGTCCTTCGGCAGCGCGGAGCCGCCGGAGATCGTCATCTTCTGCTCGGTGCCGGTGCCGAGGTCCTTGGCGTGGACGTTGACGATGCCGTTGGCGTCGATGTCGAAGGTGACCTCGATCTGCGGCACGCCCCGCGGCGCCGGCGGCAGGCCGGTCAGCTCGAAGGTGCCCAGCTTCTTGTTGTAGGCGGCGATGTCCCGCTCACCCTGGAAGACCTGGATCAGCACCGACGGCTGGTTGTCGTCCGCGGTGGTGAAGACCTCGGAGCGCTTGGTCGGGATGGTGGTGTTGCGCTCGATGAGCTTGGTGAAGATGCCACCCTTGGTCTCGATGCCCAGGCTCAGCGGGGTGACGTCGAGCAGCAGGACGTCCTTGACCTCGCCCTTGAGCACACCGGCCTGCAGGGCCGCGCCGACGGCGACGACCTCGTCCGGGTTGACGCCCTTGTTGGGCTCGCGGCCGGTCAGCTCCTTGACCAGGTCGGTGACGGCCGGCATGCGGGTCGAGCCGCCGACCAGGATCACGTGGTCGACGTCGGAGATCTTGATCCCGGCGTCCTTCACGGCCTGCTCGAACGGGCCCTTGCAGCGGTCGAGCAGGTCCTGCGTCATCCGCTGGAACTCGGCCCGGGTCAGGGTCACGTCCAGGTGCAGCGGGCCCGACTCGCCCGCCGTGATGTACGGCAGGTTGATGTTGGTGGTGGTCGCGGCGGAGAGCTCGATCTTGGCCTTCTCCGCGGCCTCCCGCAGACGCTGCAGCGCCATCTTGTCCTGGGACAGGTCGATGCCGTGCTGGCCGCGGAAGGTCTTGACCAGGTGGTCCATCACCCGCTGGTCCCAGTCGTCACCACCGAGCAGGTTGTCACCGCTGGTGGACTTGACCTCGATCACGCCCTCGGCGAGCTCCAGCAGCGACACGTCGAAGGTGCCACCGCCGAGGTCGAAGACGAGGACGGTCTGCTCCTTGGAGCCCTTGTCCAGGCCGTACGCCAGGGCGGCCGCGGTCGGCTCGTTCACGATCCGCAGCACGTTGAAGCCGGCGATCTCGCCGGCCTCCTTGGTGGCCTGACGCTGGCCGTCGTTGAAGTACGCGGGAACGGTGATCACCGCGTCGCTGATCTGCTCACCCAGGTACGCCTCGGCGTCCCGCTTGAGCTTCATCAGCGTCCGCGCCGAGATCTCCTGGGGGGTGTACTTCTTGCCGTCGATGTCGACGGTCCAGTTGGTGCCGATCTCCCGCTTGACCGACCGGATGGTCCGATCCGGGTTGGTCACCGCCTGACGCTTGGCTACCTCGCCGACGAGAACCTCACCGTTGCGGGCGAACGCGACGATCGATGGGGTCGTCCGCGAGCCCTCAGCGTTGGCGATGACGGTTGGCTCACCGCCTTCGAGAACGCTGACGCAGGAGTTCGTCGTGCCGAGGTCGATGCCGACCGCACGTGCCATCTTTGCTTCCTCGCTTCGTTACGTTGAGCAGGTGACGGGCACCGCCCGCAGCGCACCCATCTCAAGTTGAGTGAACCTGACTCAATAGTGCCACGCCGCCCGCGATCGTCAAGTCGGGGTTGAGCCGGGTCCGCGCAACTTGGGGTATCGGCGGTTCCGGTTGTCCCGGTTGCGCGATTCGGGCACCCTTTACCCGTGACGACGCATGGCGATGACTCAGACCCGGCCGAGACGTCATCCGTCGCCGCCGAGCCACCACTGCCCGCCGCCCTCGGCGACCTGCGCACGGCGATCACCGCCGCGACGTACCCGCTCGCCCTCGCCTCGGCCCGGACGGCCCGTGACTGCGCGACGGTGGTGACCGACCAGCTCGACGACTACCTCCTGCCCCGCCTCTCCCGGCTCGACGCCCCGCTGCTGGTGGTCGTCGGCGGTTCCACCGGCGCCGGCAAGTCGACCCTGGTCAACAGCCTGGTCCAGGCCCGGGTCAGCGCCTCCGGGGTGCTGCGCCCCACCACCCGCTCCCCGGTGCTGGTCTGCAACCCCGCCGACACCACCTGGTTCCGCGCCGGCGAGCTCCTCCCCGGGCTGACCCGCACCAACGAGCCCGGCGACACCACCGACACGCTCCAGGTGGTCGCCGCGCCGGCCCTCCCCGCCGGGCTGGCCTTCCTGGACGCCCCCGACATCGACTCGGTCGTCGACGCCAACCGGGCGCTCGCCGGCCAGCTCCTCGCCGCCGCCGACCTCTGGCTCTTCGTCACCACCGCCGCCCGCTACGCCGACGCGGTCCCCTGGGGGCTGCTGCGCACCGCCCGCGACCGCGGCACCGTCGTGGCGATGGTGCTCGACCGGGTGCCCCCCGAGGCCGCCGACGAGATCCGCGACCACCTCGCCGAGATGCTCACCGCCAACGAACTCGGCGACGCCCCGCTCTTCGTCCTCCCGGAGACCGTGATCAGCGGGCAGGGGATGCTGCCCGAGCCGGTCGTCACCGAACTCCGGGACTTCTTCGCCCGCCTCGCCGCCGACTCCGACGCCCGCGACGCCGTGGTGCGGCAGACCCTCGACGGCGCGCTCGCCGCCCTGCACCCCGCCGTCGCACAGCTCGCCGACGCCGCCGACGAACAGGCGACGGCGGCCACCGCGCTCGACGAACGGGTCGAGGCGGCGTACCGGGGCGCCAGACGCACCGTCGAGCAGGCGGTGCAGGACGGACGGCTGCTCCGCGGCGAGGTGCTCGCCCGCTGGCAGGAGTTCGTCGGCACCGGCGAGTTCCTGCGCGGCCTGGAAGCCCGCATCGGCCGGCTGCGCGACCGGGTGGTCGCCGCCGTCACCGGCCGCACCCCGCCCGCCGCCGAGCTGCGCGACGCCATCGAGTCGCAGCTGGTCACCCTGCTGCGCGGGGTCGCCGCCGACGCGGCCGAGCAGGCGTACACCGGCTGGCAGGCGCACCCGGCGGGCGCCGCGCTGCTCACGCCGGAGCTGGCCCGGCCCGGCGCGGACCTCGGCGAGCGGGCCGAGCGGCTGGTCCGCGACTGGCAGCGCGACGTGCTGGAGCTCGTCCGGGCCGAGGGCGGCGACAAGCGCTTCGTCGCCCGCACCGCCGCCTACGCCGTCAACGCCACCGGCGTCACCGTCATGATCGCCGTCTTCGCCTCGACCGCCTTCATCCCCACCGGGCTGGAGGTCGCCACCGGCGCCGGCACCGCCGTCGCCGCCCAGTCGGTACTCCAGGCGATCTTCGGTGACCAGGCGGTACGGACCCTTGCGGCGCGGGCCCGCACCGACCTGCTCACCCGGGTCGACGCCCTGCTCGCGGAGGAGGCGGCGCGCTACACCGCGCTGACCGCGGTCGCCGCCGAAGCCGGCCCGACGGCCGAGCGCCTGCGCGCCGCCGCCGCGGAGGTCGCCGCCGCGCACCGCGAGTTCGGCCTTGCCGAGCCCCCGGGCCACGCGCCGGCCGGATCCGCGACATGATCGCAACCATGGGCGTGGACGAGGGGGACCGGTGAGCGACATCGTGGGCCGGCTGCGGAACCGGCTGCGCGCGGACCAGCCGGTCGACGCCGACGTGCTGCTGGCCCGGCTCGACGCGCTGCGCCGCTTCCTGGACGCCGTCGACGGCCACCTGCCGGACGACCGGCTCGGCCCGGCGCGCACCCTCGTCGAACGCGCCGGCACCCGGCTGGAACTCTCCCGTGACCACACCCTCGTCGCGCTCGCCGGCGCCACCGGCAGCGGCAAATCCAGCCTCTTCAACGCCGTCGCCCGGCTGGACCTCTCCCCGGTCGGGGTCCGCCGCCCCACCACCGGCGTCGCCCACGCCTGTGTCTGGGGGCCGCTGGAAGGCGCCACCAAGCTCCTCGACTGGATCGGCGTGCTGCCCCGGCACCGCTTCATCCGGGAGAGCCCCCTCGACGCCGACGACGAGTCGGCGCTGCACGGCCTGATCCTGCTCGACCTGCCCGACTTCGACTCCGTGCAGCAGGCCCACCGGCTGGAGGCGGACCGGCTGCTGGCCCTGGTCGACCTGGTCATCTGGGTGGTCGACCCGCAGAAGTACGCCGACCGGGTGGTGCACGACAGCTACCTGCGCGAATTCCACCGGCACCGCGACGTCACCCTCGTCGTGCTCAACCAGGCCGACCGGCTGTCCCCCGCCGAACTGCCGAAGGTCCTGGCCGACCTGCGCCGGCTCCTGGACGCCGACGGGCTGGCGGGCGTGCCGCTGCTGACCACCTCGGCCCTCGACCCGGACGCGGTGCTGGAGCTGCGCGCCACGCTGGAGCAGACGGTCGCCGAACGGCAGGCCGCGCTGCGCAAGCTCGCCGGCGACCTCGACGGCGTGGTGACCGACCTGGCCGACGTCTTCGCGGCGCCGCCACCGGGCGCCCGCCTCGACGACGCCACGCACCGGGAACTCGTCCGGGCCCTCGCGCGCTCCGCCGGGGTGCCGACGGTGGCCGCCGCCGTGCGGTCGGCCTACCGCCACCGGGCCGCCGGGGCGACGGGCTGGCCGCTGGTGCGCAGCTGGCGCCGGCTGCGCCCGGACCCGCTGCGCCGGCTGCACCTGCCCGGCGGCGGCGAACGCGACGCCGACCAGGCCGCCGGGGCGGAGAGCCTGGTCGCGGCGACCTCGGTGCCGGTGCCGGCCCCGGCCGCCCGGTCGGCGGTGGGACTCGCCGTACGCGAGGTCGCCGAACGCGCCGCCGACGGCCTCCCCGCGCCGTGGCCCACCGCCGCCCGTTCCGCTGCCCGGCTGCGGGAGGCGGACCTGCCGGACGCGCTGGACGGGGCGGTCGCCCGTACCGACCTCGGCCTGGACCG
>Ga0233363_1001055_pt1 | contig 11018 bp, 8 predicted proteins | sample ElkDunMinimDraft_18_FD_191534 | JGI IMG/M metagenome (GOLD analysis project Ga0233363, IMG submission 191534) | Fecal eukaryotic communites from dung pellets of Tule Elk in California, USA - Elk Dung C16 | ecosystem: Host-associated > Mammals > Digestive system > Large intestine > Fecal | place...
CCCGCAGCCGCCGTTCGGCGATCTCCACCGCACCGGCGATGATCATTTGTTGTTCGGCGGTGAGACCGCCGTGGCCGGTGACGATGTCGCGCAGCTCGTCGGGGCTGATCTCCTCGCGCTGCGGCCGGGGGTCGACCCCGAAGAGGCGTACGACCAGGTCGCTGGTGGCGCTCAGTGCCCAGACCACCGGGCGCGACAGGCTCGCCAGCAGGTCCAGCGGGCGGGCCACCAGCAGCGCCCAGCGCTCCGGGTGCTGCATCGCGATGCGCTTGGGAGCGAGCTCGCCGAAGACCAGCGTCACGAAGGTCAGCACCGCCGTCACGGTAACCACGGCCAGCGGCTCGGCCGCGCCGCCGAGGAAACCGAGCAGCGGCACGAGCGGCCGGGCCAGGGAGACCGCGGCCGCCGCGGAGGCGAGGAAACCGGCGAGGGTGATGCCGATCTGAATGGTCGCCAGGAAGCGGTTCGGGTCGGTGGCGAGCCGGGCCAGCACCCGGCCGGAGCGTCCACCACGGGCCAGCTGGGTTATCTGGCTCTGCCGCAGCGAGACCAGCGCCATCTCGCTGCCGGCGAATACCGCGTTGAGAACCACCAGCAGCCCGACCAGTGCCAGCTGGGACCAGTAACTCTGCACGCCGTGGTCTCCCTCACCGATGCTCGTGTGGCCTTCAGCGGGCGACCCGAGCGCGTCATCGCCCGCAGGGCGTCATTGCCCCGCGGGGAGCACGGTGAATCACCCGGAGCGCCACGAACCGGCGCACGACCACCTGCCGGCCGCGGCGGTGACACACGGGCAGGCCCCCATGACCGACGCGGAACCGCCTCCGCTGCGAGCAAGCGCGCCGCAATCAGCCCGCGGTGCGGACGACGATCAGGCGTGCAGTTCCAGGACGTACTCGCCCACCTCGGCGCCGCGCGCGGCGGCGTACCCGCTGTCCTCGCCGCAGATGACAAAGCCGCACTTGGCCAGCACCCGCAGCGAGCCGAGGTTGTCCTTGACGGCACGCGCCCGCAGCGGGCGCACGGTCACCTCCCGCAGCAGCTCGCTCAGGGCGGCGGTGGCGTACCCGCGGCCCCAGTACGGCCGGCCGATCCAGTAGCTGACCTCGAGCATCCCGTCGTGCGGGAAGACGGAGACGTTGCCGACCACCGTGTGCTGTGCCACGACGGCCCGGACGAGGTTCTCGGTGTTGCCGAGCACCCGTGCCCAGTGCTGGGCGAAAGCCGTGCTGTCGGTGGGGTCCGGCGCCGTGAAGGCTGCCATCCAGTTCGCCTCGGGGTCGAGCTGGTGCGCGAAGAAGGCGCGCAGATCCACTGCCTGCACGGGTCTGATCTGCACCTCACTCGACATGGCGGACACCGTATCGCCCGCCGGTGACAAAAGGCGGCAACCGAGGCGGAGGCCACGGGTCCGGACACCCTGATTCCGGCCGGCTGCGCCGAAACAGGCCCATAGTCCCGTTCGGTTCGGCGCAAACGCCCCTGTCCGCACCGTCACGACAGCGCAGACTGTGGGTACGGGCGGCGGGGCAGCCGTCCCCGGCGGCCGGACGGAGGCGACGGGTGAGCGGGAACGGCGGGCGGGACGGAGCCGGGGATGTCTGCTGAGAGCCGCACGGCGCCGGCCCCGCTGGGGCTGACCGGGAGCGAGGCGGCCGACCGGCTGCGCCGGGAGGGCCCGAACACTGTCGCCGCACCCGCCCAACGCGGGCTCGCCGGCCGGGTCCTGCGTCAGCTGGCCGACCCGCTGATCGCGCTGCTGCTGGCGGCGGCGGTGGTGACGGCGCTGCTGCGCGACTACCCCGACACCGTGGTCATCCTGCTGGTCGTCGCGGTGAACACCGTCATCGGCGTGGTCCAGGAGGTACGCGCCGACCGGGCCATCGCCGCACTGGACCAGCTCGCCGCCCCCACCGCGCGGGTGGTCCGCGACGGCGCCGACCAGGTGGTGCCCGCCGCCGACCTGGTCCGCGACGACGTGGTGAAGCTGGAAGCCGGCGACGTCGTCCCGGCCGATCTGCGGCTGGAGCACGCCAGCCGGTTCCAGCTCGACGAGTCCGCCCTGACCGGCGAATCGGTGCCGGTCGGGCACGGTAGCGGCGACGAGATCCCGGCCGGCACGGTCGTCACCACGGGCCGGGCCAGTGGCACCGTCATCCGTACGGGTGCGGCGAGCGCCCTGGGCCAGATCACCGAACTCGTCCGGGCCACCCGGCCGAGCGCCACCCCGCTGCAACGCCGCCTGGCCGGGCTGGGGCGGGTGCTCGGGTTGACCGCCGTGGCGCTCTCCGCGGTGGTGTTCGTGCTCGGGCTGGCCGCCGGCCGGCCCGTCGTCCAGATGGCGATCACCGCGGTGAGCCTGGTGGTGGCGGCCGTGCCGGAGTCGCTGCCGGCGGTGGTGACGCTGGCGCTGGCGCTGGGCGCCCGGCGGATGGCGGCGTCCCGGGCGATCCCGCGGCGCCTGCACGCCGTGGAGACCCTCGGCTCGGTCAGCGTCATCGCCTCGGACAAGACCGGCACCCTCACCGAGGGGCGGATGGCCGTGCAGGAGGCGGTGCTGCCCGACGCCGTCACCTTCACCGTCACCGGCACCGGCTACGAGCCGGCGGGCACCGTGCACCGGGACGGCCAGGTCCTGGCCGAGACGCCCGGACAACTGCGGGACCTCGCCCTGGCCGGGCTGCTCTGCAACGACGCCGCGCTGCTGCCGCCGACGCCCGAGCGGCCCGACTGGATGGGGGCCGGCGACCCGCTGGAGGCGGCCCTGGTCGCGTTCGCCGCCCGCTGTGGTCTCGACCCGCAGCCGGTACGCGCGCAGTGGCCCCGCGTCGACGAGCAGCCCTTCGACCAGGACACCCGGCGGATGGTGACCGTGCACCGCACACCCGAGGACCGCTATCTGGTGGTCTGCAAGGGTGCGCCGGAGAGCGTCCTGGCTGCGCCGCTGGTGCAGGCCACACCGCAGGAGCTCGAGCAGCTGCTCGCCGCCGCGCACCGGCTCGCCGGTGAGGGGTTGCGGCTGCTGGCGGTGGCCAGCGCCGTGGTGGACTCCCCTCCCGATCCGGCGCATCCGAGCGGGTTGCGCCCGGTGGGACTGGTCGGCATCGGCGACCCGCTGCGCGGCGGCGCCCGGCAGACCGCCGAGGGGTTCGAGACCGCGGGAGTGCGGTTCATGCTCATCACCGGCGACCATCCGGCCACCGCGGCGGCCATCGGCGGACGGCTCGGCATCTGGGCCGAGGGTGACCACGTCGCGCGGGGCGACAACGGCGGCCTGACGGCGGAGGAGATCACCGGATCGCACGTCTTCGCCCGCACCCAGCCCGCCCAGAAGCTGGACATCATCGCCGCGCTGCAGGAGCGCGGACACGTGGTGGCGATGACCGGCGACGGGGTCAACGACGCACCGGCGTTGCGCAAGGCCGACATCGGGGTGGCGATGGGCGGCGGCACGGAGGTGGCCCGGCAGGCCGCCGATCTGGTCCTGGTCGACGACAACCTCGCCACCGTGGCGGTCGCCATCGGCGAGGGCCGGCGCATCTACGAGAACATCCGCCGGTTCCTGCGCTACGCCCTCTCCGGCGGCCTCGCGGAGATCGCCGTGATGCTGCTCGGTCCGCTCTTCGGCATGGCGGTGCCGCTGCTGCCGGCCCAGATCCTCTGGATCAACCTGCTCACCCACGGCCTGCCCGGGGTGGCGCTCGGCGCCGAACCGGCCGAGCCGCACACCATGCAGCTGCCGCCGCGCTCCTCGCAGGAGTCGGTCCTCGGGGCCGGTCTCTGGCGCCGGATCCTGATCACCGGTGCGCTGATCGCTGCCACCGCGCTCGGGGCGGGCGTGCTCGCCCAGTACTTCGACCGGCCCTGGCAGTCGGTGGTCTTCGTGGTGCTGGGCCTGGCTCAGCTCGGGGTGGCCCTGGCCGTCCGGGCGCCCAAGCCGCCCGGCGTACGGATCAGCAATCCCGGTCTGCTCGTGGCGGTGGCGCTCTCCGCGCTGCTGCAGATCGCCGGGGTGCTGGTGGAGCCGCTGCGCGAACTGCTCGGCACCGACGCGCTCAGCTGGCTGGACCTGCTCGGCTGCGCGGTGATCAGCCTGGTCCCCGGCGTGGCGCTGCGACTCGCCGCACGCGTCCGCACGGGTGATCACAATGAAGGGGCCTCTGCGAGGATGAGGCCGAGAGAAGGAGCAGGACGATGAGGAACACCAGTGCCCCGGTCGTGGTCGGCGTCGACGGTTCGGCGTGCAGCTTGGAGGCGGTCCGGCTGGCCGCCCGGGAGGCCACCGTGCGGCGGCGGCCGCTGCGGGTCGTACACGCCTTCATCTGGCCGATGATGCGCACGCCGCTGGGCCCCAGCTCGGCCGGGCCGCCCGAGGGCGGGCTGCGCAACCAGGCCGAACGGGTGGTCGCCGAGGCTGTCGAGGAGGCCCGCAAGGTCGCCGGCGATATCGAGGTCACCGGCGCTGTCGTCGACGGCGCGCCCACGCCGGTGATGCTGCAGGAGGCGCACGAGGCGGGCCTGATCGTCCTCGGCAACCGCGGGCTCGGCGGCTTCGCCGGCCTGCTGCTGGGCTCCACCTCGGCCCAGGTCGCCGCCCACGCCACCTGCCCGGTGCTGGTGGTCCGCGGCGAGCTGCGCACCGAGGGTCCGATCGTTGTCGGCGTCGACGGCTCCGAACTGTCGAATCTGGCCATCGGCTTCGCGATGGCCGAGGCCGACCACCGCGACGCCGAGGTCATCGCCGTGCACGCCTGGCTCAACCCGACCCCCGTCGGCCCCGGCGACATGCTCCCCCTGGTCTACGACGTCGACGCGCTGCGCGCCGAGGAGGAGCGGGTGCTGGCCGAGGCCATGGCCGGCTGGCGCGAGCGCTACCCGGACGTACGCGTCACCCAGCAGCTCGCGCGCGCGGCCGCGCCCCGCGCGCTGATCGAGGCCTCCAAGCAGGCCCAGCTGCTCGTGGTCGGCGCCCGGGGCCGCGGCGGCCTCACCGGCATGCTGCTCGGCTCGGTGAGCAACACCGTGCTGCACAAGGCGCACTGCCCGGTAGCGATCCTGCGCCACCACCAGAGCGAGCAGCCGCAGTAGCTCTCCCCCTGCCCCCTGTCGGCCACCAGCGTGGAGGAACAACCATGAACAGCCCCGTCGTCGTCGGCGTGGACGGCTCCCCGACCAGCTACGCCGCCGCCGGGTACGCCGCACGGATCGCCGACCAGCGGGGTCGCCCGCTGCACCTGGTGCACGGCTACCTGCACCCACTCGGGTACGGGGTGGGCATAAACCCGTACGACCTGGGGGTGCCGGCGCCGACCAGGGCGGCGGTGGAGATGCTGGAGTCCGCCGCAGAGCAGCTGCGGTCCCGGTGGCCCGGTCTGGAGGTCGAGACCCGGCAGGTGGCGGGAGGGCCCGCCGCGAGCCTGATCGACGAGTCCCGCCGGGCCGGGCTGCTGGTGGTCGGCACCCGGGGAGTCGGCGGGTTCAAGGGGCTGCTGCTGGGCTCGGTGAGCACCCAGGTCGCCGGGCACAGCCGCTGCCCGGTGTTCGTGGTCCGGCCGGCCGAGGGCGAGGAGCTGCCCTATGACGGTCCGGTGCTCGTCGGCGTCGACGGTTCCACTCACTCGCGGCTGGCGGTGGCCCACGGCGCACAGGAGGCGATGCACCGGGGTGGGGTGCTGCGGCTGGTCAACGCGTACGCCATCAACACCTCGCCGATGCTGAGCTTCCCGCCGGAGGGACTCCAGGAGTACGAGGTGGCGCTGCGCGACAACGCGACCGGGGTGCTGCGGGAGGCGGCCGCGGTGGTGCGGCACGACCACCCGGAGCTGACCATCGAGGAGCATGTCGTGGCCGGCGCCAATCCGGCGCAGGATCTGGTCGAGGCCACCCGCGGCGCCGCCCTGGCCGTGGTGGGCTCACGCGGTCACGGCGGGTTCGTGGGGATGCTGCTCGGCTCGATCAGCCAGGCGCTGGTGCAGCACGCCCACTGCCCGGTGCTGGTCGCGCACGGCACGCTCCCCGACCAGGAGTAGGGCCCGCCGGGTGTGGGCCACCGGTCCACACCCGGCGCCGGCGGGGGTCAGCTCCGGCGGCGTGGAGTGTGGCGGCGGTAGTCGCTGACCGTCGGATCGCCGGCGATCCAGAAGCGCCATGCCACGTCGTGCGCCGCCGTCACGCCCACCCTCGGCCCGGCCGAGATCGCCTGCTCCGGCACCGGGCGTACCGGCGGCCGCAGCCGCACCGGACCGTCCCCGAGCAGGTAGCGGCCGTAGACGGTGCGGTCCAGGCCCAGCGCCGCGCAGAGGCGTGCCGGACCGCGGGCCAGGTCCACGTCGCGGCGTACCGCCGTACGCCGGGCGCGCGCGGTCTCGACGCCGGCGACCACCTCGCCGGCGCGCAGCAGCACCGCCGAGGCCTCGCCGTCCGGGCCGGTGACGACGTTCATGCACCAGTGCATGCCGTACGTGAAGTAGACGTAGGCGTGGCCTGCCGGGCCGAACATCACGCTGTTGCGGGGGGTGCGGCCACGGTGGGCGTGCGAGGCCGGATCGCCGGCGGTGCCCGCGTACGCCTCGACCTCGGTCAGGCGCACGGTGACACCGTTGGCGGTCAGTTCGCAGCCGAGCAGCGCGCGGGCGGCCGGCAGCACCGGGCCGGCGAGCGTACGGGCCAACTGCGCCCGGTATGCGTCATTGCTCTCGGTGTCGCCGGTTTCCACCGTCTCCCGCCCGTTGTTCGTCACGATGCCCCCTGGCGGAAGGTAGCCGAATGGTCTGACCAGCGCTCCAGTAGGTCGGCGCAGGTCGTGCATTCGACGGGCCGCGCAGTGGACTGCCCCTGTTAGCGTCTGCCACGGTTGGTCTGGCAGACCGGCTGCTGAACAGGGAAAGGGATGCCCCCCATGGGATTCATGGACAAACTTCGCGGCGAGCTGATCGACATCATCGAGTTCCTCGACGACAGTCGGGACACGATCGTGTGGCGCTTCCCGCGGCACGGCAACGAGATCAAGATGGGGGCGAAACTGATCGTCCGCGAGTCGCAGACGGCGGTCTTCGTCAACGAGGGGCAGATCGCGGACGTCTTCCCCCCGGGGACGTACGAGCTGCAGACGAAGAACATGCCGATCCTCTCGACGCTGAAGGGCTGGAAGTACGGCTTCCAGTCGCCCTTCAAGGCCGAGGTGTACTTCGTCAACACCCGCCGCTTCACGGACATGAAGTGGGGCACCCAGAACCCGATCACGCTGCGGGACGCGGAGTTCGGCATGGTCCGGGTGCGTGCCTTCGGCGCGTTCGCCGTGCAGGTGACCGACCCGGTGAAGCTGCTGCGCGAACTCGTCGGCACCGACCCGCAGTTCCGCACCGAGGAGGTGCAGGACTACCTGCGCCAGGTGGTCGTCGGCCGGCTCGGGCCGGTGCTCGCCGGCGCCGGGGTGCCGATGCTGGACCTGGCGATGCACCAGCACGACCTGAGCATCAAGCTCGCCGGGCTGCTCACCACCGAACTGGCCGAGGTCGGCATCGCCATCCCGCGGTTCGTGATCGAGAACATCTCGCTGCCGCCGGAGGTCGAGAAGGCGCTCGACAAGCGCAGCTCGATGGGGATCCTGGGCAACATGAACCAGTACACCCAGTTCCAGGCGGCGAACGCCCTGGAGCAGGCCGCCGCCAACCCCGGCGGTGCGAGCGAGGGCATGTCGCTGGGTCTCGGGCTGGCCGCCGGGCAGCAGATGGCCGCGACCCTGGCCGGCAACGCGGCGCAGCCGACGCCGGTCGCGCCGGCCGCCGCGCCGACCCCGGCCGCCGCTGCCGCCGCGCCGCCGCCGCTGCCGGCGGCCGCGGAGTGGTTCATCGGCGTCAACGGGCAGCAGCAGGGCCCGTTCGACGCCGCGGCGCTGGCCGCCCAGGTCTCCGGCGGCGGGCTGACCGCCGAGACGCTGGTCTGGAAGGCGGGCATGGCCGGCTGGGTGCCGGCTGCCCAGGTCCCGGAGATCGCGGCGCTGCTCGCCGCGGCCCCGCCGCCGCTGCCCCCGCAGTGACCGCCTTCCCCGCCCCATTTTTTCGATCCGTACAGATTCGATCCGTACAAAGGAGCCCGGGTTGACCGACCCGATCGGGACCACCGAACCCACGGCGTCCCGCCCCTTCCCCTGCGGCGGCTGCGGCGCCCGCCTGGAGTTCACCCCCGGCACGACCGTGCTGACCTGCCCGTACTGCGGCTTCCAGCAGCAGACCGAAGCCCCGCAGCGGGCAGTGCGCGAGCACTCGTACGACCAGCTGGTCGCGCTGCCCCGCAAGCCGGTGGCGACGCTCGCCGCGCACGTCTACGTCTGTCACCGCTGCGGCGCGCAGACGCAGAGCAACGCGATCTCGGAGAGCTGCCAGTTCTGTGCCGCGCCGATGGTGGCCGACACCGCGGCGCTGGAGCAGATCGTCCCCGAGGCGGTTCTCCCCTTCGAGGTTGACCGCAACGGTGTGCGCACCTCGCTGAAGAGCTGGGTGAACTCCCGCTGGTTCGCCCCGTCGGGCCTGAAGAAGGTCAGCGAGGCCGAATCGGTCAAGGGGACGTACCTGCCGCACTGGACGTATGACAGCCGGACCCGGTCGGACTACGTCGGCCAGCGGGGCGAGTACTACTGGGAGACCGAGACGTACACCGTCACGGTCGACGGAAAGAGCGAGACCCGTACCCGTCAGGTCCGCAAGACCCGCTGGTATCCGGCCAGCGGCCGGGTGCAGCGCGACTTCGACGACGTGCTGGTCCCGGGTACGCATCAGGTGAGCCCGGCCAACCTGGACGCGCTCGCCCCCTGGCCGCTGGAGCGGGCCACGCCGTACCAGCAGGACTTCCTCGCCGGCTACCAGACGCTGCGCTATGACGTCGAGCCGGAGGCCGGGCTGACCGATGCCAAGGCCCGGATGGCGAAGGTGATCGAGAAGGACTGCGAGGCCGACATCGGCGGCGACGAGCAGCGGGTGCTGTCGGTGCAGACGCAGTACGCCGACATCATGTTCAAGCTGATGCTGCTGCCGGTCTGGATCGCCTGCTACATCTACGCGGGCAAGACGTACCAGATCATGGTGAACGGGCGGACCGGCAAGGTTGTCGGCGAGCGGCCGTACAGCAAGATCAAGATCGCTCTGGCGATCCTGGCCGGCCTGGTGCTGGTCGGGCTCGTGGCGGTGCTCTACCTCAACGCCAAGGGCGGCTGAGGGCTGATCCCGGCAACGACGGGGGCCGCGACTGTCACGGTCGCGGCCCCCGTCGTCATCACCGTTCGGGATCCGTGCTCAGGGCCTCAGAGCGCGGCGACCCAGTACGGCTGCACCGTCATCCAGGCGTTGCCGGCCGCGCCGTTGAGCCGTCCGGTGCTCTTGGTCGACAGGGTGTACCAGGAGTCGACGTAGTCCGGGTCGTCGGTCCACCACTTGTTCGGCATCGCGTCGATGATCGCGGTGACCAGCGGGGTGAAGGCGGCGCCGCCGTCGATAACGGTCAGCAGCGCGGTGACCAGCGCGATGGCCAGCGACTTGTAGTTGGTGTCCCCGTCGTCCTCCATCATCACCACGTCGGCGAGGTTCCACTTGTACGCCTTGAAGTGGACCAGGAGCTGGTTCGGGTAGTACGTGGTGGCGGCCTTGTCCAGGTACGGCATCTCGACGATGTCGACCTTGGGGTCGCCGTTGAGGTCGTAGCCGCCGACGATGTTGAAGATCTCCGCGTTGCCCTTGAAGAAGGGCTCCTTGATGTCCGCTACCTGCACCGAGGTGACCTTGGTGGCCCAGTACCCGGTCGAGGCGACCTGCATCTGGTCGCCCGCGGCGGCCACGGCGGGCGCGCCGTCGGCGGTGGTCGCCGAGGTGACGCCGGCGGCGGCGAGTTCGCTGCGCAGCACCTCCGCGCCGAGCTCGAGCGCCTGCGCGGTGTCCACCTCGATCATCAGCACCGGCCGCGCCGGCACGGTCGCGACGTCGAGCACGACGCGAGCGCCGGTGCGGTCGTAGGCGACCAGGTCGGCGGCGGTGTCGTCGGTGGGGGTCGCGGCGATCAGCGGCGCCTTCCCGGCCCGCAACGCCGGCAGCATGTCCGGGTGGGCAAGCCGCACCTGCAGCAGCGCGGAGTCGGCGTCCTCGAGCCCCTTGGCCCGCAGCACCGCCTCGTCGGCCTGCGCCACCCGCTTGCCGAGCCCCTTGCCGGCGACGGCGGCGCTCAGGTCGAGGGTCTGGTCGGCGTCGGCGGCGACCCGGGCGGCCAGGGGCGTGACCGTGGCCGCCAGGTCCCGGGCGAGGGTGTCGGTGATGTCGTACACCGTCGGGCCGGCGGCGAAGGGCTGGCCGGCCTCGGCCGCCGCGAAGGGCTGGCCTCCCACGGGAGCGGCGAAGGGCTGGCCGCCGGCGGGCGCGGCCTGGGCGGGAACCGCCGTCAGGGCGAGCAGGGCGGCCGTGACCGCCGCTGTGCTCAGCAGGGCGGTCCGGGGGACACGGTGTGACACAGGGTTCTCCTCGCGGGTACGGCGAGGGCCGGCGTGGTTGCCGGCCCTGGCGTTCGGGGGTGACGAGGGAACTTCTACCGCCCCAAAGTTGATGTTGTCAATCATTCGATATCTATCTCATGAATTCCTGAAGTTGTTGTGCGACAAGGGATTGCGCTCTGCTAGCGCCTCCGAAACGATGCCAATCGCCCGCCCGTACGGCCACAGCAGAACGCCGCCGGCGCGAACTCCCGAGGTGATCGGGAGCCGCGCCGGCGGCGGGTGAAGCAGGTGTCGCGGTCAGCGGGGTACGACGACCTCCGCCGCCCACTGCCGCCAGTCGGCAAGCTGCTCGTTCACCGAGACAAGCTGGTCGGCGACCGGGCCGGGCCCGGTGGAGCCCGGCGTGGTCCGCCCGGCCAGCGCCGAGCGCACCGACAGCACGTCGCGCACGCTCGGGTCGAGGTGCGGGCTGACCAGGGTCAGGTCCTCGTCGGAGACCTCGTCGAGCTCACATTCGCGAACCGCGCAGAGGGCGACCAGCTTG
>Ga0233363_1001057_pt1 | contig 11009 bp, 8 predicted proteins | sample ElkDunMinimDraft_18_FD_191534 | JGI IMG/M metagenome (GOLD analysis project Ga0233363, IMG submission 191534) | Fecal eukaryotic communites from dung pellets of Tule Elk in California, USA - Elk Dung C16 | ecosystem: Host-associated > Mammals > Digestive system > Large intestine > Fecal | place...
GCAGGTGGCGCCCGACGATCAGCGTCTGCTGGCGACCTACCGTGAGTTCGACGCTCCGCTGGGCAGCGGGCGTGGGCGCGGCTATCTGGTGCGGCCAAGCGATACGACCGCGGCGTTGCCGCTGGTACTCGTGGTGCACGAGAACCGCGGTCTCAATCCGCATATCGAGGACGTCGCCCGGCGCATCGCGCTCGAAGGCTATATCGCGTTTGCCCCGGATGCGTTGTTCCCGAAAGGCGGCTATCCCGGGGACGAGGACGCCGCCCGTGCGCTGTTCGCGACCCTCGACCAGGACGATGCGAGCCAGGATTTCCTGGCGGCGGCGCGCTGGCTGCAGGGGCTCGAAGGCGGCAATGGCCGCGCCGGTGTGGTCGGATTCTGTTACGGCGGTGGCATGGCGAACTGGCTCGCCACGCAGTTGCCCGACCTGCGCGCCGCAGTACCGTTCTACGGCCCGGCACCTCCGCTGGAGAACGTACCCGGGATCAAGGCGGAGCTGCTTGTCGTGCTTGCATCCAACGATGCCCGGGTCAATGCGCAATGGCCTGCCTACGAGGCCGCACTGCAGGCGGCAGGCACCACCTACTCGCTGTTCCAGCCGGCCGATACCGAGCACGGCTTCAACAACGACACCACCCCGCGTTACGACGAGGCCGCAGCAGCCGACGCCTGGTCGAGGATGCTCGCTCTGTTCGCCCGCACTTTGAAGGCGCCTGCCTGACCGTTCCCCGGAGTCCGCACGCCTCGCGGTGATCCACCGCAGCTGGCGATGGCGTATGCGCTCCGGCTCGACCGCGTGGGCCTGCGCTTGGTTGCAGGCACGACCGCCATTCACGCGGTGCGTGCAGGCTGGAACTGGCCGATGTCAGCGGATCGACCAGTGCCATTGCCCGGCGCGGGTCGGCGGCCCATCCTGGTGAGAGGCGCGGGGGCTACGCCATCCCGCTTTCGCAATGCACGTTCGACAGGCGTGTGCGCCCGGACGCCCCCTGAGGTTGTGTCCGAACGGATGGGGTCGATGTTCCGCCAATCGGTGCTTGGCGCCATTCAGCAGTACCGATCGGCTGCGCCGGCACGCCACGAATCACGTCGCCACCCGCGATTCACAGCATCACCCGCGGCCTCGGCGCAGCCTTGCGGGCATTCCGTCCCCCCGGGAGTGCGCCTGTGCAAATCGAGCTGCAATGCCGCTGCGGCCAGCTGCGGGCCCGGCTGGACAGCGATCGCGCCTACGCCCACGCGCGTTGCTACTGCAAGGATTGCCGGGCCTACGCGCTGTGGCTCGGCGCCGACGACATCCTCGATGCCAAGGGGGGCACCGCCCTGGTCGCGGCGCCGCCGCAGGCGCTGCATTTCACCGCCGGACTCGACGCCCTGACCTGCCTGTCGCTCAGCGAAAACGGCCTGCTGCGCTGGTATGCGGACTGCTGCGGCATGCCGCTCGCCAATACCACGCGCAACAGCCAGATGGCCTACGTGAGCGTGGTGTCGGGGTCGATGAAGGCGGATGCGCGGGAGGCCGCATTCGGTGCGCCGCACTGCGTTGCCAATGCAGGCTCCGCCACGGGCCCCGTGCGGCCCACGCCGGTGGCGACCACGTTGACGGCAGCCCGCATCGGTGTCGGTGTCATTGCCGCGCGACTGCGCGGCGTACGCAATGGCGTGTTCTTCCGGGCCGACGGCGCACCCCTGCGCGTGCCGCATGTCGTCGACGCGCCGCGCGACTAGTCCGCCCGGCCAACGGCACCGAACGGCGGTTGCGGCCCGATCGGCACGATGCCGCTCGGATTGATCTGGCGATGGCTCTGGTAGTAGTGCCGGCGGATATGGTCGAAATCGACCGTCGGCGCCACGGCCGGATGCGCATACAGGCGCGCGGCGTAGGCCGACAGCACTGGATAGTCGACCAGGCGCCGCACATTGCATTTGAAGTGCCCGTGATAGACGGCGTCGAAGCGCAGCAGGGTCGTGAACAGTCGCCAGTCCGCTTCCGTCAGGGTGTCGCCGCACAGCCACGTGCGCGTGGACAGATGTGCTTCCAGCCAGTCGAGTGTGTCGAACACAGCGCCTGCCGCAGCCTCGTATGCGCTCTGGCTGGTCGCGAAGCCGGCCTTGTAGACGCCGTTGTTGAGGCCGTCGTAGATGCGATCGTTGAGTGCATCGATCTCGCCGAGCAGCGCCCGCGGCGCGTAGTCGCCGGGCAGGGCGCCGACCTCGTCGAAGGCGCTGTTGAACATGCGGATGATGTCTGCCGACTCGTTGCTGACGATGGTCTCGCGCTGCCTGTCCCACAGCACGGGCACGGTGACCCGGCCGGTATACGTCGGGTCGGCGCGCACGTAGAGCTGCCACAGCGTCTCCACGCCGTAGAACGGATCCGGACTCACGCCCGGCCCGGGCTCGAAGGTCCAGCCCCTGTCCGCCATCAGCCAGTGGGTGACCGAGAGACCGACGATCTGCTGCAGGCCCTTCAACTCGCGCAGCAGGGAAGCCCGGTGTGCCCAAGGACAGGCGCGGGCGATGTACAGGTGGTAGCGGCCGGGCTCGGCCCTGAAGCCGTCTTCGCCGGTGTGGCCGGCGGCGCCATCGGGCGTGATCCAGTTGCGGAACGCCGACTGGGGGCGCCGCAGTCTGCCGGTCTCGTCGACCAGTCTGGAATCGTCGTCGTGCCAGATGCCGTCGACCAGCATGCCCATCGTGTGTCCTCGTGTGCGCGGGTGTTGGCAGCATCCCCGGCGCGCGGTGAACGGCCCGTTCCCGTGTTACTGGCGGGATCACCTGGCAGTGCCGTGGACCTGCCGGTCACGCGGCCACGCCCAGACTGCACGGCCCCAGCCGAGCCCGACCCGATGCGCAGCCCGCCCCAGAACCCGCACGACCTCAGCCGCCATGACATTCCGGACATCCTCAAGACGATCCATGCGGAGGTGCGCGAGCGGTTCGGCCGGCACACCGGCAAGGTTGCCGACTACATTCCCGCGCTCGCCCAGGCATCGCCCGACGCGTTCGGCATGGCCGTGGTCACGCTCGACGGCGACGTGCATACCGTCGGCGAGGCACATGCGCCGTTCTCGATCCAGAGCATCTCCAAGGTGCATACCCTGACCCTGGCGCTCGACAAGGCTGGCGACGATCTGTGGAAGCGGGTCGGTCGCGAGCCCTCGGGTGACCCGTTCAACTCGCTGATCCAGCTCGAGCACGAGAACGGCATTCCGCGGAATCCCTTCATCAATGCCGGCGCGATCGTCGTGGCGGACGTGATCCTCTCCCACTACACCGATCCCGAAGGCGCCCTGCTGGACTTTCTGCGCGAACGCTCGGGCAATCCTGAGATCGGCCGCGACGACGAGATATGGGAGTCGGAGCGCAAGAGCGGCTATCGCAACGTGGCATTGGCGAACTTCATCCGCAGCTTCGACAACATCGAGAACGACGTGCAGGCGGTTCTGGATTTCTACTACTTCCAGTGCTCGCTCAAGATGAACTGCATCGACCTCGCGCGCAGCCTGCAGTTCCTCGCCTGCCGCGGGAAATGCCCGTCGTCGGGCGAGCAGGTGACGAGCATCGAGCGCGCCAGGCGCATCAACGCGGTGATGATGACCTGCGGCACCTATGACGCCGCAGGCGAATTCGCGTTCCATGTCGGCCTGCCGGCCAAGAGCGGTGTCGGCGGCGGCATCGTCGCCGTGGTGCCACACGTCATGAACCTGTGCGTGTGGTCACCGGGTCTCGACCAGAAGGGCAACTCGCTGCTCGGCGGCTATGCCCTGCATCGTTTCACCCGCATGACGGGCCTGTCGGTGTTCTGAGCCGGGCGCGGCGCGCCACGCCCGGCCCGGATGTTCAGGGGCTCTGGTAGTAGACGTTGTCGATGAAGAATTCGACGTCCTGGGCCGGCGGATCTGCGACCACCATGAACATCTGTTTTACCGCGTGCAGGTCGAGGTCGTAGAACGCACTGAAGGGGATCGTGACCTGGTGCCACTGGCCGTCCCGCACCAGGCCGTAATTCGGGCCGTTGGCGGTGAAGTCGACCCAGCTGTCGCCGAACGAGGTGTTGATGCCGATCTTGAACGTGGCGGGCGTTGTCGTGCGCATGTGGAACTTCAGGGCGCCGCCGGCATACGCGCTCATGTTGCGGTAGTCGGTGAGGATGCCCAGCCCGAACCACTGGCCGGCGCTGGCCCGGAATGCCATCGCCTCGTTGCCTTCGAACGGCGCGCCTGCGATCGGGCCGAGATTGTTCCAGACGAACAGGTCCGCATTGCTGCCGAAATCCAGTGATCCGGCCAGCCCGCTCTGCTCGGAATAGATGCCGAAGCGCCCGGGCGGCGCCGCGTTGTTGCCGCCGATGTGCAGTTCGCTGTCCGGATGGTCCTGATACAGGCGGATCCAGTCGACGAGCATCCTGCCAGGCAGCGGCGCGGTGATGCCATTGGGGTCGAAGATGCCGGTGTAGCTGCCACCGACCGCAAGGTTGAGCAGCAGGAAGTGCGGCGCATGGAATTCGTGCAGCGAGGCGCCTTCGATATCCGAGATCGCCATTTCGAAGTACTGGAGACCATCGACGCTGACCCGGATGAACTGCGGGTCCCAGGTCATCCGGTAAGTGCGGTAGTCGTCGTGCAGATCGCTCGGGAAATCCGCGTAGTCGGCATGACTGGCGTGGCCACCGCCGTAGTTCCAGTGCACGGCGCCACCAACCCGGCGGTTCGCCATGCCCGCAGCGATACCGTCGACATTGCCGATTTCCATGATGTCGATCTCGCCGCGATCGGGCCAGACACCGACCGCGCCAAGCAGCCAGTAGGCCGGCCAGACGCCGTTGCCGGCCTCCGGCGTCTTGATGCGCGCTTCCAGCGTGCCGTACTTGAAATGCACCCGGCCCTCGGTCTTCAGGCGCGCCGAAGTGAAGGGGCTGCCTTCGAAATTCTCGCGACGCGCCTCGATCACGAGGTTGCCGTTCTCGATCCGCGCGTTCTCCGGGCGGCTGGTGTAGTACTGCAGCTCGCTGTTGCCCCAGCCGCAGATGCCGATCTGACAGCCGGTGCCGACATCGAAGGTCCAGGTGTCGCCGTCGATCGACGTGCCCTCGAAGTTTTCTTCCCAGACCGGCGTCTGCGCCTGCGCTGCAGGGGGCGTCGCGAGTGCGGCCAGGCCGACACAGGCGGCGAGAGGAAGAACGATGCGGATCATGCGGTCCATGTGGCCTCCTGCGGGTGGGTGATGGTCCATCCCCTGTGGACCAGTCCACGCTGCCGCGCGCTGACAACGCTGTCAAAAACCGGGCGTCGCCAATTCGGTATTTGGCGCACGTCGTCACGGAATCCCGTCAGGCACGCGTGAAATCGCCCGCAGGCACGCGCCACCGATGCTGCGTGCGCAGCATCGGTGGGCGTTGGGTTCGTCGCAGCAGCCCTGCGCGGAGACCTCAGGGCGCGGTGTCGACCAGTACCAGCTCGGCGTCTTCCAGCGCGGTCACCTCGATCACCGCTTCATCGCGGATCGCAGCGCCGTCGCGGGCGTTGATGCGCGTGCCGTTGATTTCGACTGCGCCCGACGCCGGCACCAGGTAACCCAGGCGACCTGGCCCGAAGCGGTACTCGGCGGTGTCGCCCGCCTTGAGCGTCGCCCCGAGCACGCGCGCCGCGGCGCGGATCGGCAGCGCCTCGTCGTCCTGTTCGAAGCCGCTGGCCAGCGCGACGAAATCACCACTGCGCGCGTCCTTGGGAAACGGCTTGGTGCCCCAGGTCGGCGCGCCGCCGCGTGCATCGGGAATGATCCAGATCTGGAAGATGCGGGTCTGCTCGCCTTCCATGTTGTATTCGGCATGCTGGATGCCGGTGCCCGCACTCATCACCTGGACATCGCCGGCGCCGGTCCGGCCGGCATTGCCGAGGTTGTCCTTGTGGCTGATCGCGCCCCCGCGCACGTAGGTGATGATCTCCATGTCGGAATGCGGGTGTGGCGGAAAGCCGGTGCGTGGCGCGATCAGGTCGTCGTTCCAGACCCGCAGCGCGCCCCAGCCCATGCGCTCTGCATCGTGATAGCTGGCAAAGGAAAAATGATGGTGGGCGTCGAGCCAGCCGTGGTTGGCGGCGCCGAGGCTGTCGAAAGGGCGGCGTTCGATCATGGCGTACTCCAGTGCGTCGGGAATGGCGCCACGTTACGCCTTGCACGTCATGCGAGGAATGGAAAGAATGGAACTCCATCAATTCCATTTGTGCTGACATGCAGTTGCCGGACCTCGAAGCCTGGGCGATCTTCGCCCGGGTCGCCGAACTCGGTTCCTTCGCCGCCGCGGCCGAGGCGCTGGGCATCACCCAGCCGACGGTGTCGAAGGCCATCGCCAGACTGGAGCGCCGCGTGGGCACGCCATTGCTGCATCGCACGTCCCGCCGGATGTCGCTGACGGCGGCGGGCCAGGCCGCAGTCGAACGTGCGACCCGGCTGCTGGCGGAGGGCGAGGCGGTGGAAGCCGCGATCACCGCGCAGGCGATGAGTCCGCGCGGGCATGTGCGCGTGGCCGCGCCGATGTCCTTCGGCGTGGCGCATCTGGCGCCGCTGCTGCCGACCTTCATGAGCAGATTCCCCGACGTGACCCTGGAACTGGCGCTCAGCGACGAGACCGTCGACCTTGTGGGCGGCGGCTTCGATCTCGCCGTGCGTATCGGCAATCTCGATGATTCCAGCCTCGTCGCCCGGCGGTTGTGCGGCGTGCGCATCCTGCTGGTCGGCGCACCTGCGTATTTCGAGCGCATGGGTCGTCCGAAACACCCGCGCGAGCTGGCCGCGCATCACGGCCTGACCTACGCCTACGCCAGATCCGGTGCGGCCTGGCGCTTCCATCATCCGCGGCATGGCGACTATTCGATCGGTGTGCCCTCGGTACTGCGCGCAAACAATGCCGAAGCCTTGAACCCGGCGCTGCTCGCGGGCCTGGGGTTGGCGTTGCAACCCGAGTTCCTGGTCTGGCGGGAACTGCGTCGCGGCGCACTCGAAGTCGCGCTTCCGGGCTGGCAGCCGCCGGAGATCGCCGTGCATGTCGTCATGCCGCCGGGGCGCGGGCGCCCGGCGCGGGTCCAGGCACTGGTCGACCATCTCGCCCGCCGCCTGGCGCAGGCGCCCTGGGCGGCCGAAGCCTGAGCGATGCCCGCGTCGGGTGCGCCCCGATGTGCGGGGCGGATCGTAGACTGGCCGACCTTTTCGCGAACACGATGTCCATGCGCGCATTGCTGCTGTCCGTGTGTCTGCCCGCCCTGATGGCCTGCGCGCCAGGCGCGCGATCCGTTCTTCCCACTGAATCCGGAGCCCCCATGCACGTCGCGCCCGCCACATCGTCCGTCGAAACGCGTTTTGCCGTGCCCCGTGATTTCGCCGCGCAGGTCGCCAACGCGGCCAGGGCCGGGACGGTCGACGCGGACGACCTGGCGGATTTCGATGTGCCGGGCGTGCGGGCCGGACTGTTCGCAGGCTACCCGGCCGTGCTGATCGAGACGCCGCATGCACAGGCCGCGATCGCGCTGCACGGTGGGCACCTGCTGTCCTACGTGCCGAGCGGACAGCAGCAGGACGTGTTGTGGATGTCGCCCCGCCAGGCGCAGTTGCCCGCGGCGATCCGTGGCGGGGTGCCGGTGATCTGGCCGTATTTCGGGCGCCAGGGGCAGGCCGGCGACGTGCCGTCGCACGGGTTCGCCCGCACGGTGCAGTGGCGCGTGACGTCTGTCGTTCGCGACGAGGACGGCACGGTGTCACTGACCCTGGCACCGCCGCAGCACGCCGATCTCGGCCTGGCACTGCGCATGCACGTCAGGATCGGCCCTGCGCTGGAGCAGACGCTCGAGACAACCAATACCGGCGAGACCGCCATTGCGTTCACCCAGGCGCTGCACAGCTATTTCCGCGTGTCCGATGTCGCCGCGGTGCGGGTCGAAGGTCTGGACGGGCTGGAATTCCTCGACAAGAACGACGACTACGCGCGCCACACCCAGACCGGCGACTGGGTGCTCGACGATGCCCGCGATCCGGGCCGCAGCGATTACATCTATGCCGAGACCGGTGGTCGCTACCGGCTGGACGACCCGGGCCTGGGCCGACGCATCGAACTCGCCACGTCCGGCAGCCGCTCGGTGGTCGTCTGGAATCCCGGCGAGGCTGCCGCCGAACGCAGCCAGGACATGGACCAGGGCGCCTGGCGCGGCTTCCTCTGCATCGAGGCGGCCAATGCCGGCCCCGACGTCGTGCGGCTCGCGCCGGGTGAAAGTCACGCGCTGACCCAGCGCGTGCGGGTGCTCACGCGCGACTGAGGCATCGCCGCGGTCCGCATTCGCTCCCGCTTCGCGCCGCGGCGCTCCGCGCGCACGCGCGAGTGCCATTGGTTGGGTCGGCAACCGGGGCAGCAGGCGCACGTGTCCCGGTATGCTGGGGGACCGGTTACGCGCGCAACCGTGAGCCGGCCCGAATTGCCATCTGGAGATCCATCTTGAAGAAGACCCTGCTGTCCGCGGCCACGGCGCTCGCACTGACGATGGCGGCCTCGACCGCTGCCGCCCAAGACCACGACCACGCCTGCCTGGACACGCTGTGCCAGCTGCAAACCCTGTTCCAGGCCGAGTCGGGCCCAGCGGGCGGCAGCGCGGACGCCACCGTCGAGGCCAAGCGCATGGGCACCTGGGGCATCGACACCGCCGGCATGGAATCCGGTGTGCGCCCGGGCGAGGATTTCTTCCGTTACGTGAGCGGCACCTGGGCGCAGAACACCCAGATCCCGTCGGACAAGTCGAGCTATGGCGCCTTCCTGGTGCTGCGTGACCTGTCGGAGGCGCGCGTGCGCCAGCTGGTGGAAGGCTATCCCGCCGGGAATCCGGCCACCGATGGCGACCAGGCCAAGGTCGCGGCCCTGTACGCGGGATTCATGGATGAGGCCGCAGTCGAGGCACTGGGCGCCAAGCCGCTCGCGCCGAAGCTCGCCGCGATCCGCGCCGCGAACGACAAGTCCAAGCTCGCCGCGCTGATGGGCGCGCAGCACGGCGACTTCGGCCGCAGCTTCTTCGGCCTGGGCGTCTCCGACGACCAGCGCGATCCGGACCGCTACACGCTCTACATGAGCCAGTCGGGCCTTGGACTGGGCGATCGCGAAATGTACCTGCGCGAGAACTTCGCGCCGCAGCGCGAGCGTTACCAGGCCTACATCGCGCAGATGCTCGAACTCGCCGGCTGGGACAACCCGCAGCAGAACGCGGAAGCCATCCTGGCGATGGAAACCCGCATCGCCGACGCACACTGGACCCGTGCCGAGAGCCGCGACCGCAACAAGACCTACAACCCGGTCGAGCTGTCGGCGTTCGCGACCACCGCGCCCGGCTTCGACTGGGACGCGTATTTCCAGGCTGCGGGCGTGACCCAGGCGCCGCGCGCCGTGGTGCGTCAGGACACCGCGATTCCGAAGATCGCCGCGATCTTCGCCGACACCGATGTCGCCACGCTGCAGGCCTGGCAGGCCTTCAGCACCACCGACGCCGCAGCGCCGCTGCTGTCGAAGGCCTTCGCCGATGCGCACTTCGAGTTCCGCAACAAGTTCCTGTCGGGCCAGCCCGAGCAGCAGGAGCGCTGGAAGCGGGGCGTCTCGTTCGCCGAGAACACGATGGGCGAGGCGATCGGCCGCGACTACGTGCAGCTCTACTTCCCGGCCGATGCGAAGGCCAAGATGGACGAGCTCGTCGCCAACGTGAAGATCGCGATGGGCGCACGTCTCGACCAGCTCGACTGGATGGGCGCCGAGACCAAGGCCGAGGCGCGCAAGAAGCTCGAAGGCTTCGGGCTGAAGATCGGTCATCCCGACACCTGGCGCGACTACAGCGGCCTGCAGATCGTCCGCGGCGACGTGTTCGGCAACGCCGCGCGTTCGATGGCCTTCGAGTGGGATTACCGCCGCAACCGGATCGGCAAGCAGGTCGACAAGGCCGAGTGGGGCATGACCCCGCAGACGGTCAACGCCTACTACAACTCGGTCAAGAACGAGATCGTGTTCCCGGCCGCGATCCTGCAGCCGCCGTTCTTCGATCCCGATGCCGATCCGGCGGTGAACTACGGCGCCATCGGCGGCGTGATCGGCCACGAGATCATCCACGGCTTCGACGACCAGGGCCGCAAGTCCGACGGTGATGGCGTGCTGCGCGACTGGTGGACGGCCGAGGATGCAGCCAAGTTCGAGGCCCAGGCGGCCAAGCTCGGCGCGCAGTACGAGGCCTACGAGTTCCCGCAGCTGCCGGGCATGCACATCAACGGCAAGGTCGCGATGGGCGAGAACATCGGCGATCTCGGCGGCATCACGATCGCGCTCGAGGCTTACCGCCGCTCGCTCGACGGCAAGCCTGCGCCGGTGCTCGACGGCTTCAGCGGCGAGCAGCGTCTGTTCATGGGCTGGGCGCAGGTCTGGCGCACGCTGTGGCGCGACGATGCGCTGCGCCAGCAGCTGGTCAACGGCACGCATTCGCCGGGTCACATCCGCGCGTTCGCGCCGCTGCGCAATGTCGATGCCTGGTATGACGCGTTCAACGTCACCGCGCAGGACGCGCTGTGGATCGCACCGGAGGATCGCGTCAGGATCTGGTGATCCGCGACGCTGATGTGGAAAAGGCCGGGCATGTCCCGGCCTTTTTCTTTTCACGTCAGGGCGGGCTTCGGAGCGTCAGTGGCGACGTACCGGGGCCGGTGGCTTATCACGCGGCCGCGGCGGCAATGAACGCGTCGACCTCCCGCTCCAGCAGTTCCAGCGGCACCACGCCGGTCAGCAGCACGCGGTTGTGGAAGGCCCGAGGATCGAAGCGATCGCCGAGTGCATCGCGGGCCTTGTCGCGCAGGCGGATGATCTCGAGCTGGCCGATCATGTAGGACGTGGCCTGGCCGGGCATGACCACGTAACGCTCCACTTCCGAGGCGGGAATGCCGTAGTCGATCGCCTGCTCGCGGGTCCAGCGCATCGCGTGCAGGCCCGTGTCGACCACCAG
>Ga0233363_1001058_pt1 | contig 11001 bp, 14 predicted proteins | sample ElkDunMinimDraft_18_FD_191534 | JGI IMG/M metagenome (GOLD analysis project Ga0233363, IMG submission 191534) | Fecal eukaryotic communites from dung pellets of Tule Elk in California, USA - Elk Dung C16 | ecosystem: Host-associated > Mammals > Digestive system > Large intestine > Fecal | place...
GCACAGGACGAGAACGACAGAACCGATGAGCGACGCCGTTTCGTAGGTCACCGGCGGATGCTACGTGGCCGTGGTTCCTGAGATGTCCGCCCGGCAGATGCCGTCGGTCAGCTCGCTGCCAGCTTCACGTGGTCTCAAGGTCTGGGCCGAAACCCACATGGACGAGGTCGTCGCCAGTCGCGCCAGGCACGACAACGGCACCGCCTGACAAACCAGTCCGGGGCCGAGCAAGCTCAGAGCTCCAGCACGCCCACCGTCTGGTCGTCGCTGCGCTCGCCCGTGGGCTGGAAACCCAGCTTGAGGTAGAACTCCTCCGGGCCGCCCGGACGTGGCTCCCAGGTGACGTACGCCCGCTTGCCGCCGCGGGCGCGGATCTCGTCGCAGACGGCTTCGACGGCGTACCGGCCGTAGCCCTTGCCCTGGGCGTCGGCGGCGATGTTCAGCCGCCAGATCCCGGAGCGGATGTCGTCGGTGTCGTCGTCGGGACCCCAGGGGATGTCGAGGAAACCCATCACGAAGCCGACCGGCTGCTCCCCGTCGAGGATCAGTCGCGGCCAGGCGTACTCGGAGTGCACGTACGCCTCGGCCAGCGACTTGACCACCGGCTCGACCAGGTCCTCCTGATCGGAGCGTACGGAGATCGCGATGGCCGCTTCAAGGTTCCCGGGGGTGATCCGCTCCAGCCGCATGCGGCGGACCCTAACGGGCGCGGACCATCAAGGCCATCGAATTCCCATGGCCTGCGGCGGCACCGGAGGATCAGGGCCGGAGGGTGGTTTCGGCGTCACAGCGGCCCGAAGACGTCCCGTGGGTCGGCGCGCAGATCCAGTGATTCGAGGACTGTCAGCAGCGCACGTTCCTCGTACCGGAAATGGCTCTCCATGATCGCGGAGATGCCGTCCAGGTGCCGTTCGAGAGCGGCCGGGGAGGCGGCCTGCGCGACCGCCTTCTCCAGACCCCCGAGCAGGTACGCGATCATCGAGTGGTCCTGCTCCAGCCGGCGCAGCGTCTCGCGGAGCTCGGGGTGGGCGGCGGCGATGGCGGGAAAGAGTTCCCGGTCCTCGCCCTCGTGGTGCGCGGTCAGCGCGGCGCAGAAGCCGTGACAGAAGAGCAGCAGGTCACGGGTGGCCGATTGGGCATCCTGCTGGCCGGCCAGCGCGTCCCGGGTCGCCTCAAGGGCGGCGCGTAGTCGCTGGTGGACGGTGCGCAGTTCGTGACTCCAGGCCGTCAGCCTGGCCTTTTCGCCCTCAGACACGAGAGGGCGAAGGGAACGACGTCATCATCGTCGTGCTCCTTCGAAATCCGGCGCCTCCATGCCTGACACGGACTGCCACCGGCACGCGACGCTCGGGCCACCGTACCCCGGGTTGCGGTGGCAGTGCACCATCTGCTGATGACCATCAGTCCCGATCGTGCTCCCGCCACCCCCGCCCCGCGCCGCAAGGAGTACGTCGCCTCGGTGTTGGTCGCCGTGGTGGGCCTGCTGGTCTCCGCGGTGCTGCTGGGCCTGGTCAAATCCGGAGCCGAACTGGGACAACCGCTCACTGCCGGTGAACCGGTCACCGTCCACATCGGCTCATCGGAGGAGACAGTGGTCTGGGCCCGGTACCACGGCGGTCCGCTCCCCGAGATCGAGTGCAGCCTCTCGCCTGAGCCGCAGAGCAGTCGGCAACTCCGTCCCGCGATGGAGGGCCTCGGCGTCGCCATCGACGTCGACGGCGAGCGCTGGGTGGCCCAGAGGCTGATCTCCGCTGAGCCCGCCGGCAGTTACGACGTCACCTGCCTGACCTCCGGGCGGCATCCCGCGACGCTCTCGATCGGGGAACTGCCCCGGTTCCACAGCGACCGCGACAGATTCCTGCTGCAGGTGGGGGCGCTCGGCACCGCCGGGATCACCGTGGTCGCCGTCGGGCTGCTCCTGCTTATCCCCGCACTCCGGCGCCGGTCACGGCGGGCCCACCTCGAGCGGGAGCCGGCCGGGTCGCAGCAGTAGAACGCGCGGCCGAATCACCTGCTCCCTCGGCCTCGGGCGGCTCGCTGGCCGTCTGCATCGATGGTATGAATGCACGGTGTCGTCGCCGAACGTAGACCCGATGGGTAACCTCCGTGCTCTGGTCGAGGGGGCGCTGCCGGCCCGGATGCCCGGAGCCCGCATCGCCGCCGACTCGGATGAGCTCATCCTCCCGATGCCCGGCGGCCGGGCCCGGGTCGCGCTCGCCCCGCTGCTGCAGCGCTGCCTCGACGAGCCGCGGCAGATCTGGCCCGACCTGGTGGTCGAGTGGCTGGCCGCGGTGCGCAGCCAGCTGCCCGACGAGGTCTCCGCGGAGCTCGGCCCGGCCGACCTGGAGCAGCTGCGGCTGCGCCTGACCCCGGCCACCGCGACGACCAGCCCTGACTTCATGACCATCCCGTACGGCGAGCACTTCACCGCCGTGCTGGTGCTCAACCGGCCCGACCGGCTGGACGTGGTCACCGTCGCGCAGGTCGCCCAGCTGGGTCAGGACCTCGAAGACCTGGTCCGGATCGCCGCCCGGCAGACGGTCCAGCACGAACTGCTCGCCCTCGACGTACGCGATCACGACCTGCCCTCCGGTGGTGCGGTGCGGCTGCTCGCCTCGGACGGCAATCCATTCGTCACGACCGCGCTCATGTCGCTCAAGCGGTTCCTGCCCGAGGGCAGCGACAACGGCGCGCTCGTCGCCGCACCGCAGTACAGCGCGGTGATGGTGTACCCGGTGCGGGCCCAGGTGCCGGAGCAGGCCGTGGCGTTGCACAACCTGACCCGGTCGATGTTCGCGGCCGCTTCCGACCCGTGCACCGAGGACATCTTCTGGTGGTACGACGGGGAGTTCCAGCCGGTGCGGATCCTGACCGACCCGGCCGACGGGACCGTGCAGGTGCGGGTGTCCGAGTCGATGGCCCCGGTCGTCGCCCGCCTCGGCGGCCCGCACTGACCTATGTGGTGAGAAGCTTGTCCAGCTTCTCCGCGCGCAGCGCCTGCTCTCGCTGCTCGGTGAGGAACCCCAGCGCCTCGGCGCGTCCGCCCTGGTGCCATCGCGCCAGCAGCCGCTCGTAGAAGGCGGCGTCCTCCCGCAGTTGCCGGGCGCCCTTGGCCGAGGAGCGGCCCGCCAGGTCGTGGTATTTCGCGACGAGTTCGGTGGCGGGCTCGACCGGTGAGCCGCTGTCGTTGACGACCCGCCACCCGGGCACCTGGTACCAGTGCTTGCGGCGGTCGGCCGGGTCCCGCGCGAAGTCCCGTTCGGCGGCCTCGGCGAGGCGGTCGGCCGGCCAGCCGTCGATCTCTTCGAGGCCGGGGCCGAGGACGAACTGCCGGGTCTCGGCGGGCGCGGTCTCGGCGAGGAGATCGATCATCGGCGGCCCGGCGGTGACCTCGTCCATCCGGATGCCGTAGGTCATGGTCCAACCGGAGAAAGGCAGCACCAGGGGCTGCACACCGGCGTGCAGCCAGCCGGCCGGCCGGCTGGGCGAACCGGTGTAGCCGACCCAGGCGGGCGCCCAGCCCAGCGGCTCCCGCATCAGGACGGTGCCGACACCGGCGCCGCGGATCGACCATTCGCCGGGCAGTTCCGGCCGCAGGTCGGCAAGGATCTGCCGCCACCGGCGTGCTTTCTGGGCAGCGGACATGCGTACCTCCCGGTCGGGTCGGAGCCGGTCAGTCCGTGCTGAGCGGCCGCTGCGTCGGGCGCAACTCCTCAGGACGGTTCGGCAGGTTGAGCGCCTCGGTCACCCGGGTCGCCCACCCCGGCGCGATGCCGGTCTTCAGGCCGGTCTTGAGATCGTAGGCGTGCGCGACCTCCCATTCGGCCTTGTCGTCGGCCGAGGGCTGGTACTGCCGCTCGAGGATGACGTCCGGGCGGAACTCCTGGTCCTTTACCCGTGATGTCTCCACGCCGTCGGCGTCGAAACCGACCTCGGAGCGGAGCCGGAACCCGGTCTCGGGCGGCAGCATCGTGGCGGCCTCATTGGTGACGGAGTTGTCGAGGTGGCGGTGGGCCTCGGTTCCCATCGCTGTCCGCTCGACGACGAGGTCGGCCACCTCCTCGCGCATGCCGCCCTCGATCATCTTTTCGCGCTGGCGCTGGTAGCCCTCCTGCGCGAGGATCGAATCCCGGTTCGTGTCGACGTGGTCCCAGGCCTCGTCCGAGAGCTCCTGGAGTCGTTGCCGGACCCGGACCCGGGCGGCTTCGATCTGCTCCAACGTCTGCGGGTCGTCCTTCTTCAACGTCGCATCGTTCTGCGGCAGCGGCGGCGGGGAATCCGTCTCCGGAGTCTGCGGGGACTCACCGTCTCTGGGGTTCGTGCCGGCGGGCTCGCCGTTTCGCGGCGTCGCACCGGCGGGGCCGCTGTCACGCGACGCCGAGTTGCCCGGACGCCCCGCCGTGGCCGCCTGGGTGATCATCTGGTGGCTCTCGGAGATGCTGGCCGAACTGCCGCCCTGACCGGTGCGCTGACGGGGTACGCCGCCGTCGCTGCCGTCACCGCCCTGGCCGCCGTCACCGCCGCGAGGTCCCCGGGGTCTCGTCACGTAGTCCCCTGCCTCAGCCGTTCACGAGCTTGGAGAGGTTGGTGAGGCTGGTGACGAGCCCCATCGTGTAGCTCATGATCCGTCCCGCCCACTTGAGGACCGCGGCGGCGATCTGCGCGGCGATGACCGGGATGGTCACCACGAAGATCGCCTCGGCCGCCCAGACGATGACGCGGGCGACCAGATCGGCGATCAGGTCACGGACGATGTCGCGGGTGAAGGCGACGAGGTTGCCGGCCGCTTCGGTGGCGGCCGCCATCGCCGCCGACGCCCCGCCGAGACCGGCGATCGCTGCCGTGTTGTTCTGCATCAGCGACTGGTACGCCGCAGCGGCCTGTCCCTGCCAGTCGGGCAGATCGCCGGCGAGATGGCTCTGCAGGTTGATCGCCATCTGCTCCAGATGACCGGCCATGTTGCTCCAGGTCGTCGCGTGCGAGGCGACGACGTCCGGCATGCCGGTCAGCCAGTCGAGGGCTTCCCGCAGCGGCTCGAAATGCTCCATCGCCCAGCCGAGGCCGTTGGCGAGCAGGGCACTGAACGGGTCCAGGACCGTCGCGGCGACGTCCAGCCCGAAAGCCGCCCCGGCGAGGAGGTCGTCCACCCAGCCTTCGCTGTGGATCGCGGCGACCAGGCCTTCGACGCCGTCGCCCAGCGACGAGCCCGTCCACGCCTGGCGGGTCGACTGCACACCGGCGATCAGCGAGGCGTCGGTCATGGGGTCAGCCGATTACTGATCTGGCCCATCGCGCTGGCGGTGTCACCGTCCACGCCGTCATAGCTGTCGGCGGTCTCGCGCAGCCGCTCCGCCACCAGCCGCAGGTTCTCGTCGAGATAGGCGACGAGTTCGTCGTGGCGCTGGTGACGGGTCTCCAGGATCCCGGAGATCCAGCCGCAGAGCTGGCCGTACGCCTGGTCGTTCTGGCTGATGTGGGTGCTCGCGTTGCGCACGGCGTCGAAGCCGGAGCGCAGCGCCTCGATCTGTGCGGCGTGGGCGCGGATCTGCTCGGTGTCGGCCGCCCAGCCGTTGCCGCCGCTCACGGGCCCTGCCAGCCGTGGCTGCGGGTCGGCGGCGGGGCGTCCGGCCCGGGATCGGGATCGGGCCGCAGCTGCCGGCCCACCCGCTCGGCGATCTCCCGGGACGCCGTCGACTCCGTGCCCAGGGTCTCCGTGATGATCTGCTGCGACAGTTCGGCCAGTTGGGCCTTGGCCAGCCGGATCGTGTCCATGATCGTCTGGGCGGTCAGTTCGGGCTGGACCCGTTGCACCTGCCGCCCCAGGCGAAGGTCGAGCAGCGCGCCGGTGGAGTCGACGGTGACCTCGGCGAGTCCGTTGTCGGAGACCAGGGTGACCCGCAACTGCTGGAGGCGGTCGCTCATCACCTTGGTGTCGGCCGCGAGCTTGTCGATGCGGCCATGCCAGGCCCGCATGCGGTCCATGGCGCCATCCGGGTCAAGCACTCCGCCTGGCCCCGGTATCCCGCTCTCCATGTTCCTCCCCGCGAACCGGCCGAGTCATCGACGGCAATCATCAACTGCGCGGACCTGGTGGATTGTAGACGGTTGATGGAGGGCCGCGACGCCCCGCTGTTCTGCGGCGGGGCCGCTCGGTGACGTCAGGTGTCGGTGGCGAGCCGGGCGTGCAGGTGCTCGTCGTAGCGGCGGCCGTCGCCGTAGCGGTGCGACTCGCGCAGGGTGCCTTCCAGGGGGTAACCGGCCCGGAGGGCCACCCGGCAGGAGGCGGGGTTGGCGACCGCGTGGCAGAGCTCGATGCGGTGCAGCCCCCGGCTGCCGAAGCCCCAGGCCGTCAGGGTGCTGACCGCCATCGAGGCGATGCCCCGGCCGCGCGCCGCCGCGGCGGTCCAGTAGCCGATCGTCGCGTTGCCCTGGAAGATCTGGTTCAGCGAGACCGCGCCGAGCAGCGTCCCGTCGCCGGCGTCGGTGACGGCCAGCGACATCCGGGTGCCGCTGCTCCAGTCGGCGCGGTAGCGGATCCAGGTGACCGCCTGCGCGTGGTCGCCGACTCCCTGCGAGTTCCACTGCTCGATCGCCGGGTCGGCCAGCGCCGCCAGCACCTCGGGCGCGTCCGCGATCCGCCAGGGACGCAGCAGCAGACCGGGCGCGGTCAGTTCGAGATCGTCCACGGCGGGCAGTGTGCCACGCCGACCGGCGGAAACGGGCGCGGGTGGGTGGACCTGCGACAGGTCCACCCACCCACGTCCTCGTCGGTCAGGCCGGGTTCGCCGGCCGCCACATCCGGTAGAAGGGAACGTGGCTGACGTGGATGACGAACGGATCCATGTCGGCGTAGCCGTGGCGGCGGTAGAGGCTCACGTTCTGCGCGTTGGTCGCCTCCAGGTAGGCGGCCACCCCCTCGGCGTCGAGCCGCCGGTGGGTGTGGTTCATCAGCGCGGTGCCGATGCCCTTGCCCCAGTGCTCCGGGAGCACGGCGAGGAACGCCAGGTGCCAGTGCGCCTCGGTGGGGTGGTTGGCGTCGAATACCTCGTCGAGCTGCTGGAACTGGGGCAGGAACTCGCCCGCGGCCGCGGCGAGGAGCTTCTCGTACTCGGGCAGGTCACCCTCGCCGGTGCGGTCGAACCAGACGGCGGCGGCCGTACCGTCGCCGGTCACGTGCACCTGGCCCGCGCCCTCGGCGGCGTAGCGCGCGAGCAGCCCGAAGTAGTCGCCCATCACCCGCAGACGCTGCTGCTCGTCGGGGACCAGGTAGTGGTTGGCGCCCAGGTGGTCGAAGGAGCGGGAGATCAGCTCCCCGATCCGGGTTAGGTCGGCGTCGGAGCCGACCTGGCGGATGTCGGTGCTCATCGGGTTACCTCCAGGGGCTCGCGGCCCGCCTCGTCGGTGGTGGTGTGCGCGGTGCCGGCGGCGACGGCGCTGGCCGGGCCGAGCCCGATCCCGCCGTAGACCTCCGGGCGGGTACGGCGCAGCGTCACACCCCAGCCGAGACCGAGGCAGAAGACCAGCAGGTAGACAGTCGGCACCAGCCAGGCCGGCCCGCTCCACCCGTCCACTCCGTAGAGCACGGGCAGGTTGCTGGTGGTCAGGTAGACCAGCAGCAGCAGGATCGGCATCGCGATGCCGGGGGCGATGCGGCGCCGCCAGAGGGTCTCGCCGTGCGGGTGACGGGTGAAGTAGACGATCACCGAGATGCTGGTGATCGCCACCAGCAGCAGCACACCGAAGCCGCCGCTGGTGCCGCCCCAGAAGAAGAGCTGGACCAGCGGGTCCCACCCGGCGGCCGCGTACACGGTGATCACCAGCAGTCCGAGGGCGGACTGGGCGAGGGAGGCGTTGCGGGGCGCGCCGGCGGCGGTGCGGCCGAAGACGCGCGGCAGGACCCCTTCCCGGCCGAGGGAGAACATGTAGCGCGACACCAGGTTGTGGAAGGCGATCATCGCGGCGAGCAGGCTGGTGAGGAAGAGGGCGTACCCGAGGTCGGTCGACCAGGTCCCGAGCTGCCCGGCGGCCAGGTTGAAGAAGAGGTCCGGGCCTTCTTCCCCGGCCCGGACGAAGACGTCGCTGCCGGCGGCGGAGTAGATCACGGTCGCCGCGAAGACGTAGATCGTGCCGACCACGGAGATCGTCGCGTAGGTGGCGACGGAGACGTTGCGGCGGGCGTCGCGGGCCTCTTCGGCGTACGCGGCGGCCTGCTCGAGTCCGGCGAAGGCGGTGAAGCCGATCGCGATCAGCGCGCCGGCGCCCGGTCCCCAGAGGTTGTCAACCGCGAGCGGGCTGAGGGAGAACGCGAAGCCGGGGGTGGTGGCGATGGCGATCGCATAGACCAGCACGGCCACGGTCTCGCCGATGACCAGCACCGCGAGGACCTTCTCGCTGATGCCGATGTCGAAGATGCCCAGTACGCCCACGATCAGCCAGCAGAGCAGGCCGAGCAGCCACCACTGGACCTCGATGCCGAACCAGTGCGAGAACATCGGCGCGCCGATGGCGCCCACACCGCCGTAGGAGGCGACCTGGAAGCAGTTGTAGGTGACCAGCGCTACCAGTGCGACGCCGACCGCGACCGGCCGGCCGAGGCTCTGCGCGGCGTAGGCGTAGAAGGCGCCCGCGTTGGTGATCCGGCGCGCCATCGCCAGGTAGCCGACGGCGAAGATCAGCAGCACCACGCCGACGGTGAGCAGGCCGATGGAGATACCGGGCTGGGCGGTGACCGCCAGCGCGGTCATGACCACGCCGGCGACGACCGTCAGCGGGGCGACCGAGGAGGCGATGGAGAGGCTGATGCCGAGGGCGCCGATGCGGTCCTTGGCCAGGGCGTTCGAGAGCCGGCTCGGGGGCGCGACTGTTTCGGGGGGCATGGTGTGCTCCTGCTAGGGGTGTCGGGGGTTGGCGTGCCGGGCGGCGGCCCGGTTGTCACATTCGGTTCGTCATCACGGCGCTGCCCATCAGGGCCTCGGCGTGGTTGAGCAGTTCGCGCAGGACGTCGTTGAGCTGTGTCAGCTCCTCGTCGAGCCGCCGGCGCTCGGGGGCCTCCAGAGCGAGCACGGTCTCCAGCCCGGTCAGCCGGAACAGCGCGCCGAGCAGGCGGCCCTGGGTGTCGAGGCGTTCGCCGCGTCGCAGGGCGTGTCCGAGGCGTACGCCGGGCATCGCGGCGGTCTGCGGGTCGGCCGGCACGTGGGTGACGATCCTGCGCAGCCCCTGCCGGCGCTTCTGGGGAACCGCCAGCGGCGGGCTCTGGCGGGACAGGCGGCCCTTGGCGACGACGCGCTTGCCGACGCGGCGGGCGGGGGCGTAGTCGTCGCCGCGCATCGGCCCTTCGAGCAGCCCCCGGGCGCGGTCGTCGCCGGCGCCGGCGAGGTAGCGGAGCACGTCGGCCAGGGGCACCCCGGCGGAGCCGTCGGGGTGGATGTGCCGGGCTTCGTCGTGCAGGAACCAGAGCAGCTCGTACCAGGTGTCCTCGACCGCGCCGTGCGGGCCCGGGTCGAGGAAGAGCCGGCCGGCGCGCAGGTGCAGCAGGAGCACCTGGTGGCGGCGTACCTGCATGGTGTCGCGGTCGGTGACCGTGACGACGTGCGGGGTGAGGAGTTCGGCGAGCAGGGCCGTGCCGAGCCCGACCCCGAGGGGGAAGTCCTTGAGCTGTGACAGTCCGTCGGGCCGGTCGTGGCAGGCGAGCCAGAATTCGTCCGCGAGCGGCAGCAGCGCGCCCATCGGGCTCGCCTCCTCAGGTCAGTTGTGGTGGTGCCATGGCATCGAGGGGTGACGGATCGCAATGTCAGCACGACGCCGCGTAAAGCTAGTCGGACAAGATCAGATGTGCAACGAATCTCAGGGTTGTTTAAACAAAAGAAACATTTGCATGCCTGGGTAGTCCTAAATGGACCCCAATTGAGCACTCGGTGACCGAGTGGACGACAGTGGGTGTTCCCCGCCGCCGGGGCCCTCGGCGGGCAGGCCGGGCCTCAGCGGGCCGGTCGGGACTCAGCGGGCCGGTAGCGCCTCAGCGGGCAGGTCGCGCCTCAGCGGGCCGGCAGATACAGGGCGGTGCGGACCAGACCACCCTCGACGACGAAGCGGCCGGTCAACTCCGTCGGGATCCCGTGGGCGGCCGCCTCGGCGTGCCGCTCGGGGCGGAGGAGGGCGGTGAAGGTGCCGGCTCCCGGGTCGGGCCGTACCCGTGCCTCCTCGAAGCCGAGCCAGCTGTCCGCCAGCGGATGCCAGACCTTGTAGACGCTCTCCTTGGCGCTGAAGACGACCGACGGCCAGTGGACCGCGTCCGGTGCCGCCGCACACCAGTCCAGCTCTTCGGGCAGGCAGATCAGCCGGGCCACGCCCTCGCCGAGCGGGCGGTGCTGCTCGGCGTCGACCCCGAGCGCGCGTACGTCATGGCGGTGGGCGACCACCGCGGCGCAGTAGCCGGCGGTGTGGGTGATGCTGCCGATCGTCCCGGGCGGCCAGACCGGAGCCCGGTCGTGGGTGGTCACCGGCGCTGCCGGCAGCCCGAGAGCGCTCAGCGCCCGCCGGGCACAGACCCGCCCGGCAGTGAACTCGCGCCGGCGGCTCTCGACGGCCGTGACCGACAGGCAGGCGCGCTCGGCCGGGTGTAGTTCGCCGGTGAAGTCGGCCGCCGTGGCCACCGCGACCGCCACCGACGGCGGCAGGAGGTCACGCATCGGCGATCGGCGGAGGCAGGGCGGACATCGCCGCCGACGCTACGCCACGGCGCGCCCTTCGCGACAGGCCGTGTGGCAGGCCGTGCGACAGACCGCGTCGTCGGTCGCGGAATGCCGAAGGCCCTCTCCGTGTCACCGGCCGGGTGACGTCGGAGAGGGCCTTCGGTTCACCTCCGGTCCGCCCTCAGGCGGCCGGAGCGGGGTGGGTCAGCGAACCCGGGGGCGGCGGGTCATCGCGAAGCCGACCACGCCGGCGACGGCCGCCAGGATTCCGCCGGCCGTGGTCCAGATCCAGCGGGAGGAGAGATCCGGG
>Ga0233363_1001059_pt1 | contig 10991 bp, 12 predicted proteins | sample ElkDunMinimDraft_18_FD_191534 | JGI IMG/M metagenome (GOLD analysis project Ga0233363, IMG submission 191534) | Fecal eukaryotic communites from dung pellets of Tule Elk in California, USA - Elk Dung C16 | ecosystem: Host-associated > Mammals > Digestive system > Large intestine > Fecal | place...
TGCGCAACCGCCTCGACGCGCTGCCGGTGTGGTCGATCGCACAGAGCCCCGTCGTCACACTCGAGCCCGACGGCGCCGGCTGGAAGATCCCCACGACCGAAGCGGTCGCCCACGTCGAGGTCGGCATCAAGTCGCTCTTCGACGGCTCGGTGCGCGCCGTCTCCGAGGATGTGCCCTTCCGGTTCACCGGCAGCATCTCGGTGCTCCCCGACGGCACCGCGTCAATCGTCGTCTCCGGCGCGGAGTAGCCACGCCGCGGACGTCGGGATGCCGCGGACGACGGGATGCCGCGGCGTCAGCGCCCGGCGCGTTCGCGGCGCGCGTCGCGCTCGGCCAGCTGCGCGAGGCGCTCGTTGTACTCGTTGAGTTCCGCCTCGCCGGTGCGGTCGGCCTGACGGTCGCGGCGGCGCTGCATCCGCTCGTCGCTGCGGCTCCACTGGATCGCGACGACGAGCGCGAGGATGAGGGTCGGGATCTCCCCCACCGACCAGGCGACACCGCCGCCGGCGTACTGGTCCTCCAGCGGCGTCGGACCCCACGTGCGCCCCATGGCCCCGAACCACTCCGCCACCATGAGGCCGGACTGCATCATGATCGCGATGCCGAAGAACGCGTGCATCGCCATGACCGCGATGAGGGTCACGAGCCGGAACGGGTAGGGGTACCGGTAGGGCACCGGGTCGGCGCCCACGAGCGACAGGGTGAACAGGTACCCCGCGATGAGGAAGTGCGCGACCATCCACTCGTGGCCGATGTGGTCGTACAGCGACCAGCGGAACAGGTCGGTGTAGTAGAACACCCACAGCGACCCGATGAACATCGCCGCGGCGAACAGCGGGTGGGTGACCACCCGGGAGAACGGGCTGTGCACGGCCCACAGGATCCACTCGCGGCCGCCGCGCGTGCCGTCGTCGCGCTTGCGGATCGCCCGCATGGCGAGGGTGACCGGCGCCCCCGCGACCAGGCACAGCGGAATGGCCATCGACAGCAGCATGTGCCCGACCATGTGCACGCTGAACAGGTAGTCCTGGTAGACGTTGATGGGGCCACCCGTGACCCACAGCAGCAGCGCGAGTCCCACGAGCCACAGCACGGTGCGGTAGATCGGCCACCGGTCGCCGCGGCGGTGCAGGCGGATGACGCCGGCGAGGTAGAAGAACACACCGAAGCCGACCGCGAAGGCCCACAGCAGGTCGATGTCCCACGCGGTGAGCCACCGCTCGACGGTGAACTCCGGCGGCAGCGGCGCGCCCGTGAGGATCTGCGCCGGGGTCAGCGCCGACAGTGAGGTGTCCACCGGCGGGGGCGTGCGCGCCAGTGCCGCCGCGGCGCCGCTGGCGATGCCCATGAAGGCGAGCTCGAGCGCGATGAGGCCCCAGAACCGGCGGGATGCCGCGTCGTCGTCGATGCGGTCGATGAGGCGCACCCGGTACCAGGCGCCGAGGATCCCGAGCGCGACGAGGGCTCCGATCTTCACCAGCAGCACGATGCCGTAGGGCGAGGTGAGCAGCTCGAGCGTGATGCCGCCGGCGACCGCGCGGGCGGTGCCCGAGATCGCGACGACGACGAAGGAGACGAGGGCGAGCGAGGAGTAGCGGCGCAGCACGTCGGTCATCTCGGCCCGGGAGAGCACGGGGCGCACGACCACCAGCAGCACGAGCCCGCCGAGCCAGACGGCGGCGGCGACGATGTGGAGGGCGACCGCCATGACGGCGGCGCTGTGGTTGGCGTCGTCGCCGGAGTGACCTTGCGTGGCCATCGGCACGAGCGCCGCGATCGCGAGGATCGCGACCATCAGCGTCGTGGTCCACGAGCGCACCGCGAAGGTCAGGACCGTCAGCACGGCGCCGGCGATGGTGGTGATCAGCCACGCCCGGCCCAGTTCCTGTTCGATGAGGAAGCGGCCGAGCTGCTGCCCGAACTGCGCGTCGGCGCTGGGGGTGGAGCCGAGGGCGTTGAGCACCGTGAAGAACCCCGTGACGCCCGCGGACACGGTGAACACGGCCGCGCCGATGGAGGCGGCATCCAATGCCACATCGAACGCGCGGGACCCGGCACGCAGGGCGTACAGCGCCAGCACGAGGGAGCCGACCATCACGGCCGCGGCGAGGTTGACGGTGAGCTTGGCCATCGGCAGGCCCCAGCGCACCACGGGGCCGGGGTCGCCCAGGCGCAGCGGCGCGGCACCGCCGGCCACCGCCAGAGCCCACAGCATCACCACGATCGCGGCGACCACGAGGATCGCCGGACCGGCAAGACGCAGAGCTCGGGAGTTCACCACACAAGCCTACGGCGGCCCGCTGCGGGCGGATGCCGCGGCCCGGACACGCGAAAGGGGGATGCCACCAGTGGCATCCCCCTCGTCACGCAGTGGTTACTTGACCGCAGCCTTCAGCTTCGAGCCGGCGGTGACCTTGACGCGCTTGCCCGCGGCGATCTTGATCTCTTCGCCGGTCTGGGGGTTGCGGCCGGTGCGAGCGGAGGTCGCGACCTGCTCGAAGGCGATCCAGCCCGGGATCGAGACCTTGCTGCCCTTGGCGACGGCCTCGGCGACGGTCGAGAAGAGGGCGTCGAGCACGCCGGAGACGGCGGCCTGGCTCTGACCGGTGGCGCTGGCGATGCTCGCGACGAGCTCGGTCTTGGTGATGGACTTGTCAGCCATGGGGTTGTCCTCCAAGGCGGTGAGTGCCGCCTTCTTGTACTTCGGACCGGAGGCTGCTGCCCCCGGGCTGGTCAGTTCGACCGAGCCCGAATATACCCACGATCCGCGGAATCACGCGGATTTGAGGCCATCCAGGGCCACATTCACCGGCGTGTCGCAGGCTATTGGTGACGGATGTGGCTGCTGAGGCGTCCCAGAGCATGCCGAAAGGCCCGGCACTGCGAGCAGTACCGGGCCTTTCGAAGCGATCAGCGACCGAGTGTCACCAGGACGACTTGGTCACGCCGGGCAGCTCGCCACGGTGTGCCATGTCGCGGAAGCGCACACGGGAGATGCCGAACTTTGTGAGGTTACCGCGGGGGCGACCGTCGATGACGTCGCGCGAACGCACACGCACCGGCGACGCGTTGCGCGGCAGCTTCTGCAGGCCGAGGCGAGCGGCTTCACGCTGCTCGTCGGTGGACTCCGGCGACACGAGCGCCTTCTTCAGCTCGGCGCGCTTGGCGGCGTAGCGGTCCACGACCACCTTGCGCTGCTCGTTGCGCGCGATCTTGCTCTTCTTAGCCATGGATCAACGCTCCTCTCGGAATTCGACGTGCTTGCGGATCACCGGGTCGTACTTCTTCAGCACGATGCGGTCGGGGTTGTTGCGGCGGTTCTTGCGCGTCACGTAGGTGTACCCCGTGCCGGCAGTCGAACGCAGCTTGATGATCGGACGGACGTCCTGAGCCTTCTTGGCCATCAGAGCTTCACACCCTTCGCGATCATGTCCTTCACAACCGACTCGATGCCACGAGCGTCGATCACCTTGATGCCCTTAGCGGACACGTTCAGGGTGATCTTGCGGCCGAGCGAGGGCACGAAGTACGTCTTCTTCTGCACGTTCGGGTCGAAGCGGCGCTTCGTCCGGCGGTGCGAGTGCGAGATGTTGTGACCGAAGCCGGGAACAGCTCCAGTCACCTGGCACACTGCTGCCATAGTGATGTCTCCTTAGTACCGTGACACCGGACGGTGCCACCCAAGATCCCTTGTCTGCACCCCGTTCACCAGGATCGGTGGCAGGGCGCGAACTGCGTGCTGGAGTGCGCGCAGACGAAGAGTCAGTCTAGCACGGGCGGGCGTGTCGCCTTGACTCGCGGCATCCACCGGCCGTCACCGTCACGGGCGCAGGAGATGGGGCGAGCGGAGGACGGATGCCGGGGCAGATCTCCTACCTTGGCCACATCTCCTGCGCTCAGTGCACGGGTCCGGCGCCCCGGCCCCACCGGAACGCCGACACCGTCGGGTCGCCGGCGATCCAGAACCGCCAGGGGAACGCCGCCGTGCCGGCTTCGCCGGCGACCCCGACGCGCGGGCCGGTCGCGGGTGCGGGCAGCGGGTCGACGGGCAGCAGCAGGTGGGCGACGGCGCCGTGCAGCGGCGCTCCGGTGACCGCGTCGATGCCGTCGTGGAGTGGATGCCGCAGCCCCACCGCATCGCCCAGGCGCCCGGGCCCCCGGGCGAGGTCGCGGTCCACCCGCGCGGCGGGACGGCGGCGGCGCGCGGCATCGAGACCCTCGATCACCTCACCGGCCCGCAGCAGCACACCACCGGCCACCCCGTCGGGCCCGCAGACCACGTTGACGCACGAGTGGATGCCGTGACTCAGATACACGTAGAGGTGCCCGGGCTCGCCCCACATCGTGGCGTTGCGGGGCGTGGGGCCCATGCGCGCGTGCGAGCCGGGGTCGGGCACGGCGCCCGTGCCACGGCCGTGGTAGGCCTCGACCTCGGTCAGCCGCACCGCGACCGTCTCGCCCGCCGCGCTCACCCGCAGCACCCCGCCGAGCAGGCGCGGCGCGACCTCGAGCGGGAGCGCCGCGAGGTCGTCGCGGGTTGCGGGGCGCAGGGCCGTCATTGCGGGGGCACCTGGCACCACGAGACGTCGAAGCCGGTCAGGGGCACGACGAGCTCCCCGTCGGCGAGGGTGACGATGTGGGTTTCGAGGGTCTGCGGCAGCGGCACGTCGTACATGTCGTAGGGGTTGGACACCACGTTCGGCGCCACGAGCACCGCCGCGTATCGGCCGCTGGGCGAGACGCACGTCTGCAGCACGGCGTCGGCACCACCGGTCTCGAAGACGGCTCTGGCCGTGCCGTCGGGGGCGACGACCTCCACCGAGGTGGCCACGGGGGTCAGGCCGTCGAACCGGGTGACGGTCTGCAGCGTGCCGGCATCCTCGGGCAGCGGCAGCACGAGGCTCGGCCGCACGTCGGCCGCCGCGAGGGGCAGGGGGCTCTCGGCGGCGTCGACGAGGTTCACCAGCACCAGCCCGTCGACGCGCTCGATGGCGGCCACCGGCGTCCCCCGCGCAATGCCGTCGATCGCGATCGCGGTGCCGAGCTCGACCGCTCCGGCTCCCGTCGACGCCGACAGCAGCAGACGACTGTCGAAGGTGAGCACGAGCAGCGCGTCGGTGTCGGGGACGAAGCGCCAGTCGGCCACCCGCTGCTCGTCGCCGGCGATCGCCACAGCGACCGGTTCTGCCTCCGGGTCCCGCAGCGACGCGGTGTACAGCACGCTCTCGGCGCCGCCGCCGATGCCGACGTCGTCCGCCGTGTAGGTGTACCCGATCAGGTCGCCCCGGTCGGCGCTCTGCAGGTTCGTCACGCGTCCGTCGCCCGGGAGCCGGAGCTGCGTCGCGGCGGCGCCGTCGAGGTCGGTCACGACCAGGGACGTCTGTTCGTCGTCGTCGAGCACCGAGATGACGAGGCGGCTCGAGGTGGCACGGAAGTCTTCGATGTGCGGATGCTCGTACACCGGCACGGCGTTCTCGCCGGTCAGGTCGGTGCGGAAGACCGTGTCGCCGTCGGCGGAGCGACGCAGGATGAACAGCTCCAGCGGCGGGGTCTGCAGCGTTTCGACGGCGTCGGCGACCGGGCCTCCCCCGACCGCCTGCAGCCCGTCGACCCGCACGGTGTACTCGGTGTCGTCGTACAGCGGCAGCGTGAAGCGCACGCCGACGCTGCGCCCCGACGTGTCCACGGTGAAGGGGGTCGCCGGGCTGACGGTGACCTGCTCCGGCGCGACCTCCTGCAGTGCGCGGGTGGTGGTGAGGATCAGCCGTGATCCGGACGCCGCGATGGCGGCCTCCGGGTCGAACTGCACGTCGGTGACACGGGGACCCTGCAGGCTCGCGATGGCGGCGCCGCCGAGGCCCGCCAGGAGCAGGATGCCGGCGACGACGGCGAACGCGGTGGCGAAGACGCGGCGCCGGCGGGCACCGCGACGATCGCCGCCGCGGCGCGTGCCCCGGCGCGTGACGTCAGTACTCATACGGGTCTTGCGGCTCGTCGATGGGGGTCACTTCGGTCGCCGCGATCACGAGCGATCCGTCGTCGGCCTGGCGCACCGTGCCGCTGACGGTCACCCACTGCCCCGTTTCGGGGGCATCCCCCACCTGCACGGGCACTCCCGCCGGCTGGGCGTCGATCACGCAGTGGGTGATGACGAGCCTGCTGAGGTCGAAGCCCTGGTCCCCCGGAGTGACGAACCCGGTGAGGGTGACGTGGTCGCCCTCGAACGCGTCGGGATTGGTGGCGGTGGCGAACACCGTCGCCCACTCCCCCACCCCGAAGCTCCCCGTGTCGCCGGTCGTGGCGAGGGCCACGGCATCCGCGCCCTGGAACAGCGGCGGCGTGCCGGAGTCGCGCGACATCGCCAGCTCCGCCGAGAGCGAGGCCGGCGGCAGCACCAGCATCGCCCCGACGACGCCCGTCGCCAGCACCCCGCCGATGACGGTCGCCGCCGTGGCGGCGGAGCGACCGAACCCGGCCGCGACGACCGCGTCCCGGTCGACGGTGGCGTCGTGTTCGGCGCGCACGTCCTGTCGACGACGGTCGGCCCGGGTGCGGGCGCGGGTGCCGGCGGCATCCGTCACCGTCGCCGAGCTCGACGCGGGCGCCTCGCCGTGGTCGTGCCCGTGATCGGCCTCGGCGCCCAGAGGCAGCGCGAAGCTCGCGATCGTGCCGAGGAGGGCGACCACCGCGAACGATGCGGCGAACCACGCCGTGTCGGGGTTGATGTACAGCCCGATCCGCCCGGTGACGCACAGCACCAGGGTCACCGCCGCGACGACGGCGGCCAGCCCCACGCCCAACCAGCGGGTCGCGAGCGCCTGTCCGCGGGTCAGGTGGTCGGAGTGTACCCGCTGCGGGTGCTGCTCCCGGGTGAGGGTGTCACTAGACAAAGAGGTTCACCGCCGTTCCGAGCGCGAAGGCGAACAGCACCACCACGACGGTCATCCCGACCAGCACGGGGGTGCGGAAGGTCGTGCGCAGCAGCGCCAGCATCTTGACGTCGACGATGGGCCCGACCACCAGGAACGCCACGATCGAGCCGGGCGTGAAGGTCGAGGCGAACGAGAGCGCGAAGAACGCGTCGACGTTGGAGCAGATCGACACGATCATCGCGAGCGCGATCATGACCGCGATCGACAGCGCCGGGTTCGAGCCGATCGCCACGAGAGCCTCGCGGGGCACGAGCACGTGCACGGCTCCCGCCAGCGCCGATCCGATGACGAGGGCGGGCATGACGGCGCGCAGCTCGACGACGAACTGCGCAAGGCTGCGGCGCCCGCGTCCGTGGGTGTCCAGGGCCACCAGTTCGCATGTGTCGCGGAACCGGTCGGTGACGAGGCCGTCGGGGTCGGGATGCAGGCTGTACAGCCACCCGATGAGGTTGGCGACGAGATAGCCGCCGACGAGACGGGCGATGAGGATGCCGTCGTCGAAGCCGAACGCCTGGTGGGTGGTGATGATGACGATCGGGTTGACGATGGGCGCGGCGATGAGGAACGTGAGCGTCTCGGGCACGCTGAACCCGCGCATCATGAGCCCGCGCGCGAACGGCACGTTGCCGCACTCGCAGACCGGCACGAGCATGCCGAGCAACGACAGCACGGCCCGCCGGGCCCATGCGCGCCGCGGCATCCACCGTTCGATGACGCCGGGCGGCAGCCACACCTGGATGACGATCGAGAGCACCACGCCCAGCACGACGAACGGGAGCGATTCGATCAGCACGCTGAGGGCGAGGGTCAGCCCGTCCTGCGCGCGGGCGGGCAGCGGCGTGGCGGCCGGGGTGAGCGCGGCGACGACGAGGAGGGCGGCGACCACGAGCGTGCCGATGCCGAGCGCCACCAGCAGGCGCGTGCTGCGCGCCGGTGCCGGTCGCGCGGTGCGCGGCTGGCGCGTCTGGGCACTCGTCACGCGAGCGGTTCCTTCGCGACGGCAACCGGCGTCTCGGCCTGGAGCGCGCTGCAGGCCGCGCACACACCGAAGATGTCGACGATGTGCTCGGCCTGCGTGAAGCCGTGCTGCGCCGCGGTGCGGTGCGCCCACTGCTCGACATCGGTCGCGGCGATCTCCACCGTGCGCCCGCAGGTGCGGCAGATGAGGTGGTGATGGTGCCCGCCGCTGGTGCAGGCGCGGTACAGCGCCTCGCCCTCGGGGCTCTGCAGCTGGTCGGCATCACCGGCTGCGGCCAGGCCCGCGAGCGCCCGGTAGACCGTCGCCAGCCCGATGCCGGTGTTCTCGTCGCGCAGTGTCGCGTGGAGGGTCTGCGCGCTCACGAAGCCGGAGGCGTCGGCGAGGGCGTCTCGCACCCGCTCGCGCTGCCACGTGTTTCGCTGGACCATGGCTCCGATTCTAGGCGGGCGCTGTGCAGAGCCGGCTGAGAGCAGGGAAATCCCGGCTCATCTGGCCGTCACTGCCCGCACCACCCTGCCGCGGCGACTGCCGACGACCCGGCAGACCAGATAGATCACGAACGAGATCGTCGTGATGTAGGGGCTCACCGGCAGGGTTCCCATGACCGCCAGCAGGATGCCGCCCACGGCGGATGCCACGCCGAACACGGCCGCCAGCAGCGGCACCGACACCGGACCGGAAGCGACCTTCATGGCCGCGGCGGCCGGGGTCACCAGCAACGCCATCACCAGCAACGCGCCGATGATGTGCACCGCGACGGCGACGATGAGGCCCAGCAGCAGCATGAACGCGAGCGAGACCGCGGTCGTGGGGACGCCCCGGGCGGCGGCGGACTGCGGGTCGAGCGAGTCGAAGCGCAGCGGACGCCAGATGAACAGCAGCCCCAGCAGCACGAATGCGCCGATGGCGATGAGCCAGCCGAGCTGGCCGGACTGCACCGAGACGATCTGGCCGGTGAGCAGGCTGAACCGGTTGGCGCTGCGGCCGTCGTACAGGGAGAGGAAGAGAATGCCCAGGCCCAGCCCGAACGGCATGAGCACGCCGATGATCGAGTTGCGGTCGCGGGCACGGGCACCGAGGCCCCCGATGATCGCGGCGGCGACGACCGAGCCGACGATGGAGCCGGTGACGACGTCGACGCCGATCAGCAGCGCCGCGGCGGCGCCGGCGAACGACAGCTCGCTGATGCCGTGCACGGCGAAGGCCATGTCGCGCTGCATGACGAACACGCCGATGAGGCCGCCGACGAGGCCGAGCACGGCGCCGGCCCACACGGAGTTCTGCACGAGGGCGAGGATCGCCCCGTAGTCGGCGACGCCGCCGAACAGCGCGTCGCCGATGTCGGCCCAGTTCATGCGGATGCCTCGTCGTGGTGATGGTGGTGGGAGACCTCGGCGTCGGGGGCGCCGACGACGACGAGCCGCCCGCCCGCGCGCAGCACCGAGACGGGGGCGCCGTAGAGGCCGCTGAGCACCTCGGAGGTGAGCACCTGGTCGGGGGTGCCGAGGGTGAAGCGGCCGCCGGCGATGTAGAGAATGCGGTCGACCGCACCGAGCACCGGGTTGATGTCGTGGGTGACCAGCAGCACCGCGGCATCCGTGCGCTTGCGGTACCCGTCGATGAGGGCGACGACGTCCTGCTGATTGGCGAGGTCGAGGCTCGTCAGCGGCTCGTCGCACAGGAGCAGCCGCGGGTCGTCGGCGAGCGCCTGCCCGATGCGCAGACGCTGCTGCTCGCCGCCGGAGAGCAAGCCGACCGGGCGATCGGCGAACGCGCGGGCGCCGACCGCGTCGACGAGCTCCTCCACCCGGGCGCGGTCACCGCGGCGCGGGATCGGGAAGCCGAACCGGTGGCCGTCGATGCCGAGGGCGACGAGGTCACGTCCGCGCAGCGCCGTCTCGGGCGGGAGCGGCCGCTGCTGTGGGATGTAGCCGATCGCCCGGTTGCCCCGGCCGTGCACGGGCCGGCCGAGCGCCTCGATACGGCCGGCGCTGAGGGACTCCAGGCCCAGGATCGCGCGCAGCAGCGTCGTCTTGCCCGATCCGCTCGGGCCGAGCACGGCCAGCAGCTCACCCGGCTGCACCTCGAGGTCCAGACCCGCCCACAGCTCGCGGTCGTCCCGGCGCAGCGCCGCCCCGGTGATGCGCAGCGGCGCGGCGCCGGTGGCGGTGGGGGCGCTCACGAGTCCAGCGCCGCAGCGAGGGCGTGGATGTTGTCCTGCATCCACTCAATGTACGTCGTGCCGTCGGGCAGCGTCTCGGTGAACTCGACCACGGGAACCCCCGCGGCCTCGGCGGCATCGATGGTCTGGGTCGTCTCGGCTCCGCCGGTCTGGGCGTTGGCGATGAGCACCGCGACCTCACCGGAGTCGATGATCGCCAGCGCCTCCAGCAGGGTGGCCGGCGCGACGTCCTGCCCCTCCTCGACGGCTTCGCTGAAGGCGGCCGGGGTGCGGTCGACGAGCCCGGCCGCGGCGACGAGGTACACCGGCACCGGTTCGGTCACGAACGCCCCCTCACCGGCGTGCGCGGCGGCGATGGCGGTCAGTTCGGACTCCAGGCCGGCGATGCCGGACTCGAACTCGGCGAGGTTCGCCTCGAACTGCGCGGCATCCTCCGGCCGCAGCTCGGTCAGATCGGCCGCGATGGCCTCGGCGAGGTGGGCCATGGCGTGCGGGTCGTACCAGACGTGCTCGTTGAAGCCCTCGACGTGCTCGTGGCCGGCGTGGTCGTGATCGTGGTCACCCGTCGCCTCCGCCTCGCCATGCCCGGCGTTCTCGGGCCAGTCGTGCGAGAACTCCGCGGCCGTGATCACCGGTGCCGCCGACCCGCTCGCCTCGATCAGTGCGTCGAGGAAGGAGTCGTAGCCGCCACCGTTCTCGATGATGAGGTCGGCGCGCTGCACCGCCAGCTGGTCGCGCGCGCTCGCCTCGTAGGAGTGCGGGTCCTGCGACAGCGACGAGACGATCGAGATGACCGACACGGCGTCGCCGCCGATCTCCTCGGCGATCTGGCCGTAGACGCTCGTCGAGGCGACCACCTGCAGGGTGTCGTCGTCGGGCGCGGCGGCCCCACCGGCGC
>Ga0233363_1001061_pt1 | contig 10948 bp, 10 predicted proteins | sample ElkDunMinimDraft_18_FD_191534 | JGI IMG/M metagenome (GOLD analysis project Ga0233363, IMG submission 191534) | Fecal eukaryotic communites from dung pellets of Tule Elk in California, USA - Elk Dung C16 | ecosystem: Host-associated > Mammals > Digestive system > Large intestine > Fecal | place...
CGCCGGCCACACCGACCCCGAGACCAAGCGCAAGATCATCGGCCGCGAGTTCATCCGCGTGTTCGAGGACGCGGCGCGCGAGGTCGTCGAGGACGCCGGCGCGCACGGCGAGACCGTGAAGTTCCTCGTGCAGGGCACCCTCTACCCGGACGTCGTGGAGTCCGGCGGCGGCGAGGGTGCGGCCAACATCAAGTCGCACCACAACGTCGGCGGCCTGCCGGACGACCTGCAGTTCGAGCTCGTCGAGCCGCTGCGCACGCTGTTCAAGGACGAGGTCCGCGCGGTCGGCCTGGAGCTGGGCGTGCCCGAGGGCATCGTGTGGCGTCAGCCGTTCCCCGGCCCCGGCCTCGGCATCCGCATCGTCGGCGAGGTCACCGCGGAGCGCCTGACGACGCTGCGCGCGGCCGACGCGATCGCGCGCGAGGAGCTCACGCGCGCCGGGCTGGACCGCGAGATCTGGCAGTGCCCCGTCGTGCTGCTGGGCGACGTGCGGTCCGTCGGCGTGCAGGGCGACGGGCGCACCTACGGGCACCCGATCGTGCTGCGGCCCGTCTCCTCCGAGGACGCGATGACGGCGGACTGGACGCGCCTGCCGTACGACGTGCTGGCGACCATCTCCACCCGCATCACCAACGAGGTCCCCGAGGTCAACCGCGTCGTCCTCGACGTGACGAGCAAGCCGCCGGGCACCATCGAGTGGGAGTGAGCGGGCAGGTCGCGTGCGCGGCCGCCCCGAGCCGACGGACGACGAGAGGACGAGCGTGAGCACCGGACCCACGAGCACGCCGACGACGACCCCCGGTGCGCCCGACGCCGCCGCGTGGGCGCGCAAGGCCCGCGGCTCGCTGACCCGCTACCGCGTCATGGCCTGGATCACCGGGTCGATGCTGCTGCTGCTGTGCGTCGAGATGCTGCTCAAGTACGTCTTCCAGGCGGGCGGCGTCGACGCCGAGGGGCACGCGCTGCCCGTGCTCGGCTCGTGGATCGCGTTCGCGCACGGCTGGATCTACGTGGTCTACCTGGTCACCGTCTTCGACCTGTGGTCGACGCTGCGGTGGCGGCTGGGGCGCCTGGTGTCGCTGGCGGCCGCGGGCGTCGTCCCCGTCATGTCGTTCGTGCTCGAGCGCCGCGTGCACGCCGACGCGCAGGCGCGCATCGACGCGACCGCGCCCCAGGGCTGACGGGACGGGCGTGCGGGTCGTCCACGTCTCCGACTGCTTCGCGCCCCGCACCGGGGGCATCGAGACGCAGGTCGGGGACCTCGCCCGGCACCAGGCGCGCACCGGCGACGAGGTGCACGTGCTCACCGCGACGCTCGGCGAGGGTGGTGAGCGCGGCGGCGTCGTCGACGTCGAGGACGGCGTCCACGTGCACCGCCTCGGCGCGCGCCTCCCGTTCGACCTGCCGGTCAACCCGCTGGCGGGCCCCGGCCTGATCCGGCGCGCGCTGCGCGGCGTGCGGCCCGACGCGGTGCACGTCCACGCCGGCGTCGTGTCCCCGTTCGCGTTCGACGGGGTGCGGGTCGCGACCGCGCTCGGCCTGCCCACGGCGATCACGTGGCACTGCATGCTCGACGGCGTCGCGGGCGTCGCCGGCCCGGCGCTGCGCCGCACCCGGTGGGCGCGGCTGCCCGCCGCCCTGAGCGCCGTGAGCGGTGCGGCCGCCGAGCGGGTCCGGACCATGCTCGGCGGTCGCGTCGACGTCGTCCCCAACGGCATCGACACGGCGCTGTGGGCGCCGACCGGTCCGCCGGACCCCGACCTCGACGCCCCGCTGCACCTGGTCGCCACGATGCGGCTGGCGCCGCGCAAGCGTGCCGTACCGCTGGTCGACGTCGTCGCCGCGGCGGCGGGACGGCTGCCGGACGGCGCGCTGCGCCTCACGCTCGTGGGCGACGGGCCGGCGCGCGACGCCGTGCGCGCGCGGGTGGCGAGCGCCGGCCTGCAGGACGTGGTCACCCTGCGCGGTCGTCTGCCACGGTCCGAGGTCCGCGCGACCTACGCCGACGCCGACGTGTTCCTGGCGCCGGCGCGGCTCGAGGCGTTCGGCATCGCCGCGCTCGAGGCGCGCACGGCCGGGCTGGTCGTCCTCGCGCACGACGGCACCGGCGTGGGGGAGTTCGTCACCCCCGGCGTCGACGGGTTCCTCGTCGCGGACGACGCGGCGATGACCGACGCGGTCGTGCGGCTCGCGCAGGACCGGGACCTCCTGGCCACGATGCGGCGCCACGCCGCCACCGTCCCGCCGCCGTTCGACTGGGACCACGTCCTGGCGGCCGCCGCCGCCCAGTACGAGCGGGCGTCCCGGCTCGTCTGACCCGCCCCGTCGCGCGGGGTGCGACGGCCCAGGTCACGTCGCGGCACCGGGCCTTTGGTCCGGGTAGCCTGGTGTGTTCACTCGTCCGGGTGATGGTCGGTGAGGCCGGCGGGACCAGAGTCCCACGGCCACGGCCCTGCCTGGGACGACGCTGTTCACGTGAGCAGATGGCTCACCGGGCCGGACCTCCGGTCCCGTGGGGGAACAGAGACGATCGGGGAGATCGAGATGTCCAACGCAGCAGCAGTCCAGTCGAAGCCCGCCCACATCAAGCTCCTGGCGATCATCGTCATCGCCTTCGGCGCTCTGTTCGCCGTCGCCGGCACCGGCACGTGGATCGCGGTGTCCAGCAACCTGCGCGCCGAGCAGATCACGGTCTCCGAGGACGCGGCCGCCTTCGGTGGCGAGATCGTCGACACGCCGTGGGAGGCCTGGGCCCAGGCCGACATCATCAACAAGCACGCGCTCGCCGGCTCGGACGGCAAGACCTACGCCGAGCTCGACAAGGACGACCCGGCCCGGGCGACCGTCATGAACGGCTCCTTCCTGCGGGCCTCGCTGTTCACCTCGGTCGTGGCCTTCGGCGTCGGCCTGCTGGTCTTCGGCCTCGGTGTCGTCTTCATCATCACCGGTGAGGCCCTGCGCCGCATCGCCGTCCGCGTCGAGGCGCCCGTCGCCGCCACGCCTGCCGTCGAGCGAGTCTGAGCCGCCCGCTCCCTCCACGGGTCGCGCTCCGCGCGGTCCGCTGAGCGGACCGCACGTCCTGACGACTGAGGGCCGGTACCCGTCACGGGTACCGGCCCTCCGTCGTTGCCGGGACCCCGCCCCCTCCGGGCGGGGTCCTTCGTCAGTGCGGGCCCGACCGCCCGCGGCGCAGCGACTGCACCACGGGTCCCACGATCAGTCCCACGCCCGCGGCGATGAGCAGGACGATCGCGGCGAGCTGGACGTCGATCGTGTAGCCGGCGGCGACCAGCAGCACGCCGACGCCGACCAGCACGACGATGAGCCCCCACACCACGCCGCCCACCCGGACCGGGGGTCGGCGCCCCCGCTCCGCGTCCGGTGCCGCGCCCAGTCCCGCGCCCTGTCCCGGGGCGCCCTGTCCCGTGGCGTCGTCGGCGGTGGTCTCGTCGCTCATGATGCGTTCCCCTCGTCGATGATCCGGACCTGCCCGACCCCTCCGTCGATGTCGAGCACCAGGTCCGGGGAGCCCGCGGCCGCGTCGTCGTCCTCGTACATGAGGTCGCCGAGCCCGACGCCGCTCTGCTCGTGCACGTCGTCGTCCATCTCCCAGCGCACCGCGCCGATGCCGTGGTCGACGTGCGCCCGCACGGCGGCCTCCCGCGGGACGATCACGGTCAGCTGCCCGGCGCCCATGTTGATCGGCACCCGCAGCACCTCGTCGGGGTCGATCGGGACGGCCGTGAGGTCGATGCGCGAGCGTCCGCTGTTCACGTCGAACCCGTTCGCCGCGACGGCCCGGCTGGTCACCGTGACGTCCCGTCCCTGGTCCTCCCAGCCGCGGGCGACGTCGGCCCAGTCGGACTGCTGGGCCAGGGCGGCGGGGACCCCCACCAGCAGGCCGACGACGGCGAGGAAGCCGATGAAGCCGCTGCTGCGACCGCGTGCCGCCAGCGAGGCGATCCCCAGCCCGGCGAGCACCAGGGCGATCCCCCCGGCGGTGAGCCAGACGGGTCCGTCGAAGGCGCCGATCCGCTCGGCCAGCAGCAGGACCCCCAGGCCGACCACGCTCAGCCCGACGACCGCGCCGACCGTCGCGCCGTCGGCGCCGCGCCGCCCGGGACGCGGGGCGAGCGGCGGGCCGCCCGCGAACGGGGGGCCCGGCGGGCGGCGGCCCGCGACGGCGGACGGGGGCACGGGTGCCCCCTGCGCGGGCGGGCAGTCCTGCGGGGAGCCCACGGGCAGGGGTGTCGTCGAGGTCTGCGCCCACGCGGTGGCGCCCGGTGTGCCCGCTGCCGCGGCGCCGGGCGGCGTGCCGTAGGGCGTGCCGTAGGGCGCGGTGCCGAAGGGCGCGGTGGACGGGGGTCCCGCGGGCGGGACGGGGCCGCCCGGCCGGCCGTCGCCGTGCTGCCAGGGTGCCGTGCCGCGCTGGTGGCGCTGCACCGCCGTGACCACGAGGGCGACCAGGCCGGCGACGCACGCGAGCCACACGGCCCCGCCGAGCGCGCTGCCGCCGTCCCAGAACCACCACCAGCCGTCGCCGCGGGCGAAGCCGACGACGACGAACGCGAGGGCCCCGAGCAGGGCGCCGTCCGCGTCACCGGCGCCCAGCCGCTCCAGCAGGATGCGGTCGTCGCGGTCGTCCGGCAGCAGCGCCCAGGCCACCCCGTACAGCACGAGACCCAGACCGCCGACGAGGAACGTGACCGCGAACAGGCCGCGCACCACCAGCGGGTCGACGCCGACGCGCTCGGCCAGTCCGCCGGCGACCCCGCCGAGCCAGCGCTCGTCGGAGCGGCGCAGGCCCGTGCGGCGCACACCCGCCCAGAAGCCCGGCTGCGCGGGCGGGGGTGTCGGTCCCGGGTGCGGTCCGGGACCAGGTCCGGGCACCGGGCCCGGCGTGCCGGCGTCGCCGCCGGCGGGAGTCTGCGTGTCCATGGCACCGAGCCTGCCGCGGTGCCGGCCGCCGCCGCATCGGGGACCGTCCCTGACCCGACCCTGGCTCGCACCCCGGATCCGCCGCCCCCGCCCCTGATCCTGTGTCGCGGGTGTGCCGCGAGGGTGCCCCGACGTGTGACGATCGGGGCGTGACCCCACCGCCCGGCGCCCCGCCGCAGACCGCCGCGCCCGCGCGCGTCCGCCTGCCCCTGCGTCGCCCGGAGCAGGGCCGGTGGTTCGCCGGCGTCGCGACCGGGCTGGCCGCGCACCTCGACGTGCCCGTCGCGCTCGTGCGGATCATCCTCGTGGCGCTCGTCCCGGCCGCCGGCGCCGGGCTGGCCGCGTACGTGTTCTGGTGGATCACGGTGCCGGTGGGGGACCCCGCCGCGGTGGCGGCCGCCGCGCGTCCGAGCGCGCTGCAGCGCCTGGCGCGCCGGCAGACCCTGCGGTCCGACGGCCGCCGCGTGCCGTGGGCGGAGCTGGCGCTCGGTGCGCTGCTGGTGCTCGCCGCCGCGGTGATGGTGGCGATGCGGCTCGGCGCCGACATCGACGCGGCGTGGGCCCTGCCCGTGCTGGTGGTGCTGGTGGGCGTCGCGCTCGCGTGGAGCCAGCTCGACGCCGTGCAGCGCGGCCGTCCCGACGGACGGCGGATCAGCGTGCTGCGCCTGATCGGTGGCGGGCTGCTCGCGGCGGCCGGTGTGCTGCTCGTCGCGGGGCAGGCCGTGGGGCAGGGCGTCGAGCCGGTGCTGCTGCTGCAGTCCGGCGTGGCCGCGCTCGCCGTGCTGCTGGGCGTGGGGCTCGTCATGGCGCCCTGGTGGGTGCGCCTGGCGCGGGAGCTGGGGGACGAGCGTGCCGCGCGGGCACGGGAGGCGGAGCGGGCCGACATCGCCGCGCACCTGCACGACTCGGTGCTGCAGACGCTCGCGCTCATCCGGGCACGCGCGGACGAGCCGGCGGAGGTGGCCCGCATGGCCCGAGCCCAGGAGCGTGAGCTGCGCGAGTGGCTCTACGACGACCGTCACGAGCCCGGGACGTCCCTCGTGGCCGCGCTGCGCGCGGTGGTGGCCGAGGTCGAGGACTCGCGGTCCGGTCCGAGCGGGGAGCCCGTGGCGGTCGACGTGGTCGTCGTGGGCGACCGGGTGCCGGACCCGGACACCCTGGCGCTGCTGCAGGCCACGCGCGAGGCGCTGGTGAACGCGGTGGTGCACGGACGTCCGCCCGTCTCGCTGTACCTCGAGGTCGGCCCGGACGCGGTCGAGGTGTTCGTGCGCGACCGCGGCGACGGCTTCGACCTGGAGGACGTCGGGCCCGACAGGTTCGGCGTCCGGGAGTCGATCATGGGGCGGGTGCGGCGCCGCGGTGGCACCGCGCGCGTGACGAGCAGCCCCGCACGGGGCACCGAGGTGCACCTGTGCATGCCCGTCGGTGGCGGCGGGTCCGGCAGGGGCGAGGACGAGGACGAGGAGCACGAGGCGTGAGCGAACCGGTCGACGTGGTGCTGGTCGACGACCACCACATGTTCCGTGCGGGCGTGAAGGCGTCGCTCGACGCCCGCGTGCGCGTGGTGGGGGAGGCGGCCGACGTCGACTCCGCCGTGCAGGTGGTGCACGACGTGCGCCCGCCCGTGGTGCTGCTCGACGTCCACCTGCCGGGCGGCGACGGGGGCGGCGGCGCGGAGGTCGTCCGGCGGTGCGTCGACGTGCCCGGCACGCGGTTCCTCGCGCTGTCGGTGTCGGACGCGGCCGAGGACGTCGTCGCGGTCATCCGCGTGGGCGCACGCGGCTACGTCACCAAGAACATCGACCCGCAGGCGCTGTCCGACGCGGTGCTGCGCGTCGCGGGCGGCGACGCGGTGTTCTCCCCGCGGCTCGCCGGGTTCGTCCTCGACGCCTTCGGTGCGGCGGCGGGGGACGTCGCCACGGGCGACGACGAGCTCGACCGGCTCTCGGCCCGGGAGCGCGAGGTCATGCGGCTCATCGCCCGCGGGTACACGTACCGCGAGGTCGCCGGTGAGCTGTTCATCTCGGTCAAGACGGTGGAGACCCACGTGTCGGCGGTGCTGCGCAAGCTGCAGCTGTCGAACCGCAACGAGCTGACCCGCTGGGCGGCGGCGCGCCGCCTGCTCTGACGCGCGTCGGCCCGCCGCCTGCCTCGATCCGGGTCGTCCGGCGCGGTGGCCGGGCGGCCGTCAGGCCCGGCCGGCGTCGAGCCGTGCGACGACGGACGCGACGATCGCGTCCCACTCGGCGTCCGGGAGCGGCGGCAGGTGCTGCGCCCACAGCGGCATGACGAGGCCGCGCAGCTGGAGCATGCCCTCGGGGCGGGCGAAGAAGAAGACGTGCAGGTGGCCGTTGCCGTCGCCCCAGCGGTGCACGTGCACCCGCCCGACCCCGGGGACGGCGGCCAGCGCGCGCTCGACGCGCACGATCATGCGGCCCAGCGCGCCGGCGGCCTCGTCGTCGAGGTCGCCCAGGTCGCCGTGCGCGCGCGGGTCGAGGATCAGCGTGGGCAGGGTGACCGGTGCGGGGGCGTGGAGCCGCCACGTGTCGTCGGTCCACGTGAAGTCGCCGTCGGGCCGGGCGCAGCGCCGGCAGGTCTCGGCGGCCTCGTCCGAGCGCGGCGGCTCGGGCGTCGTGGGGTCCACCAGGTCGCGCAGCCGCAGGCCCTCCCGCTCGAACGGGAAGGTGTCCCAGCCGACGACGTCCCCGGGGGCGAGGCGGCCGTCCGGTCCGGCCGCGGCACGCGCGCGGGCGACGAGCGCGGGCACGTCGAGCCGGGCGACGTCCGGGCCCTGCGCGGTGTGGTCGGCCGCAGGCGCTCTGCCCGGCCGTGCCTCGCCTGTCATGGCTTCTCCCGGTTCGTCGGACTCCCTGGGCGGGAACCTACTGCACGGGTGACACGTTCCACATGGCGGATGGTGACGAGGCGATATGACAATCTGTCATATCGCCTAGCATGGGCCCATGGACATCGTTCACGGCATCTTCCTGGTCCTGCACCTGCTCGGATGGGCGATGGTCTTCGGCGGTGCTCTCGCCGGCATGAAGACCGGCAAGCTCACGAACGGCGCGTTCCACGGCATCCTGACGGCCCTGGTGACGGGCGTGGTCCTCACGGGTCTGCTCGGTGCCGACGCCAACCACGTCAAGATCGCCGTCAAGCTCGTCATCGCGCTCGTGGTGACGGCGCTGGTCGTGATGGCCCGCCGTCGTCCCGAGAAGGTGACCAACGGCTACCTCGGCGCCATCGCCGGCCTCGTGGTGGTCAACGTCGCGCTCGCCGTCATCTGGTGACGTCGGCCTGACCCCTCGCACAGCACGTCAGGGCCCCGGGGCCTGCACGGTGGACACCTCCGCCGGCGGGTCGTCCGGGGCCCTCGTGCGTGAGGTGTCGGTGCCGGCGCCTAGGCTGGGAGTGCCATGACGTCGTTGTTCGAGAGCCTCGCCCTGCCCGTCCCCGGAGCCCCGGACGCGCGCGCCGCCGTCGCGCGCTCGCACGCCGGTGAGTCGTCCGGTCTGCCGCTCGTCGTGCCCCCGCGGGACGACGAGCAGGACCCCGGCGCCGCCGAGGACCGGGCCCGGCTGAACGCCGCGGCTCGGCACGACGCCGCCGCCGACGAGCGGCGCGCCGCCGCGCTGCTGGACGGGCTGAACCCGCAGCAGCGTGCTGCCGTGCTGCACGCGGGCGGGCCGCTGCTCATCGTCGCGGGCGCCGGCTCGGGCAAGACGCGCGTGCTCACCCACCGCATCGCCCACCTGCTCGCGACCCACCGCGCGCGGGCGGGGGAGATCCTCGCGATCACCTTCACCAACAAGGCCGCTGCCGAGATGCGCGAGCGCGTCGAGCAGCTCGTCGGGCCGTCCGCCCAGCGCATGTGGGTCTCCACGTTCCACTCGGCGTGCGTGCGGATCCTGCGCCGCGAGGCCGCGACGCTCGGGCTCCGCACGAGCTTCTCGATCTACGACCAGGCCGACTCGCAGCGCCTGCTGACGCTGGTGGCGCGCGAGCTCGAGCTCGACCCGAAGAAGTACCCGGCCAAGGCGCTGGGCCACAAGATCTCCGCGCTCAAGGACGAGCTGGTCGACCCCGACGCCTTCGCGGCCAGCAACGGCGGCGGCCGGGCGGACGACTTCGACACCGTCCTCGCGCAGGTCTACACGCGGTACCAGCAGCGGCTGCAGCAGGCCAACGCGCTGGACTTCGACGACCTGATCATGCGCACCGTGCACCTGCTGCAGGCGTTCCCGCAGGTCGCCGAGCACTACCGGCGCCGGTTCCGGCACATCCTGGTCGACGAGTACCAGGACACGAACCACGCGCAGTACGTGCTGGTGCGCGAGCTCGCGGGGGTCGGCGAGCAGGAGGAGGGCGGCGTCGAGCGCGGCGAGCTGACGGTCGTCGGCGACGCCGACCAGTCGATCTACGCGTTCCGCGGGGCCTCGATCCGCAACATCATGGAGTTCGAGGAGGACTACCCGGACGCCACGACGATCCTGCTCGAGCAGAACTACCGCTCGACGCAGACGATCCTGTCGGCCGCCAACGCGGTCATCAGCAAGAACTCCGGGCGCCAGGCCAAGCGGCTGTGGACCGACTCGGGTGCCGGGCCGCAGATCGTCGCGTACGTCGCGGACACCGAGCACGAGGAGGCGCGGTTCGTCGCCGAGGAGATCGACCGCCTCGGCGACTCCGAGGGCGTGCGCCCCGGCGACGTCGCGATCTTCTACCGGGCCAACGCGCAGTCGCGCGCGCTGGAGGAGGTGCTGGTGCGCGTCGGTCTGCCGTACAAGGTGGTCGGCGGCACGCGCTTCTACGAGCGCAAGGAGATCAAGGACGCGATCGCCTACCTGCGGGCCGTGGCGAACCCCGACGACGACGTCAGCACCCGCCGCATCCTCAACGAGCCCAAGCGCGGGCTGGGGGAGCGCTCGGAGGCGATGGTCGCGGCGTTCGCCGAGCGGGAGCGGATCTCGTTCGGCGCCGCGCTGACCCGTCTGGACGAGGTCCCGGGCCTGGGCACGCGTGCCCTGACCGGGCTGCGTGCGTTCGCCGCGATGCTCGACGAGCTGCGCGACCTCGCCGCGTCCGGCGCCGGGCCCGCCCAGGTGCTGGGCGCCGCGCTCGACCGCAGCGGCTACCTGACGACCCTGCGCGCCAGCGACGACCCGCAGGACGGCTCGCGCGTCGACAACCTCGCCGAGCTGCACGCGGTGGCCGCGGAGTTCGAGGAGTCCGACCCCGAGGGTGACCTCACGGACTTCCTCGAGCGCGTGTCCCTCGTCGCGGACTCCGACCAGATCCCCGTGCCCGACGGCGTCGACGACGAGGCCACCGCCGCAGCCGCGCGCGACGCGGGCGTGGTCACGCTCATGACGCTGCACACCGCGAAGGGCCTGGAGTTCCCGGTCGTCTTCCTCACCGGCATGGAGGACGGCACCTTCCCGCACATGCGGTCCCTGGCCGACCCGGACCAGCTCGCGGAGGAGCGGCGCCTCGCGTACGTCGGGCTGACGCGCGCCCGGCAGCGGCTGTACGTGTCGCGCGCGGCCGTGCGCACCGCGTGGGGCGTGCCCAACGAGTTCCCGCCCAGCCGGTTCCTCGACGACATCCCCGAGGAGCTCGTCGACTGGCGGCGCCGGGAGTCCTCCACGTCGCGGCTGCGCGGCGGCTGGGGGTCCGGCTTCGGCGCGGGCGGGTCGCGCGGCGGCTCGTCGTGGGGCGAGCGCGGTGCGTCCGGCTCGAGCAGCGGGCCGGTGCGCAGCGAGAAGCGCGAGCCGCTGCCCCGCACGGGTGCGTCGTTCGGCTCGGCGACACCCCGGGGTGCCGTCCCGGACCTGTCGATCGGCGACAAGGTCACGCACGACGCGTACGGCCTGGGCACGGTCGTCGCCCTCGAGGGAGCCGGGCAGAACGCGGTCGCCAAGATCGACTTCGGCACGAACGGCGAGAAGCGCCTGCTGCTGCGGTACTCCCCGGTCACCAAGCTCTGACGGGGTGACCCGTGCCCGTC
>Ga0233363_1001065_pt1 | contig 10919 bp, 9 predicted proteins | sample ElkDunMinimDraft_18_FD_191534 | JGI IMG/M metagenome (GOLD analysis project Ga0233363, IMG submission 191534) | Fecal eukaryotic communites from dung pellets of Tule Elk in California, USA - Elk Dung C16 | ecosystem: Host-associated > Mammals > Digestive system > Large intestine > Fecal | place...
AGTTGAGCACCTGGCGCCAGAACATAGACCCGGCGAGCACATCGAGGTAGTTCTCGAAGTTCCACGGGCTCGGCAGCCCCGACGGATCGGAGGTGATCTGCGCGTTCGTGCGGAACCCGCCGAGGATGATGTACGCGACCGGCACGAGGATGACCGCGATGACCACCAGGGCGACGAAGTACACCACGGGGCTGCCCCAGGGCAGCTTCTCCTTGTGCCGTCGGCCGGGCGTGAGCAGCGGCTCGTCGGGCGGGGTCGTGGTGATGAGGGCTGTCGCGGTCATCGACGCTTACCTCCCGTGAGGGCACCCGCGGTATCGCGGCGCAGGACGAAGCGCTGGTAGATCAGCGCGACGACGAGTGAGATGAGGAACAGGACGACCGCCACGGCACTGCCGTAGCCGTAGTTCCCGGAGTTGCGGCCCTCGGAGACCATGTAGGTCGCCATGGTGGAGGTGCCGGCGGTCGAGGCGACGTACTGACCCCAGATGATGTAGACGAGGTCGAACAGCTGCAGCGAGCCGATGATCGACAGGAACGCCCAGATCCGCAGGGTCGGGCCCAGCAGCGGAATGGTGATGCGCCACTGCGTCTGCCAGAACGAGGCGCCGTCGATGGCCGCAGCCTCCGACAGCTCCTCGGGGATGCCCTGGAGACCTGCGAGGAAGAGGATCACGGCGAAGCCGAAGTACTTCCAGGTGATGATCACCATCAGCGTCCAGATGGCGATGTCGGGATTGGCGAGCCAGTCCTGCTCGAGTCCGCCGAGTCCGACGTTCTCGAGGAAGCCGTTCAGCGCGCCGCGCTGCTGGAGCATGAGACTCCAGCCGACGCCGACGACGACCTCGGCGATGACGTAGGGCACGAAGATCAGCACGCGGATGATCGACTGGCCGCGCATGCGGCGGTTCAGCAGCAGCGCCAGCAGCAGTGCCGCCGGCCCCTGCAGCACGAGCGACATCACGACGATGAACGCGTTGTGGCTGAGGGCCGCGTGGAAGGCGGGGTCCTGCAGGATCAGCAGGTAGTTGTTGAACCCCACGAAGTCGGTGGGCGGGCCGTAGCCCTGCCACCGGAAGAAGCCGTAGTAGGCGGCGGCGACGACCGGGAAGATGACGAAGCCGAGGAAGACCAGCAGCGCCGGCCCCACGAGGATGGCGACCTCCAGTCGTCCGGCCCAGCCGAGCCCCTTGCGCCGCCGCCGCACGGGCGGGGACGACACCGTGGTGTCGCCCCCGCCGCGCCGCGCGAGCTCGGCGGATGTATCGCTCTCCGTCAACGAGTTCTCGCGAACAGACATCTGCGCCGTCCTAGCCCTTCGCTGCGGCCGCGTTGACCGCGTCGACGAGCTGCTCCGGACCGCTGTTGCCGGCCAGCATGTCCACGACCGCCACGTTCAGCGCGTTGCCGACGTTGAGGCCGTAGATGGTGTCGAGCCACTGCGAGACGAAGGGCGCCTCGTTGTAGGCCTCGATGATCTGCAGCAGGTAGGGCTCGGTGACCGACTCCTGGGCGACCGTGTTCACCGGCGGGGCGTCGAAGGCGTCGTAGTACGCCGCCTGCACCTCGGAGGTGGCCAGGTAGTTCAGGAAGTCGACGCACTCGTCGGGGGCGTCCACGTAGCAGGAGTAGCCGTCGATGCCGCCGAGGATCGAGCCGGGCTCGCCCTCACCGCCGGGCACCTCGGGGAAGGGGAACCACGCCAGGTCGGGCAGCGGCTTCTCGTCCGGGGTGAGTCCGGCGATGACACCGGGGTTCCAGGCGCCCATGAGCTCCATGCCGGCCAGGTGGTTGGCGATGAGGCCTGCCGACGAACCGGCGCCCTGCTGGGCCTCGGTCGTGAGGAAGCCCTGGTTGAAGGGCTCGGTCGCGGCGAAGTCGGCGAGGTTCTCAGCGGCATCCAGCCAGCACTCGTCGCTGAAGTCCATCTCCTCGGCCGCGGTGGCCATCGTGTCCGGGCTGCAGGCGCGCAGCGCGAAGAAGTAGTACCAGTGCGCGGCCGGCCAGGCGTTCTTGCCGCCCAGCGCGATCGGCTCGACCCCGCTGGTCTTGAGGGCCTCGACCGCCGCACTCATCTCGTCGATGGTGGTGGGGGTCTCGGTGATGCCGGCGGCATCGAAGAGGTCCTGGCTGTAGAACATGCCGCCGGGAAGCACGGCGATGGGCATGCCGTAGAGCTTGTCGCCGACACGCAGGTTGACCAGCGTGGTGTCGGGGATCTCCTCGACTGCGGTGTCGGAGATCGCGTCGGTGATGTCCTTGATCTGGCCCGCCGCGACCATGGCCGCGAGCTTGCCGCCACCGCGCTGCAGGAACAGATCCGGAGCGTCGCCGGAGTTCAGGGCGGTCTGCAGCTTGCCGTCGAGCTCTTCGTTCTGCACGACCTGCACCTTGATGGTGACGCCGGGGTTCTCCTCCGAGAAGGCGGCTGCCGTCTGGTCCCAGAACTCCTTGCCGGGCCCGGTGGTCGAGTTGTGCCAAAGCGTCATCTCGACGTCGCCGTCCTCGGTCTCGCCTCCCCCGGCGGAACAGCCGGCCAGCGCGAGCGCAACGGCCGTGATGGCTGCTGCGGCCGCGAGCGTCCTCTTCGCAATCATGTGATTCTCCTCTTTGAGTGGGCACTCCCAGGATCGTCATGATCTCGGGTTACCCGTCAGTCTCACGCTGCGGCGAAATCGTGTCAAACGTTTTCGAAATCCTTTTTCATGCGTAGGATCAGGGCGATGTCACGCCGCGCAACCATCCACGACGTCGCCGAAGCAGCCGGCGTCTCGGTCTCCACCGTGTCCAAAGCCGTCAACGGCAGGTACGGCGTCGCCGAGAGCACCGTCGCGCGCGTGCTGGATGTGGTGGAGCGCCTCGGCTACGAATCGTCGCTGGTCGCCAGCAGCATGCGGTCGCACCGCACCGGGGTGATCGGCGTGCTCGTGGCCGACTTCGAGCCCTTCAGCGCGGAGGTGCTCAAGGGCGTCGGCTCGGCGCTGCGCGACTCGCGGTTCGACCTGCTCGCCTACAGCGGCTCACGCCAGAGCGGCAGCGCGGGCTGGGAGCGCCGCTCGCTCAGCCGGCTCAGCGGCACCCTCATCGACGGCGCGATCCTCGTCACGCCCACCGTCATCGGCGTCACCGCCGACGTCCCGATCGTCGCCATCGACCCCCACAGCGGCCGCGCCGATCTTCCGACCGTCGAATCCGACAGCTACGGCGGGGCGTTGCAGGCCATGCAGTACCTCGTGCAGCTCGGCCACCGCCGCATCGGATTCATCGCCGGCCGCCCGGATCTGCGCTCCTCCGAGGCGCGCGATGCCGGATACCGGGCGGGATTGCGTGAAGCCGGCATCCCCGCCGACCCATCGCTGGTGCGGGTCGGGCTCTATCAGCCCGAGACCGTGCGCGAGCAGGCGCACGCCCTGCTGGTGCAGCACGAGCGTCCCACCGCGGTGTTCGCCGCGAACGACCTGTCCGCCCTGGCGGTGATGGAAGTCGCCGCGGAACTGGGGCTGCGGGTGCCGCAGGACCTGTCGGTGGTGGGCTTCGACGACGTCCCCGAGGCGTCCCGCGTGCAGCCCGCCCTCACGACCGTGGCCCAGCCGATGCGGCGCCTGGGCGCCGTCGCGGCGGAGTTCGTCGCTGCGCTGCTGTCGGGCGAGACCCGCGACCACCTGCACGTGACCCTGCCGACGCGGCTGATCGTGCGCGGCACCACGGCACCGCCGCCCGACCCCGCGCGCTGACGCCGGGCGGATGCCGGTGCACGCGGCATCCCGCCGGACACGGCAGAATCGAAGGATGACCGCGCACGTCCCGACCCTGCTCCCCGCCCACGCATGCCTCATCGTGCACGGCGAGGACCAGCCGGGCATCGTCGCCGCCGTCTCGGCGATGATCACCCGCATCGGGGGCAACATCGTCGCGTTCGACCAGTACTCCGACAACCCGGAGGGCGGCGCGTACTTCCAGCGGGTCGTCTTCCACCGCCCCGGGTTCGCCGCCGACCGCCCCGCGATCGAGGCCGAGATCGCCCGGACGCTCGACGGATTCTCGCTGCAGTGGTCGCTCACCGACCAGTCGGTGCCCAAGCGCATGGCGATCCTGTCGTCCAAGCAGGATCACTGCCTGCTCGATCTGCTGTGGCGCCACCGCCGCGGCGACCTTCCCGTCACCGTGCCGATGGTCGTGTCCAACCACACGACCTCCGCAGAAGACGTGCGCTCGTTCGGGGTGCCGTTCTTCCACGTCCCCTCCACCCCCGGCCCCGACAAGTCGGAGTCCGAGGCGAAGATCCTGGAGCTGCTGGTCGGCAACGTCGACTTCGTCGTGCTGGCCCGCTACATGCAGATCCTGTCGGCCGACTTCCTCGAGAAGCTCGGCGTGCCGGTGATCAACATCCACCACTCGTTCCTGCCTGCCTTCATCGGCGCCGAGCCGTACAAGAAGGCCAAGGAGCGCGGCGTCAAGCTGATCGGCGCGACGAGCCACTACGTCACCACCGACCTCGACGAGGGCCCGATCATCGAGCAGGACACCATCCGCGTCACCCACGCCGACACGACGGGCGAGCTCGCCCGCCGCGGTGCCGATGTGGAGCGTCAGGTGCTCTCCCGCGCCGTGCTGTGGCACGCGCAGGACCGCGTCATCCGCCACGGCAACCACACGATCATCTTCTGACGCCGGCGGCCCGGGGCGGCTCCGGGGCGGGATGCCGCCCGGAACCGCCGCGGCGACCGCGGGCTCAGTGCGCCATCGAGGCGAGCGCGTCCGGGTCGAGCGTCGCGATGGCGCGGGTGTCCTGGAACGCCCGCACGCCGTCGATGCCCTGCTCGCGACCGAACCCCGAGTGCTTCATGCCACCGAAGGGCGCCCGCAGGTCGAGGCGCGTCGCGCCGTGGTCGTTGATCCAGACGTAGCCGCACACCAGCTGCGTGGCCACGCGCTGCGCGGCATCCGTCGACGCCGTCCACACCGATCCGCCCAGGCCCGCCCACGTGTCGTTGGCCAGGCGCACCGCCTCGGACTCGTCGTCGAAGGACAGCACCGGGATGACCGGGCCGAACTGCTCCTCGGTCACGATGCGCAGCGACGGGTCGGGGTCGACCACGATCGCGGGCCGCACGAAGTTGCCGCCGGCGAGGTCGCCCGCAGGCAGTTCGCCGAACTCGCGCACGTCGGCGCCGGCTTCCTTCGCCTCGCGGACGAGCTCTTCGACGAACGCCTTCTGCGCCGGCTGGTGCAGCGGCCCCATCGTCGTGCCCTCGTCGAGGCCGTAGCCCAGGCGCACGCGTTCGAGGCGCGCGGTGAGTCCGGCCACCAGTTCGTCGCGGCGCGAGCGGTGCACGAACACGCGCTTGGCGTTCATGCAGATCTGACCTGTGGTGTCGTAGATCGCGGCGAACAGGCGGTCCAGGTGCACGTCGTCGAGCGTCGCGTCGGCGAGGACGATCGCCGCGTCGTTGCCGCCGAGTTCCAGCGTCACGCGGGTGAGGTTCTGCGCCGCGAGCTGCATGATGCGCGTGCCGCCGGCCACGGACCCCGTGAAGCACACCTTCGCGACGTCCCGGTGCGCGATGAGCCCGGCCATGTCCTCATCGGCGCCGGTCACGACGTTGAGCACTCCGGGCGGCAGCTTCTCGGCCACCCGCTGCACGAGCCGTGCCGTCGCGAGCGGCGCCGAGGGCGGCGGCTTGACGATGGCGGTGTTGCCGGCCAGCAGCGCGTGCGGGAGCGCGGCCCCGAGGATCGCGATCGGCCAGTTGAACGGCACGATCACCGTCACGACGCCGAGCGGCTGGTAGGCGACCTCGGTCGACACCGGGATCGCCCCGGGCACGGGGTCGAGCGTGCGGGTGCGCGCCACCTCGTCGGCGAGCATGAGCGCGAGGTTCCAGCGGATCTCGAACACGAGGGCGTCCACCCACGCCTCCCCGCGCACCTTGCCATTCTCCTGCGAGAGGATCGCGGCGTCGGTGTCGCGGTCGTCCGCGATGCCGGCGACGGCCTCGGCCATCTTCTCGGCACGTTCGCGGGGCGACAGCGCCGCCCAGGCGGGGTACGCCGCCGCAGCCGCCTGCACCGCATCGGCGACGTCGTCGACGGATGCCGCGGCGGCCGTGCCCACCACGACGCCCGGCTTGGCGGGGTCGGCGACGGTCAGCACCCGGTCGGTGAACCGCTCCTCACCCCCGATGAACAGTCCTGTCCGCACCGCGGTCGCGTTCGCCGTCTCGCCCATGATCCCCTGCTCCTTCGCCGGTTTCCTCTTCAGCCCCAGACGGTGCGGGCGATCTCGACGACCGACCGCACCTTGGCCCACTGCTCGTCCTCGGTGAGCGTGTTCCCCTCCTCGGTGGAGGCGAACCCGCACTGCGGGCTCAGCGCCAGCTGCGCGAGCGGCGCGTGCTGCGCGGCCTCGGCGATGCGGCGACGCACCTCATCGGCATCCTCCAGCTCGCCCGACTTCGTCGTGATGAGCCCGAGCACGACCTTCTTCTCACCCTCCGGAAGGAAACGCAGCGGCTCGAAGCCGCCCGCACGCTCGGAGTCGTACTCGAGGAAGTAGCCGTCATATGCGGTGTTGCCCAGCAGCTGCTCGGCCACCGGCTCGTAGCCGCCGGAGGAGATCCACGTGGAGCGGAAGTTGCCGCGACAGACGTGGGTGGTCACGGTGAGGTCGTCGGGCTTGCCGGCGAGGATGCGGTTGAGCAGATCGGCGTAGCGCTCGGCGATGCCGTCGGTGTCGATGCCGCGCTCGCGCGCCTTGGCGAGCTCGACGTCGGAGCACAGGTACGCCCATGCCGTGTCGTCGAACTGCAGGTAGCGGGCACCGGCGGCGTAGAACGCGGCGAGGGCGTCGCGGTAGGTCTGCACGAGGTCGTCGGTGATGGCGGCGCGGCCGTCGTACACGGCGGGGTCGATGTGCCCCGGCTCGAGGCGGAAGTCGAGCACGGTGGGAGCGGGGATCGTGAATTTCGGCGTCGCCCCGGTGGCTGCGGCATCCTGCGCCAGCGCACGGAAGTGGTCGAGGAAGGGGTGGTCGGCGGGGAAGCCGATGGGTCCGGAGATCTCGATGCCGCGCGGCTTGGTCTGCACTCCCTGGAACTGGATGCCGTGGTCGAGTTCGACGATGTCGACGCCGTCGAGCAGGCCGAAGAAGTCGAAGTGCCACCACGAGCGGCGGAACTCGCCGTCGGTGGCGACCTGCAGCCCGTTGTCGTGCTGCTGCTGCACGAGCGTCGCGATCGCCGCGTCTTCGACCTCGCGCAGGCCCGCATCGCTCAGCGCGCCCTCGGCGTGGCTGCGGCGCGCCTCGGCGAGGGGTGCGGGACGGAGGAAACTGCCGACGATGTCGGCGCGGAAGGGCGGGCGTGCAGTCATATCCCGATGCTATGGGGGGCGCCGGGGCGGCCCGTTCCCGGCTGACGCGAACCGTAACGTGGCGCCATGGAACGTCACGTGGCGGTGCGCTGCCGTGCCGCCGCCGTCAGACGTCGACGGCGGGATGGGCCGCGTCGAAAGGCAGCCGGAGGTACTTGGGCGCCTGTGTGCGCCACGCCTCGGTGACGAGCTCGGCGAGATGGTCGACGTCGATGCCGGCCAGGCGGAACGCCACCTTGGGCTCGCTCCACCGCGTCGTCTCCCGCAGGAACACGCCGGGCGCCATGCCGATGAGCGCCTGCGCGTCGAGCCGCTCGGCCACCTTGACCCCGACCACCGGTTCGGCGGCGATCACCGCCCGCATGTCGGCGGGGATGCTCGGCCACGGGTGACACTCCCATGCGTACAGCCGGTTGCGCACGAACCAGGCCGCCCCGCCCGTCATCGCGCGCTCCTCGCTGCCGGGCAGCCCGGCGGCGATGCGTCGCACGTCGTCGAGGGTGGCCACACCGGGAGCGTACGCCCGGCATCCGACACCCGCCCGCGCCGGCGCGGCCCGCCCCGCCGAGAAACCACATTCCGGCGGGGACACCACGCACCGCGTGGCGTGTCAGCCCGGAAGTGGTTTCTCGACGCCGGGGCGTCCGTCCAGCTGCCGCACCAGCTTCGCGGGCGCGGTCACGCGGAACGAGGCGTCGATGAGCTCGACGATCTCGTCCCACCCGGCATCCGAGAGATCGATACCGAGCCACCCCGACGCACCCAGGTAGGCGGGCACGAAGAAGCGGGCGTCCTGGCGGAGCGCCGGGGCGTCACCCGGATCGGGGCGCACCATGATCGCCTGGTCATGCGAATGCCAGTCGCCGGGGCCGCGGCGCTCCCCGCCGCCGAAGTAGCAGAACGTGCGCACGGTGTAGAAGTTCGGCCGACCGTGGCTGATGCGCTCCTGCGCGCCGGGGTAGGCAAGGCACACGACCCGCACCCGCTCCAGCGCCGGGTCGTCGGGATCGAACATCACCGGATGCTCCATGCCGACATCATGCCGCGACCGGCCGGGGTGCGAAACGGCGGCAGGCGGCCGGGCGGGTCAGTACACGTACTCCATCAGCTCGACGCCCAGCGTGCGGAAGGCGTCGTGCACGCGCAGCCGGTGCGCGATGGAAAGGTCGTCGAAGGCGACCAGCAGCGCGTAGGAGACCCCCGCGCGGGGACCGGCGAGCACCCCGGCCTCGGCGCGGATGCCGTCGCCGCGGCCGGTCTTGTTGACGAACAGCAGCCCGTGGGCGTCGTCCTCGTGCGCGAAGGGGTCAAGGCCCGTGGCGGATGCCACGAGGGTCAGGTCGACGTTGAGGCTCAGCCACTCCGAGACCTGGGCGCTGACCGCGGGGGAGACGGCCTGCGAGTTGACCAGCGACGAGAACAGCGCCGCGAACTCCCGCGCAGTGCCGAGCGCGACGTGCGGGGCGTCGTCGGGGCCGCGTTCGTTGCGGAATCCGTCGAGCAGCGCCGTCTTCTCAAGTCCCAGCGACTCGAGCCGGGTGTGCACCGCGTCGAGACCGACCCGACCCAGCAGCGCGTTGGCAGCCAGCGCGTCGCCGGCACCCGAGGCGAGCACGGCGAGGTCGGCCAGCGGCAGCGCCGGCGCCTTCAGGTGCTGCCAGACGCCGGACACCGCGACGGCGGGCAGCTGCTCGCGGTCGATGATCTCCAGCGGATCCAGCCGCCCCTCCTCGAACGCCGCCGCCGTCTCGATGAGCAGCGGCACGATGCCGAGCCCCGCGACGGGGAGGGTCTCGTGGTCGTCGCCGACGATGACGGTCTCACCGGTGTCGAGGTCGTCCACGCGGATCGACACCCGCGCCCCGGAGGCGGCGAGTTCGTCCAGCGCCTTCCAGGTCGCGCTGAACGACCGACGTGCCGCAGCCGACCGGCGGGGCCGACGTCGGCCACCGCGCGACTGCTGCTTCTCACTGCTGCGTAGCGGGTCGGGGGTGCCCACGCGCGTCCTTCCACTGGAGAGCGAAGCGCTCACACCGATCGTACGTCCGGTGTGAGCCCCGGTGGGTTACCAGATGGTTACGCGTTCCTCCGGCGCCAGCCACAGGGCGTCGCCTTCGGTGACGTCGAACGCGTCGTAGAACGCGTCGATGTTGCGCACGATCTGGTTGCAGCGGAACTCGTTGGGCGCGTGCGGGTCGATCGTCAGGAGCCGGATCGTCTCGGCGTCGCGGCCCTTCTGCTGCCAGATCTGCGCCCAGCTCAGCAGCAGACGCTGGATGCCGGTGAACCCGTCGATCACGGGCGCGTCGACGGGGATGCCGTCGAGGTCCGCGCCGCGCGACAGCGCGTAGGCCTTCAGCGCGATGCCGAGACCACCCAGATCGCCGATGTTCTCGCCGATCGTGAGGGCGCCGTTGACGTGGTGGTCGGGCGACAGCCCTTCGGGCACGAGCTGGTCGTACTGGGCGATGAGGTTCTGCGTGCGCTCCTCGAACGCGGCGCGGTCGGCATCGGTCCACCAGTCGCGCAGCGACCCGTCGCCGTCGAACCGGCTGCCCTGGTCGTCGAAGCCGTGGCCGATCTCGTGCCCGATCACGGCGCCGATGCCGCCGTAGTTCGCCGCGGCATCCCGCTCGGCGTCGAAGAACGGGTACTGCAGGATCGCGGCGGGGAACACGATCTCGTTCATGAGCGGGTTGTAGTAGGCGTTGACGGTCTGCGGCGTCATGAACCACTCGTCGCGGTCGACCGGCTTGCCCACGCGCGCCAGCTGGCGGTCGTGCTCCCAGACGTGCGCGCGGCGCACGTTGCCGACGAGGTCCGTGGGGTCGATCTCGAGGGTGGCGTAGTCCTTCCACTTGACCGGGTAGCCGATCTTCGGCGTGAAGGCGTCGAGCTTCGCCAGCGCCCGCTCCCGGGTCTCGGGGCTCATCCACTCCAGGCCCGAGATCGACTGGCGGTAGGCCTCCACGAGGTTGGCGACCAGCTCATCCATCGCCGTCTTCGCCGCCGGCGGGAAGTGCCGTTCGACGTACACCTTGCCGACCGCCTCGCCCAGCGCCGCCTCGACGAGGCCGACGCCCCGCTTCCAGCGCTCGCGGTTCACCGGGACGCCGGTGAGCTGCGTGCCGTAGAAGGAGAAGTTCTCGTCGACGAAGTCATCGGAGAGGAACGCGGCCATGCCGTGGACGATGTGGAATCGCAACCACGCCTTCCAGTCCTCGAGCCGTTCGGGCACCAGGAGCGTGCCGAGGCCCTCGAGGTACGACGGCTGGTTGACGTTGACCTCGGCGAACGCCTCGCGGTGACCGGGCGCGAGGGCATCCAGCCACGGGTCGAGGTCGACGCCCACGAGCGAGCGGACGTCCTCCCACGACATCAGGTTGTAGGTGGCGACGGCGTCGCGGTTGCGCACGTTGTCCCAGTGGTGCGCGGCGAGTTCGGTCTCCAGCGCCACGACGCGGTCGGCCTGGTCTGCGGCATCCGCCACGCCGGCGAGGTCGAGGATGCGCTGCACGTGCGCGCGGTGCGCGGTGCGGGTGGCGGCGA
>Ga0233363_1001066_pt1 | contig 10915 bp, 9 predicted proteins | sample ElkDunMinimDraft_18_FD_191534 | JGI IMG/M metagenome (GOLD analysis project Ga0233363, IMG submission 191534) | Fecal eukaryotic communites from dung pellets of Tule Elk in California, USA - Elk Dung C16 | ecosystem: Host-associated > Mammals > Digestive system > Large intestine > Fecal | place...
CCTTCGACGCCTTCCGGTCCCAGAGCCCGGCGGAACGGGGCGCCTTCCTCCGCCGGATCGCGGACAACATCGACGAGATCGGCGCGGAACTGACCGCGCGCGCCGTGCGCGAGACCGGCCTTCCCGAGGCGCGGCTGGAGGGCGAGCGCGGCCGGACCGTCGGCCAGCTGCGGATGTTCGCCGACGTGGTGGAGCAGGGCGACGCCCTCCAGGCCAGGATCGACCCCGCCCTCCCCGACCGGCTGCCCGCCCCCCGCCCCGACCTGCGTCAGGCACAGGTCCCGCTGGGCCCCGTGGTGGTCTTCGGCGCCAGCAACTTCCCCCTCGCCTTCTCCACCGCGGGCGGTGACACCGCCTCGGCGCTCGCGGCGGGCTGCCCGGTCGTGGTGAAGGCCCACAACGCCCACCCCGGCACCGCGGAGCTGGTCGGCCAGGCCGTCGCCAGGGCGGTCGCGGACAGCGGCCTCCCCGGAGGCGTGTTCTCCCTGCTGTTCGGCGGCGGCAACGAGATCGGGCAGACCCTCGCCGCCGACCCGCGTGTCAAGGCCGTGGCGTTCACGGGCTCCCGCGCCGGGGGCCTCGCGCTCATGCGCACCGCCGCAGCGCGTCCGGAGCCCGTCCCGGTGTTCGCGGAGATGTCCTCCTCCAACCCGGTGGTCATCCTGCCGGGCGCGCTCACCGGCGACGCCGCCGAGGACCTGGCACGGGCGTACGTGGGCTCGCTGACCCTCGGCGCGGGCCAGTTCTGCACCAACCCGGGACTCGTCCTCGTCCCCGCCACACCCGACGGCGACCGCTTCTTCGCCGCCGCCGAGCGGCTGGTCTCCGAGGCCACCGGGCAGACCATGCTCACCGGCCCCATCGCCTCCGCCCGCACGGCGGGCGCGGACTCCCTCGCGGCCGAGCCCGACGTCGACACGGTCGCCACCGGGTCCGCAGGCCCGGGGCCGAACGCGCTCGCTCCGATGCTGCTCGCCACCGGTCTGAAGTCGTTCACCACCCGCCCCCGCCTCCAGCAGGAGGTCTTCGGCGCGGTCGGCCTGCTGGTCCGCTACCCCGCGGACGGGCAGTCGGCCGAGGCCCTGGCGGACGCGCTCGCCGAGGCGCTGGAGGCGCTGGAGGGGCAGCTCACCGCCACCCTGCACGCCGGCCCCGGGTCCGAGGACGACGCCGTCGTCGTGCGGCGGCTGCTCCCCGTCCTGGAGCGCAAGGTCGGCCGGATCCTCTTCGGCGGCTGGCCCACCGGGGTCGAGGTGACCCACGCGATGGTGCACGGCGGCCCCTTCCCGGCCACGTCGGACCCGCGCGGCACCTCCGTCGGGAGCCTCGCCGTCCACCGGTTCCTGCGGCCGGTCGCCTACCAGTCCGTGCCCGACGCGTTCCTCCCGCCCGCCCTCCAGGAGGCCAACCCGTGGGGACTGAACCGCCGCGTGGACGGCACCGTGGCACCCGCGGAGGACCGAGCATGAGCTCCCGGACACCGACCGTCGTGAGCGTCGAGGTGGTGCCCGTGGCCGGGCACGACAGCATGCTGCTCAACCTCAGCGGCGCCCACGGGCCCTTCTTCACCCGCAACATCGCGATCCTGACCGACAGCGAGGGCCGGACCGGCGTCGGCGAGGTGCCGGGCGGCGAACCGATCCGGCGCACCATCGCCGACGCCGCCGACCTGGTGGTAGGCCGTTCGGTGGCGCAGTACAACCAGGTGCTCCGCGAGGTCGCCGAGGCCTTCGCCGGACGGGACGCGGGGGGACGCGGCGAGCAGACCTTCGACCTGCGCACCACCGTCCACGCCGTCACGGCCGTCGAGTCCGCCCTCCTGGACCTGCTCGGCCAGCACCTGGGGGTGCCCGTCTGCGACCTCCTGGGGGAGGGCCGCCAACGGGACCGCGTCCCCATGCTCGGCTACCTCTTCTACGTCGGCGACCGGTCCCGGACACCGCTTCCCTACCTGGCGGAGGCCGACCCCGCGGACGACTGGGAACGCCTCCGGCGCGAACCCGCCCTCACCCCCGACGCGGTGGTCGCCCTGGCCGAGGCGGCACGCGAGCGGTACGGCTTCCGCGACTTCAAGCTCAAGGGCGGGGTCCTCTCCGGGGAGGAGGAGGTGGACACGGTGCGGGCCCTCGCCGACCGCTTCCCCGACGCCCGGATCACCCTGGACCCCAACGGGGGCTGGCTGCTGGAGGACGCCGTCCGGCTCTGCTCGGGGCTGGACGGGGTGCTCGCCTACGCCGAGGACCCGTGCGGGGCCGAGGGGGTGTACTCGGGCCGGGAGGTCATGGCGGAGTTCCGCCGGGCCACGGGTCTGCCGACGGCGACCAACATGGTCGCCACGGACTGGCGGCAGCTCGCCCACAGCGTGCGCTCGCACGCGGTGGACATCCCGCTCGCGGACCCGCACTTCTGGACCATGCGCGGGTCGGTGCGCGTGGCCCAGCTGTGCGACGACTTCGGACTCACCTGGGGTTCGCACTCCAACAACCACTTCGACATCTCCCTGGCGATGTTCACCCAGGTGGGCGCCGCCGCACCGGGGTCGATCACCGCCCTGGACACGCACTGGATCTGGCAGGACGGACAGGCGCTGACCCGTGACCCGCTCCGGATCGCGGACGGCGCCATCGAGGTCCCCACCGCCCCGGGCCTCGGCGTGGAGCTCGACCGGGACGCCCTCGCCGCCGCGCACGAGCTCTACCTCGAACACGGGCTCGGGGCGCGGGACGACGCCGCGGCGATGCGTTACCTCGTCCCGGGGTGGACCTTCGATCCCAAGAGGCCGGCGATGGTCCGGTGAACGCCGCGCTCCCCCGGGGCCTTCCGCGCCCCCTGTCGCCGTCCCGCGCGACCCCGGCCCGCTACGGTCGGGGCGTGTCCGCGCCCCGGCTCCCCGCCGCGGCAGCCCGCCCGCACACCCACACCCTGGAGACACGATGACCGCCCAGCCCGCATCCGACAGCGAGACGAGCCGGCGCCCCAGCCCCGCCCCCACACGGGCCGCCGCGGGCGCGGACAGGATCAGTGAGGTCACGCTCTCCCGCGTCGACCTGCCCCTGGCCTCCCCGATCAGCGACGCCAAGGTGCTGACCGGGCGGCAGAAGCCGCTCACGTCGGTGTCGATGCTGTTCGCCGAGATCCGTACCGAGGAGGGGCTGGAGGGTGTCGGCTACACCTACTCCAAGCGCGCGGGCGGCTTCGGCCAGTACGCGCACGCCCAGGAGATCGCCCCGGAGCTGATCGGCGAGGACCCCAGCGACATCCAGCGGATCTGGACGAAGCTGGTGTGGGCGGGCGCCTCGGTCGGCCGCAGCGGACTCGCCACCCAGGCGATCGCGGCGATCGACATCGCCCTGTGGGACCTCAAGGCGAAGCGGGCGGGGCTGCCGCTGGCCAAGCTGCTCGGCGCCCACCGCGACGCGGTGGACTGCTACAACACCTCCGGCGGGTTCCTGTCCACACCGCTCGACCAGGTGCTGGAGAACACCCGCGCCGCACGGGCCAGCGGGATCGGCGGCATCAAGATCAAGGTCGGGCAGCCCGACTGGCGGGCCGACCTGGCCCGGGTCGCCGCCGTCCGCGAGGAGCTCGGCGACTTCCCGCTGATGGTGGACGCCAACCAGCAGTGGAACCGCAGCACCGCCGTGCGGATGGGCCGGGTCCTGGAGGAGTTCGACCTGATCTGGATCGAGGAGCCCCTCGACGCGTACGACGCCACCGGCCACGCGGACCTCGCCCGGGAGCTGGCGACGCCGATCGCGACCGGCGAGATGCTGACCAGCGCCGCCGAGCACGAGGAGCTGATCCGGGCCGGGGCCGTGGACTTCATGCAGCCGGACGCGGCACGCGTCGGCGGGATCACGCCGTTCCTGAAGATCATGGCCCGCGGCCAGCAGGCCGGGATCCGGATGGCTCCGCACTTCGCGATGGAGATCCACCTCCACCTCGCCGCCGCCTACGAGATCGACCCGTGGGTGGAGCACTTCGACTGGCTCCAGCCGCTGTTCGACGAGCGGCTGGAGATCGAGGACGGCCGCATGCTCGTGCCCGGCCGGCCCGGCCTCGGCTTCACGATCAGCGACCAGGCGCGCGCCTGGACCGACCAGAGCGTCCGCGTCGACGCCGACGGGCGCACCACCCTCTCCGGCTGACCCCGTCCCGCGGCCCCGCCCGGTTCGGGGACGGGGCAGCGGGGAACGCAGGGGCCCGCGCGACGTCGCGCGGGCCCCTGCGGCGTTCCGGGGCGACGCGCCGGGACGGCGGACAGCCCGCCGAGGCACCGCCCGTCCTAGGGTGGAGAGGGGCCGCGCAGGCCCCCGGAGCACCCGCCCAGGGAGACAGTGCCATGAAGTACATGCTGGTCATGCGCGCCACCGAAGAGGCCTTCGCCAGGATGGAGGAGATCGGCTTCGACGAGCTGCTCTCCACCATCGGCCGGTACAACGAGGAGCTGATCAGCGCCGGGGTGCTGCTCGCCGCGGAAGGGCTCGCCGACGCCTCCGAGGGCGCGGTCGTCGACTACTCCTCCGATCCGCCCGTGGTCACCGACGGCCCCTACGGCAGTGCCGAGCAGCGGTTCAGCGGGTTCTACATCCTCGACGTGGCCTCCAAGGAGGAAGCGGTCGAGTGGGCCCTGCGGATGCCGCTCACCGGACCGGGTGTCAGGAACGAGATCCGCCGCGTCAGCACGATCGACGAGTTCCCGCAGGACAACGAGTGGATCCAGAAGGAGCGGGCCTGGCGGGAGTCCACCGGCCAGCTCTGAGGACGGCCGCACGGCGGCCCCGGGACACGGTCCCCGCCCGAACCGTCCGCCGCCCCGCTACACCTCGTCGTCGTACCGCTCGCGTGCCCGCTCGACATCGGCCATGTTGACGGTGGTCCAGCACAGGAGCGCGTCGAGCAGCTCCTGGAGCGTCGTGCCGAGCGGCGTGATGCGGTACTGGACGGCGAGGGGCCGCGTGCTCGTGACGACACGTTCGACCATCCCGTTGCGTTCGAGGCGGCGCAGCGCCGCCGTCAGCGACTTCTGCGTCACGACGGGGATCGCCCTGCGCAGCTCGTTGAACCGCTGGGGCTGCTCGCAGAGCTCCTCGAGCACCTGGAGCGACCACTTGTCGAGCACCTGGTCGAGCAGTTCGCGGTGCGGCGCGGTGATCCTGGGGCGTTCGGATGCGGCAAGGCCGGTTTCCTGCATGACACCTGGTCTCGTTGAAGTTCCCTTTGTGTACCTAGTAGACCTTGGATACCACCCAGGGACAACCGGAGGGACATCCGATGAGCGTGCAGCTGTTCAGCCCCGAGGGCATGATGCAGCCCGTGCCCTACAACCACGTCTCGATCAGCACCGGCGCCCGCCACGTGCACGTCGCCGGGCAGATCGCGCGCGACGCCGAGGCGAACCCCGTCGCGACGGGCGACCTGACCGGCCAGGTCGAGCAGGCCCTGCGCAACACCGCGCGCGGCCTGGCCGGCGCCGGAGCGACCTTCGCCGACGTCGTGCGCCTCCGCTTCTTCGTCACGCACTGGAGCCCCGAGAAGATGGACGCCTTCATGGCGGGCGTCGGGAACGTCGCCGCCGAACTGGGCATCCCGCAACCGTTTCCCCCCGTGTCGCTCATCGGCGTCGACTACCTGTTCGAGCCCGACGTGCTCGTCGAGGTCGAGGCGTACGCCGTCCTCGACTGACCGGGACCCCGCACGGCCCCGCGTCCGCCGGACGCGGGGCCTTCCGCGTGCTGCGGGGGACGACGCCCTCCCTCGGGACACCGACCCACGGAAGGGGCGAAATGCGAGCTCGGAGCACGTTCGTCGGGATAATCGGAGTCCCGGGATCGCGAACGCGGAACACGTCGACAGGGGGCGGGACCGGCCGGGACGCCCGGAGACGCACACCTTCTCCGGCCTCGTCGCGGAGGAACCCGGACGCCGAGGATGAGCGGCGCCCGGGACGAGCGGGCAGTCCTGCTGCGGCGCCCGCTCCCCCGAGGCCGACGACCGAACGGATGAGTGATGATCAAAGGCAAGCCCGGACTGGCCGACGTCGTGGCCTTCGACACCGAGATCGCCGAGCCGGACCGTGAGGGCGGCGTCCTCCGCTACCGGGGCACCGACGTCGAGTCGCTGATCGGCACCGCGTCCTACGGGGACGTGTGGGCGCTGCTCGTGGACGGGGACTTCACCCGCCCCCTCCAGCCCGCCGAGCCGCTGGCCCTGGACGTCCACACGGGTGACGTGCGCGTCGACGTGCAGTCGGCGATCGTGGGGATCGCCCCGCTGCTCGGCCTCCGCCAGCTGATCGACGTCGACCTCGACCAGGCCCGGGACGACCTGGCGACGACCACGGCCGTCATGCTCTCCTTCGTCGCCCAGGCAGCCCGAGGACAGGACAGGCCGAGCGTCCCCCGGGACGAGATCGACCGCTGCGACAGCGTCGTGGAGCGCTTCATGGTCGAGTGGCGCGGCGACCCCGATCCCAAGCACGTCAAGGCCGTCGACACCTACTGGATCTCCGCCGCCGAACACGGCATGAACGCCTCCACGTTCACCAGCCGGGTCGTCTCCAGCACGGGGGCGGACGTCCCCGCCACCATCTCCGCCGCGGTGGGCGCCATGTCCGGCCCCCTCCACGGGGGCGCGCCGTCCCGGGCGCTGAACATGGTGAAGGAGGTCGAGCGCTCCGGCGACGCCCACGGCTACGTCAAGGGGCTGCTCGACCGCGGCGAGCGCCTCATGGGCTTCGGCCACCCCGTCTACCGGGCGGAGGACCCCCGTGCGCGCATCCTGCGCCGGACCGCCAGGGAACTCGGCGCGCCCCACTACGAGGTGGCCAGGGCCCTGGAGGAGGAGGCCCTGGCCCAGCTCGCGGAGCGCAAGCCCGACCGCGTGCTCGCCACCAACGTGGAGTACTGGGCGGCGGTGGTCCTGGACTTCGCGCGGATCCCGAGCGCCATGTTCACCCCGCTGTTCACCTGTGCGCGCATGGCGGGCTGGAGCGCCCACGTGGTGGAGCAGAAGCGGCTCGGCAAGCTCGTCCGCCCGTCCGCCGAGTACGTCGGCGAGGTCGGCGTCGCGCCGGAGAGCCTACCGGGGTGGCGGGAGATGGTCGCCCGCAACGAGGGCCTGCACTCACGGGGCTGAGGCGACCGGCGCGGTCGGGGGCGGACACGGCGGGGATGTCCTCACCCGCGACGGGCGCCCTCCCGCCGTCGACGCGGACCGGCCCGGAGGCGCATGAACCGTGCGGTCGGCTCCGCCTCCCCTCCGGCCCTCGTGACGACACGGCAACGCGGGGTTTGCGCTCAGGCCTCCGGCAGGGAGCCGCCTACAGGTGGTCGGCCAGGAATTCTTCGATGCTGTGGCGGGCCACCTGGCTCGCCAGGCCACCCCAGTTGAGGTCGAACATGTGCTCCGTCCACGGCAGGCTCAGGTGGTGGTTCGGGACTCCCGCCTCCGTGAGGCGGGCGGCCATGCGGCGGTTGTCCTCGGGGGCGACGAAGAGGTCGTGACCCGCGGTGATCAGGAGGGTCGGCGGGCTGTCGGAGTCCACGTGGAGGATCGGGGACATCGCCTCGTACTCCCGGGGGTACTCCTGCGGTGTGCCGCCGACCATCCGCTCGCTCGACTCCAACAGCTCGTCGCCCACCGGGGAGTGCCGCTGGCGCCAGGGGACCGGCGGGGCGCCGGCCGTGCCGTCGGTCGCCGAGTACCAGGCGACGACCGCGTCGACCTCGGGGACCGTGGTGTCGCAACTGGGATCCGGCCCCTCGGCGTGTGCGGCCAACAGGACGAGGAGTCCCCCCGCGGACTGGCCGGCGAGGGCGATCCGGTCGGGGTCGCCACCGTACGCGGCCGCGTGCTCGCGCACCCAGCCGAGGGCGCAGCGCACGTCGGCCAGGGAGGCCGACCAGTTCCCGTCGGGGAAGTGCCGGTAGTCCACGTCGAACACCACCCGCGACCCCCCGCTGTCGGCGAGCCATGTGTCCCAGCGGGGCAGCAGGCTCTGGGGCAGTTCCTCCGCACCGCCGTGCACGTTGACCACCACCGGGTGAGGGGCGTCCCCGGCGTCCCGGTCGGAGGGCTGCCACACGTCGAGGTGGAGGGGTTCGCCGCCGACCCTCGCGTACTCCACGGTGACCGGTTCCCGGTCGGTGGTCGTGGCGAGGCCGGCTGTGTACTGAAGCGGGTCGAGCCGCGCTCCCTCCGCACGGGCGGTCGCCCAGAGGGAGGCGGGTGGTACCAGTGCCAGGACGAGCAGGAGGGCGTTCGCGCCGGCGAGGAGCAGAGGTCCCCGGCCGCGCCCCCCGCGCCGGGCCGACAGGGCCAGCACCAGCCCGAGCAGCGCCAGCAGGGCGAACAGGACCGAGAACTCGAGGGCGAGGAGCGCGTACTGCCATGCCGGCCAGGAGGGGGGCGGCAGGAGGATCAGCCCCAACGCGGCCAGGGAGGGGAGGGTGAACAGTACGGACGCGGTGAGGAGGAGGATGCGGGGGCGGGGCGACGCGGCTGCTGTCATCTCGACACTCCTAAATACGGTCGTATCGATACGACCGTATCATCCGCTCGCCCGGTGTGCCAGAATGAACGGGTGCCGAAAGCAGTGGACAGAGAGAGCAGGCGCCGGGAGATCGCGGAGGCGCTGCACCGGATCGCCGCCCGGGACGGGCTCGAAGGGGTCAGCGTGCGGACCGTCGCCGCCGAGGCGCGGATGTCGGCGGGCGCGGTCCAGCGGGAGTTCGGCACCAAGGACGAGCTGCTCGGCTTCGCCTTCCAGGTGGCCGTGGACGAGGTCGCGGACCGCTTCGGACACGTCCGGATCGGACCGGGGCACCTCACCTCCGTGGAGGCCCTCCGCCAGGTGCTCCTGGGGCTGCTGCCCACGGACGAGCGGGGGCTGGCACGGACCCGCATCTGGGCCGCCTTCTACGCGCACGCCGCCATCGACCCCCTGTTCGCGGAGACGCTCTCCGCCCTGGACGACGAGACCCGCACGCGCTTCGTCCAGCTCCTGGAGTACGCACGCGACCAGGGCGAACTGGCCCCGGGCAAGGATCTGGAGGCCGTCGCCGAACTGCTGCTGGTGGTGATCGACGGGCTCTGGATGGGGTGCGCCAGGCTGCCCGACGGCTCTTCCCTGGACGGGCAGAGGGCGGCGATCGAGGCCGTGATCGCCCTTCTGGAACGGTAGGGCCGCCGCGTCCGCGACCGCGTCGGATCCGCGACCGGACCCGCTCCCGACGAGCTCGTCCGGTCCTCGCCCGGGTGTGCCGACTCCCCCCGGGGCGCTCCGACGGCCGGGTGAGGGCCGGGACGTCGCCGGCAGTGTCGGCCGTGGGCGATCCTGGAGTCATGACCGACCCTGACCAGCCGCGTGCCCCCGAACCCGACGTCGAGCACCTGGCCGCCACGCTCCGGCGGCGCCGCGAGGAGCTCGCCGACGCCTCCGGCGTCCGGATCGGACGCGGCGACGTGGTGCACAAGCTCGCCACGCACATGTGGGCCGGGGTGGCGGTGCCCGCGATCGCCTGCCACGCGGCCGTCGACCCGCTCAGGCTGACCGCCTCGTCGGGTCCCGTCACGTGCCGCCGGTGCCTGGGACGCGGCCGGGGCGAGCGCGACCGCCAGACCCCGGGACAGACCGCCCTCGACGTGTGACCCCGCGGGTTCCCCGGCCGTCCGCGGGAGCGCGCCCGGGGATGCCCCGTTCGGGCACGAAAAGAGCCGACGAGGGGACTTGAACCCCTAACCTATCGCTTACAAGGCGATTGCTCTGCCAATTGAGCTACGTCGGCCGACCCCCCGGAACCGCCGGCCCCGGGTGTGTCCACCCGAATGGTACCGGTTCGGAGGGCGCCTGGCGTACTCGGATGGGCCGCGACCGCGAAGTCCCGCGGCGCGGATCCCACCGTCCCCACCTGGTCACCCGTGGCGACGGGGCGGACACCCGCCCCCACTCCCCGGGGCCCCGCAAGCACTCGGGCAAAAAGGTACCTGTCGAGGCATATGTCCGATTAGCCTGCGCCTTCTCCGGAAACGACAGGGGGAACATGCCCCTCACGCGGGGCGGAGAGGTGGGTAGGACATGGCTGGCAACAAAGGCGTCGTGTACCAGGGCCCCGGCAGGGTCGAGGTATCGGACATCGCCTATCCGGACTTCGTCCTCAGGGACGGCCCCGGCGTCAACCCCGCCAACGTCGGACGACAACTCCCCCACGCGGCGATCCTGAAGGTCGTCGCGACCAACATCTGCGGAAGCGACCAGCACATGGTGCGGGGTCGCACGACCGCTCCGCAGGGTCTGGTCCTCGGCCACGAGATCACCGGCGAGGTCGTCGAGACGGGACCGGGCGTCGAGTACGTCAAGGTCGGCGACCTCGTCTCGGTTCCGTTCAACATCTCGTGCGGCCGCTGCGTGAACTGCAAGGCGCGGCGGACGGAGATCTGTCTCAACGTCAACCCGGACCGCCCCGGTTCGGCGTACGGCTACGTCGACATGGGCGGCTGGGTCGGAGGGCAGGCGCAGTACGCGCTGGTGCCCTACGCCGACTGGAACCTGCTGAGGTTCCCCGACCGGGACCAGGCGATGGCGAAGATCCTCGACCTGACGATGCTCTCGGACATCTTCCCGACCGGCTACCACGGCTGCGTCAGCGCGGGCGTCGGCGTGGGTTCGTCGGTGTACGTCGCGGGCGCCGGGCCCGTGGGGCTGGCCGCGGCGGCGTCGGCGCTCCTCCTCGGGGCCGCGGTGGTGATCGTCGGCGACCTGAACGAGGAGCGGCTGGCCCAGGCCCGGGGCTTCGGGTGCGAGACGATCAACGTCGCGGAGGGCGACCTGGGGGACCAGATCGACCAGATCCTCGGCGCCCCCGTGGTGGACTGCGCGGTGGACGCGGTCGGCTTCGAGGCCCACGGGACCGGT
>Ga0233363_1001067_pt1 | contig 10914 bp, 6 predicted proteins | sample ElkDunMinimDraft_18_FD_191534 | JGI IMG/M metagenome (GOLD analysis project Ga0233363, IMG submission 191534) | Fecal eukaryotic communites from dung pellets of Tule Elk in California, USA - Elk Dung C16 | ecosystem: Host-associated > Mammals > Digestive system > Large intestine > Fecal | place...
GTCGACGAACGTGAGGACGGGGATGTTGAAGGCGTCGCACATGCGCACGAAGCGGGCGGCCTTCTCCGAGGCGGCGATGTCGAGCGTGCCGGCCATCTGCAGCGGCTGGTTGGCGATGATGCCGACCGGGCGGCCCTCGACGTGGCCGAACGCGGTGATGATGTTGGGCGCGTAGAGCGCCTGGACCTCGAGCAGCTCGCCGTCGTCGAGGACGTGCTCGACGACGGTGCGCATGTCGTAGGGCTGGTTGTCCGAGTCCGGGACGAGGGTGTCGAGCTCGAGGTCCGCGTCGCTCACCTCGAGCGGCTCGTCCTCGGCGGGCCACGCCGGCGGGTCGCTGAGGTTGTTCGCGGGCAGGAAGGCGAGCAGCGCCCGCGCGTAGTCGATGGCGTCGTCCTCGTCCTCGGCGAGGTAGTGCGCGACGCCGGAGCGCTCGTTGTGGGTGGCGGCCCCGCCGAGCTCCTCGAAGCCGACCTCCTCACCGGTGACCGCCTTGATGACGTCCGGGCCGGTGATGAACATGTTCGACGTGCCGTCGGCCATGATGATGAAGTCGGTGAGGGCGGGGGAGTAGACCGCCCCGCCGGCGCTCGGCCCGAGGATGAGGGAGATCTGCGGGATCACCCCGGAGGCCGCGACGTTGCGGCGGAAGATCTCGGCGAACTGGGTGAGGGCCGCGACGCCCTCCTGGATGCGCGCGCCACCGCCGTCGGAGATGCCGACGAGGGGCACCCCGGTGCGCAGCGCGAGGTCCATGACCTTGGTGATCTTCTGGCCGTGCACCTCCCCGAGGCTCCCGCCGAAGACCGAGAAGTCCTGGGAGTAGACGCACACCTGGCGCCCGTCGACGGTCCCGTGCCCGACGACGACGCCGTCCCCGGCCGGCTTGCGGTCGGCGAGGCCGAAGTTGGTCGAGCGGTGCGTGGCGAAGGCGTCGAGCTCGACGAAGCTGCCCTCGTCCAGGAGCGCCTCGATGCGCTCCCGGGCGCTCTGCTTGCCCCGGGCGTGCTGCTTGTCGCGCGCGACGGCCTCGGCGCGCTCGAGCTCGGCGTTGCGGGCGGCGAGGTCGGCGAGCTTGGCGGCCGTGCCGGCGGAGGTCGATTGCGAGGTCACCCGGCGAGCGTACTTGTGGGGCCGCGCGCTCCTCGCTGCCCGTGCCGCGTGTTTCGCCCCCGCGCCCTTGTGGAGCCCCTACAAGTGGGCGTCGGGCGCGGGACGGGGGTGGGGGCGGTCATCCACGCCTCGGCCGCCGCGCGGATCCTGCCACTACCTGCGCGACACGCGCGCGACACGCCGCGCTTAGGGGTGTCTCAGAGGCTCACCGGCGGACTTTGTGGCAGGAAGCCGCAGCTGCCCTCCCCGGCGGGCGGGCGGAACCGGTCAGGAACCGAGCTCGGCCTCGATGATCTCGACGAACACGTCGGTGGGCTGGGCGCCCACGACCGGCGTGCCGGCGACGATGAAGCTCGGCGTGGACTGCAGGCCCACCGCCTGCGCCTCCTGCATGTTCTGGTCGACGACGGCGAGGACCTCCGGGTCGGTGAGGTCGGCCCGGAACTGCTCGACGTCGAGCCCCGCCTGCTCGGCGAACGCGACGAGGTCCTCCTCGGAGCGTGCCTCGAGGTCGGACATGAGCAGGTCGTGGTACTCCCAGTACGCGCCCTGGCGCGCGGCGGCGGCCGCGGCGACGGCGGCCCGCTCGGAGTCCTCCCCGAGGATCGCGACGTCGCGCGACTCGAGGCGGACGTCGCCGTCCTCGGCGTAGGCGGCGAGGGTCGGGAGCGTCTCCTGCGCCCACCGCTGGCAGTACGGGCAGGAGTAGTCGGAGTACACGACGATGCCGACCGGGGCGTCGACCGGGCCGAGCGCCATCGCGTCGTCCTCGGTGCGCCGGGTGAGGTCCGGGGCGGTCGCCTCGGTGGCGGGCTCGGGACCGGCGGTCGCGGAGGCGGTCGCGGAGGCGGTGGCGGTGGGGGCCGCCGACGGCTCCTCGTCGTTCCCGCGCCCCACGAGGAGCCCGGCCACGACCGCCACGACGACGAGCAGGAGGAGCACGGGTACGACGACCCGGGCGCGGGAGGAGGACATGGGGGCTCCAGACGTAGACGGCACAGCCATGCTAAGCCGCGCCGGTCCCCGCCCTCGCGCGGCGGACCGCCCGCCCGGTGTGGTTGGCTCGGGGCGTGGACGCCCCCTTCGCCCGGCTCGAGCGCCTCGCCGAGGCCGGATCGACGAACACGGTCCTGCGCGAGGCCGCCACCGCCGACCCCGCCGCGTGGCCGCACCTGTCGGCCGTCCTCGCCGCGCACCAGACCTCGGGCCGTGGCCGGGCCGGGCGCCGGTGGCAGACCCCGCCGGGCGCGGCCCTCACCGCCTCCGTCCTCCTGCGCCCGCACGTCCCGGCCGAGCGGCTGCCCTGGCTCACCCTCCTCGCCGGGCTCGCCGTCGCGCGCGCCGTCGGCGGCGGGGTCGGGCTCAAGTGGCCCAACGACGTCCTCGTCCCGGACGCCGGCCCGGAGCTGCCCGGGTGGGGCACCGCCCGCAAGGTCGGCGGGATCCTCACCGAGCTGCTGCCCGGGAGCCCGCCGGCCGCCGTCGTCGGCATCGGCGTCAACCTCACCCAGGGGCCGCAGGACCTGCCCGTCCCCTCGGCCACCTCCCTCGCCCTCGCCGGGCTGCCCGCCCCCACCGCCCCCGAGCTGCTCACCGCCGTCGGCCGTGAGCTCGCCGGCCTGCTCGCCGGGTGGGAGGCCCACGACGGCGACGCGCGCGCGGCCGGCCTGCTCGCCGCCGTCACCGACCGCTGCCTCACCCTCGGGCGCCCCGTGCGCGTCGACCTCCCCGGGGCCGCGCCGCTGCACGGCACCGCCCACGCCGTCGACGACGCCGGACGCCTCCTCGTGCGCGACACCGCGGGCCGCGAGCACGCCGTCCTCGCCGGCGACGTGCTCCACGTCCGTGCCGAGGGCATGGACACCGGCGACTGGACGCCGACAAAACGTTAACCTGGGGGTGTGACGGGCGCCGCAAACCCAGGGGGGCGCCCGAGCGACCCCACTTCCGCCGCGCCGCTGCGGTCGACCGTGGCCGAGCGCATCGCCGAGCTCATCGGCGGAGAGCCGACCCTCACGATGGTCGAGCTGGCCGAGCGGGCGGAGGTCGACCTCGCCACCGCGCGCCTCTTCTGGCGCGCCATGGGCTTCCCGAACGTCGCCGACGACGCCGTGACCTTCACCGAGCGCGACGTCGAGGCGCTGCGCGCCATGGGCGTCCTCGTCGCCGGCGTGGCCACCGACCGGACCACCGCGGTGTCCCTGCTGCGCGCCCAGAGCTACCTCGCCGACCGGCTCGTGCTGTGGCAGGTCGAGGCGCTCGTCGAGGACGCCGGCCGCCGGCTCAAGCTGGACGACACGGGCGCGCGGCTCGTCGTCCTCGACCACATCGCCGAGGTCGCGGGCCTGCTCGAGGGGCAGCTCGTCTACGCGTGGCGCCGCCAGCTCGCCGCGCTCGTCGAGCGGATGCACGTCGAGGTCGCCGGACGGACGGTCGAGGAGTCGGCGAGCGACACGCTGCCGCTGCCCCGGGCGCTCGGCTTCGTCGACATGGTCTCCTTCACGTCGAGCTCGGCGCGGCTGAGCCCCCACGAGCTCGCCGCGCTCGTCCAGGGCTTCGAGTTCACCGCGCGCGACGTCATCACCTCCCACGGCGCGCGCGTCGTCAAGACCATCGGCGACGCCGTCCTGTTCGCCGCCGACGACGTGACGACCGCGGCGCGCGTCGCCCTCGCCCTGCTCTCGGCGATCCACGCCAGGCCCGACCTGCTGCCCGTACGCGGGTCGGTGGTCTGGGGCCGGGTGATCTCCCGCTCCGGCGACGTGTTCGGGCCGGTCGTCAACCTCGCGGCGCGGCTCGTCGACGTCGCGCCGCCCGACACGATCCTCATGGACCCCTCGACGAGCGAGCGGCTGGCGGCGTCCCCGTCGGCGGCCGAGTTCCGCATGGTGCAGCACGCGCCGGCGGACATGCCGGGCATCGGGCGGATGACGCCGGTCGAGCTGCGCAGGGCCGAGGACGCCGCGCAGGCACCCGGCGAGGAGCCCACGCCCGCCTGACCGAGGAGCACACTTCTAGCGTCCGCTGACCGAAAGTTGGTTGACCGCGCCATGGAAGGTGGCTAGCGTCTTTCGGTGCTGGACGGGTGGGGCAACGACGTCCCGTTCGCCGGCAACGAGGCCGACCAAAGGAGTGAGGATGCTCGAACGCACCGCCGTGTCCACCGGGGGGCACCGACCATGGTTCCGCCGCGCCGTCGCCGTCCTCGGCGCCGGCGCCGTCCTGGGAGCCGGGCTGGCCGCGCCGGCCCTGGCCGACGACCTGCCCGCACAGACGCCCGGCGTCACCCTGCGGACCTACCAGCTCGCCCAGGACCCGGGCGAGGTGTGCACGCTGCGGTCCGCGACCACGCCCAACGTCGACAAGCTCATGCCGACGATCGACTGGAGCACCGACGCCGACTTCGGCGCCTCGGACAACTTCATCACCCACGCCCTGGCCAACCTCCACGTCCCCGCCGACGGTGAGTACGGCCTGCGCGTCACCAACGACGACGGCGCCCTCGTCTACCTCGACGGACAGCTCGTCCTGGAGAACGACGGCCCCAACGACTCGACGTCGGTGGAGACGACGCTCAGCCTCACGGCCGGCGTCCACGACCTGCGCATCGAGTACTACGAGGGCAGCTTCAACCAGCGCCTCAGCCTCTTCTGGCGCCCGCCGGGCGCGTCCTCCTTCGAGCTCGTGCCGACGTCGGCGCTGAGCACCGACGCCGAGGTCGTGCGGGTGACCGCCCCCGGCGTGAAGTTCTGCGAGGGCGCGACCGACACCCCCGGTGACGGCCTGCGGCTCTACGACGTCAACCCGAACTACGAGCTCGTCGACCTGCGCCCCGAGGGCTTCGAGCCCGCGGTCTCGGCGCTCGACTTCACCGAGGACGGCGACCTCGTCGTCGTCACCGCCGGCCAGGTGAGCCCCGGTGGGTGGCAGCCCGACCCGTACACCGGCGAGGTCTACATCCTCGAGGGGGCCCAGGAGGCCGACGGCCCGGAGGACATCACCTACCGCCTCGTCCACGAGGGCCTGTTCAACCCCATGGGCGTCGACGTCATCGGCGACTCGATCTTCGTCTCCGAGCGCGACGGGCTCACCGAGCTCGTCCCGGACCCGGAGGCCACCGACCCGCAGACGGCCGGCTACATCCGCAACCCGGAGCACGAGGACGGCAAGTTCGCCACGTGGCCCGACGGCGGCAACTTCCACGAGTTCGCCTTCGGCCTGGTCCACGACGAGGAGAACTTCTACCTCAACCTCTCCGTGGCCATCAACAACGGTGGCGCCTCGACCAACCCGCAGCCCGCGCCCAACCGCGGCACGACGATCGCGGTGGACCGGGAGACCGGCGAGGTCGAGCTCGTCGCCGGTGGCCTGCGCACGCCCAACGGCATCGGGTGGGGCGGCACGGACGGGCAGGACCTGTTCGCCATGGACAACCAGGGCGACTGGCTGCCGAGCTCCAAGCTCGTCCACATCAAGCCCGGCCGCTTCTTCAACCACTACACCAACCCCGCCGGTCCCTTCGACGACCAGCCGGTGACCCAGCCGGCCGTGTGGGTGCCGCAGAACGAGATCGGCAACTCCCCGAGCGCACCCTTCCAGCTCACCGACGGACCGTTCGCCGGGCAGATGCTCTTCGGTGACGTCACCTACGGCGGCCTGCAGCGCGCGTTCCTCGAGGAGGTGGACGGTGAGTACCAGGGCGCCGTCTTCCGCCACACCGCGGGCCTCGAGGCCGGCGTCAACCGCACGATCGTCGGACCCGACGGCGCCATCTACGTCGGCGGCATCGGCGAGGCGGGCAACTGGGGGGAGTCGGGCAAGCTGCGCTACGGCCTGCAGAAGCTCGAGCCGGTCGGCGACGACACCTTCGACATCGCCGAGATGCGCGTCGTCGAGGGCGGCTTCGAGCTGGAGTACACCCAGCCGCTGTCGCAGGAGACCGCCGCGGCGCTCGCCGAGGCCTACGAGGTCACCCAGTGGCGCTACGTGCCGACGGCGAGCTACGGCGGCCCGAAGGTCGGTGAGCAGACGCTCCCCGTCACCGGCGCCGAGCTGTCCGAGGACGGCACGACGGTCACCCTGGCCATCGACGGCCTCAAGCCCGGCCACGTCGTCCACGTCCGCTCCCCGCGTCCCTTCCAGGACGCGACGGGCCAGGAGCTGTGGAGCACCGAGGCCTGGTACACGCTGAACTCCCTGCCGGGCTACGTCGGTCCGGCCGACCGCGGCTACTACGAGGCCGAGGAGGCCACGCTGCTCGGCGGGGCGAACCCCCACGACGAGCACAACGGATACTCCGGCACGGGCTTCGCCCAGGGCATCCAGCAGGTCGGCGCGGAGGTCCGCTTCACGGCGACGGTCGAGGAGGCCGGCACCTACCCGGTCCACCTGCGCTACGCCAACGGTCCGCACCCGTTCGCGGGCACCAAGACCATGTCGCTCTACCTCAACGGCGAGAAGGTCGGGCCGTGGGAGCTGCCCACCACCGGTGACTGGAAGACCTGGGCCACGGTGAGCCGCGACCTGCCGCTCCAGGCGGGCACCAACACCATCGCGCTGCGCTACGACACGGGGGACGACGGCAACGTCAACCTCGACGCGCTGTCCGTGGGTGAGGCCGACATGTGCGTCGCCGAGCCGGCCGAGGAGGGCTACACCGCCCTGTTCGACGGCACCCTGGAGAGCTTCGCCGACTGGCGCCTCGCCGGCGCCGGCTCCTTCGGCCGCTACGAGGACTGCTCGCTGCGCACCTCCGGCGGCATGGGGCTGCTCTGGTACGCCGAGCAGGAGTTCGGGGACTACAGCCTCAAGCTCGACTGGAAGCTCGTCAAGGACGACAACGGCGGCGTCTTCATCGGGTTCCCGGACCCGGGCAACGACCCGTGGGTCGCCGTCAACCAGGGCTACGAGATCCAGATCGACGCCACCGACGCCGCGGACCGCACCACCGGTGCGATCTACACCTTCCAGGGCGCGGACGCCGAGGCCGTGGAGCAGGCGCTCAACCCGGTGGGCTCGTGGAACGCCTACGAGATCGTCGTCGACGGGGACAACATCAAGATCTTCCTCAACGACGTCCTCGTCAACGACTTCACGAGCACCGACCCGGCCCGTGACCTCAGCTCCGGGTTCATCGGGATCCAGAACCACGGCGGTGGGGAGACGGTCTTCTACCGCGACATCCAGGTCAAGGAGCTGACCGACGAGCCGGCGGAGCCGATCCACGTGCCCGTCGAGCAGGTCTCCGTCCAGATGTACTCCCTCGTCCCGTGGGTCGGACAGGCCGGGCTGGAGCCCGTCCTCGCACGCCTCGCCGAGATCGGCCTGGAGAACGTCGAGCCGTACGGCGGCACCTTCGCCGGCTACACCGCGCAGGAGTTCCGGGCACTCACCGACCTCCTCGGGCTGGCCGTGCCCTCCTCGCACTACGACGTGGGCGAGGCGGGCTTCGACCGGACGCTGGAGTACGTGGCGACGGTCGGCCAGGAGTACGTCGGCTCGGGCGGCTTCGCCGCCCCGGGCATCGGCACCTACGAGAACACCCTCGCCACCGCGGCCACGCTCGACCGGCTCGGTGAGCGCTCGGTGGCGGCCGGAGTCGGCAAGGTCTTCGGCCACAACCACGCCGGGGAGTTCACCACGACGTACACCCACGACGGCGAGCAGATGTCGGCCTGGGAGATCCTCGTCGAGGAGACGAACCCGGAGTACGTGACGTTCCAGCTCGACGTCGCCTGGGCGGCGGACGCGGGGATCGACGTCCCGGCGCTCCTGGAGGAGCACGGGGACCGGATCGAGCTGCTCCACATCAAGGACGCGACGAACGTCGACGCGCCCGGCAACCCGACCTTCACCAACCTCGGTGAGGGAGAGGTCGAGCTCCAGGCCATCCTCGCGGCGGCCCAGGAGCACGCGGAGATCGCGTACTACGTCCTGGAGTACGACCTCGCGCCGAACGGTGAGGACTTCGTCACGACCGGGTTCGAGTACCTCACCGGGCTCGACGCCGGGGAGCCGGGCACGCGTCCGGTGACGGTGACACCGGCAGCGGTGACCTTCACCGACGAGCCGGGCACGGCCGACGACGGCTACACCGTGCCCCGCACGCCCGGGGTGGAGTACGTCGTCGACGGGCAGGTCGTCGCGGCCGGCTCGTACGCCGGGACAGGGACGGTGACCGTCACGGCACGGGCACTGCCCGGGTACGTGGTGGCGGACGGTGCGGGTGCGCAGTGGTCGCACACGTTCTCGACCGACGACGGCCAGCCGACCGACCCGGACACCGCGATGGCGCAGCTCCGCGCCACTCTCGCGGGTCACGTGGCGGCCGGCACCGTCGCCGGGCCGATCGCCTCGCAGCTGACGAACGCGCTCGACCAGGCGGCCCGTCACCTCGACGGTGACCGCACCACCCAGGCGCTGCGCGCGCTCGAGCGGTTCGTCACCCACCTGGAGAACCCGAAGCGGCCCGACACCCTCGCCCCCGCGGCGCGGACCGAGCTGCACGCGGACGTGCAGGTGGTGATCGACCTCCTGGGCTGACCAGCGAGGGTCGGCGACAGCCGAGCAAGGGGCCCGCAGCCGCACGGCTGCGGGCCCCTCCGCGTCCGCTCGCGGGCCGCCTGGGCCGGTCGGCAAACAGGGACGAATGGTAAAACGTCGGTGTGCTCGGGCCCGCGTCCGCTAACGAACCTTTACGATGGCGGCGTGACCAACGTACTTCTCGTCGAGGATGACCCGGCAATCGCAGAGCCCCTGGCCCGCGCCCTGACGCGCGAGGGCTACGAGGTGCGCGCGCACGGCACGGGTCAGGGGGCCATCGACAACTCCGCGGGCATGGACCTCATCGTGCTGGACCTCGGGCTGCCGGACATGGACGGGCTCGACGTCGCGCGGTGGATCCGCAGCAAGGGAATGACCACGCCGATCCTCGTCCTCACCGCCCGTGCGGACGAGGTCGACCTCGTCGTCGGCCTCGACGCCGGCGCCGACGACTACGTCACCAAGCCCTTCCGCCTCGCCGAGCTCCTCGCCCGGGTCCGGGCGCTGCTGCGCCGGGCCGGCGGCGAGCTCACCGACGAGGACGAGCTCACCGCGCAGGACGTGCGCGTGGACGTCGCCGCGCACCGCGCCTTCCAGGGCAAGCGCGAGCTGCAGCTCACCGCCAAGGAGTTCGAGCTCCTGCGGGTCCTCGTCCGCGAGGCCGGCTCGGTCGTCTCCCGCGACGCGCTCATGCGCGAGGTGTGGGGCTCGGACCCGAGCGGCTCGACCAAGACGCTCGACATGCACGTCTCGTGGCTGCGCCGCAAGCTCGGCGACGACGCGAACGACCCGCGCTACATCACCACCGTCCGGGGCATGGGGTTCCGCTTCGAGACGACCGGCGAGAGCTGAGGCGGCGTGCGTCGTCGCGCGGTGACGATGACGCTCGTCGCGGTCACCGTCGCCGTCCTGCTCCTCGGGGTCCCGCTCGCCGTCTTCGGCGGGCTGATGATCTGGGAGTCCGAGCGCTCCACCCTGGAGCTGCGCACCTCCTACGTCGGGCGCGCCGTCGAGCGACGGATCGCCAACGGTGAGGAGCTCGACGACGCGATGCTCGCGCCGTTCGTCGGCGGGGAGAACAACCTCGGGGCCCGCATCGTCGTCCAGGACGACGTCGGGCGGATCTTCACCGCCGGCGACCCGATCGACGGGCGGGTGCTGCGCGCCGTCCAGGTGACGCCGAGCGGCGCCACGGTCCGCATGGAGGTGCGGGCCGCGGACGTGCAGTGGATGGTCGTGCGCGTCGTCGCGCTCGTCGTCGTCGCGGCGATGCTCGCGCTCGGCGTCAGCGTGCTCGTCGCGCGCCGGCAGGCCCGCAAGCTCGCCGCGCCGCTCATCTACCTCGCCGCCAGCGCCGAGCAGATCGGCTCGGGCCAGGTGCGCCCGCACCTGCGCAAGTCCGGCATCGAGGAGATCGACCTCGTCGCCGCCGAGCTCACCCGCACCGCCGACCGGCTCGCCGGGCGGCTGGCCGCCGAGCGGCAGTTCGCCGCCGACGCCTCCCACCAGCTGCGCACCCCGCTCACCGCGCTGTCCATGCGGCTGGAGGAGATCCAGGCGATCGCCACGGACGAGGACGTCGCCGAGGAGGCACGGGTGAGCCTCGAGCTCGTCGAGCGCCTCACCGGTGTCGTCGAGGACCTCCTGCGCAACTCGCGCCAGGCGGGCGGCGGCACGACGGAGGCACTGCGCCTGTCCGACGTCTTCGCCCAGCAGGCCGAGGAGTGGAGCCCGACCTTCGCCTCCCAGGGGCGCGCGCTCGTCCTGCCCGAGCACTCCGAGCTCGCCGTGCTCGCCACCCCCGGGGCGCTCGCCCAGGTGCTGTCCACGCTGCTGGAGAACTCGCTGAAGTACGGAGCCGGCACGACGACGGTGCGCGCGCGGTCCTCCGCGTCCGAGCACGGCGTCGTCATCGAGGTGACCGACGAGGGGCCCGGCGTCTCCGACGACCTCGCCCCCGACATCTTCGAGCGCAACGTGACGTCGGGGAAGGGCACGGGGCGCGGCCTCGCGCTCGCCCGCGACCTCGTCGCCGCCGACGGCGGGCGCCTGGAGCTCGCGCAGCGCCAGCCCCCGGTGTTCGCGATCTTCCTGTCCGCGGTGCCCAGGACGTTCGACCCCGCCGTCGTCCTCCCGCAGGGCTCCCTCGTCAGCATGGGCCGCCGCCGCCGCCGCTGGTGACCCGCCTCGCGAGAGCAGACTTCCTCGCGAGAGCAGAGTTGGTCGCGAGAGCAGACTTCCTCGCGACAGCAGACTTCC
>Ga0233363_1001071_pt1 | contig 10906 bp, 9 predicted proteins | sample ElkDunMinimDraft_18_FD_191534 | JGI IMG/M metagenome (GOLD analysis project Ga0233363, IMG submission 191534) | Fecal eukaryotic communites from dung pellets of Tule Elk in California, USA - Elk Dung C16 | ecosystem: Host-associated > Mammals > Digestive system > Large intestine > Fecal | place...
TCTCGGTGACATGCCTGGCGGTGATGCCATAGGCGCCGGGCGGCAGTTTTTCGCCGGCCGCATTGGTGCCGTCCCATTCGAACGCCACCTCGCCGGCGGCCTTGGCAGGCACGGTGAACTGGCGCACCGGCAAGCCGTTGGGGTCGGTGATCTCGAAGGTGACCATGCCCGACGAAGGCGCGGCCACGATGCCACCGGCCTCGCCGCCATCGGGCAGGGCGAGCTTGGCGGACGGCAGCAGCACCTCGCGGCCGACCATCGTCGCGCCGCGCAGCAACTGGTCGCTCGCCATGGAGCCGGCGAAACCGTTGACGGTGGCGTTGAGGCCCTGGATGCCCTGCACGGTGGAAAACTGCGCCAGCTGGCCGAGGAACGCGCTGTTCTCCATCGGCTTGAGCGGGTCCTGGTGCTTGAGCTGTTCGGTCATCAGGCGCAGGAAATCGGCCTGGCCCAGCGATTCGGCTTTCTTGTCGGCGGCCTTCGGCGCGCCGGCAATGCCGAGGCTGCTGTAGATGTCGTTGGCGATCGTGCTCATCGGCGGATGCTCGGGAGGCGGGGCGGAGGGCCTAGCGGCCCATCGTCAGGGTGGCCATCGCCAGTTCCTTGGCGGTATTGAGCATCTCCACGCCCGCCTGGTAGCTGCGCGAGGCGGAGATCATGTTGACCATCTGCGAGACCGGATCGACGTCGGGCGCGTAGACGTAGCCCTGCTCGTCGGCCAGTGGATGGCCGGGCTCGTAACGCTGGATCGGCGGAGTGTCGCGCTCGACGATGCCCGCCACCTGCACGTTGGTCAGCGACGGATCGCTGCCGTGGGCGGTGGCCCGGAACACGGCCTCGAGCGGTCGGTAGACCTGGTCGGGCGAGCCGGCGACGGAGTCGGCATTGGCCAGGTTGCTGGCCAGCGTACTCAGGCGCACCGATTGCGCCTGCAGGGCAGAGCCGGCGACGTCGAAGATCGGCAGATTGCTCATGGCTTACTGTCCCGTGATGGCGGTCAGGAGGGTGCGGACCTTCGACTCGAGGAAGCTCAGCGATGCGCGGTACTCGAGCGCGGCGCGCCCGTAGGCGGCCCGCTCGGCGTCGGGATCGACCGTGTTGCCGTCGAGACTGCCCTGGCTGGCGATGCGCGCCACTTCGAAGGGTTGCAGCGTGTCGAAGCCCGACAGCGGGATCCGGTTGCCCTGTTCGCGCGCCGGGGCGTTGCCCGCCTCGCGGACCCGCGCGGCGTTGGCGAGGGCCGCGTTGAAATCCAGGTCGCGTGCCTGGTAGCCGGGGGTGTCCGCGTTCGCCAGATTGCTGGCGATCAGCTTCATGCGCTGCTCGCGCAACGGCAGAGCGTCGGCCTGCAGCCCGAGATAGGACGAGATCGGATTGGACATCGGCGCCTCCGGCAAACCTGTGCCGGTGCAGCTGCAAGCGGCGTGCCAGAACGCGCTGCGGCGGGCACGAGGCGCGACCGGATTCCGACGGTGTGCGCGGATGCGCGGCAGCACGCAGCACGGCGGCAGGCCATGTCCACGGCCCGGCGGTTCGTCCGTGCGTCGCGGCCCCGGTTGCGGCGGCTTCGCGCGCGTAGGGCGGAGCCAGGCGCGCCGCGGTCAGGTCAGGCGACAGGTCCTGCGCCGGGCTGACGCTGCCGCTGCCGGAGGCATTGGCCGCCGGTGCTCAGGCGTTCGCGACCAGACGTCCGCCAGCCGCCTCGGCCACGTCGTTCAGGCGCCGGAGCACCTCGTCGGCCAGATCGTGCGGGCTGTACTTGGCGACGAACGCGTCGGCGCCCACGCTCTGCACCATCGAGGTATTGAACACGCCCGACAGCGACGTGTGCAGCAGCACGAACAGGTCCGACAGGCCCGGGTGCCGACGGATTTCCGTCGTCAGGGTGTAGCCGTCCATCGCCGGCATCTCGATGTCCGACACCACCAGGGCATAGCGCTGCGAGGGTGGCTCGCCGGCGGCATGCAGCTGCAGGAGGTGGTCGAGCGCCTGGCGACCGTCCGAGAGCAGGGTGACCCCCACCCCGAGCTGGTCGAGCACGCTGCGGATCTGCTGGCGTGCGACGCGCGAGTCGTCCACCACCAGTACCTGCATCGGCGGCGCGCCCTCGGGCAGGGCGTATTCGGAGGACAGGTCGGCGTCCATGCGTGCCTGGGAGATGTCGGCCAGCACGCTTTCCACGTCGATGACCTGGATCAGTTCGCCCTGGAAACGGGTCACCGCGGTCAGGTAACCGCCATCGGCGCCGAGATCGGGGGGCGGCAGGATGTCCTCGACCGCGATGTTGACGATGCGCTCGACGTCGCTGACCAGGAAGCCCTGCACCGAGCGGTTGAACTCGGTCACCACCAGGTAGCCCGGCAGGTCGTCCTGGGCGCGTTCGGGATGGCCGATTCCCAGGCCGAGATCGAGCACGGGCACGCTGCGCCCGCGCACGTCGGCGACACCGGCGAACTGCAACGGCAGCCCCGGCACCTGGAACAGGTTGGGCCGGCGCAGCACTTCCTGCACCTTGAACACGTTGACGCCAAAAACCTGGCGCCCGCCGAGGCGGAACAGCAGCAGCGCCAGCCGGTTGTGGCCGGCGAGGCGGGTGCGTTGGTCGATGCGGTCGAGCAGATCCTGCGACATGCTCCCGGTATCGGCGCCACGGCGGCGCACTTGAGGGCCGCCCGAGCGATCGCCGGGGTAACCGGCCCGGGCGCGACCCGCGGCCTGACATCCGCCCGGCACGGGACTTGCACCGGTGCCGGCATCCCGTACCGGATCGTCCCATGCTCCTTCCGTTGTCCACCCGCATTGCATGGCGCCGGCTGGCAGTCCGCCTCGCCCTGGGCGCGCTGCTCGCGGCCTCGGGCGCCAGCGTCGTGGCCAATCCCTTCCAGCCGGTGGAATCGATCCGCGCCGCCGCGCTGTCGACCGCGGAAGCGGGCGAAGAGGCGGACGCGAGCCTCGACCCGGCGCTGCGGATGCCGCGCTGCGCGCAACCGCTGCAGGCCCGGCGGACCGGCGCTGCCACCGTGGAAGTGGCCTGCCCGGAAGGCTGGCGCCTGTTCGTGCCGCTGCGCGTGCGCCGCCAGCAGAGCGTCCTGGTGCTTTCGCGCAGCGTCGCTGCAGGCGAGGCGATCACGGCCGATACCTTCATGACCCAGCAGCGCGATGCCACCCGCATCGCCGGCGCTGCGATCGCTGACCCGGCGGAGGCGATCGGCCGCAGCGCCCGGCGCACCCTGGTGGCCGGCAGCGTGCTGACCGCTGGAGACCTGGTGACGCCGCGCCTGGTGCGGCGGGGCGATACCATCGCCCTGGTGTCGAGCCAGGGCGGGATCGAAGTGCGGATGGCGGGCCGGGCGCTGGCCGATGCCGGGGTTCGCGAACGCGTCAGCGTCGAGAACCTCAGCTCGCGCAGAGTGGTGCAGGGAACCGTCGACGAGGCCGGCGACGTGCGGGTCGGGCGTTGAAGCCGTCCTGGCCACATTGCCCCTCAAGCTTCTCCAGATCCGGCCGATACCGGCCATGACCCCATACAAGACCCTCGTGTCAGGAGCTCCGACATGACCAACAGGATCGAAGGCACTGCCGCCCCCGTGAGTCGCGCCCTGGCCGCGGTCGGCACCGCCCAGGCCAGCCGCGCCGGCGAGTCCCGCGCCCGGCCGGTCGAGGCCGCCGCCGCAGCGGACAGCCTGCGCCTGACCGGCGAAGCCACCGGGCTGCAGACCCTCCAGCGTGACCTCGCCACCAGGCCCGCATTCGACGAAGCCCGCGTCCAGGCGCTGCGCGAGTCGATCGCGTCGGGCAGCTACAAGGTCGATGCCGAGGCCATCGCCTCGCGCATGCTCGACCTGGACGCCCGGCTGGCCGGCTGATGTCCGATCCCCGGGCCAGCCTGGAACGTCTCGCGGCCGCGCTGTCGGCCGAGCGCGAGGCACTGATCGGCCACGACGTGGACGCGTTGATGCGCTCCACGCGCGACAAGATCGTCGCGCTGCGCGAGCTGGAAACCTATCCCTCCGGCGAACTGTCGGGCCCACTCGCCGAACTGGCCGAGTTCAACCGGGCCAACGGCGCGCTGCTGGCGCGGCGCCGGCGCGAGGTCAACTGGGCCCTGCGCCACCTCGGGCGGATGGAAAGCGCCCCGGCCTACGACGCCAGCGGCCGGGCCGAGACCGCCCGCCGTCCGCGCGAGCTGGCGGTCGCCTGAGCCCGTCGGCTTAGAATCGTGAGCCCCCTCCAACGGGTTTACGCCGTGCCGCCGCTTTCCCCGCTGTCCGCTCCCCCGGCCCCGTTGGCCGCCATGGCCCTGTCCCGCGTCGACGAGGGCGTCTGCCTGCACGAGGCGGACGGCCGCCTGATCTATGCGAATCCGGCCGCCGAGGCGATGTTGCGCGCGCACCCGGTCTGGGTTGAAGCCTGCGGACGTCTCGATCGCCTGGTGCCGCTGCTGGCGGCACGCGACGCGCGCGCGCATGGCAGCTGGGCGGACAGCATCGTCCTGCCGGCCACGACGCTCGAGGCCCGGCTGTATTGGCTCGGGACCGAAGCCGGCCGCTTTCTCCTGCTCCTGCGCAGCGACGCCCAGCCAGGCAACGGCGATGACGGCGAGCTGCAGCAGCGCCACGAGGAACTCAACGTCCGCTTCAATGCCGCGCAGGAACAACTGCTGCAGTCCGAGAAGCTCGCCTCGATCGGCCAGCTGGCTGCTGGCGTGGCGCACGAGATCAACAATCCGATCGGCTATGTCCACTCGAACCTGGGAAGCCTGCAGGAATACGTAGGCAATCTGTTCGCGCTGATCGACGTGTACGAGCGCGCGATGCGCGCGCACGATCCGCTTTCGATGCGGGCCGAGATCGACGACACGCGCGAGCGTCTGGACGTCGATTTCATCAGCCGCGACCTGCCGCAGCTGCTGACCGAGTCGCGCCAGGGCATCGAGCGGGTGACCGCGATCGTCCGCGACCTGCGCGACTTCTCGCGCTCGGACCGCGAACACGCCTGGCGCTTGGCCGATCTGCATGCCGGGCTGGACTCGACGATCAACATCGTCTGGAACGAGCTGCGCTACAAGGCCAGGCTCGAAAAGGACTACGGCACGCTGCCGATGATCGAATGCCTGCAGTCGGAGTTGAACCAGGTCTTCATGAACCTGCTGCTCAATGCCGGCCAGGCCATCGATGGCGAGGGCGTGATCAGCGTGCGGACCGGGCATGAACCGGGGCAGGTGTGGGTGGAGATCGGTGACACCGGCAACGGTATTCCGCCCGAAGTCCTGCAGCGCATCTTCGACCCGTTCTTCACCACCAAACCGGTGGGCAAGGGCACCGGCCTGGGTCTGTCGATCTCCTACGGGATCGTGGCCAAGCACCACGGGCGCATCGAGGTCGAGAGCACGCCGCAGGCCGGCAGCCGCTTCCGGGTGATCCTGCCGGTGCGCCAGCCGCAGCCGGTGGAGGGCTGACCTACTCCGGCTCGCGGACGCGCTGGGCCTCGTACGTGCGGAAGGCCTGGCGGATGTGTTCGCGCAGCTTGTTGTCGTCCCAGGGCTTGGTCAGGAACCGGTAGATGGCGCCGCGGTTGATGGCGTCGGTCACGGTGGCCAGGTCGGTATATCCCGACAGGACGAGGCGGATCGTGTCGGGATAGAGCATCTTGACCCGACCGAGAAACTCGGTGCCGTCCATCTCCTGCATCCGCTGGTCCGACAGGATGACCTGGACCTGGTTGGTGGCCAGCAGGCCGAAGGCATCGCGCACGTTGCCGGCTGCGAGAATGCGGTAGCCGTCGCGGCGGAACAGCCGCACCAGCGAACGCAGCACGTTCTGCTCGTCGTCGACCAGCAACAGCGTGCGGTCGGACTGGGTGGCGGTGAAGAGTTCGGGCCGCAGGTACCGGCGACGAAGTGCCTGGCCCGCGGCGTCGGCACTCATCGGCTCGCCGAACAGGTAGCCCTGGAAATAGTCACAGTCCGCGCGGCGCAGGAAGCCAAGCTGCGCCTCGCTCTCGACGCCATTGGCGATGACCTTCATGCCGAGCTGGTGGCCCATCGCGATGAGCGCGCGCACGATCGCCGTCTCGCGGCTGCCGGCGGGTGCGGCGCTGATGAAGCTGCGGTCGATCTTGAGGATGTCGGCGGGGTAGCGCACGAGCGCGCCGAGACTGGCGTCGCCGGTGCCGAAGTTGTCGAGGGTGACGGCGATGCCCTCATGGCGCAGCGCCGACACGGTGCGGTAGACCACGTCGGTGCTGTTCTGGGTCAGCACGCGTTCGTTGAGTTCCAGCACGATCGCCGTCATCGGCAGGCCGGCATGCTGCATGCGCGCAAGCAAGCGGTCGACGAAATCGGGCTGCAGCAGCTGCTGGGTCGTCACGTTGACGCCGACGAAGAAGTCGTCGAAGCCCTGCTCGCGCCAGGCGCGCACCTGCACGATCACCCGCTCGATCATCCAGTCGCCGATCTTCAGGATCAGCCCGATACGTTCGGCGGTGGGCAGGAAGCGCTCGGGCAGCAGCGGGCCCAGCACCGGCGACTGCCAACGGACCAGTGCCTCCATGCCGATCACGCGCCCGTCGCGCGCGCTGATCTTGGGCTGGTAGCGCAGCCGGAACTCGCCGTTGGGCAGGGCGTCGACGATCTGCCTGGCGATCGTGCTTTCGTTCTGCGTGCGCTCGTGGATACCGGTGGCGTGCAGTTGCACCGGCTCGTCGACGGTTTCCGATGCCCGGCGCACGGCGTTTTCCGCCAGCTGCAGCAACATCGTGGGATCGTCGCCATGGTGCGGGCACAGACTGATGCCGACCCTGGCCTCGAGGAACAGCGTGTAGGGCAGCACTTCCAGCGGGCGCTCGATCTCGGCGATCAGTTCGAGGGCCAGCGTCTGTGCCGCCTGGGCATCGGCGCCGGCCTGGGAGACGGCGACGATGAACTCGTCGCTGCCATGCCGCCACGCCTGGCCGCGGCCCGCCACCCGGTCCTGCAGTCGGTGGCCCACGGCGTCGAGTGCGGCGTCGCCCACGTCCACGCCCATGTTCTGGTTGACCGAGGCGAAGTGTTCGATGTCGACGTGCAGCAGGACCAGCGGGACGCCGGAATCCAGGGCGTCCCGGATCATCCCCACCAGCACGGGGTGTGCTGCGCCGAGCCGGGGCGTCGGAGGGGTGGGAACGGCATCGGGCATGTGCATCGATCGATTCTAGCCGTCGGCGTGCGGATCGGGCGGCGTTGTCGATGCCCCGGCATAGGGCAGCCAGGCTTCGATCCGCGTGCCGTTGCCCGGACGCGACTCCACGTCGAACCGGCCCCCGATCATGTGCGCACGCTCGCGCATGATCACCAGGCCGAGGCCACGCGCCGCGTCGGGGCGGAATCCCGCGCCGTCGTCCTCCACGCACAGGTGCAGGCCTTCGCCTTCGTCACGCAGCGACAGGGCGACCCGGCTGGCGCCGGCATGGCGCATGATGTTCGTCAGGGCCTCCTGGGCGATGCGGAAGCAGGCCTGTTCGACCGCAGCCTCGGGTCGGCGGGGCAGGGGGTCGATCCGCAGCGCGGGAACCAGCCCCGCGCCGCGCAGCAGTCGCTCGGCATGCCAGCGCAGTGCGGCCTCCAGGCCCAGCGCATCGAGTTGCGGCGGCCGCAGCAGGATCGAGATATCGCGCAGCCGCTCGAGGGTCGCGTCGGCCAGCACGAGGATGTCGCCAAGGTCGTCGCGCCGACGTAGCTCGTCGGGTTCGTCGAGCGCGCTGAGCGCCGCCATCTTCATCGCCGTGACGGACTGTCCGATGTCGTCATGCAGCTCGCGCGAGATCGCGCGGCGCTCGTCTTCCTGCACCGTGAACACGCGCGCGGCCAGTGCCTGCAGCTCGCGGTTGCCACGCGCCAGTTCGTCGCGCATGCGTTCGGCCTCGCTCAGGTCGCGCACGACGAGCAGCGTGCACGGCCGGCCGTCCATGCCGACCTGCGCACAGGTGAGTGCGGCCTCGAACCGCGAGCCGTCGCGACGACACATGCGCAGCGATGGCGGCGGTGCGTCGCCTGCGCCGGCCGGGGTCGTCAGCCAGCCCAGGAATGCTTCGCGTGCGCCGTCGCTCACCAGGTAATTCGCATGCAGGCCGCACAGCCCGTTGGGGGGATGGCCGAAGATCGCCTCTGCGGCCGGATTGGCGTGGACGATCCGGTCCTCTACCAGCAGCAAGACTCCATCGGGAAGCAGGCGCATGAGTTCGCGAAATTCGCCTGCTGCCGTGTGCACGGCGGTCAAGGGGTCGGCCATGCGCTCGACTGCGCGGCCACGATGGATCGGATCGGGGGCAGTGGGTCCTGACGCCATTCCCGGCACATCTCCTTCCATGCATCTGGCCCCCGAGTCTAACGCGCATGCGTGGGGGCTCGGCTCAACTTCAGCGTGTCGGCGCCGCTATCACTCGGGACGCCTTGCCGCTCCCCCGGACGAGGCCACAGATGGAGCGACCGCAGCGCGATGGAACCCGGCCTCATTTCCAGCCTCCTCGACCATCCGGTCTCGGATGGCGTGCTGCTGCTCGACCGGGGCGGGCGCTGCATCGCGGCCAATCCCGCGGCCCGGAAGCGCGGCCTGGACAGGCTGGTCGAGCGGCATGCGGTCTCGCTGGCGGGGCTGTACGCACGCCTGCTCGACGGCGTGGACGAGCTGCCCTGCGAGCTGCCCGATACCGGTACCCCATTGCGCGGCCTGCTGCGGGCGGTGCAGGTCGACGACAGCGGGCCGCTGGCGTTCTCGCTGAGCGTGCGTCTGTCCGAGGATCTGGACGACTGGCTCGAAGCCGCCGAATCGGGCGGGCACGCCTTGTGGGTGTGGGAGCTGCGACACGACCAGATGCGCGGGTCGGCAGCCTGGAGCCAATGGGTGGGCCGAATGGGACACGACGCGCCGCTGCCGTTCGACGCGGTTGAGCAGCGCATCCATCCCGAAGACCGCGACCGCAGGCGCACCGCCCTGAGTGCCTATCTCGAAGGCACCGGTGCGCAGTACCTGTGCGAGTACCGATGCCTTCGCGAGGACGGGGACTGGCGCTGGGTGCGCGACAGCGGACAGGTCACCGCGCGCGACGCGCAGGGTCGCCCTTCGAAGGTCGCCGGGACGCTGACCTGCATCGACCACCAGAAACACCTCGAACAGACCCTGCGCGACCAGCGCGGCCTCGTCGAGGACACCCAGCGCCTGGCGGGCATGGGCAGCTGGCAATGGGCCATCGATGACGATCGCGTCTCATGCGCGCCGCAACTGCGCGCACTGCTCGACATCGAGGAGGGCGCCGGGCTGCGCAGCTGGCTGCGGCGCTGCCGTCGGGCGGAGTTCCCCGTACTGCGCCGCGCGTGGCGCGAACTGCGCGACCGCACCGAGCCGGCGCACTTCGAACTCACCCTGTCCGGCAGGGGCGCGGACAACGCGCTGCAGATCTGGGCTTCGCCGCAATGCGACGGTAATGGCCGACCGCGTACGGTCCTCGCCCAGGTGCAGGATGTGACCAGCCAGCGCCGGAGTGACGCCGAAGCCCGTCGGCGCGGCGCGCTGCTGCGCCGCGTGGCCGAGCTCGGCCGGATCGGCGGCTGCGAGATCGACGCAGAGACACGCACGCTGCACTGGACCGGCGAGTGCGCCGGGCTGCACGGGCGGGAAGGGCAGTCGCTTCCGCTCGACGATCTGCTGAGGCACTACACCACCGAATCCCGCGAGGCCCTGCAGGCGGCGATGAGCCGGGTCGCATCGGGCGCGTCCGCGGCATCGATCGAACTATGCTTCTACCGCCCGGACGGGGCGCAGGTCTGGACCCAGGCGGTGATCGATTTCGTGCGCGAGCCGGGGCTACCGCCGCGTTACCTGGTGCTGTTCCGCGATATCTCGGGTGAACGCGCGGCCAGCGAGCGCATCGAGCAGCTGGCCCACTACGATGCGCTGACCGGACTGCCCAACCGCACCCGGCTGCGTCAGGACGTGGATTCGGCACTGAGCCAGGGCGGATCGCCGTGCCAGGCGCTGCTGCTGCTCGATATCGCCGGTTTCGGCGGAATCAACGAGGCCCATGGCCATGCCGCCGGCGATCTCGTGCTCAAGGCGGTCGCCGCCCGGCTGCACATGCTGGTGGACGCCGGCGACGTGTTCGGTCGCATCGGAGCCGACGAGTTCGTGGTGCTGCTGCAGCAGGGGGCCAGCCGCCAGGACGTGGCGGTTACCGCCCAGCGCATCGTCAGCGGACTGTCCGACCCCGTGCCCGCTGCCGGCGAAGTGCTGCGCTTCGGGGTCAGTGCAGGTATCGCCGTGCGACCGCCAGGCGTGGGCTTCGACGAATTGCTGCGCGCCGCCGGTGTGGCGCTGCATGGCGCGCGCCGGGGCGGGCGCAACCATATCGAGTTCTACAGCCCCACTGCCTGGCTGCAGGCCCGGCGCCGCCTGGAGATCGAGCATGCACTGCGCGGCGCACTCGAGCAGGAGGAGTTCTCGCTGGCTTACCAGCCGCTGATCGATCTGGCCGACGGTGGCGTCTGCGGCATGGAAGCGCTTCTGCGCTGGCACCATCCGGAACTTGGACCCTGCGCGCCGGGCGAGTTCATCGAAATCGCCGAGGCGACAGGCGACATCGTCGCGATCGGCGAATGGGTCCTGCGCGAAGCCTGCCGGCAGGCCGCCGCATGGGAGGCTTCGGGCCTGTGCTTTGGCCGCATGTCGGTCAATGTCTCGGCCGTGCAGTTGCGCGATCCCGGCTTCACCCAGCGCGTGCTGCTCGCGTGCGCCGACACGGGATGGCCTCCCGCGCGGTTGGAACTGGAGATCACCGAGTCGGCCTTGCTGCTCGATACCGATGCCCTGTGGGAGTGCTTCGGGGCGCTGGAGCGGGCGGGGGTCGCCCTGGCGGTGGATGATTTCGGCACCGG
>Ga0233363_1001074_pt1 | contig 10883 bp, 14 predicted proteins | sample ElkDunMinimDraft_18_FD_191534 | JGI IMG/M metagenome (GOLD analysis project Ga0233363, IMG submission 191534) | Fecal eukaryotic communites from dung pellets of Tule Elk in California, USA - Elk Dung C16 | ecosystem: Host-associated > Mammals > Digestive system > Large intestine > Fecal | place...
CCCGCTGCCGAGGCCCCCGCCGCCGAGGCCGCTCCGGCCGAGAACGCCGGCGAGCAGGCCTGACATGGCGCTGCGGCCGGCGTTGGAGCACCTGGTCAAGGGAATCGTCGACAACCCGGACGACGTGCGCGTCCGGATGGTCGACTCCCGCCGGGGTAAGCGGCTCGAGGTGCGGGTGCACCCCGAGGATCTCGGCACGGTGATCGGGCGGTCCGGACGGACCGCCAAGGCACTGCGTCAGGTCGTCGGCTCCATCGGTGGCCGGGGCGTGCGCGTCGACATTGTTGATTCGTACTGATGCTCCTGGTCGTCGGCCGGATCGGCAAACCGCACGGGATCCGCGGTGAGGTAACCGTGGAAGTGCGGACCGATGAGCCTGAAGCACGTTTCGTCCCCGGCTCGGTGCTGCGCACCGAGCCGGGGACGCGCCCCGTTCCCGCCGGGGAGGCCGCCGATGACGGTGTGCCGTTCCGCGTCCCGGAGCAGCTGAAGATCGAGTCCGCCCGCTGGCACCAGGGCCGGATGCTCGTCGTCTTCGCCGACGTCTTCGACCGCAACGTCGCCGAGGCGCTGCGCGGCACCCTGCTCTGGGTCGACAGCTCCGAGATCGACGATCCGGAGGACCCGGACGAGTTCCACGACCACCAGCTGGTCGGGCTCACCCTGGTCGACCCGGCCGGTGAGGTGCTCGGCGAGGTCACCCGGATCGACCACTCGCCCGCCTCGGACCTGCTGGTCGTGCGCCGTCCCGACGGCGCGACCGGGCTGGTGCCCTTCGTCAGCGCGATCGTCACCGAGGTTGATCTCGCCGCGGGCCGGATCGTCGCCGATCCGCCGCCGGGGCTCTTCGATCTCTGACGCCGGCCGGCTCGCGGCCGGCCGGACCCCGGTCCGCCTCGGCTGATCCGCGGTTGACCCCTGGCGTGGAGGCTGACATGCGCGTCGACATCGTGTCGATCTTCCCGGAGTACTTCGCCCCGCTGGAGCTGTCGCTCATCGGCCGGGCGCGTGCCCGCGGCACACTGCAGCTGGACGTGCACGACCTGCGGACCTGGACGCACGACGTGCACCGCACCGTCGACGACACCCCGTACGGCGGTGGGCCCGGCATGGTGATGCGGCCCGAACCGTGGGGGCAGGCGCTGGACGCCCTCGTCCCCGCCGACGGCCCTGCGCCCCGGCTGCTGGTGCCGACCCCGACCGGGGCGCCCTTCACCCAGGCGCTGGCCCACGAACTCGCCGCCGAGCCGCATCTGCTCTTCGCCTGCGGCCGGTACGAGGGGATCGACCAGCGGGTGCTGGACCACGCGGCCGAACGGATGCCCGTCACCGAGGTCTCGCTCGGCGACTACGTGCTCTTCGGCGGCGAGGTGGCCGTACTGGTGATCATGGAGGCGGTGACCCGGCTCCTGCCCGGCGTGCTCGGCAACGCCGGCTCCCTGGACGAGGAGTCCCACGCCCACGGGCTGCTGGAAGCGCCGGTCTACACCAAGCCGCCGCTCTGGCGCGGACACGAGGTGCCCGCCGTGCTGCGCTCCGGCGACCACGGCCGCATCGCCCGCTGGCGCCGGGACGAGTCGCTGCGCCGGACGGCCGGACGCCGTCCCGACATGCTGGCCGCGATGCCGGCGGAGACCTTCGACAAGCACGACCTGGCGGCGCTGCAGGGGACCGGATTTCCGCAGTCGTCGCAGGGTATGGCAGAGTAGAGGGGTTGCCGCGCCCGCTTGCACCGCGAGGGGGCGCGAGGATCTCCGGCCGGGGCCGCCAGCGGCCGCACTCGGGGATCAGAATCACCCATCCGCGTACCGACCACCGGTACGCCGTTAGCCTCCAAGGATGCAGCGATGAACACCCTGGACGCACTTGACGCCCAGTCGCAGCGCACCGACCTCCCCGATTTCCGCGCCGGTGACACCGTCAAGGTTCACGCGCGAGTCATCGAGGGCAACCGTTCCCGCGTTCAGATCTTCCAGGGCGTCGTCATCCGTCGCCAGGGCTCCGGCCTGCGGGAGACCTTCACGGTCCGCAAGGTCAGCTTCGGCGTCGGTGTCGAGCGGACCTACCCGGTGAACAGCCCGGCGATCGACCGCATCGAGGTCGCCGTCCGCGGTGACGTGCGTCGCGCCAAGCTCTACTACCTGCGCGAGCTGCGGGGCAAGAAGGCCAAGATCAAGGAGAAGCGCGAGAAGCAGCCCAGCTGAACCGCGCATTCTCAGCCACCCGTGAGCTGACGGTGTCTGCCCGGCCTGCCCGGCTCGGCGCACCAGTGCGGCGTACCCGGCGATCCGCCGGTCCGGGTGGCGGCACGACGTCACAAGCCACCGCCCGTCGGACCACCACCGTGGTCCGCGGGCGGTGGTGTCGTCTGTGGGATCGGAGTACGCGGTGACGCACGAGCGGTCCGACGACGAGCCGGCGATGCCCGCGACGCAGCGACCCGGCCACGAGCCGGCGGAGCGCTCCGACGACGACACCGCGAGCCCTCGCCGGTCCGGGCGCCGGCCGATGCCGCTCTGGCAGGAGCTGCCCATCCTGCTGGTCATCGCGTTCTGCGCCGCCGCCCTGATCCGCACCTTCGTCGTGCAGCCCTTCTTCATCCCCTCCGGCTCGATGGAGCAGACGCTGCTGGTCGGCGACCGGGTGGCGGTCAACAAATTCGTCTACGACTTCCGGGAACCGCGCCGCGGCGAGATCGTCGTCTTCCGCGGCCCGCCGGCCTGGGCGCCGCAGTTCGGCCCGGACCCGGACGCCGGTTTCGTCAGCAACCTCGGCCGCTCCCTCGGAGACCTGATCGGCATCAGCCGCCCCGGCGACAAGGACTTCATCAAGCGGATCATCGCGGTCGGCGGTGACCGGGTGAAATGCTGCGACGAGCAGGGCCGCATCACCGTCAACGGGGTGCCGCTGGAGGAGCCGTACGTGCCGGCGAACTCGCCGCTGGAGATCCCGTCCAACGGCATGGAGTGCCTGTCGCGCCGCTTCGACGAGGTGCTGGTCGGCGAGGGCGAGCTCTTCGTGATGGGCGATCACCGTCTGGTCTCGCAGGACTCCCGCTGCAACGGCACCGTCCCGGTGGAGAACGTCGTCGGCCACGCCTTCGCCGTCATCTGGCCCTCGGCGAGCTGGAGTCGGCTGCCGGTCCCGGAGACCTTCGACCAGGTGCCGGACGCCGCCGTCGCACAGTCAACGGCCGCCCGGCCGGCGCCGGAGCCGACCCCCGGCGGGGTCGCCGGGGCCGTCCTGGCGGGCGTGGCCGCGCGTACGGTGCAGTGCCGTTCATCGCGGCAACGTAGGCTCCTGTCGTGATTGACGAGAAGACCGACAAGCCCCGCGGATCCTTCTGGCGGGAACTCCCGATCCTGATCGTGGTCGCGGTCCTGGTGGCGTGGCTGGTACGCGCGTTCGTGGTCCAGACCTTCTACATCCCCTCCGGGTCGATGGAGCAGACCCTGGAGCGCTGGGACCGGGTGCTGGTCAACAAACTCGTCTACAACTTCCGTGAGCCGCAGCGGGGCGAGATCGTCGTCTTCAAGGCCCCCTACACCTGGAGCCACAGCGTCGAGGGTGAGGACTTCATCAAGCGGGTCATCGGTGTCCCCGGCGACCACGTGGTCTGCTGCGACGACCAGGGCCGGCTCATCGTCAACGGCAAGCCGCTCGACGAGCCGTACGTCTACCCGGGTGACGCCCCCGCCAAGAGCGAGTTCGACATCACCGTGCCGCCGGGCCGGCTCTGGGTGATGGGTGACCACCGTTCGGCCTCGGGCGACTCGCTTCAGCAGTGGACCCAGTACGACGAGGACATCAACATCGCGACGATCCCCACCGACGACGTGGTGGGGCGGGCCTTCACCATCTTCTGGCCGTTCGACCGGGCGACCTGGCTCTCGGTGCCCGACGGTTACTCGGCGATCCCCAACTCGTGATGGTCGGCGCCGTGGGCGCGGTACCGGCCCTCTCCTAGGCTTGACCGGTGACCTCCTTCATCTCACGCCGGGCGGCACGGGTGCTGCTGCGTGACAGGGCCGGCCGGGTCCTGCTCTTCGCCGGCCGGGACCCGGGGCGGCCCGAGCACCGCTACTGGTTCACCCCCGGCGGCGGCGTGGAACCGGGGGAGACCGAGGTGTCGGCGGCGGCGCGGGAGCTGGCGGAGGAGACCGGCCTGGTGATCGAGCCGCCGGCGTTGGGCGAGCCGGTCTGGCACGAGTCGACCGAGTTCCCCTATGACGGCCGCTGGTACCGGCAGGAGCAGAGCTACTTCCTGCTGCGGGTGGGAGCCTGGGAGGTGAACACCGCCGGTTTCACCGCTGTCGAGCGGGCCGGCATCGAGGGTCACCGCTGGTGGCCGGTGCGGGAGCTGGCCGTGACGACCGAGCGGTACTACCCGGCCGGGCTGCCCGACCTGTTGGCGCGCGTCGACGGAGGTGAGAGCGGATGCTGACCCCGCCGCGGACCGTCGTCCGCCGGGAGGGCGGTCTCTACGCGCTGGAGCGCGCCCTGCAGCGCCGCGGTTTCCGGCATGTCGCCGGCGCCGACGAGGCCGGCCGCGGCGCCTGCGCCGGTCCGCTGGTCGCCGCGGCCGCGATCCTGCCCGAAGGGCGGCGCGGCGAGATCGAGGAGCTGGCCGACTCGAAGCTGCTCACCCCGGCGGCCCGGGACCGTGTCTACGACGCGGTCCGGGAACGGGCCCTGGCGTACGCGGTGGTGGTGATCGGCGCCGAGGAGGTCGACGGCCGCGGGCTGCACGTGTGCAACCTGACCGCGATGCGCCGGGCGCTGGCCTCGCTCACGCCCGGACCGGACTACGTGCTCACCGACGGCTTCGGGGTCGACGGATTGGGTGTGCCGGGGCTGGCGGTCTGGAAGGGTGACCAGGTGGCGGCCTGTGTGGCGGCGGCGAGCGTGCTGGCCAAGGTCACCCGGGACCGGCTGATGGTGGAGCTGGACGGCCGGTTCCCCGGCTACGGTTTCGCCGAGCACAAGGGCTACATCACCGCCGACCACAGCGCCGCGCTGCGGGAGCGCGGACCGTGTGAGGAGCACCGCTTCTCGTACGTCAACGTGGCGCAGGTGTCGGGTCGGGCCGGGCTTCCGCCGCGCGAGCGCCGCCCGGCCCCGGAGCAGGTCGGACGAGAGCCAGTGGAGCGCTCTCGCCCGTCAGAGGGTACCGTCGGCGTGGCGTTGGGCGAGCCTGCCCGGCAGTCGCTGCCCGTGGGGGAAGATGTGTTCATGGAAGGCGGAGTGCGATGAGCGCCGAAGACCTCGAAAAGTACGAGACCGAGATGGAGCTGCAGCTCTACCGGGAGTACCGCGACATCGTCCGCCAGTTCTCCTACGTGGTGGAGACCGAGCGCCGTTTCTACCTGGCCAACCAGGTCGACCTGCACGTGCGCAACTCCGACGGCGAGGTCTACTTCGAGGTCGAGATGCACGACGCCTGGGTCTGGGACATGTACCGCCCCGCGCGCTTTGTGAAGAATGTCCGCGTGATGACCTTCAAGGACGTCAACGTCGAGGAGCTTGAGAAGCCCGACATCTCGCTGCCGACGGACACCGGTTTCGCCAACTGATCGCGCCGGCCCGACGCGTACGCGTCGGCGCCGACCCGGCCGCCGGCCAGGACTCCCTGGCTGAGCGGCCTACCACGCTTTGCCGCATGTCGTCGCGTTCTCCACAGCCCGGCTCTTGTCCACAGGGCCGGCTGAGGCGGCGACCACGGTGGCGGCAAGTGGTCGACGCTGGGCCGCATGTGCGTCGCCCTCTGCCGCCGGGCACTCGTCCTGGCCTTGCTGATCAGCATCGTCCTGCCGCCGGAGCCGGTGGCCCGGGCGGCCGCTGATCCGGGCGGTTCGCCGGTCCGTCCCGCCGCGCCCACGAGCCGGTACGACTGGCCGCTGCGGCCGGCGCCACCGCAGGTGACCCGCCGCTTCGACCCGCCACCCCGGCCGTGGCTGGCCGGGCACCGCGGCGTCGATCTGGCCGCCCCCGTCGGGGCAACGATCCGCAGCGCCGGAGCCGGTGTCGTGCACTTCGCCGGGCAGGTGGCCGGCCGGCCGGTCGTCAGCATCGCTCACGCCGGCGGTCTGCGGAGCACCTATGAGCCCGTCACCTCGGCGCTGGTGGCGGGCGCGAGCGTCGTCACCGGCGATCCCATCGGCGAGCTGGAGCCCGGCCACACCGGCTGCCCGGTCGATGCCTGTCTGCACTGGGGGCTGCGTCGTGGCGCGGAGTATCTCGACCCGCTCGCCCTGCTGGGGTTGGGCCGGGTGCGGCTGCTGCCGATCACTGCGTCGCCCGGCGCTGCCGGCACCGGGGCGGCGGTGGTGGTTCAGCGGCGCCGCAAGCGGGCCAGCAGCGGCGACAGGCGCAGCGCGAAGCGTTCGTACTCCTCGGCCGTGTTGTAGACCTGTGCGCTCAGCCGCAGCCAACCCTGACCGCCCCAGGCGTTCACGGCAACCTCGGTGGCGAGCCGGTCGGAGATCATCGTCCGTAGCTCGGTAGCGTCGGCCCGGGTCGTCGCGATTCCCGGCGGCAGGGGAACGATCCGCATCGCGACCTCCGGCCCGCCCGGGGACGGCAGCTGTGCCGGTGGCACACCGAGCGCGTCGGCGACAACCCGCTGCCCGTACGCGGCCAGCGCGGCGTTGTGCCGTCGGACCCGCTCCGGCCCGAGGCTGCGCAGCGTGTACGTGCCGGCCGGTGCCGCCAGCCAGGGGGTGTAGTCCCGGGTCGCCTGCCATTCGATGCGCCGGGGAAAGCCGCTGGCCTGCTCCCAGGAGACCGCCAGCGGTTGCAGTCTGTCCCGCCAGTGCGGTGCGACGGCCAGCAGGGCGGTGCCGCGGGGCGCGTACGCCCATTTGTGCAGGTTGCCGACCCAGAAGTCGGCGCCGAGGTGGCTCACCGGGGTGGAGAGCATGCCGGGGGCATGGGCGGCGTCGACCAGGACGGCGACGCCGTGCTCGTGGGCCAGCGCGACGAGCGCGGCGGCCGGCAGCAGCCGGGCGGTGGGGGAGGTGACCTGGTCGACGACGAGCAGCGCGGTGCGGCCCGGCCGCAGGCCTTCGCGCACGATCTGGACGATCTCCTCGTCGCCGGCCTCCAACGGCAACCGCAGGCTGCGAACGGTCGCCCCGGTACGCGCGCACTCCCGTTCGACGGCGAGCGCCACCGAACCGTAGCCGTGGTCGGTCAGGAGGATCTCGTCGCCGGGGCGCAGCCCGATCGACTGGAGCACGATGGCCGTGCCGACGGTGGCGCTGTCGACGAGTGCGGCGCCCTCCGGGTCGGCACCGAGGAAGGTGGCCAGGTGCCGCCGGGTGTGACTGATCCGGTCGACGAGCCCGCCGGTGAAGAACCGAAGCGGATTGGCCTCGGCCTCGTCACGCAACCGCTGCTGGAGGCGCTGGGCGTTGATCGGCACCGCACCGAAGGAGCCGTGGTTGAGGTGGCTGACTGCCGGGTCGAGGGAGAAGAGCAGCCGCGCGCCGGCGATCGGTTCGGGCGGCTGCGGCGTCTCCATCGGGCCAGCCTAACGGGACCGGACGGACCCGGGAGAGACTGCTCGTGGCGTCAGGCGCGGGGGTGGGCCTGCCGGTAGGCGGCGCGCAGCCGTTCGACCGAGACGTGTGTGTAGATCTGGGTGGTGGCCAGCGAGGAGTGGCCGAGCAGTTCCTGCACCGCGCGCAGGTCGGCGCCGCCTTCGAGCAGGTGGGTGGCGGCGGAGTGCCGCAGCCCGTGCGGGGTGACGGCGGGAACACCGGCGGCGCGGGCGCGGTCACCGACGATGCGACGGGCCATTGTCGGGTGCAGCCGTCCGCCGCGGGCGCCGAGCAGCAGGGCCTGGCCGCCGGCCGGGCCGAGGAGTTCGGGGCGCCCGAGGCGCAGCCACTCGTCCAGTGCCCGCTCCGCGGGCACGCCGTATGGCACGGTCCGCTCCCGGCGGCCCTTGCCGAGCACCCGGATGACCCGACGCCCGCGGTCCACGTCGGCCAGGTCGAGTCCGCAGAGTTCGCTGATCCGTACGCCGGTGGCGTAGAGCAGCTCCAGCAGCAGCCGGTCGCGCAGGGACTCCGGGGTGGTGTCCTCGGCGGGCGTCTCGATGAGGGTGGTTGCCTGGTCGGGGCGGAGCACCGTCGGCAGCTCCCGGTGCGGCCGGGGGCTCGCCAGCGGCGCGGCGACGTCGGCGGTGAGCAGACCGGTGCGGTGCGCCCAGGCGCTGAAGGTGCGGGCGGAGGCGGCGCGGCGCGCGATTGTGCTGCGGGCGGCTCCGAAGGTGCGTTGCTTCGCCAGCCAGCTGCGCAGCACCGTCAGGTCGAGTTCGGCGGGCGTGGCCACTCCCATCCGGACCGCGTGGTCGAGCAGGGAGACCAGGTCGGTGACGTACGCCCGCACGGTGTGCGCCGAGCGGTTCTCCACCCGGGACAGGTGGCGCGCGAACTCGTCCACCGCGTCCCGCAGTGGCAGCGGCAGCGCAGCGTGCCGCGCCTGCGTGCCCTGCTCCCGTCGACTCACGACATCCAGTCTCGCACCGGTCACGCCGTGATGAGCGACGAGAGCAGCTCCGCGGTGGCCTTCGGGTGCACCAGCACCGCAGCGTGGCTGACGTCGAGGGTGTGAACATCGAACGGGTTGCCGGGGGTCAGCGCGTCCGCGTCGGTGATGAAGCGGTCCTGGAGCGCGATCGGGATCGACCGGTCCGCGGTGAGGCGGATGTAGGTGTGCGGGATCCGGCCCCAGGTGTCGGCGTCGGCCAGCTCCTCGCCGACGTCCAGGGTCTCGTCCGGCTCCAGTGTGTTGAGGTAGCCGTGGAACTCGTCGTCGGTACCGTCCGCCAGGACGGCCTCCCGCAGGGTGGCGAGCAGCGCCGGGTCGGCAGTACGCCAGTTGAAGCGCAGCGCCCCGAGCTCCATCGGATTCGCCGCCAGCAGGGAGCCGACGCCGGCCAGGGCGCTCGACGCGTTCTCGGCGGAGTTCTGGTAGCCGACCGGGGTGTCCGCGGCGCAGCACCAGGCTGAGATGTAGACAAGCCGGTCGACCAGGTCCGGGGCGGCGTTGCCGACGCCGGTGAGGGTGAACCCGCCGCGGCTGTGACCGACCAGGATGACCGGGCCGTGCTCGCGGACGCGTTTCACGACCTCCAGGACGTGGGCCACGTTGTCGGCGTGCCCGATGCCGGCCATCGCGCTCGGGGTGGTCGCGAGCGCCGCGAGGTCCTGCGGCGCCTGGTACGCCGCCGGGAACGTCGCGCCGAAGCCGTGACCGGGGAGGTCGACGGCGAGCGAACGGTGTCCGCGCAGCGCCAGCTCGCGTTGCAGGGGAGCCCAGCCGAACGAGTTGCTGCCGGCGCCGTGGACGAGGACGAAGGTCGGGGCGGTCATCGACGCAGGATGGCACCGGGCGTCGCGGACGGCAAGCCGAATTGATCCACGGCGGTCGTCGGCCTGCCAGGGCATCTCGCACCTGCGAGTGTGCTCAGATCGAATGGCATACGGCACCCATGCGCCGATCAAGGACATAAAGACCGGGGACCAGGTGTTGGCCACGGCCCGGAGACTGAAGAAGGCCCACGTGGGGTGACCCACCTCTGGGTTCACCAAGACCAACTGGTCAGTATTGAGTTCGGATGACGGCGAGGTTCTCACCACCGGGGACCACCCGGTCTGGAACGAGACCGACAAGAGTGGCAGGGGCGCCAGGAACTTGACGCGGCGATCTGTTGATGTCTGCGTCAGGGTGGAGGGCGTTGCCGTCACGGTCGTATGTCGCCCAGAAATGTAAAGGCAGGGCAGCATCCGTTGAATGACTGCGGAAATGAATCGCTCAGCTCTTTTGAACTGCAACTCCTGTGGGATGGTGTGGAGGACTTCACCGGACTGTGGCAGGCCGAGGCGCTTGCGCGGAAATATGGCAGTGATCTGCAGGGTGTAACCCCGCGGAATCGCGCCCGGCGATCCCTGGAGCGGTTGGCGGAGGATGGCTTGATTGTCGTCTACGTCTGCCGCGGGGTGCCGACTGACGAAACCTGTGACCGGGTCGGGCTGGAAGAGTTGCCGAAGGTATTCGATATGGGCATCTCCTGGATCGCTCCTGAAGAAGGGGGGATTGGCATCTGGTACGACACCAATGATGACGGATTTGACGCATATCGAAAGGCGACTGACTGGCAATGACGGCCAGAGCAAGCTTCAGCCCTGACCGGCGTGACCGTTGGGTCGACGGTGCCTCAGGCGAGGGGGTTCGAATCTCGCATCTCCCTGCGAGGAGGGGCTGGCGTGGACAGCCGGGCGAGTTGATAGCCGCCGTCCCGGCGGGCCACTAGGCCGAACTCGGTGAGCATGGAGAGTTTGCGCAGGGTGGTGCGGATGTCCACACCGGCGCGGACGGCGATCTCGTCGGGGCCGATCGGGCCCCGGCGGGGAAAGGACTCCAGGACCAGGGTGGCCTCGTCGTCGAGCAGGTCGCGCGGCTGCTGCGGCGCGCGGGCGGCCGGGGCGAGGTCCAGGCCGATCCGCCCCACCTCTTCGATCACGTGGGCGGCTCCGGTCACCAGCCGTGCCTCCGGATGCTCGCGGAGGAGTTCGTGGGCGCCCACGGACATGGCGGAGGTGACCGGGCCGGGCACCACCATCGCCGGGCGACCGATGCCGAGCGCCCGGCGCAGCGTCTGCGTGGCGCCGCTGCGGGCCGCCGCCTCCACCAGGACGCTGCCGCGGGTGACGGCAGCGATGACCCGGTTGCGGATCAGGAAGCGGGGCCGCAAGGGCTCGGACTCCGGTGGCCATTCGCTGATCAGCAGGCCGGTGTCGGCGATCCGGTCGAAGAGCGCGGTGTTGCCGACCGGGTAGGGGCGGTCCACCCCGCAGGCGAGGACCGCCACGGTC
>Ga0233363_1001075_pt1 | contig 10882 bp, 9 predicted proteins | sample ElkDunMinimDraft_18_FD_191534 | JGI IMG/M metagenome (GOLD analysis project Ga0233363, IMG submission 191534) | Fecal eukaryotic communites from dung pellets of Tule Elk in California, USA - Elk Dung C16 | ecosystem: Host-associated > Mammals > Digestive system > Large intestine > Fecal | place...
TTCACGTCGTACAGGTCAACCACCGTCTGCCTCCTCCACGTCGGTCCTGCGTGTGGAACGCCGGGCGAAGGGCCGGCATTCCCGGCCGGTCGGTCAGCGCCCGGGCAGGCGCACGACCGAGACGAAGAACTCGTCGATCTTGCGGACCACCGAGATGAAGCGCTCGAAGTCGACCGGCTTGGTCACGTAGGCGTTGGCGTGGAGGTTGTAGGAGCGCAGGATGTCCTCCTCCGCCTCCGACGTCGTGAGGACGACGACGGGGATGCGGCGCAGCTCGGGGTGCTCCTTGAGCTCGGCGAGGACCTCGCGCCCGTCCATCCGCGGCAGGTTGAGGTCGAGCAGGACGAGGTCGGGCGTCGCGGCGCCGGCGTGCTCCCCCTCCTTGCGCAGGTAACGCATGGCGGACTCGCCGTCGGCCACCACCGTGAGCCGGTTGGCGACCTTGTACTCGGCGAAGGCCTCCTCGGTCATGAGCACGTCGCCCGGGTCGTCCTCGACCAGCAGGACCTCGATCATGTCGCTCACGTCTGCACCTTCTCCTGCTCCGGGCCGCGCGGTGCGTCCCCGTCCTCGATCCTAGGGTCTTGCGGCGCCGCCACGGTGCGCTCCAGCTGCACGAGCCAGCGCTGGGGCTGGGCCGGCAGGGTCCAGCACACCGTCGTGCCCTCGCTCGGGTCCTGGTGGCGGATCCAGATGCGCCCCCCGTGGTGCTCGACGATGCGCTTGCACATCGCCAGCCCGATCCCCGTGCCGCTGTAGGCGTCCTTGGCGTGCAGCCGCTGGAAGATCGCGAACACGCGCTCGGCGTGTCGCGGCTCGATGCCGATCCCGTTGTCGCTGCACCGGAACTCCCAGTCCTCCCCCACGCGCACGGCGGCGACGTGCACCCGCGGCGGCACGTCCGGGCGGCGGAACTTCACGGCGTTGCCCACGAGGTTCTGCAGCAGCTGGGTGATGAGGCCGGCGTGGCCCACGACCTCCGGCAGCGGGTCGGCGGTGACGACCGCCCCGGTCTCCTCGAGGAGCTCGGAGAGGTTGTCCAGCGCCTCGGTGAGGCAGTCGGCGAGGACGACGGGCGCCGGGTCCTCCTCCACCCGGCCGAGCCGGGAGAAGGCGAGGAGGTCCTGGATGAGGCGCTGCATGCGGCGCGCGCCGTCGGAGGCGAAGGCGATGTACTGGTGGCCACGCTCGTCGAGCTGGTCGCCGTAGCGCCGCTCGAGGAGCTGGGTGAAGGAGGCCACCTTGCGCAGCGGCTCCTGCAGGTCGTGGGAGGCGACGTAGGCGAACTGCTCGAGGTCGCGGTTGGAGGCCTGCAGCTCGGCCTGGGCCTGCTCGGCGGTGGCGATCTCCGCCACGAGCCGGCGGCGCATCGACTCGACGTCGTCCGCGAGCAGGACGATCTCGCGCGGCCCGCCACCGACGACGGGGCTGTCGAGGTCGCCCTCGGCCACCGCGCGGCTGGAGACGGCGAGGTCGTCGAGCGGCTCGGTGACCCAGCGACGCAGGTAGCGCCAGAGCATGATCCCGGAGGTGACACCGAGCACACTGAGCGCGAGGACCGAGCCGACGAGGACCTGCTGCCAGTCACGCATCGTCGCAGCGGTCTCGTTGCGGTACTCGACGAGCGACGCGAGGGTCGCCTCGAGCTCCTGGCGCACCTCGCCGTACCGCTCGACCCCGGTGGCCTCCCAGTCCGCGGCGACCGGCTCGCCGCCGCGGGTGGCCGCGATGACGGGCTCGGCGTGGTCCACGCGCCACGCGTCGACCGCGTCGGCCAGCCGGTCGAAGTTGGCGTGCACCTGGGCGTCGTCGGGGACGACGTCGCCGATGACCGACCGCACGTCGTCCGCCCGCCCGTAGGGCAGCAGGGTGTAGCCCTCGAGCATCTCCTCGTCGCCGCTGAGGGCGAAGGCGCGCAGCGCGGCCTCGGCGTCGACGATCTCGGACTGCAGGTCCTGCAGGTCGACGACGGCGGTGAACAGCAGCCGGGTGACGGTGTCCTGGTAGCGGACGAGCTGGCCGAAGGCGACGACCGCGACGACGAGGGTGACGGCGAGCAGGGCCGCGGCGGTGAGCACGGCGACCCGCAGCCGCCCGCGCAGCGACCAGGCCATGCGGGGTGCGCTCACGCCGGGGACCAGCCGAGGAGGACGAACTGGGTGGCCGCGTGGCTCGGGCCGTAGGCCCGCACGACCCGCTCGACGGTGTCGGCGATCGTGTGGTCGTCACCCCAGCCCTTGCTCGCGGCATCGAGGGCGGTGGCGAAGCCCTCCCCCGAGGCTGCGCCGTTCTGCGCCAGGACGGCGTCGTGGAGGAGGAGCAGGCGCTCCTGGTCCCCGACGTCGGTGGTGAGGGTGGGCCGGGGGCACGGCCCGTGGCCCAGCGGCTCGCCCTGGGCGGCGGGCGCGAGCGGCGCCGCCGCCGAGCCGGGGCTCATCGCCAGCGGGGCGTGGTGCCCGGCGAGGTGGCACACAGCGGTGTGGCGGGTGCCCGGCACGAGCTCGACGAGGACGGCGCGGACCACCGCACCGCGGGTGCGCACGAGGTGGTCGAGGGAGTCGAGGACCTCGACGGCGGACAGGGTGGACAGCGCGAGCCCGCGGAAGGCCGCGCGCACCGTCGCGGCGAGCGCCGCGGCACCCGTGCCGCTGCCCTCCGCGCTGCCGATGACGGCGAGGACGCTGCCGTCGGGTCGCTCGACGACGTCGCACAGCTGGGTGCTCAGGGCGTGCTCGTCGGCGTCGCGGACGAGCACCCGGACCGGGGAGGACGGCACGTGCGGCTCGGGCCGCATCCGCAGCGCGAGCTCGGCGACCTCCTCGGCGTGGGCGCGCAGCGCCTCCTGGGTGCGCCGCTCCCGGTCCCCGCGGCGCCGCTCGACGGCGTAGCGGACCGCCCGACCGAGCGCCTCACCGTCCACCGAGCCCTTGACCAGGTAGTCCTGGGCGCCGGCGGCGACGGCCTCCAGGCCGCGCTCGGCGTCGTCGAGGCCGGTGAGGACGACGAGCGCCGCGTCCGAGGCGTCACGCAGCCGCACGAGGGCGTCGAAGCCGGTGGCGTCGGGCAGCCCGAGGTCCAGCAGGATGCAGTCGACCGGGAAGGCGAGGGCGTCGACCGCGGCCTCCAGGCTCCACGCCCGGGTGACCTCGGTCTCCAGGCCGGCGTCGCTCAGCAGCTCCTCGACGAGGACGGCGTCCCCGTCGTCGTCCTCCACGAGGAGCAGGTGGAGCGTGCCGGCACGCGCCTCGGTCTCGGTCACAAGCGGTCCTCTCGGTCGGTCGGGACATCGTACGCAGACGACGAGGCGTCCCGGACACGCACCCTCGAGCGTCGAGATCGTAGATAATGGTCAGCCGATCGAGAGGGGATGGACGTGGCGCAGCCGAACGCGACGCGGGTTCCGTGGCACGCGGACCAGGAGTTCGTCGACCATGTGTACGCGCGCCTCGACGACCTTCGGCGCCGCTACCGCGAGCGCCTGGCCGACATCCGTCGGCAGGGGGCGTCGGGCACCCCGCAGAACCGGTCCGAGCGCGACGCGTTCGCCACCCACTACGAGGAGACGCTCGCGCGGCTCGAGCAGGTGGAGAACCGGCTCGTCTTCGGCCGCCTGGACCTCCAGGACGACTCGCGCCGGTACATCGGGCGCATCGGCATCGCCGACGACGAGCAGGAGTCGCTCCTCATCGACTGGCGCGCACCGGCGGCCCGGCCCTTCTACCAGGCGACCGCCGCCCAGCGCGGTGACGTCGTGCTGCGCCGCCACCTCATGACCCGCGGCCGTCAGGTCACCGGCGTGGAGGACGAGCTGCTCGACACCGCCGCCGACGTCGAGGGCCTCACCGGCGAGGGCGCCCTGTTCGCCGCGATGTCCGCCGCCCGCGAGGGCCGCATGGGCGACATCGTCGCCACGATCCAGGCCGAGCAGGACGAGATCATCCGCTCGGACGTCGACGGCGTCCTCGTCGTCGAGGGTGGGCCGGGCACCGGCAAGACCGCCGTCGCGCTCCACCGCGCGGCCTACCTCCTCTACACCCACCGCGAGCGCCTCGAGCGCTCCGGCGTGCTCGTCGTCGGCCCGAGCCGGGTCTTCCTGCGCTACATCGAGCAGGTCCTCCCCTCCCTCGGGGAGAGCGGCGTCGTCGCCACCACGCTCGCCGACCTGCTCGCCGACGTCCCGGTCACCGGCACCGAGCCGGAGGAGGTCGCGGTGCTCAAGGGCCGGCCGGTCATGGCCCAGGTCCTGCGCAGCGCGGTGCGGGGCATCCCGCGCCGGCTCGCCGAGCCCGTCGTCCTCGACGTCGACGGCGAGCAGGTGCTCCTCGAGCCGGAGGACGTGCGCTCCGCCCAGGAGCGCGCCCGCCGCAGCGCCCGGCCGCACAACATCGCCCGGCGCACCTACGCGACGGCGGTCCTCGAGGCCGTCGTGCGCCGCTGGGCCGAGGACAAGGGCCTGGACCTGGAGTCCGAGCACGGCTACCTGCTCCAGTCGGTGCGCGAGTCGCGCGACGCCCGCCGCGAGATCAACCTGCGCTGGATGCCCACGACGCCCGAGCAGCTGCTGCGGCGCCTCTACGCCGACCCCGAGCTGCTCGCCCGCCACTCCCGCGGGCTCACCGCCGAGGAGCGCCGCCTGCTCCGTCGGCCCGCCGACGCCCCGTGGACCCCCGCCGACCTGCCCCTCCTCGACGAGCTCGCCGTCCTCCTCGGGCGCCTGGAGAACCCGCAGCAGGAGCGGGCCCGCGTCGCCCGCGAGGCCGAGCACGCGGCCGCGGTGGCCTACGCCGAGCACGCCATCCGTGAGGACGGGATCGGCGGCGGCCTCATCGACGCCCAGACCCTCGCCGCCCGGTTCGCCGCGCCGGAGGCCCGCCTGTCGGTGGCCGAGCGGGCGGCCGCGGACCGCGAGTGGACCTACGGCCACATCGTCGTCGACGAGGCGCAGGAGCTCTCGCCGATGGCGTGGCGTGCGCTGCTGCGGCGCAACCCCGCCCGCTCGATGACGCTCGTCGGCGACCTCGACCAGCGCTCGGGCCACACCCCCGCCCACAGCTGGGGCGAGCTGCTCGGCAGCGCGGCGCGCGAGCACGTGCGCACGGCGGCCCTGACGATCAACTACCGCACGCCCGCCGAGGTCATGAGCGCCGCCGTGCGCGTCCTGCGCGCCGCCGGCGGGGCGCACGCCGCCCCCGCCCGCTCGGCCCGGGAGGTGCCCGGCTCGCTGCGCACGACGCGCCTGCGGGGCGAGGCCGGGCTCGTCGACGTCGTCGCCGCGGAGCACGCCGCCCTCGGGGAGGGACGACTCGCCGTCGTCACCGCCCCCGGCCGGGTCCCCGCGACCCGGGCCGCGCTCGCCGGCCGGCTCGCCGCCCAGCTCGAGGCGCCCGGCGGGGACCTCCTCGGCGCGCCCGTCGTCGTCCTGGACGCCGTCGCGGCCAAGGGCCTGGAGTTCGACGTCGTCGTCCTCGTCGAGCCGGCCGAGATCGCCCGCGGGGGCCCGGGCGACCTCTACGTCGCGATGACCCGGCCCACCCGTCGGCTGCACGTCGTCCACAGCGGCCCGCTGCCCGAGGGGTTCGACGCGTAGCCGTCCGGCTGGCGGATCGGTTTCCTCCTTCGCGGCCCGGTGCGAGAGCATGGGTCCGTGCGCGCACTGCTCCTGGAGAACCCCCACCCGAACGCCGACCTCGCTCTGGAGGCCGCCGGCCTCGAGGTCCGCCGTCACCCAGGGGCGATGGGTGAGGACGAGCTCATCGCAGCCCTGGACGGCGTCCAGGTCCTCGGGATCCGGTCCAAGACGACGGTGAGCCGCCGGGTGCTGGAGGCGGCCCCCGACCTGCTCGTCGTCGGCTCCTTCGCCATCGGGACCAACCAGATCGACCTGCGCACCGCCGCCCACCGCGGCGTCGCGGTCTTCAACGCCCCGTTCTCCAACACGCGCTCGGTCGTCGAGCTCGCGCTCGGGGAGATCATCGCGCTCAGCCGGCGCCTCACCGTCGTCGACGACGCGCTGCACGCCGGGACCTGGCTCAAGAGCGCGGCCGGCGCGCACGAGGTGCGCGGACGCACGCTCGGCATCGTCGGCTACGGCAACATCGGCACCCAGCTGTCCGTCCTCGCCGAGGCGCTGGGCATGCGGGTCGTCTTCTACGACATGGCCGAGAAGCTCGCGCTGGGCAACGCCCGGCGCATGGGCAGCCTCGACGAGCTGCTCGACGTCGCCGACGTCGTCACCCTCCACGTCGACGGCCGTCCCGGGAACGCCGGGATGTTCGGCCCCGAGCAGTTCGACCGGATGCGTCCCGGCTCGAGCTTCCTCAACCTCTCGCGCGGGTTCGTCGTCGACTACGGCGCGCTGCGCGAGCACATCCTCTCGGGCAAGATCGTCGGCGCCGCCGTCGACGTCTTCGCCGACGAGCCGATGCGCACCGGTGACCCGTTCGACTCCGAGCTGCGCGGCCTGCCCAACGTCATCCTCACCCCGCACGTCGGTGGGTCGACCGAGGAGGCGCAGGAGGGCATCGGCGCGTTCGTCTCGAACAAGCTCGCCCGCTACGTCCTGGACGGCACGACGACGATGAGCGTCAACGTCCCCCAGCTCGCCCTCGACCCGGCGCCCGCCGCCCGTCACCGGGTGGCCTACCTGCACCGCAACACCCCCGGTGCGCTCGCGCTGGTCAACCAGGCGTTCGCGGAGAGCGGGGCGAACATCGAGGGCCAGATCCTCGGCACCTCGGGCGACCTGGGCTACGTCATCACCGACATCGGCGGCGAGCTGCCCGCCGAGGCCCGCCAGGCGCTGGACGAGGTCCCCGACACCATCCGGCTGCGTGTCCTGCCGGCCGGACAGACCGAGGTCTGAGCCGACTACGGTGGGGAGCCATGAGCTACCTGCCCGCGGGTGACCGCTACGACTCGATGACCTACCGCCGCTGCGGACGCAGCGGCCTCGACCTGCCGGCGATCGCGCTCGGCCTGTGGCAGAACTTCGGGCACGACAAGCCCGAGGAGACGCAGCGTGAGATCGTCCTGCACGCCTTCGACCGGGGCGTGACCCACATCGACCTCGCGAACAACTACGGCCCGCCCCCCGGGTCGGCCGAGTCGTTCTTCGGCCGGATGCTCGCCACCGACCTCGCGCCCTACCGCGACGAGCTCGTCATCTCCTCCAAGGCCGGCTACCGGATGTGGCCCGGACCCTACGGGGAGTGGGGCTCGCGCAAGTACCTCCTGTCCTCCCTCGACGCCTCGCTGCGTCGCCTCGGCCAGGACTACGTCGACATCTTCTACTCCCACCGCGACGACCCGACGACGCCGCTGCACGAGACGATGGGGGCGCTCAAGACCGCCGTCGACTCCGGCCGCGCGCTCTACGCGGGCATCTCCTCCTACAGCGCCGAGCGGGCCGCGCAGGCCGTGGAGGTGGCCCGGGAGATCGGTCTCACGCTCCTCGTCCACCAGCCCTCGTACTCGATGCTCAACCGCTGGGTGGAGGAGGGCAGCCCGAGCGCCCTGGACGTCACCGCGGAGGCGGGGATGGGCAACGTCGTCTTCTCCCCTCTCGCCCAGGGGATGCTCACCGGCCGCTACCTCGACGGCGTGCCGCAGGACTCGCGGGCGGCGCGCGGCGGCTCGCTGCGCCGGGAGTTCCTCACCGAGGAGAACATCGGGCACATCCGGGCCCTCGCCGACATCGCGTCCGAGCGCGGCCAGACGCTCGCCCAGCTCGCCATCGCGTGGGTGCTGCGCGACCCGCGGGTGACGACCGCCCTCGTCGGCGCCTCGAGCGTCGCCCAGCTGGACGACACCCTCGCGGCGCTCGACAACCTCGAGCTCAGCGAGGACGAGCTCGCCCGCATCGACGGCCACGCCGTCGACGCCGGCATCAACATCTGGGCGGCGCGCACCCGCTGACGGCGACGGCCCCGCGCGAGGAGCGCGCGGGGCCGAACCGTCCGAGGACGACGAACCGGTGACGGTGGCGGCTTCCCCTCCGCCACCGTCACCGGTGGTCAGTGCGAGCCGGGCTCGCCGGCCTCAACCCTAGCCGAGTCGTCCGCCTCGGGCTCGGGGGACGGGTCGGGACGCTCGGCTCGCAGGGCGGCGATCGCCGACTCGAAGTCCTCGAGGGAGGTGAAGGAGGAGTACACGCTCGCGAAGCGGAGGTAGGCGACCTCGTCCAGGGCCCGCAGCGGCCCGAGGATGGCGCGGCCCACCTCGTGGGCGTCGATCTGCGCGGCGCCGGCCGAGCGCACCGTCTCCTCGACCTGCTGGGCCAGGAGCGCGAGGTCGTCGTCGGAGACCGGACGGCCCTGGCACGCCTTGCGCACCCCGGCCATGACCTTCTCGCGACTGAACGGCTCGACGACGCCCGAGCGCTTGACCACCGAGAGGCTCGACGTCTCGATCGTCGTGAACCGCCGGTGACAGGCGGTGCACTCGCGCCGGCGGCGGATCGCCGAGCCGTCGTCGGCCGTGCGGGAGTCGATGACCCTGGAGTCCGCGTTCCGACAGAACGGACAGTGCACGCCAGGCTCCTCGTCGCTCGGGCGGGCCACCGTGCGGCACCGCTGGGGTGCACGGTACGGGCGCGCGAGCGGCACGTGCAACATCGCTCAGGGCGCGGGGACGACGATCTGCTGCCCCACGACGAGCTCCCCGGACCCCAGGCCGTTGAGCCGCATGATGTCGTCGACGACATCGCGCACGTCCTGCCCCTCGTCCGCTGCGGTCGCCGCGATCCCCCACAGGGTGTCCCCCGCGCCGACGCTCACGCGCTCGACCGCCCCGGAGTACGTGCCCGCCTCCGAGGCGACGCTGCCCACCCAGGCACCACCCGTGACCGCCAGGGCGAGTGAGGTGAGGAGCAGCAGGACGCCGCGCACCAGGCGCCCCCGCGCCGAGAGGCGGATCACGGGGCGCGCGGCAGGACGGGCGGCCGGTGCCACGACGCCGGACGCCGGGACGAAGTCCGGCCCGACGAGCTGGAGGTGGCGTGCCGGGCGGCTGGCGCGCGCGCCACCGGCCGGGCGGGACTGGACGGGGATCGCCAGTGCACTCATCGTCTCTCTCCTTCGAACATCTGTTCGTCGAACGTCTGTGCGACACCGTACTACGCGGCCCCGACACTGTCGACACGCCGTCGAACAGATGTTTGATATCGGCCGTGCCGCCTTCTACGCTGTCGAGCACGAGCCCACCACCTGCCACTGACATTCGAGGAGCACGAGCCGTGAACCAGGACGAGCAGCCCGGCGCGACCGTGCACGAGCTCCCCGAGCGGGAGCCTGTCGACGGCGCCCTCACCGAGCGCCAGCGCCTCGTCCTCGAGACGATCCGCCGTTCGGTCGACGAGCGCGGCTACCCCCCGACGATGCGGGAGATCGGCCGGCTCGTCGGGCTCACCAGCCCCTCGTCGGTCAAGCACCAGCTCACCGCCCTCGAGCGCAAGGGCTACCTGCGCCGCGACCCCAAGCGCCCCCGGGCGATCGAGATCGTCGGCAGCGAGGTCCGCGGCGTGCCGCAGCAGCTCGGCAGCCCGGAGGACGGCACCGACGCCCCCGCCGCCACCCTCGTGCCCGTCGTCGGGCGCATCGCCGCCGGTGGCCCCATCCTCGCCGAGCAGTCGGTCGAGGACGTCTTCCCGCTGCCCCGCCAGCTCGTCGGGGACGGGGACCTCTTCCTCCTCAAGGTCCAGGGCGACTCGATGATCGAGGCCGCCATCTGTGACGGAGACTGGGTCGTCGTGCGCCGTCAGCCGGTCGCGGAGAACGGCGAGATCGTCGCCGCCCTGCTCGGGGAGGAGGCCACCGTCAAGACGCTCCAGCGCCGCGACGGCCACGTGTGGCTGCTCCCGGCCAACGCGGCCTACTCCCCCATCGACGGGGACGACGCCCAGGTGCTCGGGCGGGTCGTCTCGGTCCTGCGCAGCCTGTAGATGGCCGACACCGAGCTGCGGCTCCCCCTCGCGGAGGTCCACCGCGTCGTCCGCGCCGCGGTCGGCCGGCTCGGGCTCACCGGCGAGCGCGCGGACCTGTGCGCCCGCCTGTTCGTCGAGGCCACCCGCGACGGCGTCTACTCCCACGGCGTCGAGCGCCTCCCCCGCTTCGCCCGCACCGTCGCCGCCGGGCTCGTCGACGTCACCGCCACGCCCGAGCGGACGGCAGGCAGCGGGGCGCTCGAACGCTGGGACGGGCGGCGCGGCCCGGGCAACCTCAACGCGTGGGCCGCGATGGACCGCGCGATGACCCTCGCCCGCACCCACGGGGTCGGTGCCGTCGCCCTCGGCAACACCAACCACTGGATGCGCGGCGGCACCTACGGCCGGCAGGCGGCCGAGGCGGGCCTCCTCGCGATGTGCTGGTCGAACACCATCGCCAACACCTCCGCCGCCGGGGAGGAGCCCGTCGTCGGCAACAACCCGCTCGTCGTCGCCGTCCCGCGCCCCGCCGGCCCGCTCGTGGTGGACATGGCACTCAGCCAGTTCTCCGTCGGCGTGCTCACCGGCTACGCCCAGCGCGGCGAGCAGCTCCCGGTCCCCGGCGGCTTCACCGCCGACGGCGCGCTCACGCAGGACGCCGCGGCAGTCCTCGACAGCGGACGCCCGGCCGCGGTCGGGCGCTGGAAGGGCTTCGCGCTCGCCGTCGTCCTGGACGCGTGGGCCGCGATGCTCTCCGGCGGGGCCGCGACCCACGAGCTCGGCACCGACCCGGAGGGCGAGAGCGGGCAGACCCAGTTCTTCCTCGCCCTGGACCCCGGCGTCGTGGCCGCCCCGGACGAGCAGGAGCAGATGGCCGACGCCGTCGTCGCCTCGCTGCACGCCGCCGGCGCGGACCTGCGCTACCCGGGCGAGGGCACCGAGCGCGCCCGGCGCGAGAACCTC
>Ga0233363_1001077_pt1 | contig 10861 bp, 9 predicted proteins | sample ElkDunMinimDraft_18_FD_191534 | JGI IMG/M metagenome (GOLD analysis project Ga0233363, IMG submission 191534) | Fecal eukaryotic communites from dung pellets of Tule Elk in California, USA - Elk Dung C16 | ecosystem: Host-associated > Mammals > Digestive system > Large intestine > Fecal | place...
GTCGTCGCTGACCTCGTAGTAGTGCATGGCGGTCAGCGGGGGCGAGTAGGCGTGCACGCTGACGGCGGGTTCGGCGGCGGTGTTGACGACGTCGTGCACGTGGCCGAGCGGGAACCGTCCGCCCTCGCCGTCGGCGAGGGTGCGTTCGCGCAGCCCGGCGTCCCAGTAGCGCTCGACCAGCTCTCCGGCGACGACCGTGAGCGCCCCCAGCGAACCGGCGTGGTCGTGGAGGCGCGTGGACTGGTCGGGGGTCCAGGAGATGAGCCAGACGTCGGTGTAGTCGTCGGCGCGCAACCGGACGGACCAGCGGTTCTCGGCGTCGAAGTGGATCTCGTGGAGCCCCTGGCGGACCTCCTCGGCGACCGTGGCGGTCAGCTCGGACAGGCGGTCCAGGGTGAGCGGTGTCGGCGCGACGGCGGGTGCGGCGGCGGTGTCGGTCATGGCCTTCTTGCTCTCGGTGTCGTGGGCGGTCGGCGTCTGCAGGGGTCCGGTGACCGCTAACAGTGCTCGTCGAAGGTCAGGTGCCGCTGCCGTGGCCGCAGGTGTGACGGTGTTCTGACTGCCATGACCGCAGTAAACCATATTCCCTACAGGTTTAGTTGGTAGATGCCTCCCGCCGCACGTGTCACACCCGCACCAGCACGGCGGCGTCGCGCGCGACACGCACCCCGACCTGCACACCGACACCCGGAGTCCACCGCCGAACACGCGGCGCGGAAGATTCCCTACTTTATCGGTTGACAAAATGGGGTTACGGGTTCAGGCTGATGAACGAGGCCGACGGAATCGCGGAGCCGCCGGCCAGGACCCGCCGAACCCGCGCCGCCCGGGCCACCCCGCCGGACGGACGAACGCGAGGCCGGTCCCGGCGTTCCGGGCCGAGGGGGCTGCCATGCGCGGAGCCGCCCGACTCTCGGCCCGGAACGCCATCCACGCCGCGTCCAGCGCGATCGGACGGGAGGCCGACCCGATGCCCGAGACCCGACCAGAACCGCCGCACACCCAGCGCACCCCGGCGGCACGGGAGCCCGGCACGACGCGCGGACGGACGCGGTCGGGCCGAAGCCCCTCCCCCGCCGCGCGCGGGCTGTCGAACACAACGCCGAGGACACGGGACTGACGCCCGCCGCACACCGCCCTGTGCTTTGATTCCCCATAATTCCGGTAGGTATTTACGGCACACGTCGGCGTGCGTCCCAGCAGGAGGTTCCCCATGTCCGAGACCATCACCGGTCCCACCCTCGGCGCGTCAGACCGTGAGGCGGCGGTCATCGCCTCCGGCGCGGAGGCCGTGCGGATCGCCCGTGCCCTGGTCCCCCGGTTCGCGGAAGGCGCCTCCGCACGCGACCGCGAACGCTGTCTGCCCCGGGAGCAGCTCCGCGAGCTCGCCCTGTCGGGCCTGCTCGGCGTCACCGTGCCGCGCGCCCTCGGCGGACCCGAGACGGGCGCGGGAACCGTCGCCGAGGTCCTGCGCCTGCTCGGTACAGCCGACCTGAGCCTGGCGCAGGTCACGCAGCCGCACTTCGCGTTCCTCAACGCGCTCCGCCTGCGCGGAGGCGACTCGGCGCGCGTCCGTGTGTTCGGCGACGTCCTCGCGGGATCCCTGGTCTCCAACGCCCAGGCCGAGCGGTCCGGCAGGACCGCCCACACCCACGCCACCCGCCTGGAGCGCGGCGGCGACGGATGGCGGATCAACGGCAGCAAGTACTACGCCACGGGGTCGCTCCTCGCCGACTGGATCGCCGTGGTCGCCCCCGCGGAGACACCGGACGGCCCGCGCCCCCACCTCGCCTTCGTGCCCGCCGACGCCCCCGGCGTACGCGTCGAGGACGACTGGGCCGGCATGGGACAGCGCACCACCGCCAGCGGCACGGTGCACCTGGCCGACGTCGCCGTGCCCGACTCCCTGGTCCTGCCCCAGTACCTGACGTTCGAGGCGCCCACCACCTACGGCGCGTTCGCGCAGCTGCTCCACGCCGCCATCGACGTCGGTGCGGCGCGCGGCGCGCTGACCGAGGCGGCCGACTTCGTGCGCGCCAAGAGCCGCCCCTGGTTCGAGAGCGGCGTCGACACCGCCGCCGAGGACCCGCTGCTCGTCCACCGGTTCGGCGAGCTGGAGGTCCAGGTGCGGGCCGCGGAGGCCCTGCTGGCCTCCGCCGCCGACCGGGTGGACGCCGCCGACGCCGTCCTGTCCGAGGGCGCCCCCGGCGCGGAGGACGCCACCGCCGAGGCGTCGATCGCCGTGGCAGCGGCCAAGGTCGTCGGCGGCCGGGCCGCCGTCGAGATCTCCTCCGCCCTGTTCGAGGTGGCGGGCACGCGGGCCGCAGCCGACAGCGAGAACCTGCACCGCCACTGGCGCGACACCCGTACCCACACCGTGCACGACCCGGTGCGCTGGAAGGTCCAGCACGTCGGGGAGTACTCCCTCAACCGTCGCCGCCCACCGCGGCACGGACAGATCTGACCCGACAACGGAGGAGCGTCCCTCAATGCCCCTGACCTTCCACTGGTTCCTGCCCACGCAGGGGGACAGCCGCGGCATCGTCGGCGGCGGCCACGGCGCGGACGTCGTGGCCTCCGCCTGGCGGACCCGCGAACCGACCCTGGACTACCTGGGCCAGATCGCCCAGGCGGCCGAGCGGCTGGGGTTCGAGGGCGTCCTCACGCCCACCGGCGCGTGGTGCGAGGACGCCTGGCTGACCACGGCGATGCTGGTCGGGAGCACGAGGCGGCTCAAGTTCCTGGTGGCGTTCCGCCCCGGGCTCCTCTCGCCCACCCTGGCGGCGCAGATGGCCGGGACGTACCAGCGGCTCAGCAACGGGCGCCTGCTGCTGAACGTGGTGACCGGCGGCGAGTCCGCCGAGCAGAGGCAGCACGGCGACTTCCTCGACAAGGACGCGCGGTACGCCCGGACCGACGAGTTCCTCCAGGTGGTCGAGCGCCTCTGGCGGGGGGAGACCGTGGACTTCCAGGGGCGGCACGTGACCGTGGAGGGGGCCCGGCTCGCGAAGGCGCCCGACCCGCTGCCGCCGGTCTACTTCGGCGGGTCCTCCCCCGCCGCGCTCGACGTGGCGTCGCGCCGCGTGCAGGTGTACCTGACGTGGGGCGAGCCGCCCGGCGCGGTCGCCGACAAGATCGACCGGGTCAGCGCGCTGGCCGCCAAGCGCGGACGCACGCTCGACTACGGTGTCAGGCTGCACGTGATCAGCCGGGACACCGCCGAGGAGGCGTGGGCGCAGGCGCAGCGGCTGCTCGACGGCCTGGCCCCGGACACCGTGGGCGAGGTGCAGCACCACCTGGCCAAGAGCGAGTCCGAGGGCCAGCGGCGGATGCTCGAACTGCACGGCGGCAGCGCGGCCGACCTGGAGATCCACCCCAACCTGTGGGCGGGCGTCGGCCTGGCCCGGGGCGGGGCGGGCACCGCCCTGGTGGGCAGCCACGCCCAGGTGGCCGACCTGATCGAGGAGTACCACCGGGCGGGCGTCACCGAGTTCGTCCTGTCCGGATACCCCCACCTGGAGGAGGCCTACTGGTTCGGGGAGGGGGTTCTGCCGCTGCTGCGGGAGCGCGGGCTGTGGGAGCACCCCGACGGCCCCGAGGAGGCCGGCGCCTCCCACGTCCCCTTCGCCGTGGCAGCCCCGGCCACGTCCTGACCCGACCGTCACGCCCTGGAGCCCACCATGACCATCACCGTCCTCGTCGGCAATCCCCGGCCGAACTCCCGTACCGCCACCGCCGGCCTGGCCGTGGCCCGCCACGCCGCGCGCGCCGCCGGCCTGCCCGGCCAGCCCGGTCGGGCCGAACTGCTCGACCTGTCGGAGATCCAGCACCTGCTGCTCACCCCCGGTCCTCCGCTGGACGTGGAGGGCGCCCTGGAGAGGGTGCGCGCCACCGACCTGCTGGTCGTGGCGAGCCCCACGTACAAGGCGACCTACACCGGCCTGCTGAAGGTGTTCCTGGACCTGCTGCCCTCCGGCGGCCTGGCGGGGGTGACGGCCGTCCCGGTGCTGGTGATGGGGTCTCCCGCGCACACCCTGGCCGTGGACGTGCACCTGCGCCCGCTGCTGCTCGAACTGGGCGCGACCGTGCCCACGGGCGGGCTCGCTCTGCTCCAGGACGCGATCCCCACCGGCGGCGAGGTGGACGACACCCCGCAGCTGGACGAGGTGCTCGCCCCGTGGGCCGAGGGCGCGGCCCCCGTGCTGAGCGCGGCGGTGCGCACCGGATCGACCACCGCCTGAGTCCTCCCCCCTCTCTTCACCCACCACAAGGGAGAGTCCGTTGAGTATCGCCGAGCCCGCAACCAGCCCTCCGGCGGAGGCCGACAGGTTCCGCGCGACGCTGCGCAACCACCCGGCCGGGGTCGTCATCATCACCGCCAGTGTGGAGGGCCGGCCCGTGGGCCTGACCGCCACCTCGTTCACCAGTGTCAGCCTCGACCCGCCGCTGGTGTCCTTCTACATCGCGGAGTCCTCGACCACCTGGCCGACGCTGCGCAGGGCGGGGGAGTTCGGGGTGCAGCTCCTGACGGAGGAGCAGTCCGACCTCGCGGCCCGGTTCGCGAGCAGGGGGAGCGACCGGTTCGCCCCGCCGACGGCGTGGAGCCGGGGTCCGTCGCAGGTCCCGCTCCTGGACGGGGCCGCGGCGCACCTGATCTGCTCCCGGTTCGACACCCGGCTGATCGGCGACCACTGGCTGGTGGTCGGGGAGGTGACGCACACCCTGGTGCTGGAGGACCCGCGCCCGCCGCTCGTCTACCATCAGGGCGCGTTCGGCGGGGTCTCCCCGCTGGGCTGAGGCCGCTCCGCACCAAAGCGCCGAGGGCGCCCCGGTTCCGGGGCGCCCTCCTCGCCTGCCGGGGGACGCCGCCCTCCGCGGGCGGGAGGGCGGGGTCCCGCCGCCGTCCGGGGGTCCGGACGGCGGCGGGCCGGTCAGTCGTCCAGGCGCTCCCCCGTCCGCGGCGAGAACACGTGCACCCGTCCGGGGCGCACGCCCAGGCGCACGATCCGTCCGGCCGCCGGGGCCAGGTGCGGCGCCACCCGCACCACCAGGTCGGCGTCGCCCGGGTGCCCGGGGAGGCCTCCGTACAGGTAGCAGTCGGCGCCCAGGTGCTCGACCAGGCCCACCTCCATGGCGAACCCCTCGCCCTCACCCACCAGGTCGACCGCCTCGGGACGGAAGCCCAGCAGCGCGGAGGACGCACCCTCGGCGGCGAGTCTCCGCCGCTGGTCGGGGGTGAGCGGCACGTCGGCGTCGCCGACCCGGACCCCCTCCCCCGCCAGGGGGAACTCCCTCAGGTTCATCGCCGGGGAGCCGATGAAACCGGCGACGAAGGCGTTGGCGGGGCGCTCGTACAGCCGCATGGGGCTGTCGCACTGCTGGAGCACACCGTCCTTGAGCACCGCCACCCGGTCGCCCATGGTCATCGCCTCGACCTGGTCGTGGGTGACGTAGACGGTGGTCACGCCGAGCCTCTTCTGGAGCGCGGCGATCTGCGTGCGGGTGGACACGCGCAGCTGGGCGTCCAGGTTGGACAGCGGCTCGTCCATCAGGAACACCCGGGGCTCGCGCACGATCGCGCGCCCCATCGCCACGCGCTGGCGCTGGCCCCCGGAGAGCGCCTTGGGCTTGCGGTCCAGCAGGGGTTCCAGGTCCAGGAGCCGGGCGGCCTCCAGGACCCTGCGCTCGCGCTCCGGTTTGGCGACCTTCGCCATCTCCAGGGCGAACGCCATGTTCTGCGCCACCGACATGTGCGGGTAGAGCGCGTACGACTGGAAGACCATCGCGATGTCGCGCTCCAGCGGGCTGCTGTCGGTGACGTCGTCGCCCCCGATGCGGATGGTCCCCGAGTCCACCTCCTCCAGCCCGGCGAGCATCCGCAGGGAGGTGGACTTGCCGCACCCCGAGGGGCCGACGAGGACCAGGAACTCCCCGTCCTCCACCTCCAGGCTCAGCTCGTCGACGGCGGGCGCCTCCGAGCCCGGGTAGAAGTGGGTGGCCTTCTCGAAACCGACCGATGCCACGGCGGATCCCTCCTCTACAGCTGCGGGTTGATCTGGAGCTTGCGGCCCCGCCCGGCGCGGAACGCGTCGATGGCGTCGCCGAAGTCGGCGAGGGCGAAGGTGTCGGTGACCATGGTGTCCGCGTCCACCACACCCTTGGCCATGAGGCCGACGGCCCGCCCGTAGCTGTGCAGGACGGCCATGCTGCCGACGACGGTGATCTCGTCGTTGTAGACGCGGAACGGCGAGAAGGAGGCGCTGGCCTCGGCCGGGGCCACCCCGAACACCTGGAAGGTGCCGCCCCGGGCGACCCGCGTCAGTCCGTCCTCGATGGCCGCGACGACGCCGGTGCAGTCGATGACGACCTCCCAGTCGCGCCGGTCGAGTTCGTCGGGGCCGGCGGCCACGGCGTCGGCGGCCAGGGCGGCGGCCACCGCCAGCCGGTCCTTGTTCGGGTCCACCACGGACACGCTGGCCGCTCCGGCGGACCGTGCGAGCTGGGCCATCAGGAGCCCCATGGTGCCGGCCCCGTACACGAGGTAGTGCTCCCCCACCCGGCCCGGGAGCAGGTCGAAGCCGTGCACGGCGCAGGAGAGGGGTTCGATGAGCGCCCCGTGGGAGAAGGGCATGTGGTCGGGGATCGGGTGGCAGGACGAGGCGGGGGCGAGGGCGAGTTCCGCGCACGCCCCGGGGCCGGTGACGCCGATGGCGTTCCAGCTCTCGCACAGGTTCCCCCGGCCGATGACGCACTTGGAGCACGCGCCGCAGAACAAGGAGGGGTCGACGGCCACGCGGTCGTCCACGGACAGGCCGGTGACCTCCGATCCGAGCGCGACGACCGTCCCGGCGAACTCGTGGCCGGGGACGACCGGGTAGGGCGTGGGAGCGAACTCCCCGTCGATGATGTGCAGGTCGGTGCCGCAGACCCCGACGGCGGAGGGGGCGACGACCACCTCGCGGGGGCCGGGGGCGGGATCGTCCACCCGCTCCACGGAGAAGTGGCCGGGTTCGCTGACGACGAGTGCACGCATTACTTCACGGCTCCTAGGGAGAGGCCTCGGACCAGCCAGCGCTGGGCGGTCCATCCGGCGATGATCACGGGCAGTGCCGCCATGGTGGAGGCGGCGGACAGTCGGGCCCAGAACAGGCCCTCGCCGCTGATGAAGCCGACGAGGAAGACGGGCACGGTGGCGGCTCGGGTGGCGGTCAGGTTGACGGCGAAGAAGAATTCGTTCCAGGCGAAGATGAAGCAGATCAGGGCGGTCGCGGCCAGCCCCGGCGCGATCATCGGCAGGATGACGCGTCGCATCTCGGTGAACCGGCGGGCGCCGTCCATCCGGGCGGCCTCCAGCACCTCCTTGGGCAGCTCGACCAGGAACGAGCGGATCATCCACACGGCGATCGGCATGTTCATGGCCGTGTACACGAGGGTGAGGGTGCGGGCGTCGTCCAGGGCGCCGAGGTTCTGGGCGATGACGTAGAGCGGCAGGATCATCGCCACCGGCGGCAGCAGCTTGGTGGACAGGAAGAAGAACAGCGAGTCCCGCCACTTCGGGATGCGCACGAGCGAGAGCGCGTAGGCGGCGGGCAGGCCCAGGACGATGGCCAGGATCGTGGACAGGACCGACGCCTGGAGCGAGTTGAGCAGGTAGGGGACGAAGTCGCGCCCGAGCACGGCGGCGTACTGGTCCAGGGTGGGCTGGAAGAAGAGGGTCGGCGGGTCGGTGGAGGCCTGGGACTCCTGCTTGAACCCGGTCAGGAACATCCACAGGACCGGGAAGAAGAACAGCAGTCCCACGGCCCAGGCGAGCAGGCCCGCGGCCGGGCGGAACGGGCGGCGTCGGCGCCGCCGCGGGGCGGGGCCGGGGGCGGGCCCGGCCACGGCGGCCGGTGCCTCGGTCACGCTTGTCACGACTCCTCCTCGAAGAGGCTGGAGACCACGCGCAGGGCGAACATGGCGATGACCAGGGTCGCGGCGACCACGATGACCCCGGCGGCCGCGGCCTCGCCCACGTCGAAGGCGCGGAAGGCCTGGAGGTAGATGAAGTAGGGCAGGTTGGTGCTGGTCTGGCCGGGACCTCCCTGGGTGATCATGTAGATCGCGTCGAAGGTCTGGACGATGTAGATCGTGCCGAGCAGCAGCGCCAGCTCCACGAAGCGGCGCAGGTGCGGGAAGGTGATGCGGCGGAAGACGGCGAACGGCCTGGCCCCGTCGACGCGTGCCGCCTCCAGCACCTCGGGCGACTGGCTCTGGAGGCCCGCGAGCATGATGAGCATCATGAACGGCGTCCACTGCCAGGTGAGCACCATGACGATGGACAGCAGCGGGAAGTCGTTGACCCAGTCCGCGCCGACCCCGAACGGCGACAGCGCCCAGTTGAGCAGCCCGTAGACCGGGTGGTACATGGAGGTCTTCCACAGCAGGGCCGCGGCGACCGGCATGACCAGGAACGGTGTGATCAGCAGGGTGCGGACGATCCCGCGACCGAGGAAGGCCCGGTCGAGGAGGACCGCGAGGGCCAGCCCGAGGGCCAGCGAGAGGACGACGGCGCCGACGGTCAGGACGACCGTGTTGGCGACGGCGTTGCGGAAGAGCGGGTCCCCCAGGACCCGGCCGTAGTTGGAGATCCCGGCGAAGGAGCCGGAGTCCGGGCGCAGCAGGTTGCTGTCCTGGAAGCTGTAGTACACGGTGAACAGGAACGGGATCTGCGTCATCGCGATGACGAACAGCAGGCCCGGCAGCAGCGGGGTCCGGCGTATCCAGCGCTCCCCCCGGGTGGGTTCGCGCGTGGTGGGCCCGCGCCGCGCCGTGTCCGGCGTGGTCTGAGCGGTCATGGGCTTCCCTCGAAGGTGTCGTGGCGGTGGCGGGTCGGCGCGGCCGGGAACGGCCCGGCCCCGGTTCAGTCGCGGTAGCCGCCGGACAGGGCGGTCTCCTCCGCGTACGCCTGGGACTTGCGCAGCGCCTCCTCGACGGACTGCTGTCCGGCGATGGCGGCGGAGATCTCCTGGGAGACCCGGGTGCCCAGGTCCTGGAACTCGGGGATGGCGACGTACTGGACGCCGGTCCACGGCTGCGGGTGCATGCCGGGCTGCTCCACGTCCACGTTGTCGATGGCGTCGTAGGTGGGGCCGGCGAAGGCCTCGGCTGCCTCCTGGTACTCGGGGATGTCGTAGGTCGAGACGCGGGCGCCCGGGGGCACGCGCTCCCAGCCGAGCCGCTCACCGACCAGCCGGTGGTACTCGCGGGACGTGGCCCAGGAGACGAACTCCCAGGCGGCCTCGGGGTCGGTGGAGGTCGTGGGGATGGACAGCGCCCACGCCCACAGCCAGCCCGCGTGCTCGGTCCGGGAGACCGGGGCGGGGGCGTAGCCGATGTCGCCGACGACGCTGCTGGAGTCGGGGTCCTCCAGGTTGCCCGCGGCGACGGTGGAGTCGTAGAACATGGCGGCGTCGCCCTGGGCCATGGTGGTGAGGCACTCGGTGAACCCGGCGTTGGGCGCGCCGGGCTGCCCGTACTCGCTCACCAGGTCGACGTAGGTCCGGACGGCCTCCTCGACCTCGGGCGAGTCCAGGTGCGCGTTCCAGTCCTCGTCGTACCACCGGCCGCCGTGGGTGAGGATCACCGTGTTGAGGGGGGCGAGGAGTTCCCCCCAGCCGGGGACCCCGCGCAGGCAGATCCCGGAGACGCCGCCGTCGGGGTCGTCCAGTTCCTCCGCGAACCCGGCGACCTCCTCCCAGGTCGGGGCCTCGGGCATCTCCAGGCCCGCCTCCTCGAACAGGTCCTCGCGGTACATCAGGAGCGAGGACTCGCCGTAGAAGGGCGCCCCGTACATCTGGTCCTCGTAGGAGAGGGCGGAGCGCACGGTGGGGATGATGTCGTCGATGTCGTAGTCGGGGTCGGAGCCGTACTCGTCGAGGCTGATGATCCAGCCGTTCTCCGCCCAGATGGGCACCTCGTAGGTGCCGACGGTGACCACGTCGTACTGGCCGCTCTGGGTGGCGATGTCCTGGGTGACGCGGTCGCGGAGCTGGTTCTCGGGCAGGACCACGAACTCGACGGTGATGCCGGGGTTCGACGCGTTGAACTCGTCCGCGAGGGCCTGGATGTCGTCCATCTGCGGGTTGGCCACCGTGGCGACGGTGACGACCCGTTCCCCGTCGGAGCCGCCCCCTCCCGCTCCGGCGCAGGCGGTGGCGAGGAGCGCCAGGCCGGTGGCGGCGGCCACGACCGGGAGTCCGCGCCGCGTCGTGCGTATGAGCATGTTCTTCCTCCTGGGGCGGCCCGGGGGCCGGGCTCCGTGTCGCGTGAACGCGGCCGACTGTCACAGCGTTGCTCATATGAGCGGAGACGAGAGCATATGAGCAGCGCGGAGCTCATTTAAGTTGTGACTGGTGTCACGGGTCAAGGTGGGATGCAATAATGAGCGAAAGGATGCTCATATGAGCAACATCTCTGGAGGCTGTCGATGAAACCCGCGTTCCGACCGGCGGAGCTGATCCGCGCCACAGCGATCGCGCGCAGGTACTACATCGGCGGAGAGTCCAAGATCCGCATCGCGGAGGACTTCGCGATCAGCCGGTTCAAGGTCGCGCGCATCCTCGACGACGCGCGGGCCGCGGGCATCGTGCGCATCGAGATCGCCGAGCCCACGGAGGTCGACACCGACCTCTCCCACCAGCTGCGGACCGCCTACGGGCTGCACCAGGCGATCGCGGTCGTCAACCCCGGCGAGGGCGGCGCCATGCACCGCGGACTGGGCCGGATCGCGGCCGAGTACCTCACCGAGATCCTGGAGGAGGACGACACCCTCGGCCTGGCCTGCTCGCGCACCCTCAACGCGATGACGCTGGCCCTGGAC
>Ga0233363_1001078_pt1 | contig 10857 bp, 10 predicted proteins | sample ElkDunMinimDraft_18_FD_191534 | JGI IMG/M metagenome (GOLD analysis project Ga0233363, IMG submission 191534) | Fecal eukaryotic communites from dung pellets of Tule Elk in California, USA - Elk Dung C16 | ecosystem: Host-associated > Mammals > Digestive system > Large intestine > Fecal | place...
CCTCTGCCGGGCCCTGCCCCGTTCCCCGCGCCCTCCGGGGACGCGTCTGCCCCGGAGCGGGCTCGCAGTGCTCCCCTGTGGTTCGAAGGCGCCCGGCACCGCCCCCGGCCCTCGGTGCGCCCCCAGGTGGATCGTGTTCCACTGCGGACGTGGATCGCCGTGACGGCAGGCCCGTCCTGCACGTCTCCTGCGCGCGGGGCTTGCGGTAGAACGTGTTCCAGTATTAACCTCTGCGTATACCTGGCCCGGTGAGGGCGTCCGGCGGTTCGGTCGCCGGTCGCCAGCGGACGGCAGGTGAGAGAGGATCGTCGCCCGTCGACGTCGGATCGCGCCCCGACGCCGGCGGGCGACGCCCGTTCGGGCCCCGGTCAGCCCAGGAGGCGGCTCAGCTCGCCGAAGGTGGTGCAGGGCCAGGGCAGGCGGCAGCCCAGGCAGTGGTGTCCGCCCGGTTCGTCCTGCTCCTCGGGGCGGTGCAGTCGCAGCAGGTCGGCGCAGACGCCCGCCAGTGCGGTCACCTCGTCGCGGGCGTTCGCGTAGAAGGCGACGTCGTTGATCCGTGCGAGGGCGCTGTCGGACCCGGCGTCCGGGATGCCGACCGTGTCCGGCTCCCAGGGGACCGCCCGCACGGAGCGCTCCTGGATGCCCTGCACGCACTGGAGCAGCTGCGCGTGCTCGGAGAGGTGTCCCCTCCGTGGCGCTGGTCTGGCGAACGGCGACATCGCTGATCTCCCCCGATGGGTGGATACGCAGCCTCACGTAGTGACACAGCGTATACCCAGCGTCGCGCGTTGTCGCGATCTGTGGGGGTGTGGGGCCGGAATGAACGCGAGGTGCGGGCCGCCCCCAAGGGGAAGGGCGGCCCGCGGGGGGTGGGACTCAGGCGCAGTTGCCACCGCAGCTACAGGATCCGCCGTTCTGGCATCCGCAGCCGCAGCCCGAACCGCAGCTGCATCCGCTCAGGCTCGGGACGGTGGTCGGGGGGTGGGTCACAGTCACTCCTCGGGGCTCGGCAGCGCCCGCGCGCGATCACGCCGGGAATCCTCCCAGGAGGGGAGGGGCGTCGCGGGCGTGTTTCCCGAAACTTGACGTGCCCCCTCCGCGGCTTTCCCAATCCGCGACGAGAACCTTGCCGACGCGTGACCGGTCGACCCCGTCCGGGTCACGGGCTACCCCACCGGGGTCGAGCTGGGAAGCCGTGACACGCGGAGTCAGGCGAAGAAGGTCGCCTCGACCGCAGGGCGGCGCGTCATTCGGTACAGCCAAACCTGGCCGATGAGCATGACCGGAATTGCGGGCAGGAGGGTCACCCAGACGAACACCCCGGTCCCGGCCGGTACCGGGGCCCACGGGAGCTGCGCGGCCACCGCCACCAGGAGCCCGGGCACGGCGATGGCCAGCGCCGACGTGTGGCGCGACAGCATCGGCCCCACGAGCCCGCTGGTCGCCGCCAACGCCCCCGCCAGCACCACCGCGAGGATCACCGCGGGCGCGGCCGACGAGAGCTCGGGGCCGCCCGGGAGGAGGGCCGCCGCGGCGGCCAGGACCGTCGCCCCCAGAGCCGCCCGCGACAGCGGACGGGTGACCCGCGCCGCCACGTCCGCGCTCTCCGCGTCGGCGGGACCGACCAGCCGCTCCGCGCCGAAGGCCGCGCCGCGCAGGGCGAACAGGGCCATCACCACGGCCGTGCACAGCACGGTGAACGCGCTCGCCGTGAGGCCGCCGGTGAGCATTCCCGCGACCGTCAGCCCCCACGTCGCCGCGACGGTCCAGCTGCCCGCGACGATCGCGGCGTCGCAGCCCAGGCGCCAGCGGGGTCCGGCCACGCGGGCGCGCAGCCACAGCCCCGCGTCGCGGACCAGCCATGCGGCCAGCATGGCGGCGAGCACCGGCCGCAGTTCGGCGACCACGTGGTGCTCCAGGAGGGGGAACAGGCCGGCCAGGACCCCGACGGCGGCGACCAGCCACACCTCCGAGGCGAGGAAGTAGGGGGCGATCGCGGACACGACGCGCCGGCGCTGGGCGGGTCCGCGCGCCACGTGCGGCATCAGCATGCCCAGGCCGATGTCGGACCCCGCTAGGACGAGGTACCCCACGACGAACAGGGCGAGTAGTGCGGTGGAGGCGAAGGACAGGACGTCCATGGCTGGGATGCTCCCTGGATCAGAACGTGTGGACGGGGTCGGCGAGCTCCGCGGGCTCCTCCTCGCGGCGCTCCGCGAGAGGTCCGCCCCCGGGGCCGCGCCGGGCGTACCGCACCAGGAGCCAGTAGGTGACGGCGGCCAGGACCGCGAACGCGACGGTGAAGAAGGCGAAGGAGGCGACGGCCGCGACCGGCGTCATCGGGGTCACCGCGTCGGCGGTGGTCAGGTGGTGCACCACCGTCCAGGGCTGCCGGTTGGTCTCCCGGAACACCCAGCCGCCGACACTCGCCAGATAGGGGGCGAAGGGGGTGACGACCAGCGGGGCGAGGAACCACCGCCACCGGTCGAGGCCGCCGAAGGGCCAGACCAGCAGCATGACCGGGCCGAGGAAGAACAGCACCGCCCACATGCTCATCATGACGCCGTCGGCGGTCGCGTTGACGCCGTTCAGGAGCGGGCCGCCGGGGGAGGCCGCCTCGATCGCCGCGATCTCCTCGGCGGTGTAGGTCAGTCCGCTGGTGGGCGGGGCCTCTCCGAAGAGCCCGAACTGGACGCCGCCGAAGGTCACCACGAACATCGGCATGACGGCCATGACGATCGCGGCGTAGCGGATCCCGCGCCGGAAGATCCCGTGCGGGTCGTCGCGCCGCACCAGGTGGTAGGCGCTGGTCGCGGCGACCACCAGGGCGCCGACCGTCATGGCGCCGCTGACGACGTGCCCGAACGCCATGGTGGCGGCGGGGTTGGTCATCAGGGCGACCGGGTCGGTCAGGTGCGCGACGCCGTCCACCATCTCGAATCCGGTGGGGTTGCGCAGGAACCCGTTGGAGACCAGCACCCACCACGCCGAGGCGTACGCCGTCGCGGTGACCACGGCGAAGCAGGCGAGGTGGGCCCACCTGCCCATCCGGTCCCAGCCGAAGATCCACAACCCCAGGAACGTGGACTCGACGAAGAACGCCGTCATCGTCTCCAGGGCCAGCGGAGCCGCGAACGTGTAGCCGAACATCTCGTGCAGGCCGCTCCAGTTGAGCGCGAGCTGGAGCTCCATCACCAGGCCCGACAGGATCCCCATGCCGTAGTTGACGAGGTACAGGCCGCCCCAGAAGCGCACGGCGGTCATCCGCGAGCGGTCACCGCGCAGTGCGGCCAGGAACTGGGTGGTGAGGATGTACGGGGCGAGCCCGAGTGTCAGCGCCACGAACATGTAGTGCGTGGCGGCGGTCAGCGCGAACTGGAGCCGTGCCAGGAGAAGCGGGTCTTCGAGCATCGTCGGGCCTCGCGATCGGCGGTGGGAACACGCCAAGCATCCGACGACGGCGGCAGCGGGCACATCGTCCCGGAGGGGGCTCCTGCCGACCCCCCTCCGGGGTACGCGCCGCCGGGAGGCTACTCCCGCGGGTGTACGGGGAGACCCTGAGGCGACCCCGACGTCCCGCGGTCGGGGTCGGGGTCGGTCAGCTGTTCTGGCTCCACCGCGGAGTGACCAGGGCCGTCTCGTAGGCGATGACGACCAGCTGTGCGCGGTCCCGCACACCCAGTTTCACCATGGAGCGGCTCACGTGGGTCTTGGCGGTGGCCGGGCTGACCACCAGGCGGGCGGCGATCTCCTCGTTGGACAGGCCGCCCCCGACCAGCGCGACCACCTCGCGCTCGCGGTCGGTGAGCCCGTTCAGGCGGACCGACGGCTCCGGCGCTCCGGGCGGGCGGCGGGCGTAGTCGGCGATCAGCCGCCGGGTGATCCCCGGCGACAGCAGTGCCTCGCCGCCGTGCACGACCCGCACCGCCTGGAGCAGGTCGCGGGGCTCGGTGTCCTTGACCAGGAACCCGCTGGCCCCGGCCCGGAGCGCCTCGAAGATGTACTCGTCCAGGTCGAACGTGGTGAGGATGACGACCCGGGTCGCCGACAGGTCGCGGTCCGCGAGGATGCGCTCGGCGGCGGCCAGGCCGTCCACACCCGGCATGCGGATGTCCATCAGGACCACGTCGGGGCCCTCCGCCCGGGCCAGCCGGACGGCCTCCTCGCCGTCACCGGCCTCGGCGACCACCTCGATGTCGGGGGCGCTGTCCAGCAGCGCGCGGAAACCCGCGCGCACCAGGACCTGGTCGTCGGCGAGCAGCACCCTGATCACGGTGTCCTCGTTTCGTCGGTGCCGGACGCGCCGCGCGCGTCCGGCGAGGCGGAATCGGGTCGGCCGGGCTCGGAGCGTCCCACCGGCAGCCGCGCCCGCACCCGGAATCCTCCACCCTCCAGAGGGCCCGCGTCCACCGTGCCGCCCACCAGCGCGGCCCGTTCGCGCATCCCGGTGATGCCGTTGCCCGGCACCGGCGGCCCGACCGTACCGCGTCCGTCGTCCGTCACCTCGACCACCAGGTCGGTGGCCCCGTACTCGATCCGGACCCGGGCGCTCGTCGCGCCGGCGTGGCGCACCGTGTTGGTGAGCGCCTCCTGCACGGTGCGGTAGGCGGCCGATTCGGTGCTCACGGGCAGGTGGCGGGGGACGCCGGTGACCTCGACGCCCACGTCGATCCCCGCTCCCCGCGTGCCCTCGGCCAGTTCGCCGACCCGGTCGAGCCCGGGGACCGGAGACCTCGGCGCGGCCTCGTCCACGGCACGCAGGACACCGAGTATCCCGCGGAGCTCGATCAGGGTGTCCTTGCTGGTCTGCTTGATGGTGGCCAGGGCCTCCGCGGCGCGTTCGGGCTCCGTCTCGATCAGGTACAGGGCTGTGCCCGCCTGCACGTTGATCAGCGAGATGTTGTGCGCGACGGTGTCGTGTACGTCCCTGGCGAGCCGGACGCGCTCCTCCGACCCACGGCGGAGCACCTCCTCCTCCCTTGTGCGGTCGGCCTCGGCCGCGCGCTCCCGGTCGGCCCGCAGGTACTCCTGGCGCCAGCGCACGACCTCGCCCGTGCACAGCAGGAGCAGGACCCACGCGACCATGCCGACCGCCTCCAGGCGGTACCCGCCGACGACCAACAGTTCGAAGGCGTTGACGGCCACGAACTGGCCGATGCCCAGCGTCCACCCGAACACGCGGTACCCCCGGCGGACGAGGGCGTAGAGCGTGACCGCGGTGCACAGCATGACCATGCCGTCGGGAAAGCCCAGCGGGTAGTAGACGGTCGCGGAGGCGACCGAGACCAGGCCCACCACACGCGGGAGGGCGGTCCGCCACAGGAGGGGCAGGCACGCCGCGAGGATGAGGGCGTACCCCCACGGCCAGAGCTCTCTGTCCGCGGTGACGGGGGCGACCCACTCCCTCGCGAGGGTGCTGCCCAGGGACAGGACCAGCAGTGCCAGGGTGATCCATGAATCGGTGCGCGTGGGGCGCGGGAGTAGTGCTGCCACACCACCGACAGTACGGGCAGCACCCCGGGGGCGCGCGTCGTCCTCAGGGCTGATCCTCGCCCGACGGCGTACTCCCCACGGCGTACGCGCCCCCGGCGCGACCCGCACGGGGCCGCCGCGGGGGGCGGGGGATCCGCGACCGCGCGTCCTCCGGTCCCGGCCGCATCGGCCGGGACCCCGCGGCGGTCTCAGAACACGTCGTCCGGCGGAGCGGGGGAGTCGACCGCGTCCGCGTCGTGGACGGGCGCGCGGCCCGACACGAAGCGGTCCAGGTCCTCGCCCTCCAGCAGCCGGGCCATCTCCGGGTCGCGGTGCGCACGGCGGCCCAGTTCCTGCGCGGGGAGCGGCCGGTGGCCGGCCACCAGGACGAGGTTGCCGAACCGGCGCCCGCGCAGGATTCCCGGCTCCGCCGTCAGCGCCACGTGCGGCAGGGCCGCACGGACGGTCGCCGCCTGCGTCCGGGTGTGCTCCAGCGAGTGGCCGTCGCCGATGTTCACCGCCAGCAGGCCCCCGGGGCGCAGCACGCGCGCCGCCTCCGCGTAGAACTCCACCGACGTCAGCCGGGCGGGGGTCCGGGCGCCGGCGAAGACGTCGCTGATGACCAGGTCCGCGCTGTCGGCGTGCCGTGCGGTGATCCACTCCCGGGCGTCGCCGATGCCCACCCGCAGCTGGGCCCGGCGGTCCCACGGCAGCCGCCGGCGCACCATCTCCACCAGCGGCGCGTCGACGTCCACGGCGCGCTGCCGCGAGCCCGGGCGGGTGTGCGCCACGTACCTGGCCAGTGTCAGCGCTCCCGCGCCCAGGTGCAGCGCGTCGATCGGCTCGCCCTCGGGCGCGACGAGGTCGGCGGCGTGCGCGATCCGCCGCATGTACGAGAAGTCCAGGTAGGCGGGGTCGGACAGGTCCACGTGCGACTGCGGTGTTCCCGCCACCACGAGGAACCACGAGTCGGACCGGTCGGCGTCGGCGAGCAGTTCCATGCCCGGGACGCCCGTCGGCTCCCCGTCCCCGTCGCCCTCCGGGTCCCGAGTACCGCGTCTGCCCATGATCTCCCCGTTCGTCGGCCGCGCCCGCCGGCCACGCACGCCGCCCGGTTCGTCGGTCCCCCAGCCTAGGTACCGGCGGGAGCACTCGCGCAACTCACGCGCGAACGCGTCCGCACTACCGCTAGCCTGGGTCTCCCCTAGTTCAGTTCCCACGCCCCACGGGCGTGTTCACCGAGGAGTGGCCGTGCTGCTGCGGATGTCGAACCTGTTCCTTCGCACCCTGCGTGAGGACCCGGCGGACGCCGAGGTGCCGAGCCACAAGCTCCTCGTCCGCGGCGGGTTCGTGCGCCGCGCCGCCCCCGGCATCTACACCTGGCTGCCGCTGGGCAAGATGGTCCTGGACAACGTGGCGCGGATCGTGCACGAGGAGATGGCCGCCATCGGCGGCCAGGAGGTCCTCCTCCCCGCCCTCCTGCCCAAGGAGTTCTACGAGGCGAGCGGCCGCTGGGAGGAGTACGGGGACACCCTGTTCCGCCTCAAGGACCGCAAGGGCGCCGACTACCTGCTCGGCCCCACCCACGAGGAGCTGTTCACGCTCCTGGTCAAGGGCGAGTACTCCTCCTACAAGGACTTCCCCGTCGTCCTGTACCAGATCCAGGAGAAGTTCCGCGACGAGGCGCGTCCCCGGGCCGGCGTGCTCCGCGGCCGCGAGTTCCACATGAAGGACTCCTACTCCTTCGACATCGACGACGAGGGCCTCCAGGCCTCCTACGAGGCCCACCGCGCCGCCTACGTCCGGATCTTCGACCGGCTCGGACTGGAGTACGTCATCGTCTCCGCCACGTCCGGCGCCATGGGCGGCTCGGCCTCGGAGGAGTTCCTGGCCGTGGCCCCCAACGGCGAGGACACCTTCGTGCGCAGCACGGAGTCCGACTACGCCGCGAACGTCGAGGCCGTCGCCGTCCCGGTGCCGCCCGCGCTGCCCGTCGAGGGGCTGCCCGAGGCCGTGGTGCACCACACCCCCGGCACCGCCACCATCCAGACCCTGGTGGACTTCCTCAACGAGGCCGGGACGGGCCGCGTCTACAGCGAGGCCGACACCCTCAAGAACCTCCTCGTCAAGACCCGCGCGCCGGGCGCCGAGGACTGGGAGCTGCTGGCCATCGGCCTGCCCGGTGACCGCGACGTCGACCTCAAGCGCCTGGAGGCCGCCCTGGAGCCCACCGAGGTCGCCCTCCTGGACGAGGCCGACTTCGCGGCGAACCCGTTCCTGGCCAAGGGCTACATCGGTCCCCGCGCCCTCCTGGACAACAAGGTCCGCTACCTGGTCGACCCGCGGGTGGTCACCGGCACCGTCTGGGTGACCGGCGCCGACAAGACCGACCACCACGTCATCGACCTGGTGGCCGGACGCGACTTCACCCCGGACGGCACCATCGACGTCGCCGTGGTCCGCGACGGCGACCCCTCGCCCGACGGTCACGGCACGCTGTACACCGCGCGCGGCATCGAGATCGGCCACATCTTCCAGCTCGGCCGCAAGTACACCGACACCTTCCAGGTGGACGCCCTCGGCGCCGACGGCAAGCCGAAGCGCGTCACCATGGGCTCCTACGGGGTCGGGGTGTCGCGCGCCGTCGCCTGCGTCGTCGAGCAGTCCCACGACGACAAGGGCATCGTCTGGCCGCGCGCCATCGCACCCGCCGACGTGCACGTGGTCGGCACCGGCAAGGGCGAGCAGATCGAGGAGGCCCTGCGGATCGGCGCGGAGCTGGAGGCCCGCGGCCTGCGCGTCCTCGTGGACGACCGCAAGGGCGTCTCACCGGGTGTGAAGTTCACCGACGCCGAGCTGCTGGGCATCCCGACCGGCGTCATCATCGGCCGCGGGCTCAAGGACGGCCTGGTGGAGCTGCGCGACCGGGCCACCGGCGACCGCGAGGAGGTCGCCCTGACCGAGATCGTGGACCGCACCGTCGCCGCCTGCCGCGGCTAGCCGCAGGGCAGCGGACGAGACGCGGGGCCGGGGAGGGATCCCCGGCCCCGCGCGCGTGCCGCCGTCAGGCGGTCTCGAAGCCGGGAAGGGCGTCCAGCTCCCCGCCCCACTCCAGCCCGCGCAGCGTCGTCTCCTGGAGGGCCCGCGCGCCCGTCACCCGCAGGCCGGTGTCGGCCGACGCCGCCAACCACAGGTACGCGCGCGCCGCCGTCTCCTCCACCCCGATCGCGAAGGCGTCGAGGGCCCCGCCCCCGCGCTCCTCCGGCAACGGGTACGAGGCCAGAGCGGAGGGCGCGTCGATGCCGCGTTCCACCGCGGCGGCGCGCAGCGTGTCGCGCAGCGCCTTGTGCCGCTGGGCCGCGTCCAGGGCCCGCTCGCGCCGGTCCTCGTCCCCGGCGGCCCCGCCGACGAACTCGTACCCGTACACCGCCGCGTGCTCGGCGCTCAGGGCCTCGGCCAGCGCCTCGGGGCCGGGGTCCGACCCGTCCGGGGTGGACGCGGGACTCTCGTTCACCTGTACCGCCTTCACGTTCGTGGATGTCCGTCCGGAGGCAAAAGCTAGACCCTGCCCAGCAGGTACGCGTGTCCTGCCTCGCAGGCGCCGATACCGCTGATCAGCTGTGCCAGACCCGGGTCGGAGACGGATCCGGCCTGGTCGAGGCGGGCGCTCGTCGCCGCCGACTCCAGCAGCCGCAGCCCGGCGGCGTCCATGGCCGCGCCGGACGCGGGATCCTCCGCGGGAGGGTCGCCCTCACCGTCGGCGAGGTCGGCGGGCGCGGTGGGGGAGGCGTCCTCGGGCAGCGACTCCACCAGGGCGTCCATGTGGGTCAGGTGGTGGCCCAGCAGGCGCTCCAGCAGCTCCGCGGGGCCCGAGCCCTCGGCGATCGCCGCCTCGTAGCGGACGACCATCCGCTCCTTGTCCCGGATCACCGACCGGAGCACGTACTCGTCCGGGGTCACGTCCGCGGGGTACCACTCGGCCTCGCCGCACGCGGCCAGACCCGCGACCGCCGCTCCGGCCACCGCCGCGCCCAGCACCGTGCGGCGGCTGATGACGCAGCCGTTCACCTGGCCCACGTGCTCTCCTTCCGTGCCCCGTGCCGTCCCTCGTCGGCACGACGGCCGTCCGGGACGGCCACGGCCCCATCTTTCCACGGTCCGCGCGGGGTGCGGCCCGCGCCGACACACCCCGTCACACGGGCTTTCCCGCTCCCGGAGGCCACACGGTGACGCGTCCCGGGCACCGACGGCGACCTGGACCGCGCCCGGGTGTGGATACCCTTGCAGCACAACCGCCGTCGCACGCGACGCGCGGCCGGTCCGCGTCCCTCAGGGGGGCGGACCGTTCAGTCGCAGACTACGTACAGAGCTGGACCGCCCCGTACACCGGCCAGAGGCCGAGCGGGCGGGATTTCTCCGCTGGAGGGGCAGACACCACATGGGAGCGCAGGCACGCGAAGAGCGCATCGCCGAGCTGCTGGAGCCGGTACTGGCAGAGGCCGGACTGGACCTGGAGGCCGTCGAGCTGACACCGGCGGGCAAGCGCCGGGTCCTGCGCGTCGTCGTCGACTCCGACGACGGGGTGGACCTGGACCGGGTCGGTGAGGTCAGCCAGGAGGTCAACGCCACCCTGGACGCCTCCGACGTCATGGGCGAACTGCCCTACGTCCTGGAGGTCACCTCGCCGGGGGTGGACCGACCGCTGACGCAGCCGCGCCACTGGCGGCGCTCCCGTGGACGGCTGGTGAAGGCCGCCCTCACCGAGGGCGGCGACGTCACCGGCCGGGTCACCGACGCCGACGACGAGGGCGTCACCCTCGACGTCGAGGGCCGGCCCCGCACCCTCGCCCACGCCGAACTCGGCCCGGGCAGGGTCCAGGTGGAATTCCGTCGCGAAGCCGACACCGACGCGGCGGACTAGAGGGGGAGCCCCGTGGATATTGACATGAGTGTCCTGCGCAGCCTGGAGCGCGAGAAGGACATCGCGGTCGAGCTGGTCGCCAAGGCCATCGAGGACGCGCTGCTGATCGCCTACCACCGCGAAGAGGGGCCCGACAAGAAGGCCCGGGTCGAGCTCAACCGCTCGACCGGCCACGTGACGGTGTGGGTGTCCGAGACGGACGAGGAGGGCGGGGTCGTCGGCGAGTTCGACGGCACCCCGTCCGGATTCGGCCGTATCGCGACCTCCACCGCCAAGCAGGTCATCCTCCAGCGTCTGCGCGACGCCGAGGACGAGCTGACCCTGGGGGAGTTCGCCGGACGCGAGCACGACATCGTCTCCGGCATCATCCAGCAGGGCAGGGACCCCCGCAACGTGCTGGTCGACCTCGGCAAGCTGGAGGCGATCCTTCCCCCGCAGGAGCAGGTCCCCACCGAGACCTACAC
>Ga0233363_1001085_pt1 | contig 10831 bp, 9 predicted proteins | sample ElkDunMinimDraft_18_FD_191534 | JGI IMG/M metagenome (GOLD analysis project Ga0233363, IMG submission 191534) | Fecal eukaryotic communites from dung pellets of Tule Elk in California, USA - Elk Dung C16 | ecosystem: Host-associated > Mammals > Digestive system > Large intestine > Fecal | place...
GGTCCTCGCCTGCCTGTGGATTCCCTACACCGGGGCCGGCAGGCCCTGGAAGGCAGGGCACTACGCCGTGGCGCTGGTGTTCGCCGTAGCCGCGTTCCTGCTCACGGGACTGCCCGGCGCCAACCTGCCCACGCACCCGGTGATCGTCTTCCTCGCGGCCGCCGTGGCCGTCTGCGCCCTGGTGCTGCCCGGCCTGTCCGGCTCGTTCATCCTGCTCACACTGGGCCTGTACGAGCCGACGATCAACGCGGTCGGCGACTTCGACATCGCCTATCTGAGCGTCTTCGCCCTGGGCATGCTCACCGGGCTGTCCCTGTTCGTGAAGTTGCTCCAGTTCCTCCTGGAGAACTTCCATCACATGACCCTCGTCGTACTCACCGGCCTCATGGCCGGCTCACTGCGCGCGCTGTGGCCCTGGCAGACCGAGTCCCGTGAGCTCCTCACCCCCACCGACGTCCCCGTGACCGTCGCCTTCATGGTCGTCGGCTTCGCGATCGTGACCGCTGCCATCGTCTGGGAGCGCCGGAAGCGCACGCAAGCCGAAGTTCTCCACGTCTCGACCCACCTCTGACCGGCAAGAACGGAATCCACTACTCATGACAGCGAATCTGTGGACGGCCTCGAACCTGGCGATGGAAGGCGACGTCGCCCATGAGTACGAGGGGTTCATCGGCTGGGTCCTGAGCCTGATGACGACACTGGGCGAGCCCGGCGTCGGCGTGGCCCTGTTCATCGAGACCTTCTTCCCCCCGATGCCGAGTGAGGCGGTCCTGCCGGGGGCGGGGTTCCTCGCCTACGACGGGCACATGAACGTGTGGCTGGCCATCATGTGGGCCACGATCGGCTGCCTGGTCGGCGCCTGGGGCTTCTACGCGATCGGCGCCCTCCTGGGCCGGGAACGCACCAAGTGGCTGGTGGAGAAGACCCCCCTGCTCGAGGTCGAGGACTTCTACAAGGCCGAGCGCTTCTTCTCCCGCTTCGGCGGCCTCGCGGTTCTCCTGGGCCGGTGCGTTCCCCTGGTGCGCAGCTTCATCTCGGTCCCCGCCGGTATCGAGCGGATGCCCATCCTCAAGTTCTCCGTGTACACCGTGATCGGCTCCGCCGTCTGGAACTCGATCTGGATCGGTCTCGGCTACGCCTTCGGCCCGGCCATCAAGCCGATCCTGGTGCAGTGGAGCGGCCTGATCAGCAACATCGTGCTCGTCATCATCGCCCTGCTGTTCCTGTGGTTCGTCGTCGTCCGCGTCCGCAAGATCCTCAAGGCCCGGTCCGCCGACAACGCCCCCACCGCCTGAGCGGCGCGGTCGGTCGCACGGGCCCCCTCGGGCCCGCACGTCCCCCACACAAACGTCGGCCGCACAGGCCGACCGCACACTGAGCGGGGCCGCCCACGCGGCGGCCCCGACGGCGCGGGGTGCCGGTGTCCCATCACCGGCTGAGAGCACACCCGTCGAACCTGCCCTAGTTCGTACTAGCGAAGGAACGCCCATGAGCGCGTACAACATCGTGTCCATCGCCGGAAGCGACCCCAGCGGGGGCGCCGGGATCCAGGCGGACCTCAAGGCCTTCTCGGCGCACGGCACCTTCGGCATGACCGTGGTCGCGGCCCTGACCGCGCAGTCCACGCGCGGCGTCACCGGGGTCCACCCGATCCCCGCCGCGTTCGTCACCCACCAGATGGACACCCTCTTCTCGGACGCCGCGGTGCACGCGGTCAAGGTCGGCATGCTCGGCACCGCCGAGGTCACCGCGGCCGTCGCCGAGGCGATCGGACGCCACGACCTGCCCCACGTGGTCGTGGACCCGGTGATGGTCGCCAAGAGCGGCGACCGGCTACTGGAGCCCTCCGCCGTCGACGCCCTGCGCACCCGGCTGCTGCCGCGGGCCGACCTGGTCACCCCGAACCTCCCCGAGGCCGCCGACCTGCTGGACGAGCCCGAGGCCACCGATCTCGCGGCGATGCGCGACCAGGCCCTCCGACTGCTGGAGTTCGGTCCGCGCAGGGTCCTGATCAAGGGCGGGCACCTGCCGGGCGGGGACTGCGTCGACATCCTCGTCTCACGGGACGCCGACCCGGTCGAGTTCCGTGCTCCGCGGGTCCCCACCCGCAACACGCACGGCACCGGGTGCACCCTGTCCTCCTCGATCGCCGCCCTGCTGCCGCAGCGCCCGGACGCGGTCTCCGCCGTCGGCGACGCCAAGGCCTACCTGACCGAGGCGCTCCGGCACGCGGACGAGATCGACGCGGGCGGCGGCCAGGGGCCCGTCCACCACTTCCACGCCTGGTGGAAGTAGGCGCCGTCCTCTGCGGCGCGGGCGGACGCGAACGCCCCCGCCGGACACCCTCCTCCGCCGGGGGCCACCGCTGTGCGGCGGCCTCCGGTTCCCGCAGTCACGGGAGGACCGGGGTCAGGAGTCGTCCCTCTGGTCGAGGGCGAGCCTGCTGAGCACGGCGGCGGCCCGGGCGGGGTCGGCGCCCTGGCCCACCGCGACGCCGAGCAGGTAGGTCGTGAGCGGAGCCGCGGGGCGGGCCACGGAGTGGGCGGCGTCCTTGGCCAGGTCGAGGATGCGGTCGACGTCCTCCTTGCCCAGGGGGTCCGTGCCGGACAGTTCCAGTTCGCGGCGGACGGCTTCCGCCCATTCGACGAGGGTCACAGGGCGACTCCTTGGAGAGGGATGGCGGTCACGTCAGGCGATCATAGCCACCCGGGGGTCACCGGGCTGCCACGGGCGCGCGGTCGGGTCACCGTCCGCTCGACCGACCCGCGCCCGTGCTTCGGGAGCGGTTCGCCCCGGACCCGACCGGGGTTCATCCGGCGCTCCCGGTGCCGGGACCAGCCTCCCCCCGGCGAAGGACGGGGAGGGCGCGCCGTCCGTCCGGTCGGCCCCGCCGGGGACCGGAGTGCCCGCGGTCGGCGCCGGCCCGCCCCCGTGAGCGGGTGCGGACCGGCGCCGGACAGGGTTCCGGCCTCCCCCGGAAGGAGCGGCCGGGGGAGGCCGGAGGAGTGTGCGCCCGCCCCGCCCCCTTCAACGGGGCGGACGCAGGGATGGTCTAGACGGCGGCCCGGGCGGTGGCCTGGGACCGGGCGATGACGGTGCCGGGGGCCGGGTCGAGCAGCGCGCCGAGGACCTCGTCGAGCCGGTCCAGGTGGGCGCGGACCCAGGGCAGGGCCAGCGGGTCCGTGGCGGCGAGCGCCGCGTAGCGCCGCTCCTCGGACTCCCCGTAGAGGAGGCTGGTGGCGACCCGCATGCGCAGGGCCTCGGCCCCCTCCCCGAACTCGACGGCGGGCAGGACGCCCATGCCGAAGCGGTCGAGGAGCAGTCCGGTCAGCTCGGGGCCGGTGGTCACGCCGTGCAGAGCGGCCAGTCGTTCGCGGGCCGGCTCGAAGTCGGGGTAGAGGTAGAACGCCGCGCGCGGGGTGGCGACGGTCGCCCCGGCGCGCACGAACGCCTCGGTGACGGCGCGGGCGACGATGCCGTGCAGGCGGCGGCTGCGGTCGATGTGGTCGAGGAGCTCGACGGGCTCCGTGAAGGCGTGTGCGGCGGCCTCCTGGACGGGGGCCGCGGGACTGGACCAGATCTCGCTGGCCACACCGAGCAGACCGCCGCGCAGCCGGTGGCCGATCTCGGAGTCGGGCAGGCGCAGGACGCCGATGCGCCAGCCGCCCAGGGCGAGGTTCTTGCTCAGGCCCGTGGAGATGATGGTGCGCTCGGGCGCGTACTCGGCGGGACTGTGGATCTCGACGGGGTCCTCCCCCGGGCCCGCCGGGTGGACCAGGTCGCGGTAGATCTCGTCGGAGATGACGAGGAGGTCGAGCTCGCGCGCCACCTCGGAGAGCCTGCGGACGGTGTCGGCGTCGGCCACCGTGCCTGTGGGGTTGTCCGGCAGGGTGACGATGACGGCGTTGACGGTCCGTCCCTGCTCGCGGGCGGCGGTGACCGCGGCGTGCAGCAGGTCGGGCTGGGGTACCCCGCCCTGGCCCGTGGCCGTGGGGACCAGGAGCGGCTGCTGGCCGATCAGGCGGCTCTGTGCGGCGTAGCTGACCCAGCTGGGCGCTGCGATCGCGGTGTCGCCGCCGATCTCCAGCAGGAGGCTGTACAGGAGCGGCTTGCTGCCGGGACCGGCGATGACCATGCCGGGGTCGGTGGGCAGCCCGCGACGTTCCCAGTAGCCCGCGGCGGCCTCGCGCAGGGCCGACGACCCGGCGACGGGTCCGTAGGCGTTGGCGCCGTTGCCCGCGGAGAGCTGGTCGCGCATGACCGGGTGGACCGGGAGCCCGGCCTCACCGAAGCCGAGCGGCAGCACGCACACTCCCTGGCGCCGCTTCTCGGCGAGGGCTTCGTTGACGGCAAGGGTGGCGGACACAGTGACGGTCATGGATGACTCATCTCCGGACGTATCGTTCGGCGCTTGACCGCACCTCGGGTGACGGTCTGTCACTCCTCACCATGCCCCGGTTCAGTCATCAGTACAAGCGAGTCTTTTCGATGCTGAGCATAAGCTGTTCTTATGCTAGACCTTCGCCGCCTGCACGTTCTCCGCGAGTTCGGTGTCCGAGGCACCATCGCGGCCACCGCGAGCGCCCTCGGCTACACGCCCTCGGCGGTCTCACAGCAGCTCGCCAGACTGGAACAGGAGACGGGTGTCGCGCTCCTGGACCGCTCCCCGAGGGGCGCCGAGCTGACCGACGCCGGACGGCTCCTGGTGGCCCAGGCCGAGGAGATCCTGGCACTGGTCGAGGCCACCGAGTCGGTCCTCGCCGAGCAGTCGGACGTCGCCCTGGGCATGGTGACCGTCACGGCCTTCCCCACCGCCGCCGTGGCGTTCGCCCCCCTGCTCGCGCCGCCGCTGCGGCGGCACGAGGGGATGCAGCTCGTGCTCCGCCAGACCCTGCTGTCGACCGGGACCCAGAAGGTGCGCTCGCGGGAGGTGGACATCGCGCTGGTCGACGACTGGAGCGGCCAGCACCCCGGGCGCGGACCGGACGCCGGCCTGCGCCACATCCACCTGCTGCGCGACCCGCTGGTCCTGGCGGTGCCCGAGGGGCACCGGCTGGCCTCCCCGAGCGCGCCGGTGGCTCTGGACGGGCTGCTGGGCGAGTCGTGGATCGTGGCGCCGCAGACCGAGCGGTCGCGCTACGGGACGGACCGGCTCCTGGCGGAGGTGGGCGGGCTTCCCGCCACCACCTGGGAGTTCGAGGGCCTGGGCACCATCCTGAGCCTGGTGACCCGGGGGATCGGGATCGCCGCCGTTCCGGCGCTGGCGATGGTGGGCGCCCCTGCGGGGCTGGTCTACCGGAGGCTTCCGGCGTCGGCGCCCGAGCGGCACGTGTACGCGGTGGTGCGCCCGGCCTCGCTGCGGCGGCCCGCGGTCCAGGTGACACTGGCGGCCCTGCGGGAGGCGGCCCAGCAGGTCGACCGGGAGCTCGCGGAGATCACCACCCCGTAGTCCGTCCGCCGCGGGAGGGGCGGGCGGGGTGCGGGACGCGGGGGGCACGACGACGTGTGGCCCGGCCCCCTGGGCCGGACCACACGTCGAGCGGGTCGTGGTCGGTTGTTCCGCCGGATGGCGCGGCCGTGTCGCACCGGTTCACTCGCCGTTGTCCCTACCGCGCGTCCGGTCGATCCTGCGCCGCAGTTTGCGGCAGACGTGGAGTGCGCGGTCACGGTCGTCCCGGGCGTTCCACCATCGCGCGTAGGCTTCCAGTCTTCGTTGTCGCAGCGACTCCAGCTCGGCTTCCATCCGGGTCACCCTGTGCTCCAGGTCGATCCGTTCGCGCTCGAACGACGACATGTCGCGCTCATGGAACCCCGCCTCACGCTCGGCGGTGCCGAGCCGATCGGTGAGGCCCTCGGCGGCGTTCCCGCCGCGGGCGATCCGGCCGCGGCCGGTCTGTCCACTGATGCCTTGGAACCACACAGTGACTGGTGTTTCCCGAAGCACACCAACATCACCGATCGCTACGCAAAGAATACGGAAAGTGGCAAATGGCGCAAGATTCCAATATCGCCCATAGCACTCTTTCTGATCACACCGCGATCGGGCGCGCGGCCACCGCCCTCTCGCTCGGCAGCGGCAGCGGTGCGGCCCCCTGGAGACGCACGTAGGCCGACTCGAAACGCTCCAGCGACCGGTGGTGGTCGTGGCGCAGGGCCATCTCGCGACTGGCCGCTCCCAGGGAACGGCGGGTCCGCGCGCTGCCGAGGACCGAGAGCAGCCGGTCCGCCAGGTGCACGGGGTCGCCCGGCCGGAAGAGGAACCCGTTGCGCCCTGCCTCCACCAGGTGCGGCAGCGCCATCGCGTCGGCGGCGACCACAGGAAGACCGGTGGACATCGCCTCCAGCGTGGCGATGCTCTGCAGCTCGGCGACGCCCGCGATCGCGAACGCGTCACCCGCCGCGTACACCAGCGGGAGGTCCTCGTCGGGGACGAACCCCAGGAAGTACACCCGGTCCGCCACCCCCAGCTCGGCGGCCAGCGCGCGCAGCTCCTGCTCCCGCGCCCCGATCCCCGCCAGGGCCAGCTGGACGTCCCGCTCCGGCACGATCCGCGCCAGGGCCCGGATCGTGTCGTCGATCCGCTTCTCCGCGTCCAGCCTGCCCACGAACACGATCGTGTCCCGGTCGGGGAGCCCGAACCTGGCCCGCGCCGCCGACCTGTCCCGCGGCCGGGGGTGGAAGCGCTCCAGGTCGATCCCGCACGAGATCGCCTCGACCGCGCGGGCGAACCCCTTCTCGCGGAGCAGCTCGGCCGCACGCGGTGTCGGGGTCGTCACGAAGTCGGCCTCGCCGGCCACCCGGACCATGTCCTTCCACGCCAGCATCCCGGCCGCCGACTGCATCGACCGGGGCACCCGGGCGTGCGCGTACAGGTTGTCCGGCATGAAGTGGTTGGTCAGCACGACCGGGATGCCCGCGACCCGGCCCCGGTGCATCGCCGACCGGCTGAGCGTGAAGTGGCTCTGCGCGTGCACGACGTCCGGGTCCAGGCGCCGCACGAGCCTGGTGATGTGTCCGCCCATGCCCACCGGGACGGCGGCCCGCATGCTGGGCTGGAAGGGCAGGCGCGCGGAGCGCAGGCGGTGCTCGGTGACCGCCCCGTCGACCGTCACGTAGGGGTCGCCCAGATCGGAGGGGCACACCACGTGGACCCGGTGCCCGCGGTCGGCCAGACCCTCGGCCAGGCGGTGGGTGAAGTACCCGGCGCCGTTGACGTCGGGCGGGTACGTGTCGGTGGCGATCAGGACGCGCAGTGGACGTGTGGGCTCGGCCATGGTGGGACTCCTTGGTTCAACGTGTACGGAAACGGGCCGTCGTCTCCGAGCGCCTCCGCCCGCCGGGGGCCTCGGGGTTGCGGTGGCGCGCCCGCGCCAGCGTGATGGTTCCTGCGATGGCCAGCCCGCTGAAGGCCAGCGCACCCGCCTGGGCGCCGAGGGTCTCCGGTGTGCCCTCTCCCAGGAGGAAGGCGCCGATCGCCACGCCGACCACCGGGTCGGTGATCAGAAGGGTCGCGTAGGCGGCGGAGAAGTGCCCTGTGCGGTAGGCGTTCTGCATCAGCAACGCGCCGAAGACCGCCGTGACCACGGCGAGCAGGGTCAGCCAGTCGACGACCCGCGTCCAGTCGCCGATCGCGTTCGCGGTGATCACCCGGGCCAGGCCGGAGGTGGTCCCCAGGGCCGCCCCGCCCGCGAGGGCGAGCAGCAGGGCCCGGACGCCGCTGTTCATCCAGTGCGCGGTGAGGTAGACGACGAGGCCCGCGCCGATCGTGGTGCCGGCGAGCGCGAGTGCCATGGGAGTCGGCAGGACGGGGATGTCGGAGCTGTGCGGGAAGAGGGCGAGGACGCCGGTGAGGCCGCCCATCACGGCGACCCCGGCGATGATCTGGGAGACGCCCACCCTCTGCCGGTTGAACACCGCCGACAGGACGATCGCGAACAGCAGCCCGGTCACGCCCAGCGGCTGGATGATGGTCAGCGGAGCCCCGCTGAGGGCGATGAGGTGGAGGCTCGCCCCGAGCACCACGGCCGCGGTGCCGATCAGCCAGCGGGGCTGGCGGAGCAGGTGCAGCAGGAACCCGGTGCGGGCCACCTGCCGGCCGGGGGCGCGGACGGCGTCGCGCTCCTGGAGGGCGGAGCCGAGTGCCAGGCTGAACGCCCCCGTGACGGCGATGAGGACGGGCCACAGCATCACTGCCACCACCCGTCCTCCACGGGCGTCCCCTGTCTCTCCACCATCGCCGCATCCCCTGACACTCGGTCCCGACCCGGCCCGTCGAACTCCGGGTATGACCAGAACACTAGGAACGGAAGGGGTCTGCCGGCGATAAGGCCAGCCCCCGTCCGCCGGTAGTGCTCACCCCACTGCGCACCGGGGGTCGTCCACGTGCTGCGCCCTCCCTGCGGTGGATTTCGGCGTCTTCGCGCCGATCCGTCTGTCCCTACGTCTCCCGCAAAACACGGAGTGCTAAGAGCCATGCGGAGTCAAGACTGGGTATGGGGTGGGCTTGAATAGCGCCCCGCGAAGGACCGATTGATGCCGGGGGTGTGCCCTCGATGAGCACCGTGGCACTATGTCCGTTATTGGTCTAGACCGGATAGGAGCAGTCCACCGTGCCCGACACCCCCGCCTCACCCCCGACCTCCCTCCCCGTGATCCCCCGCCCCGCCCGGACGGAGCCCGGCGGCCAGGGCGGTCTCATCCTCACCGCCGCGACCAGGGTCTCCGCCGACGCCGAAGCCCGGGGCACGCTCACGTGGCTCCAGCGTGAACTCGGCGCGGCCACCGGGCTTCCCCTGGCCACGGGCGACGAGGCCAGCGCGCAGGTGCGGCTCAGCGTCGACGCCCAGGCCGGTCTGGGGCGCGAGGGCTACCGGCTGATCGTGGACGCCGAGGGCGCCATCGTCGTCGGCAACGACCCGGCCGGGGTGTTCTACGGAGCGCAGACCCTGCGCCAGCTCCTTCCGCCCGACGCCTACCGCGACGCCCCCCTGGGCGGCGCCGTGTGGACCCTGCCCGCCGTCAGCATCACCGACGCCCCGCGCTTCCGGTGGCGCGGCGCGATGCTGGACATCGCCCGCCACTTCTCCCCCAAGCGGGAGATCCTGCGGTTCATCGACCTCCTGGCGATGCACAAGCTCAACGTGCTGCACCTGCACCTGACCGACGACCAGGGCTGGCGGATCGAGATCCGCCGCTACCCGCGGCTCACCGAGGTCGGTTCCTGGCGGACCGAGAGCCAGGTGGGCGCGAGCAAGCCGCCGGTGTTCGACGGACGCCCCCACGGCGGCTTCCTCACCCAGGACGACATCCGCGAGATCGTCGCCTACGCGGACGCCCGGCACGTGGCGGTCGTCCCCGAGATCGACGTGCCCGGCCACTCCCAGGCCGCCATCCACGCCTACCCGGAGCTGGGCGAGAGCGGGCTGATCCCGGTGGGCACGCAGTGGGGCGTCTTCGACGAGGTCCTCGCGGTGACCGACGAGGTCCTGGAGTTCTACAAGAACGTCTTCGACGAACTCCTCGAACTGTTCCCGAGCACCTACATCCACGTGGGCGGCGACGAGTGCCCCAAGACCCAGTGGAGGACCAGCGCGTCCGCGCAGAAGCGGATCAAGGACGAGGGCCTCGCCGACGAGGACGAGCTCCAGAGCTGGTTCATCCGCCAACTGGACGAACACCTGACGGCGCGCGGCCGCCGCCTGCTCGGCTGGGACGAGATCCTGGAAGGCGGTCTCGCACCGGGAGCGACCGTGATGTCGTGGCGCGGCGAGGAGGGCGGCATCGCCGCCGCCCGGGCCGGCCACGACGTGGTCATGAGCCCCACCGCCACCTCCTACCTCGACTACAAGCAGTCCGAGTCGGACGACGAGCCGGTCAAGGTGGGCACGCTGCTGCGGGTCGAGGACGTGTACACGGCGGAGACGGTCCCCCCGGGCCTCACCGAGGAGGAGGCCGGGCACGTCCTCGGCGCCCAGGTGAACGTGTGGGTCGAGCACATCGACACGCCGCGCAGGCTCGACTACATGGTGTTCCCCCGGCTGTCGGCCTTCGCCGAGAAGGTGTGGTCCGCGGGTGAGCGCGACTACTCCGAGTTCGAGCCCCGGCTGAAGCGCCACCTGGAGCGGTTGGACGCCGCCGGGGTGGAGTACCGCCCGCTGGACGGGCCGCGCCCCTGGCACACCCGCCCCGGGGTCGGCGGCTGGGGGGAGTAGCGCCCCTCCGGGCGGCGCGGGGCACGCCCCGGCCGCCGCCCGACCGGGGCGGCGGCCGGGGCCGCGGCCGGGCCCGCGGTCAGAAGTAGGTGGCGACCGCGTCCACGACGGTGTCCGTGTCGTCCACGACCGGGATGACGTGCCAGCGGTCGAACGCGGTGCACGGGTGCGAGATGCCGAACGAGAGCAGGTCCCCGGGTCGCACACCCAGCTCCGGTGGAACCCGCAGGTAGGCGTGGTGGTCGTTGAGGTCGGTGACCTCGACGCCCTCCGCCGCCGCCGTGCCTCCGTCCGCCCGGCGCAGCAGGCGCGGGACGGGGAACCCCTGGTCGTAGTTGGCCTCGCGGCGCCCCAGTGCGGCGATCGCCAGCCCCCGCTCCGGCGTCGAGGTCACCTGCGCCCACAGCTCCAAGGCCCCGGAGAGGGCGCCGGGCCCCTCCGGGAGGCGGTTGTAGGGGGTGATCCGCTTGTAGAGGCCGTCGTCGTGGGCGACGTAGGCGCCGCTGCGCAGGATCGGTACGTACTCGGTCCGGCCGCCCATCTCCTCGGCGACCAGGTCGAACCACGCGCTGCCGCCCACCGAGACGATCGGCTGGTCCACCCCGAGCCCGTCCGCGAGG
>Ga0233363_1001090_pt1 | contig 10808 bp, 10 predicted proteins | sample ElkDunMinimDraft_18_FD_191534 | JGI IMG/M metagenome (GOLD analysis project Ga0233363, IMG submission 191534) | Fecal eukaryotic communites from dung pellets of Tule Elk in California, USA - Elk Dung C16 | ecosystem: Host-associated > Mammals > Digestive system > Large intestine > Fecal | place...
GCGGGACGCCCTCGAGCGGCTCGCCCGGGCCGTGGAACGGGCGCGCTACGCGCCGACGGCCGAGGTGCACACCCCGGAGGAGCTCGACGCCTGGGTGCGGCAGGCACGCGACGGCGTCCGGGACGCGCTCACGCAGACCGCAGCGCCGGAACCCACCCGGATCGGCTGACGGCGCCCGTCACCGACGGACGACGCCGGTCGCACAGGCGGACCGTGCGGCACGCCCACCGCGCCCGGGGCGCAGGACGTGGTCGGCTCAGCGCCCGTCGCCCTCGCGGCGGTGGTCCCACCGCTGCTCGAGCCGCGACATGAACCCCTGCTTCTTCGCTGCTGCCGGAGCCGGACGCACCGTACCGTCGGGGGCGACAGTGCCCTGCGGACCGGTGCGCTCGGGACGCGGCGCGGCGAACGCGAACGCGACCGCGGCGAACATCACGACGAAGCCGATGGCGCCGAGCCACGGGCGTGACGTGGCTGCCCCGATGACGAGCAGCAGGAGACCGACGACGGCTCCGGCGCCGGCAACGACGTAGCGCGTGGCGGCGCGATGACCGCCACGGCGGGTGAGCGTGTTGGCGAGCCGAGGGTCGTCAGACGTCAGCTGGCGCTCCATCTGCTCGAGCACGCGCTGCTCGTACTCGGAGAGTGGCATCCCGACCCCCGTCGCACTCCGGTGGACTATGTGGCCTCAGGATAGATCGGCTGGCACCAAGGTGGTAGTCGAGCGACCGTCGGCAGGGCGATCATCATGCGGCACGGACAGGTGTGTCCGCCACTGCCGGGCGTGTCGGGCCCGAGTATTCACCTGCTCGCGACCGCGGGCAGGACCACCGGCGTCTCGTCCCCCGCGGCGAGCGCGTCCCGGACCGCGTCGACGAGGTCCTCCGCCGCGCAGAGCGCGCGCTCGGCCCGCGCAGGCGTGACGAGCTCGAAACGTCCCGCGTCGACCGCCGAGCGCAGCGTCGCGGCCTGTGCGAACAGGGCCGAGAACGTGTGCAGCTCGGGCGCCACCGCGTCGAGCATCCCCCAGACCGTGCGCGGAGCCCCGCGGCCCGCAGGACGTCCACGGGCGGCGACGAGCGCCGCACCCGCTCGCAGCGCGGCCAGGTGCGCGTGGGAGAACATCTCCCACGGCTCACCGGAGAACTGCGCGGCGAGGAGCTCGGCGTCCGCCCGACCGAGCAGCTCGGCGCTCTGTGGCAGTGCCGTCGCAGCGTGCAGCGTGCTCGACCGACCGGTCATCGATGCCACCTCCCGTCGCGGCGGACGACCCGCCTCCACCATCTTCGAACACATGTTCGAACGCGTCAACACCCCGTGAGGGCCACGCCACGATCGGCGCTCGTGCCACCCGCACCCCGTGCCTCGATGTCGGCCCGCACCCCGTACGGTGACCGGGTGGCTGCCCGACGTCGCGACTCATCGTCCCGCCGACCACCGACATCCCGGTCCGCACCGGACGCACCCTCCTGGCCGGACGGGCCGGTCGCGGTCGCGACGGGCACCGTCGAGGTCGTGCCGGAACCCGGACGCCCGCGCGCCGCGACGCTCATGGTGAACGGTGTCCCGAGCTCGTTCGTGGACCTCGACGACCCCGGCCTGCTCGACTTCGAGTACATGCAGCAGGCCGGTGCCGTGGTCGAGGTCGTCGCGCGACGCCGCCCGGATCTCACGGTCCTGCACCTGGGGGCCGGCGGCTGCGCCCTCGCGCGGGCACTGGCCCACCGTCACCCCGGAGCGCGGCAGCTGGCGGTCGAGCTCGACGGCGAGCTCGCCCGGCTGGCCCGCGAGTGGTTCGACCTGCCGCGCGCCCCCCGTCTGCGGCTGCGCACGGGTGAGGCACGGGCGGAGCTCTCGCGCCTGGCGGACGCGACGTACGACGTCGTCGCCCGCGACGTGTTCGCCGGCGACCGCACGCCCGCGCACCTCACGACGGTGGAGTTCGCCAGGGACGCCCGTCGGGTGCTGCGGGCGGGCGGCGTCTACGTCGCCAACTGCGCCGACCGCCCACCGCTCACGCTGGCGAAGGCGGAGCTCGCCACGCTCGCCACCGTCTTCGCGCACGTCGGGGTCGTGGCGGAGCCCGCGCAGCTGCGCGGACGGCGGTACGGCAACCTGCTGCTGGTGGCGACGGACGACCCCGACGTGCTCGACGACGCCGGCCTGGCACGAGGGCTGCGCACGCTGCCCGTCCCCGCCCGGCTGCTCTCCGGTGACGAGGCGCGGGCGCTGGCGGGCGCGGCGGCACCGCTGCGGGACCCGCAGCCGACCGACGTCCCCGGCGACGAGCAGCACGGCGACGAGCAGCACGGCTGAGACCCCGGACGCAGCACAGGGCCGCACCCTCCCGGGTGCAGCCCTGTGCCTACGCAGACCCCGGCCGGAGCCGGGGACGGGTCACAGCGGGCGGACGTGCTCCGCCTGCGGACCCTTCTGACCCTGCGTGATCTCGAACTCCACGCGCTGCCCCTCGTCGAGCGAGCGGTAACCCTGCGTGTCGATGGCCGAGTAGTGGACGAAGACGTCGGCGCCGCCGTCGTCCTGGGCGATGAACCCGAAGCCCTTCTCGGCGTTGAACCACTTGACCGCGCCCTGTGCCATGTCCCGCATCCTTCTGTCCCACCGGGTGACCACCACGGGCCCGATGCCCGCAGCGTTGCCGCAATGCCTCACGTCCAGCACCGGGTGGTCCGGTCCCCGCCGCTCCGGGGACCCGAGGGAGCCTCGCACCCGCGGCCCCGGAGGGACGCGGGCAGCAGACCGGTCGAGCGTCCGTACGTCACTGCAACGGCTGCATCCTTGCACGACAGATGTGGCGTACGCCACGCCAACGTGGACGCGCGTCCCGCTCACCCCGACAACGATCAGGTCACGACGGCAGGTGGAGCAGGGCCGGTCAGGCCGTCGCGTCGCCGCCGCCGTCGTGGGGATCGGCCTGCTCCGCGAGGAACCGCTCGAGCTCCGCACCGATCTCCTCGGCCGTCGGCAGGTCGGTCGCCTGCGCCAGCAGGCTGGTCCGACCGACGCTGCGCGTGAACGCGTCGTACTGCTCCTCGAGCGCCTGCACGACCGCGGCGACCTCGGTCGAGCCCTCGACCTGCCGCTCGATCTCGCGCAGGGACTCTGCCGCAGCCGGCTGGAGCGCGGCGAGCCCGAGGTCGAGCCCGGTCGCCCGCTCGACGTGGCGCAGGCCGGCGAGGCCGGCGCTGGGGAACGGGGCCTGTGCGAGGTAGTGCGGGACGTGCACAGCGAAGCCCATCGCGTCGTGCCCGGACTCCCCCAGGCGCATCTCGAGCAGCGCCGAGGCGCTGCCCGGCACCTGGACGGTCCCGAAGAACGACGTGTGGTCCGCGACGAGCTCGGAGCGGGTCGCGTGCGCCGTCACGGAGACGGGCCGCGTGTGCGGCACGGCCATCGGGATGCCGTGCAGACCGACGACGAGGGGCACGTCGAACCGCTCCACGACCTGCCGCACCGCTGCGACCCACCGCTCCCACTGCATGTCCGGCTCGACGCCGTGCAGCAGCAGGTACGGCACGCCCTGGGCGTCCTCGAGCAGGTCGACGACGAGCTCCGGGGCCGCGTAGTGCGTCCACCCGGAGTCGAACGTCATGACCGGCCGCCGTGAGCGGTAGTCGACGAGCTGGTCGACGTCGAACGTCACCAGCCGCCGACCGGAGCCCGTGCCGGCGAGGTGCTCCACGGCGACCTGGCCGGCGTGGCCGGCGTCGACGAATCCCTGCAGGGCGTGCACAAGAACCGGTCCGACGCCACGGCGGGCCGCGGCGTCCACACGCTCGGCCGCGTCGACGTCCACGTCGTAGATGTCCCGGGGGTCAAGCATCGATGTCCACTCGCCTCTCGTGATGCGGTCGAGCGGTACAACGCCCAGGCCACCGGGTCTCTTCCCGGGACCGACGCGTCACCGCCCCGGCAGGCGCACGACCTCCACGAAGAACTCGTCGATCTGGCGCACCACGTCGATGAAGCGGTCGAAGTCCACGGGCTTGGTCACGTAGGCGTTGGCGTGCAGCGAGTAGCTGCGCACGACGTCCTCCTCCGCCTCGGACGTCGTCAGGACGACCACCGGGATGGAGCGCATCCGCTCGTCGGACTTCATCGCCTCCAGGACCTCCCGACCGTCCATCCGCGGCAGGTTGAGGTCGAGCAGCACGAGGTCCGGCGTGGGGGCGTCCGTGTGCTCGCCCTCCTTGCGCAGGAACTGCAGCGCGCTGACGCCGTCCGCCACCACGGAGAGACGGTTGCGCACCTTGTTGTGCTCGAACGCCTCCCGTGTCATGAGGACGTCCCCCGGGTCGTCCTCGACCAGCAGGACGTCGATCACCTTCTGCTCCGGCATCTCAGCTCCGTCTCTCGTCTGCGTCGACGGGCACGTCGTGCCCGTCTGCGGGCGTCTCGTGCCCGCCCTCGGCGTCGCCGGGCGTGTCACGCCCGGCGACGGGTGTCTCGTCCTCCGTCACGGGCAGCGTCCACCGGACGGTGGTCCCGTCGCCGTCGGTCTGCGGGATCCAGATGCGCCCGCCGTGGAACTCGACGATCTTCTTGCACAGCGCCAGGCCGATGCCCGTGCCCTCGTAGACGTCCTTGGCGTGCAGCCGCTGGAAGATCACGAAGACCCGTTCCACGTACTGCGGGTCGATCCCGATCCCGTTGTCACGCGCCTCGATCTCCCACGCGCCCTCGACCCGGCGCGCCGAGACGTGGACCCGGGGCGCCCGGTCGGGGTGCCTGAACTTCACGGCGTTCCCGACGAGGTTCTGGAAGAGCTGGACGATCAGCGGCTCCTCGGCACGGACGACGGGCAGGTCGTCGTGCGTGACCACCGCGCCCGCCTCCTCGATCCGCTCCGAGAGCTGGTCCTGGGCGCGCTCGAGCGCCGCCGCCAGGTCGACGTCGACGACCTCGCCACCGACGCGTCCGACGCGCGAGAACCCGAGCAGGTCCTGGATCAGACGCTGCATGCGCTTCGCCCCGTCGACCGCGAAGTCGATGTACTGGTCCGCGCGCTCGTCGAGCTGCCCGCCGTAGCGCTTCTGCAGGAGCTGCGTGAAGCTGGCGACCTTGCGCAGCGGCTCCTGCAGGTCGTGCGACGCCACGTACGCGAACTGCTCGAGGTCGCGGTTCGAGCGGCGCAGCTCCTCGGCCTGCTCCGTGAGGCGCTGGTGCGCCTCGGAGATCTCCTGGCGCGACGAGCGCAGCTCGGCGAGCTGGGTGACCAGACCGAGCCGCATCTGCTCGACGTCGGCCGCCAGCTCCTCGAGCTCGCCCGGGCCCTCGACGCGCACGACGTGGCTGAGGTCGCCGTCCGTCACGGCGCGGCTCGCCTGGCCGAGCTGCGTCACCGGCACCAGGACCCACCGGCGCAGCGCGAACCACAGCGACGCGCCTGCCACGACGGCCGCGACGACGAGCAGCAGCACGAGGGCCCCCGTCGCCGACGTCCACGTCGCCAGCTCGGACACGGCACCCGCCCGGCTGGTGCGGACCTCCTGGACGTAGGACTCGACCGCGGCCCGTGCTTCGTCGAACAGCACCTGGCCCGCCTCGACGTCCTGCGGCGTGACGGCGCCCGTCCCGCGCGTGCGGACCTCGGCGACCAGCGGTGCAGCGAAGTCCTGGTGCCACCGTTCGGCGGCTGCCGCCGCGGCCCGCGCCTTCGCGACGAGCTCGGCGTCGGGGGCGTCCTCCTCGAGCTCGGCAGCCAGCAGGGTGAAGGAGACCCGCGACTCGAGCGACCTCTCGTACGGCTCGAGGGTGATCTCGTTGCCCGTGAGCGCGAAGCCGCGGACCGAGGTCTCCGCGTCCAGCAGGCGCGTGTACGCGGCGTCAGCGCCGGTCACGGCGTCGAAGTACAGGTCGGTGACCTCCTGCTGGGCAGCCAGGGTCCGCGCGAGCACGAACCCCGCCAGCACGAGCACGACGCCCAGCAGCGCGCCCGCGGTCATCAGCAGCAACGTCAGGCGGCGGCGCAGCGTCGTGGCCCCTCGCGGAGAGGCTCCGGCCGTCGCGGCGCTCATCCGCCCCACCCGATCAGCACCACGGCCGCGTCGTCGACGAGGTCTCCGCCGTGCAGCGCGCGCACCCCGGAGAGCATCCGCCCGAGCACGGGGTCCTCGTCGGGCCGCACGTCGCCGTCGGTCTCGACGACCCCGCGCATCGTCCGGTCCACGACCTCGAGCAGCCCGGCCTTGCCGAGCCGCCTGGTCCCGTCCCCGACCGTGGCCTCGAGCACACCGTCGGTGTACAGCAGCAGGCGCCAGGAGTCGCCGAGGTCGAGCCGCTGCGCGGGCCAGCCGCCGCCCACGGGGATGCCGAGCGCCCGCCCGCGCTGCCCCGCAGGGAGCAGGGCGGCGGGTGGCCCCAGACGCAGCGGGACGGGGTGCCCCGCGAGGTACAGGTCCGCGCTGCGCCGATCGGGCTGCACGGCGAGCATCGAGACCGTCGTGAAGATCTCCGGCTGCGAGCGCTCGGCCGCCAGGACGCGCTCGAGCAGGCCGAGGATGTCGTCCGCGGGGATCTCGGCGAGCACCAGCGTGCGCCACGCCGTGCGCAGGGTCGCGCCCAGGGCGGCTGCGTCCGGCCCGTGGCCGCACACGTCGCCCACCATGGCCAGCACCGACCCGTCAGGGCGCTCGACGACGTCGTAGAAGTCCCCGCCGAGCAGCCCGTCGCGCCCTGCGCGGTACCCGACGCGGACCTCCAGCCGGTCGTCCGTCACGGCCGGCGTCGGCAGGAGGGCCCGCTCCAGCCGGGTCGTCTCGGCTGCGCGGACCAGGCTCTGGTAGAGGGCGCGGCCGGTGTCGTCCAGACGACGGCGCTGGACGGCGTACCGCACGGCCCGGGCGAGCAGGCCGGGCTCCACGTCGCTCTTGACGAGGAAGTCCTGCGCCCCCGCGGCCACGGCCTCGACGCCCGCGTCCGTCCCGGTCAGTCCCGTGAGGACGACCACAGGCGGCGCGCCCGCCGCGAGCACGCGCTGCAGCGCACCGAGCCCGGTCGCGTCGGGGAGGCCGAGGTCGAGCAGGACGCAGTCGGCGTCGAGGTGCATGAGGGCCTCGTCCACCGTGCGCACCCACACCACCTCGTGCGGCAGGCCGCCGTCCTGGAGGTGCTCGCGCACGAGCACCGCGTCGCCCTCGTCGTCCTCCACCACCAGGATGCGCAGGGGCGTGCCGTCGTCCCCGGGTGCACCGGACTGCACGTCCTCGTCGGGCGCCTGCGAGCCGTGCACGTGCGTCCCTTCGTCGGTGGTCGACGCACTGTAAGCCAGGAGCGGCTCGGAGACGTACTGCTGATCGCGCGTCGTTCGTGCCACGCACGGGTGGCGGCAGCGGATAATGGACGGCCGCCCGTGAGGGCGGGGCGCCGCGAGACCGTGCGGGGCGTCGCGACCGGGCGTGCGACCCGGCGCCGGAGAGGTGCGGGCGGTGGCAGCGATCGACAGCGAGCTCATGGGCGAGCAGCAGGTCGTCGACGGGCTGTACCGACGCCTCGACGAGCTGCGCGAGCAGTCACGCCGGCGTCTGGCGGCGGTGCGGCGCGCCGGGCCGTCGGGCTCGCCCCAGAACCGCTCCGAGCGCGACGCCTTCGCGACGCTGTACGAGGACCGGCTCGCGCAGCTGGAGTCCGTGGAGGACCGCCTCGCCTTCGGCCGCCTCGACCTGCGTGACGGCGAGAGCCGGTACATCGGGCGCATCGGGCTGAACGACGAGGAGCAGACCTCGCTGCTCACCGACTGGCGCGCACCTGCCGCCCAGGCGTTCTACCGGGCGACGGCTGCGCACCCGGACGGCGTCGTGCGGCGCCGCCACCTGGTCACCACGGGTCGACGTGTCACGGGTGTCGAGGACGACGTGCTCGACCTCGACGCGCTCGTCGAGGCCGGGGTGGACCCCGCGTCGCTCGCGGGCGCCTCGGGCGAGGGCGCGCTGCTGGCCGCGCTGGGCGCGGCACGCACCGGCCGGATGGGCGACATCGTCGCGACGATCCAGGCCGAGCAGGACGCCGTCATCCGGTCCCCCTTGACGGGTGCGCTCGTCGTGCAGGGCGGACCGGGCACCGGCAAGACCGCCGTGGCGCTGCACCGGGCGGCGTACCTGCTGTACGCGCACCGGCGGCTCCTGGAGCGGTCGGGCGTGCTGATGGTCGGCCCCTCGCGCACCTTCCTGCGCTACATCGACCAGGTCCTGCCGTCCCTCGGGGAGACAGGCGTCGTCACGGCGACCATCGCGGACCTGTACCCGGGCGTGGAGGCGCGCGGGACGGAGCCTGCGGAGGTCGCGCGGCTCAAGGGCAGCGCCGTCATGGCGCAGGTCGTCCGCCGCGCCGTCCGCCAGCGCCAGCGCGTCCCGCAGCGCGCGACGCGCGTCCGCGTCGACGGGCGGACCGTCGTCGTGCGTCCGCAGGACGTCGCTGCCGCGATCGCCCGGGCACGACGACAGAACCGTCCGCACAACCAGGCACGCGTGACGTTCGTCCGCGACATGCTGGCCCGGCTCGCCGAGCAGTACGTCCAGCAGCTCGGGTGGGACGTGCCGCCCGAGGACCGCGCGGAGATCGTCGAGGACCTGCGCACGACGCGGGAGATCCGGATCGCCCTGAACCTCGCATGGATGCCGCTCACACCGCAGGGCCTGCTCACGGACCTGTGGACCAAGCCGCACCGCCTGGAGGCCGCGGCGCCCGAGCTGTCCGCGCACGAGCGGGCCGCGCTGGCCCGTCCGGCCGACGCCCCGTGGACCGCGGCCGACGTGCCGCTCCTGGACGAGGCGGCGGAGCTGCTGGGTGAGGACGACCAGGCCGCCCGCGCGCAGGCCCGGGCCGATGCGGAGCGTCAGTCCGCCGAGATCGAGTACGCGCGCCAGGTCCTGCGCTCGACGGGCGCCGGCGACATGGTCTCCGCCGAGGAGCTCGCCGGTCGTTTCGCGAGCACCGGCCCGTCGCTGACGACGGCGGAGCGCGCCGCGGCCGACCGGTCGTGGACCTACGGCCACGTGGTCGTGGACGAGGCGCAGGAGCTGTCCTCGATGGCGTGGCGCGCCCTGCTGCGGCGCGTGCCGACGCGGTCCCTGACGATCGTGGGTGACGTGGCGCAGACGTCGGCACCCGGCGGCACCCACGACTGGGCGACGATGCTCGACCCGCTGCTGCGCGGCTCCTGGCGGTTGGCCGAGCTGACCGTGAACTACCGGACCCCTGCCGTCGTCGCGGCCGCCGCGCGACGTGTCGCCGTGGCCGCCGGCCTCCCCGTGAGCCCGCAGACCTCGGCCAGGGACGTCGCCGACGCCCTGACCTGCGAGCGCGTGACCGACGAGGCGCAGCTCGCCACGGCCGCGGCGCGCGCCGCCGACAGGCTGGCGGTCGAGGTCGGGGACGCCGCGGGGGCGGGACGCGTCGCCGTCGTGGCGACCGCGGACCAGGCCGCCCGGGTCCGGGACGCCCTGGCCGAGGCGGGCCGCAGCGTGCCGGTGGGCGACGCGGTCGACCTGCAGGCCCCGCTCGTGGTCCTCACGCCCGCGCAGTCGAAGGGCCTGGAGTTCGACGTCGTGGTGCTCGTCGAGCCGGCTCAGGTCCTCGCCGGCTCCCCGGGCGACCTCTACGTCGCGATGACACGTCCGACGCACGCCCTGCACGTGCTGCACGCCCAGGACCTCCCCGAAGGCTTCGCCGAGCCGTCGTGAGACGCCCGTCCAGGCCGTCGCGGGCGGCAGTCACGGCTTATCGTCACATCGTCATGGCAAACGTTTAGCACGATTGACGCCGCTGTTGCGGCGACCCCATGGTCCTGCCCTGCCCCGGGCGTTCACCCGGCGTTCACCGGGGTGACACGACCGCGCAGGAGTCACCAGGGGGATCACCGCACATGGACCAGCTCGTGCTCATCGGCGCGGACGTCGCAGGCATCGCCCTGCTGACGTGGACCTACTTCCGTCGGCACCGCCGCCGGGACCTCGTCGTCGCGTTCCTCGGCGTGAACGTCGGCGTGCTCGCCGTCGCCTCGACGCTGGGTTCGGCGACGATCGGCGCGGGTCTCGGCCTCGGGCTGTTCGGCGTCCTGTCGATCATCCGCCTGCGCTCGACGGAGATCGACCAGCGCGAGGTCGCCTACTACTTCGCAGCCCTCGCGCTCGGCATCCTGGGAGCGCTGCCGGGCCCCGTGCTCTGGCACTCGCTCGCGTTCATGGCGCTCCTGCTGCTCGCGGTGCTCGTCGCCGACCACCCCCGCGTCATGCGGCGCCACCAGCGCCAGGAGCTCGTGCTCGACGGCGCCGTGCTGGACCGCGTCGCCCTGGTGGCCCGCCTCGAGGGCATGCTGGGGGCGCGGGTCCACCAGGTCGCGGTGCAGCGCGTGGACCTCGTCAACGACACCACCTGGGTCGACGTCCGCTACGAGACGGTGCCGCCCGCGCGTCGGCGAGGGCACGTGCAGACCCCCCGCGAGACGGCCCGGACCTCGGCGACGGGAGCCGGCTCGTGACGGCAGGTGCCGACCTGCTCGAGGACCCCGTCGCCCGGCTCGTCCCCGTGGGCCTCGAGGAGCTGGTCGAGCGGGCGGAGCTGCTGACCCGGGTCGACCGCAAGTACCTCGTGCCCCTCGACGACGTGAGCTCCCTCGTCCGCACGCTCCCACGCGACGCGCAGGTGCTGGAGATCGCCTCGCGGCGGCTGTTCGAGTACGAGTCCGTGTACTTCGACACACCGGACCTCCTCGCCTACCACCTCGCAGCGCACCGACGACGACGGCGCTTCAAGGTTCGCACGCGCACCTACGTGGACTCGGCGCAGTG
>Ga0233363_1001092_pt1 | contig 10798 bp, 14 predicted proteins | sample ElkDunMinimDraft_18_FD_191534 | JGI IMG/M metagenome (GOLD analysis project Ga0233363, IMG submission 191534) | Fecal eukaryotic communites from dung pellets of Tule Elk in California, USA - Elk Dung C16 | ecosystem: Host-associated > Mammals > Digestive system > Large intestine > Fecal | place...
CACACATATCGTACATCATACTCGCTCTCCGTTATAGGGATAGGAGTCTTTTCATCTTTCTTTTTTTCCTTTCTACACCCTCCTTCCCTTTTCTTTCAATGCGGAGCTTCCAAATTTTTCCCTTTTCTTCCTATTTCTTCTATTCTATCCCTCTATTGTATGCTTCATTCCTTGGTACTATTGTACTTTTTAGAAAATCTCTGATTGAATTTGAGGTTGTCCGTGATGCTCGTGGGTGTGCCCAGTATATTATAGGAGCTATGATATCGAGACCATAAGGATAGAGATACAAATCTTAACTGACTGTGGGATCGAGGTTGCGGTTGCTGTGATTTAACACATATAATAGAAACAAATAGTATGATTAAATTAAATAAAAGGTTCGTGGATTTTGGCTTGTGTTGTGGTTTGTTTTTAAATACTCCTAAGTGGTGGGGGGTGAGTGCTGATGGTAGTTGTCGTTATTTGAGTAAACAGTCGATTAGGAAATTGACTACCTCTTCGTGTCTCAAAAAATCTAGGGGTATTTTAAAAAGGGTGTACTTTTTTGATAGTAGTAAGGCGTTTAAACTGCTTGGTGTTTGTGCTACTTCGCCTGACTCTTTAAACTTAGGGGGTTATGTGGATGCTGATAATGAAAGTGATTGAGAGGGGGTTGGGCCTAAAAATAAACCGATTCTTCATTTAGGTGGGACTAACTGAAGTATTCTTGATTCTGATTCTGTACATGTAGACGCTAAGAGGGCTTATCCCTTCCATATATTTAAAGAGGCGTATGGGTTGTTAGAGATATCTGAGTATGGTGGGTGTGCTGTTGTTGAGTTATATTATGGGGATGAAAAATATAGACAGATGCTATTAAATTGTGTGTCAGACACTCGGTATGACCATGCGGTAGGTCTTTTCTATAGTGAAAAGGGTTCAAATGAATTGGTAAAGTGTTTAAGATCAAAAAAATCGGAAAAGATGTGATATCTCGTAGATGATAGTTTGTGTTCAGAATCAAATCCAGATGTGGATTATATTGAGAATGAAACACGCTGAAAACGAACTAATTACAAATCAAAATTTATTTGATTTGGTGGTAAATGTAGTAATCCAATTTATTTATATCTTACTAAGTTTATTGAAGGTTTAAAAAAGGAGTTAACTCGCTTGTTTGAGAAGCCAGCTACATATACAGTTCTTATTAAAGTTCAGATGACAGACCCAGAAGGGTATGTAAAATATTTTATGTTGGGTAGTCAAATTGGAGTAGTGATTGATGGGGATAGTGAAGAGAGTAGTAATAATATCAATGTACTTACTCACGCCATTATCGCTCGACTACAACAATATTGGCATCAATATGATGGAAAAAGTATACAAGGTATACAAATAATGTATATAGTTAACAATTCTAATCTTATATATAAAGTTGCAGATCCTAAAAGTATAACTATTGATCTGAATAAAGAAGAGACTAAAGAGTTGATACAGATAGGACAAGTGCGGGATAAGTTTCTTTTATTGCCTATATCTTTTAATGACGCCATTTATGGTAAGGTTATTAATTCTAAGATTTGTGAAGGTGGTGTTGTAAAATCACTTATGATAGATGAGGTAAACTTTGTGGATTGTGTTAAAAGAATGCAAAAGCTATCTAAAAAGATGTTTGAGGGGTTTAGTAGTGATACTATGTTTTATTATAGTAAAAAGAAGGGTTTATCAGATCGTATAATAGTTGTACGGTACACTAAAAAGGAAAAGTACGAATTTGAGAAAAGGATAGATATTTATACAGTCGATGGAGTTATAATTCAAGAAAATATAGTGGACAAAGGGGAGGGATTACCGTTAGGGTGAGAACATTTTATTGAAGACGATAGTAAAATTAGTGTTACTAGAGTCGTAAATAATGTGGAGTTTGTTTTAGAAGATGGTAAGAAAGCTAGAACCAAGACAACTTATAACTTACCACCACTAAAAGTTCATAAAGAATTGCTTCACAGTGTGCCTGATAAGCGTATAGGATCACTAGATTTGGAAACGTATGAAAATGAGATAGGTATCCCTAAAGTTTATGCGTTAGGGTTTAGTGTCTTAGATATGATGTCTTCTGATACTAATAAATGTAAAACATATTTCTTATATCGCGATGCTAATAGTTCAGAAGATTTAATTGTTAATTGTTTTAAGGAAATGATTGATAAATATGATAATCACACTTTTTATGTACACAATTTGGGGCGGTATGATGCAGGATTTATTTTGAAAGTGTTAGAAGATTATAATACACAGATGGGGAAGGAATATTTTAAAACAGATGGTTTGTTTAAAGACTCTAAACCATTGAAATTAATAATCAAAGTTAAAAATAAGTCTAAATGAAAGAAAATCCAATTGGTAGATTCATTAAACCTGTTAACTGGTAATTTGGCTGGATTAAGTAAAGGGTTTGAGGTGGAGTATCAAAAGGGGCATTTTCCTCACAAGTTTGTTAAAGAGAATACACTAAATTATGTAGGTAATACTCCAACAAAAGAGTATTTTGAGTTTGGTAACAATGTTATGGATGATAAAACTTACTCTAAATTACAATCTAATCAATGATCTTTGAAAGATGAATGTATAAAATACTTAGAATCGGATGTTTTATCTTTACTTCAAGTTATGAGTGTGTTTATAGATGAGACGTTTAATCAATTTTTGGTTGATGTGACTAAATGTTTAACTATCTCAAGGTTGGGTTTAAACATATTCTTGAAAAATGATTATAACCCTACAGATAAAAAATGTATTGGAGTTGTTAATAAAAGAAAAATGTTTGAGCATATTAAAGAGGGTTATATTGGTGGTATTACAGAAGTATACAAACCGAAAGGGGAAAATTTGTATTTATCTGATTGTAATTCTTTATATCCATTCGCGAGTCTAGGCGATATGCCTGGAAATCATTGTGTGTATGTTGAAGATAGTAAACCTATAGATCTAACAAATAAATTTGGTTTCTATTGATGTACTATCGAGTCTCCTAAAGATAACTACTTTGGTCTATTACCTGTAAAGGATAAAGGTGGGGTATTATTACCTAATGGTAAATGAGAACATTTATGTTGTACTGAAGAGATAATTTTTGCTATGGAAGAAGGATATAAAGTAGAATCGTATCGTGGTTACGAGTTTGATAGAATATCAGGGCTTTTTAAACCTTATATAACAAAGCTATATGAAATGAAACGTGTTAATACAGGTGTTAAAAGACAGATTGCTAAGTTTTTGTTAAATGCTTTATTGGGAAGATTTGGTATGAATATAGAAAAGTCTATAACAAAATTGGTGGATCATAAAAAACACTTAGAAATAATGAGTACCCATAAGGTGGTAAATACTCCAATTATGGTTGGTAAAGATAAATATCTTATTACCTATGAATCTTCAGTCTCAGAAGAAATTTGTAGAGAGCACGGCTTAAACTATATGGAGGTGTTAAATAATAAATCACGTAAAGACTTGGAAAACTACAATACATTTGATGATGTTTCTATACCAATAGCCGCCTTTGTAACGTCTAGAGCAAGAGTTTATATGAATAAATTAAAATTAGAGCTACAAAAATCTGGTATAAATGTCTATTACACGGATACTGATAGTTTTGTAACAGATAAAATGTTACCTCCACATTTGATGGGGGAGGAGTTAGGTCAATTTAAATTAGAGCACACAATTAAAGAAGGTACTTTTATTAGTGGTAAGACTTATTGTCTAGTTACTAGTAATGGTGAGACTATAATTAAAGCCAAAGGAGTGTCTGATAATTCCCTTTCCTATGACAAATTTCAAACTCTTTATAATGAAACTAATGTGAAGTCTGTTAAAAGTAATACAAAGGTAAATTTTGGTGAGGGGTATACTACTATAAGTATGAAAGAGGTTACTTTAAATTATGATGCTTATAAGAAAAGAACAAAAACTTATGATGAAAATGGTAGGTGAATTGATACAATTCCATTACAAGTATGTTCAAAAGAATTTTTATCTACCTCTAACTTATTTATCTTGATAGATTATTGTCTTAACCCACTATCAAAGATCTATAATACTATATACGAGTGTTTAAACCCGCGTCTAAGATTATTACTAGAATCAACTATAAAATCTCTACCTGATTCAAGTATAAAGCTTTTACCTAAAATGAATTGATTCCTTTACTATATCCCCATTTTACCTAAAATTATGAGCCCGAGTCCTTTTGGTGAGGTGGAAAGCTTTAATTCAGGTGAGCTCCAGATTGTTCATGACAATTCCGGGAGAATTCATAGAGAAATTATTAAATTAAAGGAGATACAAGAATCTATAAATAGTATTAGACCCCTGATTATACCACAAATAGATGTGTACGATCCTTTAGTTGGTTTCACAGATGTGTGTGAATTTAATACTGGTAGTCTATCTGTATTAGTCCAACAATCCCAGACTAATTTAATAATCTCTCAAATTGATAAAACTCTTCTCAGTGTAGTGGGGGCTATATTAATTTTAAATCAGTCATCAACTAGTTTAGATGGGATAATGTATATTCCATCTTATCCCCGATCAGACTTTATACCGGACACTAAGATATATGACTCTAATAAAGTAATAAAACTTGGTGCACCACCATCTAATTGGTTAGAGGATGAAGGATTTATTGGACAGACACGTTCACGTCGTTGGAAGACGTGGGGATTCAAATCTCTAATCCTTAAACCTATAAAACGTGTAAGTAATAACTTAGAAAAGAGTAGTTCAGTATATACTCCATATGAAAGTTCTAAAAAAGGTGGTAATACTGATGATAACTCTAAATTAGATAATAATTCGAAGATCGGGGTTGGAAAGGTGTTAACCTTTAATCAGATGAATCCTCCACATTTGGGTGGGACATTTGATTTAATAACCACCCATAGAACAACGTCCTCTATCCATACCCCTGCTATAATAAAAGACGACAAGATTATTCTACCTCCCAATTTTGTTTTAAAAGATGAGTTCTCTCTCCCCAGAAATCTTTTATATTCATTCCGAAATCTATTAGAATATCTACTTATATTTATAAAGGAGTTAATTATTAGTTTTATTTTCTTATATAGTATAACAATAATTTGCTCTGGGTTATCGCTAGTTATATACTCACGCTATCTAGCTAACTATACCACTATTTCTATTAAAGTGGATAGAACTTTAACCGAGGGGGAGTGATTAAAGATCGAAGGTGAAAGTATGATAGATACTTATGAAATTGATGCACTAGACGCACCTTCATTACTGGAACCTAATCAGATAATAGAACCATCTGAGACTAATATTGATAACTCAATACCTTTAACAGATAATATAAATTATTTAAGTATAATAGATGAATGACTACCAACCTTGACTGCTATTGTAGGGGCTATAATGGGTATAGTATTACTTGTATATGCTTATAATTTATTATTCCCTAATTATCCACTCTCTACTATTAATAATGATTCAACTATGAATATTCTTACTCATCCTATTACTAATATTGGGGTTGATCCGCGTTATATTATTCGAGAACTTTTACCTCAACTAATGGATCAACCTAGATTATTCTTGAATCTGAGAGAGCTACTGGATTCTCTATCCTTACAATATATCTATTCCAGATCCCCAATCAACCCTGATTTATCTGTTTCGGAGATTATTGACCTACTTAATAAAAATGAAGTCTCATCTTCAATTACAACGCAAGAAGCAATTCAGGCTATAGTAAGGTTGGATATTCAAGGTGAAAATATCTCCCAGATACTTCATGAGATGAATCCTACTTTAGTTCCTCATAATCCATTAATCCCCACCACCCTACCCCGGGAGGGGTGGGGTATTGAACCGGTAGGAATATGAAGATCCATAGTAGATATTCTATTGGAGGTATATTATTATTGATAATAATAAAATTTATGACTCTTATCACTTACTTCCTACCTCCACTCTTAATCAATATAAATATTTCTAGCTTAGACAAAGCTTTTGTGGATAATCAACTCTTTTAGTTCACACATGAGTTCTATCTGTTATGTGAGTTGGTGTCAGATCATTATCTTTACCGTCAGCTGTTGGGCTCAGGAAAAAAAAAAGATAAATAATCGTGTATAATACCTATTATCTCGAGGCACGCTACAATAGGAACTAGGGTCCCTCATACCTGAGAGGATGATTCTCCGCTTTTCTTTGCCTTATTCCAACAACATATTGTAAGTCATCCTTCAGAAAGCAAAAAAAAAAGAATTATAATCGTAGCACAAAAAGTTTATCCCCTTGTATGTTCAAATGTCATTCCCTACTCGTTTATTTTCGGAATATATCCAATTACCATCATCTAAATTATATGTGGAAACTGAGGCTACAAAATATGGTAATTATTTAGTACCATTACAAGAATTCTATAAAACTTTTTCTTCTGAACTATTAGTTCTCATAGTAGTATCGGTTAAAGAGAGTGATAGTTCTAATTCTTGAGAGATCACATCAACATTATCTTTTAATATAATTCAAGAGGATCTAACGGATAAAATAATTGAACAATGATTATGTATAGCTATATGAAACTACTTCATTTTACACCCGCAGAAACACAAGAATTTAATGGTTAAATTGACTTTTACACTACTATAATAACTAAGAATAAACCTAGGTAGACATTTCTCATATTCCGCTTTTATTTGGATATCGCTTAGCTAAAGGAAGGTCTTTTCCTTATTTCTCTCCCTCCCCTCTTTTATCCTTATTTCCGCCTTAACGGTGGGATAAAATAAGGACGGGAAAGTAGCTTGTAGCTTAATCATTACATTAAGCTCTTTCCTTCTTTTCTGGACTCTTGAGGTAACCTTTATCGTAAAGATTTAATCTTTCTAATGAATTAATTATTTTTCCGACTGGTAGTTAAGGACTATTACAACAAAAAGTAACAAAAAAAAAATCCCTTGTGGGTCAACGACCTACAAGGGAATTTCCACCTTTTCTCTTCAGAGTTCGTCAAATAGATTATTAATCTACTTGTTATAAGAACAATTACCATATGAACTAGATCAAGTATAAGTTGTCAGGGAACTGTTCTCTATAACGAGAGCCTCCCTGACTGATTTTAGCTTTAATATAATAAGTATTTCCTTACTCCTACTCCTTACTCCTTACTCCCGCAAGGAAGACATAACGAGCTACCAGGTGAAAGATACAACAAAACAAAAAAAAACAAAATCCCTTAGAGCCATTGACTCTAAGGGGTTTTTTTGTTTGTTTCGCACGGTTATATCCCGTACTATATCGATAAAGGTTTTTTTTCAACCACCTTTTTGTATTACATTCTTATTACTTACTGATTAGTAATTAGCCGTATAATGTTGATTTGATATATTTAAATATTGTCTCAACCAACACAACACTTCGAATGATTTACTTCCCGCAAGGGACGGAGGTGTATACCAGTCATAAATTGAGTAGTTTCCATTATTTAAGTGTCTACCACATTACTCATACTAACTTAAGAGCTGTGTGGTAGTGTAGAGATAATTACCAACACCTTTACATAGATTGTAACTTTATATATAACAACATAAATCTCAGTGTACTAGGACTAAGTGTAGGCTATTAGTTGGTAGTACTATCTTTCCACTTTAGTCCTAAGTAAGGAAATAAGGATACACCTTAATCTATACTAGATTTATCAAATAATTAAATACCATAACAACCTTCTACAATATTTAGAATTAGATATAGTATTAGATTTCTATCTATACAGATAACTAACAATCCTACACCTACAATGTTATGGCATATACTACCACTCAATATACTCACCACCATCTTTTTTTTTGTCGGAGGTGTCGGTGGTTTTATTTAACATCCCAATCCCAAATCTAGTTACCTAAAGTAGAACTAACTACTTACCTGTTCTTGTAATAGCTCTTAGTATCCTATTACCTACAACCAAATTTCATATTCATAATTTATTGTTACAATCAGGTTATCTTATTAACGAGTAGGAACTCTACCCTTTTTTGTCGGTGGTGTCGGAGGTTTTTTTACTTTTAGATGACTACTTATTATATTACTAAGTAGCAACTCTTTTTAAGACATTCAGTGTCAAAAATCTCACTAGTCACACTTCTAACATCAGGAAATTTAATCACTTCATTTAAATTAGGAATAATAATGGTATAGTCGTCTATAAAAGTACTTCCACTTATAGAAGTTTTGATATGATATCTTATCCCTTCATCCAATTTTTTTAAATAACCGTTCTCCGAATATATATCTGTATACACATTTTTTAAGTTCTCCATTAATTCTGGTATTCGATCAGCTGTTACAGCAAAACAATCATGGACGGTATATATACTACACACTTTTTCATTGGCATTGAATGATTTTGTTAAAAGAGCAAGTGACGCGGCATCTAAAGAATGTATAAGATTAGGCATAAATGCTCTAATTTGTTTATCTTTATTAAACTTATCTTGGTTTATCACCCTAATACTAAAAGTGTTTTTATAATATATGAATGGTCTCAACCTCACCTCTGTATTTGTTAAATAACTTTGTCTAACCTCCAAACCTGTAGGTAATACCCAAGGTATAGTTAAATCTAATTTAGTACAAACTTCAGCTACAGCTAATAAGTAATTAAATAGAGAAACCAATTTTGCATATTTCCCTTTTAAATTACCCCTTAACACGTTAACTAGCGTCCAAAGATCTATATATTTTATCCTTACATTGTGATCAGATTTTAGATATAATCATTCTCAATCCTTCTCACACTGAATAAAGTGCTCTTTCATATATTTTACACACTCCATATCACCAATATTATATGGAATAGTCATAATTGACTTTTTGAGAATAGTTCTATGAACTCCCAAATTTATTAATCTTTTATAAGACTCTATTGTTTCTATTCTTTTATCTTTTTCTTCTGAATCTTCTTTAGAACAATTAGAAACCACACCTTCTAACCTTGACAACCCCTCTTTAAAATAATGAACTAAAGTAGTAGCCATTCTACTATAGAAATCCTCCGGATTTTTACTTCAATCAGACTCACCCAAATTTAATTGTTTAGCCAACACATTATCAGCACATAACATAGCGAGGTGTTGGAAACCATTACAAGTAGCATCTACCTGGATAGGCAAATTAGTATAGAAAAAGCCAGAATCGTGATTATTCATAGCTTTAGTATATTTTTCATACTCCAAACAAAAAGCAGTAAACAAGAATTTATTTTCCGATTTCTTTATTAATTCTCCATTCCTAAAATTAAGAATTCCCACTCTATTACTCTCTACCCAACTTAATTTCTCTTTCACTGATTTCTTATCTAATTTATTTCCAAAACAATTAGCACCGTATAATTCTAAATAAGTTATAAAATCTTTTACTTCACCTTTATAAATTTTTCTATCCTCAGAAAACAATAGTAACGACTTAGCCAATTCACCCCCTTGATAATGTAAGAACTCTGGTGTACAATAAACCCTTCCTCTATTATCCAGTCTAACAGGTATAAAAAATTCTTTAACATACGAAAATATTTTAGCTAGCTCCAAAGTACAATTTTGCACTCTTAACTTAGTCGCAATCGCCTGTCTTTGAGTCCTACTTTTTATCGTCTGTCTCCCTCTAACTTTAGGTAAATCCTCTGATGTTAATATACTATCCCCATACCAATCTGTCCCATGTACATTAATAAGTTCTAACAACCGAATGTTAATCTTAAAGCCAACTGAATTAAGATTATTAACAAAATCATATACAATATTTTCCATTTTAATTCTTGACTTACATTTTAAATGCGGATTAGATATTATAAGTGAATCAACATATTCCACATCATTTAATAGATAACCACCCAATACATCTATACTCCGACCACCTTCCAATTTATTTATCGAATATGGTTTAGGCTTTACAATCATAGGCAATCTTTTAGGTATATAAAATAATTTTTGTGGAAGATCTTTAGCAAGATCTTTATGAACCCGCACCAGATAATTATTAGTAGTAGACGTAGTAGGCAATAAAACTAAATCTATTAACTTCTCATGCTTCAATTCTTCTATAAAACAAAAACCAATACTCAAGTTTTCAAAGTCTGACTTAAAATTATCTACTATTTCTTTATTATCTAATTTCCAATTAGTCAATGAGTATTTATTCTTGGCATCCTTCAACTTAATCCCCCTCTTATCCAACTCCTTCTTATATAACACTTTCAAATATTGCATTCTAAAATCCTCACTCATCTCATTAGATATCCCCTGTGTGGTTACACGTACATCCCCCTCCAAACCTTCAACATCTTTTAAACTAAAAATTTTTATCACCTTACCTAAAAGAAGATCAATTGTATATTCCACACCTACAACTGATATCATCTCTAACCTCTTAGATTCCACACCGCCAAACCTATGCTTCAATTTAATTGAATTTGTATACTTAGTAGTCAAATTAGATCTGACTTTAATAAAAACTTCAATTAATTTTTTACCCAAAAAAGCTAAATTTAAAGACAGGTTCATCTCACTTGACTTATCCATTTTGTCTAATTGTCTAATATACGAATAACCATTTAAAGCCTTTTCTATATTAAGTTGAGTATCTTCATTCTGCGGATTATTCTGTAGAAACCTACCCAAAGGAGCATAAATACTATCAACAGACTCAAGAAAACCACTCTTAGGTAGATTATCCTCACGTAATGACACCAACACCCCTCGACACGAAGAGGTAGTCAATTTCCTAATCGACTGTT
>Ga0233363_1001094_pt1 | contig 10791 bp, 13 predicted proteins | sample ElkDunMinimDraft_18_FD_191534 | JGI IMG/M metagenome (GOLD analysis project Ga0233363, IMG submission 191534) | Fecal eukaryotic communites from dung pellets of Tule Elk in California, USA - Elk Dung C16 | ecosystem: Host-associated > Mammals > Digestive system > Large intestine > Fecal | place...
ATCGCCGCGCGCGGTACGGGCGAGGTCGCCGTCGTCGGGCACACCGACTCGGACGGGTCCGACGCCTCGAACCAGACGCTCTCGGAGCAGCGCGCGGGTTCCGTGGTCGCGGTGCTCCAGCCGGCCTCCGGTGGCGGCGTGACGTTCCGCGCGGTGGGTCGAGGAGAGGCCGAGCCACTGGTGCCCAACAACTCACCGGAGAACATGCAGCTCAACCGTCGTGTGACGGTGACGTACCAGGTGAAGGGGCAGTGAGCATGCGGACGAGGATCGTCCCGGTCGTGGCACTCGCCGTCGCAGTTCTCGCCGGCTGCACGGGTGGCGGCCCGACACCAGCGCCGACCGATCCCGAGTCCGCGCCCGAGCAGAGCTCCGGCGAGGGAGCGTGGACGCCGGAGGAGCTCGCGCGCGTCACCCTCGAGGTCGAGACCTCGGAGGAGTCCGCACTCGGTGAGGTCGAGGGTGAGCTGTACCAGCTGGTCGGGGACGACGTCCCCGCTCGCATCGTCGTGACCTCGGTCGACGCGGACGGGGGAGGGACGCTCCTGCGGTTCACGCTCGCGTCGGCCGACGGCAGCGACAAGCGGTTCGAGCCCTACGCGTTCAACCGCAAGTCGCCAGGACTGCTCGACATCCGCGATCTCGCACTCGTGGACCCGAAGGCGCAGACGCGCCTCCACCCGTTCCTGGGGACGAAGGATCCCGAGCGGCCCCTGATCCTGTGCACCTGCTCCCAGCACCCCATGAACATCTCGGGTGTGGGTCTGGAGCTCTCGGCGACGTTCCCCCCGCTGGACCCCGCGACGGACGAGGTGACGGTGGAGTTCCCCGGGTTCCCCGCGCTCGACGGGATCCCCGTCACACGACGCTGAGCGTGCCGCACGTTGCACACGTGCGGCGCGAGCCTGGGCCCGGCGGCCCATCGATCGGGATGTCCGCTTCTGTACCGTTCGGGTGTGGATACGCAGGCGGATGACCCGGAGGGACCCCGCGATGGTCGCGGGCACGCCAGGAGGCGACCCCCCGAGCGTGCGCTGCTCCCGCGTCGGCTGTTGCCGGGGGACCGCCGGTGAGCCCGGCCGTCGTCATGTCCGGTGTGTTCGTGACGTTCGTCCTCCTCGTCGGACTGGGACTCGTCGCCGGTGGCGTCGCGATGCTGCGGCGGACCTCGCGCATCCCGGACAGGCGGATCCCGGTCGAGGCCTACTGTGTCGGTCGGACGTTCATGGCCGAGCCGGCCCGGGTGACGCTCGACTACCCGGTCCCGGGCGGGTGGCGGCGTGTGACTCTCGTCGAAGGCCTCCCGGCATCGAGTGTCACCGGTGGCGTGCCGAAAGCGCGCTCGAAGGGCTGCGTCTCGTGGTGCAGGACGAGGCGCGCAGCACTGTCGTCGCCGTGGCGTACGCGCCCGAGGGTGAGCTGACCGGGTCGGACGCCGAGTCCGTGGTGCTCAGCCTCACGCTGGGGTGAGGTCGATCGCAACGCCCGACCGTCAGAAGCGGAACCGCAGCCCTGGGCACGATGCTCTTCCTGGCGCGAGCGCCGGTCCGCCGGACACCGGGCCCGCCGTGCGCGGAACCGGGTAACCGGGCCCATCGCGTGCGTGCCGCGGCCTCCTAGGTGTTGTGGTTCATTCGGTTGGTGACACCGCGCGTCTTCTGGTCGGCCTCCGACCCGCGGTCGGGCGCGACGGTCGGACTGCAGCTCACGGGTCGCGACCTGCCGAGCGACGCGGTCGACGGCATCCAGGAGAGCATCGCGGTCCTGCCGGGCTGACGGGCTCGCCCGGTCGCCCGTCGGTACCCCCGTCGCGCCGTCGCGCTCGACGCGTCCGACCGGGCGCCGCGCCTGGGTCCGGCTCTGAGTCAGCGGGCCCATCGTCACTCAGGCCGCGCCCCGTACGGTTGCCGCGACAAGAACCGCTCGCCGAAGGGCAGGACGATGCTGGAACGGGTCAGGTTGCGCCCCGCACTGCTGGGAGCAGCTGTGACGACGGTCGGATACTTCGTCGCCACGGCGTCGCTCGTCCCGGTGTCGGCGGGGCTCCTCGTCGACGCGGGGCCAGCCGTCGCGGTCGCCGTCGTGATCGGCGTCACCGCCCTTGCCGCGCTGATCGGGGGCTACGTCACGGTACGGGCGCTCCGGCGCCACGGGGGCTATCCGCAGCGGCTGTCCGCTCTTCCGACGCTCGTCGTCATGGGCGTGGCGGCCTCGCTGGTCGTCATCGTCATGGCGGCAGCTCTCATGGCCGCAGCCGGCGAGCCGGCAGTCCTCGCAGGGGCGCCCGCGATCGTGGTCACGCTGACGCTCGCGGCACTGCCGGCGGTCCTCCTCGTCCGGCCTGCCGCCGAGGCGGACGGGTACGTCGGCCGCACGACCCGGGCCAGACGCCTGCCGGCACTGCGGGAGGATGCCGGGCAGGGCTCGCTCGAGACCGTGGGTGTCACCACCGTGGCCGCCATCCTCGTCGCCGCTCTCATCATCGCCATGGTCCCGGGTGGGACCTGGCTCGGTGACAACGTCCGCACGCAGCTCTGCCGCATCGCGACGCTCGGTCAGGGCGACTGCGGCGCACCGACCGGCTACGAGGCCCAGCTCCGGCCGGAGCCCGAGCACGCCTGCACGTTGTCCGACACGTCGGACAACCGCGGGATGGCGGTCAGTGTCATGTGGTTCACAGCGGAGAACGGCGCACTGATCCGCGTCGAGAAGCTGTCCGACGACACGTATCGCGTCTCGCGTGAGGCGAGCCTCGGAGCAGGAGGGCAGGTCGACACCGGAGCTGGCGTCACCGTCACCGTCGACGGCGACACCTACGGCGGGGAGGTGCAGGCCAGCGCGTCCGCGCTCCTCAACCTGGGCGCCGGTGCCACCTGGGTCGTCGACGAGGCCGAGAAGGACAAGCTGGTCGACTACCTGAAGAGCGAGCGCAACTGGGAGAGCGTGCAGACGACGCTCGCCGCGGCCGGCCCCGCCGGGAGCTTCGCCTCGGCGCTCGCCACCGGAGGGCGCGCCGCGTGGAACTGGCTCACGGACGCCTACACGCCGTCGATGCCGGACGAGTACTACGGGTACGCGGGGATCGACGGGAACGCGGGCGCCGCTGCGACGGGACTCGTCCAGCACGCGGAGGCGGGGGTGTCGACCAGCTCCGTCCTCGGTTCCCGGCTGGACACCAAGAACAAGAGGCTCACGGTGTACTACGAGGGCCAGATCGATGCGTCCGCCGGCTACCAGTCGCACCTGGAGGGGTCGGAGGTCGGTGCCTCCGGAACGGTGCGTCCCCTCGTCGCCGTCACGTACGACACCGACGGCAACCCGCTGAGCGTCCAGGTGCAGGCGATGGCCGCGGGTGAGGCGAAGCTGACGGTCGGCAACATGTTCGGTGAGCCGTACCTCGACGAGAACCCGAACGGTGGGTTCATCTTCGACGCACGCGTGTCGATCACCAGCGACGAGACACGTGACATCGCCATGGGTCTGCTGAAGGCGTCCGGGATCGCCACGCCCCACCCGGTCGCGCGGTACGAGGGCGCTGCGAGCGCCGTCGACACGTTCGTCTCCGCCGCGAAGGAGCGGGGCACGCTCACGCGGCAGACGGTCAACATGGAGGGCCAGACCGACTTCGGGATCAACGCGAACGCGAAGGTCGCGGGTGTGGGCCTGGGGGCGTCGTTCGAGAACTCCACCGAGACCATCAACACGAGCGACGCCGACTACTGGGACGGGAGCCGCTGGCGTCCCTGGTCGTCCTGCCTCGGCTGACACAATGTGCCAGCCGACGGGGCTTCACGAGCGGTCCCGGCCGCGGACACCGAACACCTGAGAGGACGCGGACACCCGTGACTGCAGAGCGCCACCGATTCAGAAGAGCAGCCGGCCTCGCGGCGCTCGTCGTCCTGCTCGCGTCCTGCGCGACGGACAGCGTGGACCCCGCGACCCCGCCCGCGGGTCCGCACGCCCCGACGGCCCCGGCGTCCCGGCTCACGCCCCAGGACGCCACGGGCGAGACGATCGACCTCGAGGGCGCCGGTTCGATCGTGGCTCCGTCGGGGGCGACCGTGGAGGGCCCGTCGACGACCCCCAACGGCTCGCAGCAGCTCAACATCCGGATGCCCGACGCGGACGACTCCGGCCTGCCGGCCGTCCAGGTGACGTGGGGCGCGGACACGGCGGGCGTCTACGAGCAGTCGTGGACGGCCGAGAACGCGGCGAAGGTCGACGGCACGATCTCCGACTACGTGCGTGCCGCGGCGCAGTGGCCGGGCTCGGCGGAGTCGGTCGTCGCGACGTGGACCGAGGAGATCGCGCTCACGACGGACGGCTCGCTCGACGTGTCGGCGACGCGACTGACCGTCCAGGACGACGACGGGACGACCGTCATCGTGCTCGCCCTCACGCCCGAGGGCGAGATGGCGGACTCCGACGCCGAGCGTGTGCTGCGCTCGCTGACGCTCGGCTGAGCGGTGGGCATCGGTCTGGTGCTGGGGGCGATCCCCGTCGTGGTGCTCCTCCTGGCGGGGGTCGGCATGCTCGTCGGAGGGCGGGCGCTCGCACGACGCTCGTCGGACGCGAGCGGGTTGGTGACGGTGGAGGCCGTGGTCGTCGAGAGGACCTCGTTCACCGACCCGGCGCGCATCACCTTCGACTACCCGCTGCCCGACGGCTCGTGGGCTCGTGCGACCCGGGTCGAGGGCGTACCGACGCCCGGTGAGCGCGGCGCGGCGCGGCGGCCCGGTGAGCGCATCCCGGTCTGGGTGAACCCCCGGAACCCCTCGGACGTCCGCCTCCCGGGGGCCCGGAGCGCCTCCGGGGCGGGCGGCGTGCTGCTGATGGTCCTCGGCGTGATGGCGTGCGTCGGTGCACTCATCATGGGCGTCGCCACGACGTTCTTCCTCATCTCGTAGGCCTGACCCTCAAGCCCGGCGTCGCGGCGTCACGCCCGCGCTCGGGCTGACCGCCGTGCCCGCCGGGCGCTGTCGGCGGGTGCCCGGGCCCACGTCCTGGACGCGTGCATGGGTCCGCGTTTGAGCCGCTGGGCCCGGGTCTCGTCCGCGTGCCGCGACGTACGTTGTCGGCGCCAGGACGCCCGAGCGAAGGAGGACCCGTGGACCGGTGCGCCGAGCCGCGCGACAGGGGTGACGCGACCATCGAGACCTTCGGGATCGTGGCCCTGGCGGCACTGCTGGTCACGGCGATGATCGCGGGCGTCGCGCTCTACCCCGAGCGCCTCGCGCAGGCGGTGTGCGTGCTCACCTCGGCGGTCGAGGGCCGTGCCGCGGACTGCGGCGACGCCGCCCCGCCCGACTCGCAGGAGCCGACCGACGACGACTTCCTGCCGCCGGTCTGCATGCTGCACGAGGAGAGCGAGCAGTACGAGGCGGCGGTCAAGGTGTGGTTCTTCGAGTTCGGCCAGAACTCGGGTTTCATCGTCCAGGAGTTCGCCGACGGGACGGTGCGCGTCACGGTGACGGACGGGGTCGGGCTCGGCGCCGGGGGCACCGTCAGCAGCAGCACGTTCGACGCGGGCAAGCTCGGGCAGGGCGACAACGCCGGCCTCGACATCGACCTCGGTGGCGGCATCAAGCTCTCCTACGGCGACACGTGGCTCTTCGACGACCAGGAGCAGTGGAAGACCATGAAGGGCCAGCTCGACGACTACCTCGTGCAGCAGGAGGTGCTCAAGACCCGCGGCGGGTACTGGGGGGCCAAGGCCATGGGCTGGAAGGACCCGCCGAAGGACCCGGAGGTCTCCTTCGCCAAGTTCGAGCTCGAGATCGGCCTCGAGGCGGGCCTCGGACTGCGGTCGCCGACCGGCGCGCTCGACGAGAAGGGCGAGGAGAAGTTCTTCGACCCGAAGATCGGTGCCACGCTGGAGGCGACGGGGAGCACGGCTGTCGTGATGGAGACGAACCACGCCACGGGTGAGCGCAGCTACACCTACGAGCTGACCGGCAAGGGTGCGGTGGGTGCCGAGCTGGGCGCCGGCGGGGGGTCCGCGCACGGCATGTCGTCCGGCGCGTTCACCGTCACGCGCGACAAGAACGGCAAGGTGGCCGAGCTCGTGTTCCACAGCGTCCGTGAGGGCGGGGTCGAGGGGCACCTGGGCAACGACTCGTTCGAGAGCGTGGGTGGCAAGGGTGGCAAGTCGGAGTCGACGTCGACCGTCACCGAGACGCGGCTGAAGGTGGACGGCAGCAACCGGGCGATGGTCGACCAGTGGCTCTCGGAGCGTGGCGACTACGGTGTGGCACTGTCGCTGCCCGTGTCCGCCATGGTGCCGGACAAGCCGTCGGACGACCCGTTCCTCCAGCACCTGTACGAGAAGGCGACGACCAGCAAGATCCAGTACCACAACGTCAAGGACGGGTGGGAGTTCGAGGCAGCCGTCAAGAAGGGCTGGCAGTTCGGGTTCGCCGTCAGCGGCGAGCAGGCGACTGCGGACGCCGTGGACGCGCAGTTCCTCGGCGCTCCGAGGCAGGACGGTGTCCGGCCCTTCATCCCTGACGCGACCTGCAAGTGAACGACGTGACGGAGGTGGGTGCCGTGGCCACGGTCGAGATCCCGGAGGGACGCGGGCGGTTGGCGCCCCTGGACCTCGTGCTGGCGTGGACGGCCGGCCTCGTCGGGTACCTGGTGGCCGAGTACGGTGCGGGCGCCGCCGTGGCCGCCGCGATCGGTGACGACGGCGCGGCCGGCGTCCCGTCGTGGGCGTGGTTGCCGTGGATCGCCGCACCCGTGCTGTGCGGGCTGCTGGCGGGTGCGGTGCTCCCGTCCGACGCGCTGCCGCGGTGGTGGCACCAGGTGCTCGCAGGGGCAGGGGTGCCGGCGCTCGCGTCGCCCGTGACCGTGCTCGTCGTCGGCGAGCTGAGCCCACCCCTGCTGACCGGCGTGCTCGTGCAGGTCGTGCTGGCCGCCGTCGTCGCGGTGGGCGCGGCCCACGTGCGCCGGTGGCTCGAGCCGCGGGTGACGCTCCCCGCACGGCGCCGCCCGACCCCCGCCCGCTACACGTGAACGGCCGCGCAGTGCGGCGCCCGGACCGAGGAGCTGACCGACGGATGAGGAAGTACGTGGCACTTGCGGCAGCGGCGGCCCTGCTGCTGACGGCCTGCTCGGGCGGCGACGGCCCGCCCGAGGGGTGGACCCGCGTCGAGGAGTCCGGGATGCGGTTCGACGTGCCCGACTCCTGGGTCGACACGGGCGGGCTCAACGAGCGGTGGACGATGTCGTGGCAGGACGTGGAGGGGGACGACGCGTCGATCCAGCTCGCGGCCGCACCGGCGCTCGGCCACTACACGGCACTCGAGGCGCAGGGGCTGCTCATGGCCAGTGCGCAGATCGGGGGGCTGCCGGGGTACGAGGTGGTGGAGAACCGCGACGACCTCGGCGTGTCCAACCGTGAGCTCACGCGCCTGGACTTCACGTACGAGCCGGAGGAGGGCACCGTCTACGACGGCGTCCTGCTGACCGCGGCCCGGCGTGACGGTCAGGCCGTGGCGCTGCAGGTGACCGGCACGGACCTCGATGACGCGACCGTCGAGCACCTCCAGGAGAGCCTCGCCGTCGTGGCGACGGACGAGACCGCCGTCGACGGGTGACGGCCGAGCGGCCGCGGGCCCGGTCGGTCCGTCGTTCGTCGGCTGAAGGCGTGTCGGTGCCCGCCGGGGTGCCCGCGCGGGCGTGAGCCCCTGTACCCATCGGGCGGTTTGTCCGCCTTTGTACACTCCGTCCGTGAAGATGCGGCGCAAGGACCGGTCCGGCCCCGGCGACGGTCGACGGCGACGCGGCGACGCGGGCATCTCCACGCTGGAGTACCTGGGCATCGTCACGACCGCGGCGGTTCTCGTCGGTGGCATCCTGACCGTGGCCTTCGTGTACCCGGAGGAGATCAGGAGCGCGGTCTGTCGCCTGGAGGCGGCGGTCGTGGGCGGGGCGGCGGCGTCGTGCGGACCGGAGGGCCGGCCAGTGCCAGTGACGGCGCCCCAGGACGCCGACTTCCACCCGGGCGCGTGCGTGCTGTCCGAGACGAAGGACAAGTTCTCCGCCGGGGTCGCGATCGGTGTGCTCAAGGTCGGCCACGAGTACGGGTTCATCGTCCAGGAGTCCTCCGACGGCTCCGTGCGGGCGACCATGACCGACGGGACCGGCCTCGAGTGGAGCCGCGGGCTCGGCAGCAAGACGTTCGAGACCGACAAGCTCGGTGACGGGGACAAGATCAAGACCGAGGTCAAGGTCGGTGCCGGGCTGACGTACGAGTACGGCTCGACGTGGCAGTTCGAGGACATGGACGAGTTCGACGCGATGCGCGAACAGCTCGACGCCTACGTCGACGAGCAGCACGAGCTGCGCAGCGGCACGTACTGGGGCCTGGCGAAGGGCATCGTCCTCGAGATGACCGGCAGCAAGCGTGAGCCTCCCAAGGACCCCAGGATCGGGTACCACAAGATCGGGATCGAGGCCGCGCTGAAGGCGGGGGCGGGCGTGCGCTTCACCGGGTCGGGCACGGACGCGAAGGGAGACCCCGAGCTCATCGACCCCAAGATGGGGGTGAACGGCTCGCTCACCGCCGGTGGCACGGTCATCGTCAAGGAGGACGCGGAGTCGGGCACCCTGAGCTACACCTACGAGCTCAACGGCAAGGCGGAGCTCGGTGGCGGGATGGTCGTCGGCCACGCGACGGGCCAGGGTGCGGTCAGCGGCGCCTTCACGACGACGTACGACGAGGACGGTCTCCTCGCGGAGATCGCCTTCAAGTCGTCGTACGCGATCGGTGCGACGGGCACGGTGGGCAACGACACGTTCAAGATCCTCAACGGCAAGATGTCCGAGAACGAGAGCCGCTCGGTGGTCACCACCACCAAGCTCGCCGTCACGGACGCGAACCGCAGCCTGGTGGAGGACTGGATCGGCGGGCACGCGAAGCAGCGGACGCTCTCGTTGCCGTTCTCCGCGTTCGTCCCTGAGTCGCCGTCGAGCGACCCCTTCATGCAGCTCATGTACGAGGAGGCCAAGCTGAGCCAGACGACGTACGACAACGTCAAGGACACCCAGGGGTTCGGCATGGCGATCAAGAAGGGCTGGGAGCTCGGGTTCAACGTCAGCCAGGAGGACTCGACCGCCACCAAGACCCAGGGGCGGTTCCTGGGGGCGCCGACCCAGGACGGGACACGGCAGCTGGTCGAGGACGAGAAGTGCATGTGAGCGCCGGAGCCGGCAGGAGAGGGACACCGATGACGCGGCGCCTCCTGATGGCGTGGGCCGCTGCGGTCGTGACGTACGCCGTGCTGCTCGTCCTCACCCTGGGACTGGTGGTGACCGTCCTGGACGGGACCGCCCTCGCGATGGTTGGTGGCGGGGTCGTGATCGTGCTGCCGGTGGCGCTGGTGCCCGGCGTCACGGCCGCGGCCGTCGCCGTCCACGTCCTGCTGCGTGGCACGGACGAACGGCCGTCCCGGTGGTGCGGCCTGGCCGCGGTGTCGGTCCCGGCGCTCGTGGTGCTCGCCGTCTACCTCCGGTTCCTGCTCGCGCCACCGGTACCGGTGACCTACACCTTGCGGACGTGGTCGCTCGCTACCGTGGCACCCGTCCTGGTGCTGCTCCTCGCTGGGGCCGGCGTGGGCGTGCGAGCTCACGCGCGCTGGGCTCCCCGTTCCGCACGCTCCTCCTACCTCGAGGTTCCCTGATGCGCCGCCGCCGTCCCATGCTCGCCCCGCTCGTCGCCTGCGTGGTCATCCTCGGCCTGGTGGGGTGCTCGGACGCGCAGGAGGTCCCGGCCACCCCGGACGGGTGGCAGCGGGTCGAGGTGGGTGCGTTGTCGTTCGCGGTGCCCGCGGAGTGGGCGCAGGAGGACACGTCGGACGAGTACTGGAGCGTCCAGTGGGCCACCGACACGGCGCTGCTGATCGGTGCGCCGGCGTTCGGTGAGAACGGCGCGAAGCACGGTCTGGTCACCTTCCAGAGCGGTGCGCAGATCGGCGGGTGGGGCTACCGGTCGACCAGGTCGTCGACTCCGGTGGACACCGCCACGCTCACGGTCGAGCGCAACGACTTCGAGTACGACGACGTCGACGGTGTCTTCTGGGCGGCGTCCGACCCGCGGTCCGACGTCACCGTCGCGCTGCAGCTGACCGGACGTGACCTTCCCGCGACCCTGGTGACGGGCATCGAGGAGAGCCTCGCGGTCGTCGACGGGTGACCGGTCGACGGCCGCCGCGGTCGATGGTCGGCACCCCTCAGCGAGGTGCGTACGTCGCGCGCTCTCGCGCACCCGCGGGGGCGCTGGCGACGGCGACGGCGGCACCGCCCACCAGCAGCCACAGGGCGAGGTCGAGCAGCACGGCGGTGACTCCCGGAGCGGTGACGAGCTCCGCCGCGTAGGTGCGTCCGGTCCACGTGCTCGGGTTGAGCACGTACCCGAGCCCGAGACCCAGCGCCGCGCCCACGCGGAGCTGCGCACGGGTTCCCTGCAGCAGCCGTGGGCGCACCGCGAGCCACGTCGCCGCGAGCAGGGCCGCCGTGACGAGCACGACGCGCAGGGCCAGCCCGGCCTGCAGGTCGCCGGTCTGCTGCGCCAGGTACCCGGCCGCGAACCGGCTGAGCAGCGCAGCCGCCCCGGTGGTGACGGCCACCTGAGCGATGAGTGCAGGTTGCATGGAGCAGGGTCCTTCAGGGATCGGTGTCGTCGGCCGTGACGAGGGGCGTGTCCTCGTCGACCCGCTCCACGCTAGGTCGCGCACGTGTGCGCCCGTTGGGCCCGCGAGCCCACGGTGGGCCCATACCGCACCGGGGGGG
>Ga0233363_1001096_pt1 | contig 10787 bp, 9 predicted proteins | sample ElkDunMinimDraft_18_FD_191534 | JGI IMG/M metagenome (GOLD analysis project Ga0233363, IMG submission 191534) | Fecal eukaryotic communites from dung pellets of Tule Elk in California, USA - Elk Dung C16 | ecosystem: Host-associated > Mammals > Digestive system > Large intestine > Fecal | place...
GCACCACGCACGCCTCCCCCCTGGTACGGACCCGGAGGGTCGAGTCGCCGGAGTTCCGGCTGTTCCTGCTGCACCACGCCGGCGGCGCCCACACCGCCTTCCGGGGGTGGGGCCGCCGCTTCCCGGGCCGCTGGGACGTGTGCGCCGTCGAGGCCCCCGGTCGCGGCCGGCTGCTGCACGAGCCCTTCGCGGCCGGGATGGCGCCGCTGGTCGACCGCGTGGCCGAGGCCGTCGGACCGCTGACGGACGTCCCCTTCGGGGTGTTCGGGCACAGCATGGGCGCGGCCGTCGGGTACGAGCTGGTCCGGGTGCTGGCGGAGGCGGGCACCGCGCGCGCCGCGTGGCTGGGGATGTCCGGCTACCCGGCGCCCGGGGCGGCCCCCGACGGCGACCCCCACCTGCTGCCGTCCGCCGAGCTGCGCGCCCGGGTGGGCGCTCTGAGCGGGATGCCCGACCAGGTCCTGGCCGACGACGCGCTGTGGGCCCTGTTCGAGCCGCGCATGCGCGCGGACCTGGCCCTGGTGCGGGCATGGCGGGCTGCCGGTCCCCCCGCTCGGCAACCGGCGCCGGTGACCGTGTTCGCCGGGGAGTCCGACCCGGTGGCGGGCCCCGGACAGGTGCGGGGGTGGGCCGAGCTCGCCCCGCGCTTCCAGGGGCTGCGCTGCTTCCCCGGCTCCCACTTCTACCTGAACGCCGCCCGCGACGCGGTGGTCGGGGCGATCACCGAGGAGGTCGCCCTGGCGACCGCCGCCCTCGACACCGAGCCGGTCCCGGCCCGGTCCCCCTCCCCCACGACCCCGAGGACGTTCCGATGACGCGCAGGACGGGAGGTGCGGCCGCGGTCGCCGCGATCGCGGCGCCGATGTTCATGGTCGCGCTGGACAACCTGATCGTCACCCACGCCCTGCCCCAGGTCCGGGCGGAGTTCGGCGGCGGCCAGTCGCAGCTCCAGTGGGTGGTCAACGCCTACGTCCTGGCCTTCGCCGGGCTCCTCATGACCGCGTCCGCGCTGGGCGACCGCTTCGGCCGCCGCCGGGTGTTCGTCGTCGCGGTGCTGCTGTTCACCCTCGCCTCGGCCTGGTGCGCGACGGCGTCGTCCCTGGGCGAGCTGATGGCCGCCCGGGTGGCCCAGGGGGCGGGCGCGGCGGCGATCCTCCCGCTGTCGCTGACGCTGACCGCCGCGGCGGTCCCGGCCGCGCACCGCAACGCCGCCGTGGGCGCGTGGGGCGGGATCAACGGCCTGGGGATCGCGCTCGGACCGCTGGTGGGCGGCGTGGTCACCGAGACCCTGAGCTGGCACTGGGTGTTCTGGATCAACGTGCCCGTGGGCCTCCTGGTCCTGCCGGCCGTGCTGTGGACCGTCGGCGAGAGCCGCGGCGGGGCCGGGGTGTTCGACGTCCCGGGAGCACTCCTGGTCACCGGCGGCCTGGTGGCTGCGGTGTGGGGCGTCGTGAACGCGGCCGAGGCCGGGTGGTCCTCCCCCCTCACCGTCGCGGCCCTGGCGGGCGCGGTCGCGCTGGTGGCGGGCTTCGTCCTGTGGCAGCGCCGCACGCCCACGCCGCTCGTCCCGCTCGGCCTGTTCCGGAACGGCCCGTTCGCGCTGAGCCTGGTGGTGTCGCTGGCGATGTACTTCGGGGTGTTCGGGTCCGTGTTCCTGCTCGCCCAGTACATGCAGGGGCCGCTCGGGTACGCGCCGTTCGAGGCGGGCCTGCGGACGCTGCCGTGGACGGCGGCGCCCATGGTGGTCGTCCCCGTGGTGAGCCTGCTCATCGACCGGGTCGGCGGCGGGCGCCTCCAGGCGCTCGGCTGCGCCATGCAGGCCGCCGCCCTGGCCTGGCTCGCCCTGGCCGCCACGGCCGACATGGCGTACGCGTCGATGCTCCCGGCCCTGGTGGTCGCGGGGGTCGGCATGGGCGTGGTGTTCGCCGCGAACCCCGTGGTGGTGATCGCCTCGGTGAGCGAGGACCGGCACGGCACCGCCTCCGGCGTGAACAACACCGTCCGCGAGTTCGGCGGGGCCCTGGGCATCGCCGCGATCAGCACCGTGTTCGTGGTGTTCCACCCGGTCGGCGCGGAGACCGACGCCGCCTTCGTCGAGGCGATGCGCCCCGCCGTCCTGGCGGGCGCGGTGGTCACCGCCGCCGGAGCGGTGGCGGCCCTGTTCATCCGCCGCGACCGGACCCCGCACCCCGTCGCCCCCACCGCGGCGGAGGCCCCGGCCCCCGCGGCGCCCGCCCCCGCACCGGGCCCCGCCCGGCCCTCCTGACCCCGACGGGTTCCGCGCGCCTCTTGGCCGAGCGCCCGGAACCACCGCACCTCCCCTGGCACGGCGCACCACCCCGCACCACCCGCAGCCCCCAGCGAACCGGAAGGACCTGACATGACGGACAGACCAGTGGCGATCGTGACCGGAGGCTCCCGGGGCATCGGCCGCGCCGTCGCCCTGCGCCTCGCCAACGACGGCTACGACATCGCGTTCTGCTACCACAGCGCCGGGGACGCCGCCGCGAGCACCGCGGAGAAGATCCGCGCGACGGGCGCCGCCTGCTACAGCGCCGCCTGCGACGTCGCCGACCTGGAGGCGGTGCAGCGGTTCGTGGCAGACGCCAAGGCCGCGCTCGGCGACCCGGAACTCCTCGTCAACTCGGCGGGCATCCTCCGCGACGCCCCGGTGGCGATGATGGACGCCGCCGCCTGGAGCGCGGTCATCGACACCAACCTCACCGGCACCTTCAACCTCTGCCGCAGCACCGTCTTCGACTTCATCAAGAACCGCCGCGGCTGCGTCGTCAACATCTCCTCCGTCATGGGGGTCTACGGCAACGCCGGGCAGGGCAACTACTCCGCCGCCAAGGCCGGGATCAACGGACTCAGCAAGGCCATGGCCAAGGAGGTCGCCCGCTACGGCATCCGCGTCAACGCCGTCGCCCCCGGCTTCATCGAGACCGACATGACGCGGGGCCTGAGCGAGAAGGTGCGCGCCAGCGCCCTGGCCAAGGTCCCCCTCCGCCGCCTGGGCAGCGCCGAGGACGTCGCCGACCTGGTGTCGTTCCTGGCCTCCGACCGGGCCTCCTACATCACCGGCCAGATCGTCCAGGTGGACGGCGGCGTCGTCATCTGACACACCCCGGCGCGCGCCCCGGGCCGCGCCGCCCACGCTCCCCCACCGGACCCGAACGCGTTCCGACCACGTCGCGGCCACCGCGGACCGCAACCACACCAAGGAGAAACGACATGTCCACCACCGACACCGCCCTCATCGACGAACTGCGCGAGATCGTCGCCGACGTCCTGGAGGTCGAGCCCGAGGAGATCACCGAGACCGGCCTGTTCTCCGAGGAGCACGAGGCCGACTCGCTCCAGGCCATCGAGGTCCTGGCCCGGATCGAGAAGACCCTCCGGGTCGCCGTCCCCCAGACCGAACTGCCCAACATGGGCAGCCTCGACGGCGTGTACCGCGTCGTCTCCCAGTACACGGAGGGGAACGCCTGATGCGCCGGGTCGTCGTGACGGGCCTGGGGCCCGTGTCCAACGTGGGGACGGGGGCCGCCGCGTTCGGCGCCTCCGTGCGCGCCGGACGGTCCGGCGTCTCCCCCATCACCTCCTTCGACGCCTCGGGGTTCCCGCACCGCAACGCGGGCGAGGTGCGCGACTTCGCGCCGGAGGAGCTGGTGGAGCGGCTCGACACCGCCGAGTGGGGCCGCTCCAGCCTGTTCGCGGCGGCCGCCGCACGGCTCGCGGTCGCCGACGCCGGGCTCGACCCGGACGCGCTGTCGCGTGCCGAGTCCGGTTCGGTCATGGGCACCACCAGCGGGGAGTCGCAGATCATCGAACGGCTCACCGAGGAGGAGGTCGCCGGGGGCTGGGAGAGCCTCAGCCCCCACCTGCCGCGGCAGGTCCCCGCGTCCCGGCTGGCCTACGCGGTCAACCGGGAGCTGGGCCTGACCGGGGAGGCCATGACCCTGGCCACGGCGTGCTCGGCGGGCAACTACGCCATCGGGTACGCCTACGACCTGGTCCGCTCCGGCGCGGCCGACTACATGCTGGCGGGCGGCGCCGACTCGGTGCTGCGCTGGGCCCACGCCGGGTTCTTCCGGCTGGGCGCGGTCGCGGAGGACGTGAGCTCCCCCTTCGACCGCGACCGCTCCGGCATCATCACCGCCGAGGGCGGGGCGGCGCTGGTCCTGGAGAGCCTCGACGGTGCGCTGGCGCGCGGTGCGCGCGTCTACGCCGAGGTCCTGGGCTACGGGCTCAACTGCGACGCCGACCACATGGTGTCCCCCAACCCGGCGGGCATCGCCGAGTGCATGCGCCGCGCGCACGCCAACGCCGGGATCAAGCCGGGGGACGTGGACTACATCTGCGCCCACGGCACCGGCACCCCCGCCAACGACCTCGCGGAGGCGACGGCGGTCCTGGACGTGTTCGGGGACTCACCGCCGCCGATCAGCTCCGTCAAGTCGATGCTCGGGCACACCATGGGCGCGTCCAGCGCGTTCGGCGCCATCGCCTCGCTGATCGGTATGCGGGAGGGGTTCCTGCCGCCCACGACCAACTTCTCCACCCACGACCCGGCCCTCGGCGGGATCGACCCGGTGCCCAACGAGGCGCGCCCGGCCGATGTGCGGATCGTGCAGAACAACGGGTTCGCGTTCGGCGGCAACAACGCCATCACCGTCTTCGGGAGGGTCTCATGAGCAGCACACGGGCCGGGGCTCCGGTCCTGGCCGTCACCGGCTGGTCCGCGGTGTCGCCGGTCGGCACCGGGGCGGCCGGGTTCACCGAGGCCGTGCGGGAGGGGCGGGCCGGCGGCGCCGACGTCAGCGGGATGTTCGACGCCCCGCTGCCCTCGGACCGGGCGCACGCCATCCCGGACTTCCGGGCCGCGGACCACCTCGGCCGCAAGGGCACCCGCCACCTCGACCGCAGCACCGCCCTGGCGCTGGTGGCGACCAAGCTGGCGCTGGAGTCCACCGACGCGGCCGTGGACGACGACACCGGCGGGCGCGTGGGGCTCGTGCTGGGTACGACGGCGGGCAGCATCCGCACCACCAGCGAGTTCAGCCGGGACACCCTCGTCGAGGAGCGCCCCTACCTGGTCAACCCGGTGATGTTCCCCAGCGCGACGATCAACTGCCCCGCGGGGCGCAGCGCCATCTGGCACGGCCTGCGCGGCGTGAACGCGACCGTCGCGGGCGGCCAGATGGCCGGGCTCAACGTGCTGCGCTACGGCGCGAACCTCATCGGGAGGGGGCACGTGGACGTGCTCCTCGCCGGGGCCGTCGAGGAGTTCAGTCCGCACATGGCGTGGGGCCACCGCGCCCTGACCGACGGGTACGACGTGCCGCTGGGCGAGGGGGCGGCGGTGTTCGTCGTCGAGGACGCCGACCGGGTCCGCGCCCGGGGGCGGACGCCGGAGGCGGAGGTGCTCGCGTCGGCGTTCGGCACCGGCGCCCCCGAGGACACCGCCCGCACCCTGGAGGCGGGCATCGTGCGGGCCCTGCGCCTGGCGGGCGTGGACGCCGACGAGGTGTGGGGCGTGGCCACGGGCGAGCACGGCGTCGCCGGGCTCGACGGGGCCGAGGACGCGGGCGTCCGGGCCGCCCTGGGCGACGGGCCGGTCCGGGTCCGCGTCAAGCGGCTGGTCGGCGAGTGCAACAGCGCCTCCGGCCCGTTCCAGCTGGCCGCGCTGCTGGCGCACCACCGGTCCGACCCGGGCCTGGACGGCCGGGTGGCCGTGCTGACCTCGGTCTCGTCCGACGGTGCGGCGGGGGCTGCGGTCGTCCGAGGACACCGCCTGCCGGGCCCGTCCGCTCCGGCGGGACCGCACGGAGACGGGGAGGCCGTGGCGTGAGGAAGCCGCCGAGACTCTACTTCGCCTTCCGCAGCCCGTTCTCGTGGATGGCGCTGCGCCGGCTGGAGGAGCTGTACCCGGAGGCGGTGGACACCGTCGAGTACCGGCCGTTCTGGGAACCCGACGCCGACCTGCTGTCACGGCTGCGCGCCGAGGGCGGTGAGTTCCTGTACACGCCGATGAGCAAGGCCAAACACCTGTACATCCTGTACGACACCAAGCGGTTGGCCTCCTCGTTCGGGTACAGGATGTCGTGGCCGGTCGACGTGGACCCGTGGTGGGAGGTCCCGCACCTGGCGTGGCTGTACGCGCGCCGGGAGGGCAGGGAGCGCGCGTTCTACCGCGCGGTCACCGAGGCCAGGTGGGAGCGCGGCGAGAACGTGTGCGACCCGGCCCTGGTCAAGGACCTGGCCGCGTCGGTCGGGCTGGACGGGGACACGGCCGCGTCCGCCGCCCACGACCCGGACCTGCGCGAGGAGGGGCTCAGGGCGCTGCACGACCTGTACCAGGACGACGTGTTCGGGGTGCCGTACTTCCGGGTGGGGCGGCACCGCTTCTGGGGGCTGGACCGCCTGGACGCGGTCGGCGACGCGCTCGAACTGGAGCGGGACGCGCGGGCGGCGGATCCGCCGTCCCTCGCCCGGGTGCCCGTCCCGGACCTGTCCCCGCCCCTGGCCGACCTCGACACCGACACGGCGGGGGGCTGCGGTTAGGTCGTGTTTTTTGCACCCTTCCGGGCTCGCGTCCGCCGGACCTCCTCCCGCCGCGCCTCCGCGCCCGGGGGGCACGACCGGGCCGAACGTCGCAGATCGTCCTGCGAGAGACCGCCCGGACGGCTGCTCGCCGACCCGGGAGTCTCCTGAGAAACACTCACCGGCCGGCCCCGACCGTCCGGTCTCCGGGTCCCGGAGGTCGGACGGCCGCGGCCCGGGCGGCCCCGTCCGGCTAGCCTGTGCGCATGCGGCAAGGCACACGCGAGACCGCGCTCCGGTGGGTGCGCCCGGCCGCCGGGGCCGCCCTGTGGACGCTCCTCGGGGTGTCCACCGTCGTGGAGCTGTTCGGTTCCCGTGACCGGCCCCCTCTGTTCGAGGCGTCGGTACTGGTCCTGGCCCTGGCCTCGGCCGCGCTCCTGTCCCGTTCGCACCCGCTGACCGCCCTGGGCGTCATGCTCTCCGCGTCGGTCCTCCAGATGGCGGCGTCCGCGTCCCTGCTGGTGGAGACCTTCGTCATCACGCCGTGGCTGGCGCTGCTGCCGCTCGGGTTCCTGGCCGGCCTGCGCTCCGCGCGGGTGCGCCCGGTGACGGTCATGGCGGCGGTGGCGTGCGCGTTCACCCTGGCCGTGTCCGTGACACCGGGCCTCGTGTCGGGCCACGACACACGGACCTTCCTGTCCGGTTTCGTGGACTGGCTGGGCGGAGCGCTGGCCATCGCCCTGACGACGCTCACGCCGCTGCTGCTGGGCCGCTACCGGCTGCTGCACGGCCGTCTGTCGCAGGACGGCTGGGCGATCGCCGAACGGATGGAGAGGGCCCGCGCCGCCGACGCCGACCGCGCCCGCCTGCGGGAGCGCGCCCGGATCGCCACGCGGATGCACGACTCCCTCGGGCACGACCTCGCACTGATCGCGGTGCGCGCCGCGGCCCTGGAGATGTCCGCACCCGACGGCTCGGACCGGCGGAGCGCGGCCGGGGAACTGCGCACGGCCGCGCACGAGGCCAACCTCCGCCTGCGGGAGGTCATCGGCGTGCTGCGCGAGGGCGACGGCGGTGGGACCGCGGAACCGGTGGCCGCCCTGGTGCGGCGCGCCGCCGACGCGGGCATGTCGGTCCGGCTCCTGCGGGAGGGCCCCGACCCGGACCCGGCGACCCCGGGCGGTGCGGCCGTGCACAGGGTCGTCCAGGAGTCGCTCACCAACGCGGCCAAGTACGCGCCGGGCGCCGAGGTGACCGTCCGGATCGTCCGGGAGGGGGATCTGACCCGGGTGTCCGTCCTCGACACGGGAGCGCCGGACGGCCGGTCCGCGCTCCCCGCCGGACGGGGGGCGGACGGTTCCGGCCTGCCCGGGCTGCGCTCCCTCGTGGAGGGGCTCGGCGGGGGCCTCGACACCGGGCCGGCCCCGGAGGGCGCGCCCGGCCGGGGGTTCTCCGTCCGGGCGAGCGTCCCGGACGCCCCTCCCGACCGGGGTTCCGAGGCGGGCGGTTCCGAGGCATCCCCGGCCGGCCCCGCGTCCGGGACGTCGGAGACGAGGCGCGCCCACACCGAGGTCCGGGAGCGCGCCCGCCGGAGGCTGGTGGACGCCGTGGCCGTCCCCGCCTCATTGGGGGCCGGGGTGGTCCTGGCGGGGGGCGCCCTGCTGTGGTGGATCGGGACGAGCAGCGTCCTGCCTCCGGAGCGGTACGAGCGGATCTCCGTCGGCGACGACCGGTCCCTGGTCGAACGGGAGCTGCCCCGCTTCGCGTATCCCCCGCGGTCGGTCGGCGACCGGCCCCCCGACCCGGCCGGCTCCGAGTGCTCCTACTATTTGGTGCGCTACGAGAACGGGCTGCCGCCGGTCTACCGGCTGTGCTTCGCGGACGGCGTCCTGGTCGCCAAGGACGAGGTCCGGCGCTCCGAGTGAGGGAGCCGCCGCCAGTAGGGTGTCCGGGTGAACGCGACAGGCGGTGACCGCGACGCGGGCGGGACGGGACCGGTGCTGAGGATCGTCCTCGCCGACGACGAGGCGATGATGCGCGCGGGCATCCGCGCGATCCTGTCCTCGGTGCCCGGCATCGAGGTGGTGGGCGAGGCCGCCGACGGTGCGGCAGCCGTGGCGCTGGTCGCGGAGCACCGTCCCGACATCGCCCTGCTCGACGTGCAGATGCCCGGTACGGACGGGCTCGCGGCGGCGGAGGCGATCGCCGCGGAGCACCCCGGGACGGCGGTCGTCATCCTCACCACCTTCTCCGAGGACGCCTACATCAGCCGCGCCCTGGCGGGGGGCGCCGACGGGTTCGTCCTCAAGAGCGGCGACCCGCAGCAGCTGGTGGCGGGGTTGCGAGCGGTCGCGGACGGCGGGGCGTACCTGTCGCCGGAGGTGGCCCGGAGGGTGCTCGACGAACTCGACGCCTCCGGTCCCCGCCTGTCCCGGGCGTCGGCCGCACGGGAGCGGGTCGGGCGTCTCACCGCGCGCGAGCGCGAGGTGCTGGCGCTGGTCGGCGAGGGCTGCTCGAACGACGAGGTCGCCCGCCGCCTCGCCATCGCTCCGGGCACGGTGAAGGTGCACGTGGGGGCGGTCCTCGCGGGTCTCGGCGTCCGCAACCGGGTCCAGGCCGCCGTCCTCGCCCACGAGGCCGGGCTGGTCCGGGGGCGCTGACACCCTCCCGCCCGTCCCGCGGGCGGCCTCGCCCTCCGCGGGGCCGTGTCCCCGGGACGCCGCGCCTGCCCCGCGGCCACCGGGCGGGCACGGCCGGTGGGGGTGCGACCGGTGCGGGTACGGCCGTGGCGGGACCGCCGGACCGGATGGTGAGGGCCCGCCGGACCGCGCCCTCCTACCCCTTTGTGCCTACCCCGACGCTGCCGTCCAGGCGATGTGCGCACGCGTCCGGACGGGCGACGATGCCGCACATGACCAGAAACACCTCCGCAGGGACGAAGCGGGCGCTCGCCTACGGGTCCGCCGCGCTCGTCCTCGCCGCGGCGTTCTCCGCCCCCGCCTCCATCACCGCCGCCACCGACCCGGGAAGCGTGGTCCTCACCCCTCCCGAGCCCACCGGCCCGCACACGGTCGGCCGTACCGACCTGCACCTCCTCGACCCGGGTCGGGGCCACCCGTGGGTGGAGGCCTCCGACGACCGGGACCTGGCGGTGAGCGTCTGGTATCCGGCCGTGGACGCCGGGGAGGAGCGGGCCCCCTACATGACCGGGTCGCCCAGCGGACCGCTGCGGAGCCAACTGGAGCAGCTCGGACTCCACCGCGACACCGTGGACTTCGAGAACTCCCGGGCCAACGCCCTGCTGGACGCGGACGCCGCGGCCGACGCGGGCCCGTTCCCCGTCGTGCTCTTCTCCCCCGGGTTCAGGACGACCCGGTTCCTCAACACCTCGAACGCCGAGGAGCTCGCCTCCCGCGGCTACGTGGTGGTGTCCGTGGACCACACCTACGAGACGCCCGCCGTCGACCTCCCGGACGGGCGCGTCATCCGCACGCGCGTCCCCGACGCGGAGACCGCGACCTACCGGGAGGCCATCGCGGTCCGGACGGAGGACACCCGTTTCGTCCTCGACCGGGTGGCCGAGCTCGCCGGGGGAGGCAACCCCGACGTGGACGGCCGCGCCCTGCCCGCCGGCCTGGGCGCGGCCCTCGACACGGACGCCGTGGGCATGTTCGGCCACTCCGCCGGGGGGCTCACCACGGCCGAGGCGATGCTGGTGGACGACCGGATCGACGCGGGCATCGACCTGGACGGCTCCCTCTCGTTCCACACGGGCGACGGGGTGTGGGCCGACTCCACCCTGGAGGGAGCGGACCGGCCGTTCGCGATCCTCGGCGCCGGCCTGTCGGGGATCCGGCGGCTGCCGCACAACAGCGAGCACAACGAGGCGTTCCGGAGGTTCGTCCGGGCGTCGTCCGCACCCGTCCTGGAGCTGTACACGGCCGACGCCGAGCACATGGGCTACACGGACCACCAGTGGATCCTCCCCGCGGTCGCCGAGGTCCACCGCCCGGACTCGAACGCGTGGCACGAGGCGACCGGGGACGGAATCGGCTCGATCGACCCCGAGGAGTCGGTGCGGACGCAGCGGGCCTACATCACGGCGTTCTTCGACGCCCACCTGCGCGGCGAGGACGTCCCGCTGCTCGACGGGCCCTCCGCCGACTTCCCGGCGGTGGAGTTCGTGGAACAGCCCTGAGCCGCCCCCGCCCCGGGCGCGCGCGGCCCGGGGCAGGAGCGGG